>Ga0079992_139651_pt1 | contig 170236 bp, 138 predicted proteins | sample FaiFalFF_MnMetaG_3_FD_69197 | JGI IMG/M metagenome (GOLD analysis project Ga0079992, IMG submission 69197) | Freshwater microbial communities from Yellowstone National Park, Wyoming, USA - Fairy Falls B (FF_Mn_B) MetaG (SPADES assembly) (version 2) | ecosystem: Environmental > Aquatic >...
CCGCTCGTCGGTGCAGATGGGCTCGTCGGTCAGGTTGCCGCTGGTGGCCACCACGGGGAAGTCCAGCTCCCGCAGCAACAGATGGTGCAGCGGCGTGTAGGGGAGCATCACCCCCAGGTAGGGGTTCCCGGGGGCCACGTTCGGGGCCACCGGGGCTCCGGGCCGGCGGGGGAGCAGCACGATGGGGGCCTCCGGCCCGGCGAGCAGCGCCTCGATCTCCGGCGAGGTCTCGCACATCGCGCGAACCTGATCGAGGTCCCGGGCCATCAGGGCGAAGGGCTTGTCGCGGCGGGGCTTGCGGGCTCGCAGCCGCGCGATGGCCTCCTCGTTCCGCGCGTCGACCATGAGGTGGAATCCCCCCAGCCCTTTGACGGCCACGATCTGGCCCGCGCGCAGAGCGGCCGCTGCCCGGCGCAGCGCCGCGTCCCCCCGGGCGATCCGGCGGTATTCCCCCACCTGAAGGGGGAAGTCCGGGTGGTCCTCCCCATCCGAATCGGCGGAGGGCTCCCGCGCGTAGAACGCGAGGGTCGGGCCGCAGCGCGGACACGCGTTGGGCTGGGCGTGGAACCGGCGGTCCAGCGGGTTCTCATACTCCGCCTGGCAGTCCGGGCACATGCGGAACCGGCGCATGGTGGTGTGAGGCCGGTCGTAGGGCAGGGCCTCCACGATGGTCCAGCGCGGTCCGCAATCGGTGCAGTTGGTGAACGGATAGCGATAGCGGCGATCGGCGGGGTCCAGGATCTCGGAGAGGCAGCGCGGGCATGTGGCGATATCCGGGAGGATCAGGACCGTTTTCTCCCCTTCGCCCTCGCTGTGGCGGATCTCGAAGCCGGCGTAGCCGGCCGGGTCCAGAGGGAGGGCGTGAAGATGATGGATGCGGGCGCGGGGAGGGGCTTCCCGGGGGAGGCGCTCCAGGAAGCGCGCCAGGGCGTGCGGGGGGCCTTCCACCTCGATGAACACCCCCTGGGGATCATTCCGGACCCACCCGGCCAGGCCCAGCTCGGTGGCCAGCCGGTAGATGTAAGGACGGAACCCCACGCCCTGCACGGCGCCCTGGATCTCCACCCGCAGCCGTCGCCGTTCAGCGGCCATGATCCCCTCGACGCGCCTCAAGTTGCGCCGTCAGCCATCCCACCCACTCGTCCACGCCCTGGCCGGTCCGACACGAGAGGAGGAAGAGAGGGATCCCCGGGCGGAGGATCGACAGGCCGTGCCGGAAGGCGGAGAGGTCGAAGTCGATGTAGGGCATGAGGTCCGCTTTGTTGAGCACAACGGCGTCGGCCTTCTGGAACATCCCCGGATACTTGTAGGGCTTGTCGTGTCCTTCCGGGACGCTGGCGACCACGATGCGGAGATGGGCGCCCAGGTCGAACTCCGCCGGGCAGACCAGGTTCCCCACGTTCTCGATGAACAGCAGGTCGAGGTCGGGAAGGGGGAGATGGGAGAGGGCGGAGCGGATCATGGGGGCGTCCAGATGGCACGCCCCGCCGGTGTTGATCTGCACCACCGGGACGTTTCGGGCGGCGATGCGCTCGGCGTCCAGGGTGGAGGCGATGTCCCCCTCGATCACCCCGGCGCGCAGGGAAGGGGGGAGGCGCTCCAGGGTGGCGAGGATCAGGCTGGTTTTGCCGGCCCCGGGGGAGGACATCAGGTTGACCGCCAGGAGGCCGGCGGCGTCGAAAGCCGCTCGGTTCTCTGCGGCGACCGCGTCATTGGCGCTGAGGATGGCCTTCACCACCGGGATGTGGGTCGCCATCTTCCACCTCGATGCGCTCCACGATACAGCGGTTCCCGCCTGCGATCCGGATGTCCGGGCTGCCGCAGAGGGGGCAGGCGGGCAGGAGCGGGGGCTCCACGGGGAACGCGCCGCCGCAGGTCTGACAACGCCCCTCTCCGGGCTCCCTGCGGATGCGCAGGAGGGCGCCTTCGGCGAGGGTGCCTTCGCTGAGCCGTTCGAAATAGAAGCGGATGGAGTCATCGACGTAGCCGGTCAGCGCGCCCACCGTCAGCTCCACCGCAGTGACCCGGCGCGCCCCGGCGGCCTCCGCCGCCTCCAGCACGATGGACAGGAGGGCCTGGGTGATCGCCAGCTCGTGCATGGGCGTTTTACTCCCATGACGGAGTATACATCTGCTTTTCTCTCAGGGGCACAATGAGGAACATCACGCCCAGGGCCCGGGGGCGGTTTCCGACGAGGCAAGGGGTCGATAAAATCAAAGGTCGGGCTCCCGGGTCGAGAGGGAGACTTTCATCGAGGAGGTCCGTCGATGAGCGGGTGCGTGTTCTGCGACATCGTGGCGCGCCGGCAGCCGGCGGAGATCGTCTATGAGGACGAGCGGACGATGGCCTTCTTGGACATCAACCCGGCCAACCCGGGCCACACCCTGGTCATCCCCAAGCGCCACGCGGCCACGATTTTCGATATCGATGAGGAGGACGCGGCGGCGGTGATGCGCACGGCCGTTCGGGTGGCCCGGGCGATCCGCCAGGCCTTCTCCCCGGACGGCCTGAACCTGGTTCAGAGCAACGGACGGGCGGGGGGCCAGGAGATCTTCCACCTTCACGTGCATGTGATCCCCCGCTGGGTGGGGGATGGGTTGCGGCTGGCCCGGCCGCCAGTGGTCCGCCGGGAACGTCCCCTCTCCGAGGTCGCCGCGGAGATCCGGCGGGCGCTGGCGCAAATGGGCGGACCAGGAGCCTGATCTTTCCCTGCAGCGGGCGAGAAGGCGATGAGGTTTCCGAGGGAGACCCTTGCTGGATCTCAAGGGGAAACGATGCGGGCCAACTCCAGGTTCAGCGAGGGAAGCGATCCCAGGGCGGGCCGGGGACGGGTTGGGACCCCGCACAGGCCCGCCCCCAGCCCCATTCCCCGGAACCCAGGCGCTTGGCGAGCGGATCGAAAGGCTGCCCTCGGATACTTTTTATGGCTTACGGTGTAACTTCCCCTTTCTCCAGTTTCTCTAACTGACGAAAATGTTGCTCACGCTCGATTTTGGCCCCCTGGATGATTTCGATGGCTTTATTGTGATCATAGCCGCCTAAAATCAGGAAGTAATACCCATGCCACCAGAAATCTGGCTCGCAAGTCGGAGATGATAGTCGTTCTAATATTTCTATTTTCTCTGATGGTTCCTCTGATGGCCAAAGATTTGGGTTCTCATGGGCACGCTGAGCCAGCTCCCGAAGCTGGGCGTGGGGGAAGCAGCGGGGAGGGTCCAGTTCGGTCTCCGGGGGAGTGGGACCGGCGACCGGGCCGGCTCCCAGGCTGCCCAGCCCCAGCGCCAGGGCCAGCAGGAGGCGTCCCCCAACCGCGCGCAGCCTGAACATGGCTTTCCTCCCTCATTGGGATTTCCTGAACTCATTGTCCTCAGCCGCTCCACGGCGCGCGACCGTATTTTCCGCAGGGGAGGGCCTGTGAATTTCCCCAGGGGGCTCCCTGTGGAAGACCCCAGGTGCATCCGGATGCGCAGCGCGTTCGGAGCGCGCGAACCCTTCACCCGGACCCATGCGCCTCCGGCGAATCGCCGGATGGGATCCGGAGCCATCCCCGGCGGATCGCCTCGCAAACCGCCGCGGCCTGGCTGTTCACCCCCAGCCGCTGGAAGATCTGGTTCAGGTGGTAGTCCACGGTCCGCGGGGAGATCCCCAGGCGTTCGGCAATGGCCCGGCGGGTAAGCCCTTCGGCCACCAGAGCCAGGACCTCCCGCTCCCGTTCGGTCAGCCCTTCCGATCCCCGGGATGATTGCTCCCGGGCGAGAGCGAGGATCTCCGGGCTGAAGGCGGTCAGGCCCCGCGCCACGCTTCGGACCGCTGTGACGATCGCTTCGAGGCCTTCGTGTTTGAGGAGGTAACCCTCCACGCCGAGGGCCAGCGCCTGGCGGACCAGGTCCGCCTCCTCGTAGGCGCTCAGCAGCAGGATGCGGATGGGCCAGCCGCGTTCCCGGATCTGCCGGGCAAGGGCGAGGCCGTCGCGACGGGGCAGGCGGATGTCGAGGATGGCCACATCGGGGCGGAGGGCCTCCAGCAGCGCCAAAGCCGTTTCTCCATCCCCTGCTTCCGCAACCACCTGCATCCCGGGCTGCTGCTCGAGCAACACCCGCAGGCCCAGACGCAGGGGCGGGTGATCATCCGCCACCAGGATGCGGATCGGCTCCATCTCCGATTGTCGCCCCCCGGATTCGTCCGCTCTAACTATAGCATATCCAAAGGGGGACGGCCAGGCGCCCTGGGACGGCGTGTGGGCTTCCACCCGCAACATCGGCGAGAAGCCTCGAGGGACCGCTTCCGGATTCGAAGTTCTGAGCATGGGGCCCTGGTCATCGTTCCAGGGTTCCCCTGAGGAAAAGCACAGGGGGGCCCCTGTGGAAACCACGGTTGTGGGCGAATCGGAAGACGAGTAGAATATAAGCGAAAAGGCTCGCTGTTGTTTATCACAGCTTATTTGATCAAAAATGAATAAATATCTGTTTATTCGTATTTTTTTACTAGCAAACGGTTTGGTTTTTCTCGTTTTGACTTGGTTCTTTTTGTTCTGGTTTGTGAGTCTCACGGTTGGAAGGCTTCTGGCGCCGTGGGATCAATGGCTCCATTTCGCTCCTCCACCTAACACCTGGGAGCGCCAATTGAATGATTTCTTTAGCCAAGATGTCGTCCAGATCCTGATTGCCATGCTTATTGTTGTATTAAGCGGAATTTTGTTCTTGTTTGGGATCTTCCGTAATCCTCAAAATCGAATTCTGTTGCCTTTGGCTTTCGCGCTTACCAACCTTCTCTATCTCATACTTTCCTTTCTGATTATCATACTCACAAACTTGATCGATCTGCGGTTGATCCAATCTCAATCATCCGTAGATATCGGATATCATCGAATTTGGCCCGAAATTTTGCTTCAAGGAATCCTCCTCGGTTTACTTATTTGGATTCAATATAAAATATCGACCGGCCAAAATCAATTTTTGACCAAAATATTAAATCTTAATACCCGAAAAATCAGCTAATTCGATGGGAAAAGACCGATGGTTCGCATTCTGGAGGCCCCTGGGCGCATCCCGGTGATCCTGGTTCTGTTGGCCCATGGATGGGGTGCCCTCAGTTTGCTCGCTTTCGGATTACGGGCGGACGGATGGGTGCTCCATCCGGTCGCGGTGCTCTACATGGCGGGCATCGTGCTCTTTGGGGCAGCCTGGCTTTTCCGAGGACCCCCTGCGACGGAGCGGCCGCTTCGACTGGTTCTTCCCCCGATGCTGACCCTTTCCCTTCTCCACGCCTGGACGGCGACGGCGGATCTGGGCGGAGCCCGATACGCTCCGTATGATCCCTCAGAGCCCCGGGATCTCCTGATCCTCCTGCATGTCGGGATCGCCGCGCTCATCGCCGGGATGGCGGCCCTCTACCGCTGGCCGGAGCTGCTCCGGGCCGGCGTGCTGGCCCAGGGCATCGTGCTCCTGCTGGACCCCGGACTCTGGGCCGCTTTGGTCCACGGAGGGTGGCCTGTGTGGTCCGCTTTCCCATCCCTTATCCTGCTCCCCGTGCTGTATGGGCTGGGAGCGGCGGCCCTCGGCGTTTCGTTCCCCCGGCGGGCCGGGATCGGGATCGGGGCGGGCCTGGCGTTCGGGCTGGTCAGCCTGGGATGGGCCGCTGGGCGGGGCGCCCTGGTGTTCCGTGAACCCTTTGAAGCCGCGTTATGGGGAGGCCTCGCCCTGGCCGGATGGGCCCTGATCGCTCCGATGCCGGCCCTCGCCGCCCTCGCGGTCCTCCCCAGGGATGCGGAAGAGCCCCCGCGCTTCCCCTGGGAGGCCTACGCGCTCTTCCTGTGGTTCCCGACCGCGATCGCGGCGGATCTTCTGACGCCCGGGGGCGATGGATTGCCGGCCGCCGGATCCGTCCAGCCGTGGGTGGATCCCGATCAGGTGGTCCCCGATGCATGGTGGCCGACGATCTACTGGGCTGGCGCGCTGCTCACGTGGATCCACCGGCTGGCTCCGTTGATCCTCCTTCCATCTTTCATCGAAGGATTTCGATGGATTCGAACCCGCCGGTGGCGGGCGCTGTGGCCGGTCTCCCCCGCCGGCGCGGCCGTCCTGGGCGGGGCGGCGTTGATCGGGACAGCGCTCTGGCCTCCGGCGATAGGGGATCCGGATGATCCGCTCCTGTTCTTCTCTCCTCTGTGGGTGCTGATGTGGATGCTGTTTGGGCTCCTCGGCTGGGTGCTGGCAGCGCGGGGCCTGGAACACGCCCACGGTCCCTGGTCCCGCTGGTTCTGGCGGAGCGCCTTCCTCCTCTTCGCCGGGTTGTGGCTGGGCCCGGTGGTCTGGATGATCGGAGCCTTATCCGGATGGGGACGAGGGTTAACCCCTGGCCCGAGCACGATCTTCGCCCACCGGACGGCCGGGGCGTTGCTGCTCCTATATGGGGTGGCCGGAGCCGCCGGTCTGACGGCAGGGTTTCGAGCCGTGTGGGAGTGGATCCTCCAGGAGTCCCCCGGGCGAGGGAAGGCGTTCCTTCGAGCCGGCATCGCGCCGGCTCTCCCCCTCCTCCTGCTGGGGGCCTTCGTCGGGTGGATGACCACCCTGCCGGTCCTTCGAACCGTCCCCCCGGCTGGGGCGCGCGAAGTGCCTCCGGATATCGTCATCGTGGTGGAGCTCGGCCCTCCGCGGGGCGGGCGGATCCGGGAGCTCCTCTTCGGATCCGGAGGCGGAGGTGGGATCTCCGTTCGATATGCGGATACCGGGGAAACGATCCCGGGCATCACGCGCTGGCAGGACATGGAGCTCTCTTTCGATCCGGAGTTTCCTCTGCGCCCTCAGGCCCCGGTGGAGGTGCGGATCTTCCGATGGGGTGAGCGCCCTTATCGGTTCCGCTTCACCACGGGAGGTTCGGGGTCTTCGCCTGTCCCTTCCTTGCATGACCCGCTGGCTTTCCCCCGCTGATCCGTCTCTTCCCGAAGCGGCTCGGAAGGCGGGGCCTTTTTCCCGCTCACTGCGATGGGAGGAGCTCCGACGCGGCCGCTGCGTCCACCATCCACAGGATCCGCCCGGGGCCCGGGCGGACCCCCTGGGCGGGCCGGCGGAGGGGATCGGGGGGCTCCTGAAGCACCTCCCGCATGATCCTCGCCTTGCGCGCCCCGGTCACCAGGAAGACCACCCGACGCGCCTGGTTCAGGATCGGCAGCGTCAGGGTCACCCGCGGTGGATCCGCTTCTGGCACGGCGGCCACCCAGCGCCTCGGCTCCGTCACCGCCGGATGAAAGGGGAACAGGGAGGCCGTGTGGCCGTCCTCCCCCAGGCCCAGGAAAACCAGATCGAAGCGCGGGGGCGCTTCCCTGAAGAACGATCGCAAAAGCGCCTCATAGCGGACGGCGGCCGTCTCCGGGTCCCCCTCGCACGGGATCGGATGGACCTGATGGGCGGGGATGGGGACGTGGCGCAGGAGGGCCTCGTGGGCCATCCGGGCGTTGCGGCGCGGATCCTCGAAGGGGACGCATCGTTCGTCGCCCCAGAAGACGTGCACGGCCTCCCAGGGGACCGCATCGCGGCATTCCGGGCAGGCCAGCCGTTCGTAAGTCCGGCGTGGGGTCTGCCCGCCGGAGAGGGCGACGACGAACCGTCCGGTGTTTCGAACAGCCCGTTGCGCGGCGCGGACGAAGAGGGCCGCCGCCGCCTCGCTGAGCGCTTCCGCATCGGCGAAGATGCGGATCATTTCGATGTCGCTCCATCGGCCTCCAGGATGGTGGGGAGATCCCAGGATCGACCGTCGCGGGCGATGAGGGCCTCCGCGGCCGACGGGCCCCACGTGCCGGCTGGATAGTTCGGGAAGTCCGCGGGGGGCTGGGCGGACCAGGCCTCCAGGATGGGCTGGATCACCTCCCAGGCCGCCTCCACCCAGGCGGCGTCCAGGGATTGGGTGGTGTCCCCCCGGATGAGATCCAGGAGCAGGGTCTCGTAGGCCTCGGGCGGGCGGCTCCCGAACATCTCCTCGTAGAGAAAGTGCATGTCCACCGGCTGGAGGCGCATCACCGGCCCCGGGATCTTGGCCTGGAAGCGGAAGAGGACGCCCTCCGCCGGTTGCAGGCGCAGGATCAGGCGGTTGGGCTGCCAGGAGCGGACGGCGGACTCCGGGAACGCCCGGTGGGGAACCGGCCGGAAGGTGATGGAGACCTCCGAAGCCCGGACCGGGAGGCGCTTGCCGGTGCGCAGGTAGAAGGGCACTCCCTGCCAGCGCCAGTTGTCGATGAAGAGCTTCAGGGCCGCGTAGGTTTCGGTGTTCGATTGGGGATCCACGCCGGGCTCCTCCCGATAGGCCGGGATCTCCTCCCCGGCCAGGCGGCCCCGTCCATACTGGCCGCGCACCGCGTAGAGGTGGACCTGATCCGGAGGGATGGGGCGGATGGCCCGCAGCACCTCGAGCTTCTTGTGATGGATCTCCTCCGGCGTGAGGGAGACGGGGGGCTCCATGGCGATCAGGCAAAGGATCTGCAGCAGGTGGCTCTGGACCATGTCGCGGAGGGCGCCGGTCTGGTCGTAGTAGCCGCCCCGGTGTTCGACCCCCACCGTCTCGGCGACGGTGATCTGCACGTGGTCGATATACTGGCGGTTCCACACCGGCTCGAAGAAGGCGTTGGCGAAGCGCAGGGCCAGGATGTTCTGGACCGTGTCCTTGCCCAGGTAGTGGTCCAGGCGGTAGATCTGGCTTTCCGTCAGAAACTGGCGCAGGCGCGCGTTGAGCCGGCGGGCGGAAGGCAGGTCGTGGCCGAAGGGCTTCTCGATCACCACGCGGTGGCGCGAGGGGTCCTTCACCAGGCCGGCCGCGCTCAGGTGGTCCACGATGGTCTCCGTGACGCCCGGAGGAACCGCCAGATAGAAGATATGATGGGTCACCTCCAGGTCCGCGCCATCCATGGTCTGGAGCCGCTGGCTCAGGGCCGCATAGAGGGCGGGGTCATCGTAGTCGCCCTGCAGATAGAAGAGGCGTTCTGCGAAGCTCATCCAGGTGGATTCATCCGGGCGATGGCGGGCAAAGCGCTGGACGCCGTCCAGAAGACGGGCGCGGAAGGACGCGTCGTCCATCGCGCTCCGCGCGATGCCGAGGATCGCCCAGCGCGCCGGCAGCCAGCCGTCGCGGTAGAGGTCGAAGAGGGCGGGGGCCAGCTTGCGCCAGACCAGGTCGCCGCTGGCGCCGAAGAGAACGAGGGCGATGGGCGGGTAAGAGACGGGTGGTTTCATCCTGAGCCGCCGGGTTCAGGTTTCGCAAGACATGATACCAGCGAGTCAGGCGCATGGCGCTGCGGCCAAGCAGCCTTTTTCACTGAAGGGGATCGTGGACGCAGGCCATATGCCCTGAATGGGCTTGAAGAATGGGGCTCCCCCTCGGCTTCCTGGTCCAGGCGTTCCCGCGGAGCATTTCTTCAGGTTTCCCCTTCGCATCGCCTGGCGCCCAACGGGTTTGCGGCGCTCTGGGAGAGCAGGCCCCTGGTGGTTTCCACAGGCTGGCCCCTGAGGAAAGACACAAGGGGGAACCTGTGGAAAATACGGTTGTGAAACCGAAGCGCGAAGGCTAAGATGAGGGTGACTTCCACAATCTCTAGATGGGAGGAATCCGATGAAGGCCCGCGACGCTATAAAGGGGGTTTTGGGGTTGATTCTACTAGGGATCTGGGTCACCGATCCAACAGGTCCGTTTGCTCAGGCGGACAGCCCTCTGCCTCCTTCACCTGCTCCGGTTGCGGAGGATCCTGGTGGTGGAGGTGGATGGCTGTGGGCTCAGATGATCGAGAAAGCGGATGGAAGCATAAACAAAACTTATCCAAGTTATTATTATTAAGGACAATATTATTGCGATAATGACGCTGATATTGATTATACGTTAGTATATAACATGAATTATGGGCAAAATCCCGATAGCTTGAGGTATTATTCAACAGATCGATTTATCATATGGTTTGGACCATCAGCTCTTAAGGGGTATTCGTATACTTGGGACAAGGTTCATGTTTGTGTTGGAACATTGATTGATTTATCTCCACTTTCTTCTTTGATGAATGCAGTCTACCTTCACCAATAAGGAGGAGTTTTACATGCATATTCTTTTATTCGGTATATTCTGGTGGTTATGGGGTGGTATTGTTTGGAATATTATATTTATTTTGCGGCTTGATCGATCATTGTTTGGAATAATCTACTGGGCTGGCATAGGTGGGGTGTGGACTTTGCTTAAAAGACGACGTCGGTTTCGCTATCCTCTTTGGTGGGGATGGTTTTTGGGTATTGGAGCCGGGATAAGTAGCGGGGCACTCTGGATGAGATGGGAGCGGCTCTTGCAGGATACTCTTAATGTTGAATTATTGGCATTATTGGAATTTGTATTGTTTGGATTGATGCTGGGCATTTTTCAAGGACCTCTCTTTTCTTCAAAAATCCTTTCTTGGAAAACAATAGCATGGGCTGCAGCTACCGCGTTGAGCTGGACTATCGGTGGCCTTATTCTGTGGATGATCGCTTCTCAGATTGGATATCTGTGTCCGGGATTTGATTGTTTCTCAGAATTTCACGAATCTATTCGTAAGATCTTATGGTGGATAATTGTGGCAGTGACATTCATTGTAACAAGCAGTGTAATATCTTTGATTCAGGATATGATGATGCAGCGTTGGTCTGGATAGGGAAGCCATGTGTGAAAACTCCGTGCCTTCACACGAGTACCCGGATCTTCCTTTAAATTGTCATTAATCAAAAGGAGTTACGCAGTTGAGACCCGACTGGGTCATTTCCACTGCCATATATGGGGTATTTTGGCTGATCACTCTCCATATGTTAGAATTCCTTCCTGTCAACTGCGTAAGTCTTAATAGTTTTTCAGAGGGTCGCTTGTTCGCAGAAAGGGCAAAGCAAGGTCTCAAGCAGGCTGAAGGATCCGCTCCTCTTCACGGCCCGGTGGTGAGCAGGGCTTCGAACTCCGCGGCCGCATCCCGCAGGCGTCCTTTCCCCTGCCACAGGCTGAAATCCTCCCACTGGGGATCCCAGTCCAGAAACCAGCAGAAGGCCTCCACCTGGGGCTCCCCCGCGACCACGGACCATGCCGTCGTCAACCATCCCCGCGGGTAGTTGTGCGCCGGGGGAACGCCTTCATCCGGTGTGTAGGTGTTGGACGATGTGATGTAAACAGGCCGCCCGCGGGTCGAGGGATATGCGTTGATGATCTCCAGCCAGTCATACAGCGCCTGGAATCCGACCCGCGCCCCCATGGCGTCCCGAAGGTCCAGACGCGGCTCCTCTGCCTCCGGATAGCCCGCGGCGCGGGCCGCCTCCGGCCGTCCCGGCACGTGGAGCGCGAAACCGTCCGGGCCAGGGTTCCACTGCCCCATCGCCGCCCTCGCCCGTGCGGCCTCATCGATGAAGGCCACCAGGGTGTTGAAATAGTTCAGCCAGGGGACGTCCACCCGGCTCCGCCGCTCGCCATCCTGATCCCGGACGAAGGGCCGCACCGGCCCTATGAGCAGGCGCGCCCGGGGATTTGCCGCCCGGAGGACCGCCACCGCGTGATCGGTGCGGACCGGCGATTCGCCGTAGCCGTTGAAGACCCGGGCATACCAGGCCGGAGAGATCGGACGATCGGGGCTCATGCGGTTGCTCAGGGCCTCGTTGGGGCCGCTCCCCAGAAAATAGGCGTAGACCCCCTGAAGCCGTTCGTCCCGGCCCAGGCGCTCCAGATAGCGCAGATAGCGCGCCAGCCCTTCCAGATCCCCGGGAGGGGGAAGGGTTTGTCCCCGGTCGTAATCCACTCGCACCAGGACCCGCAGGCCGTGTCGCTGATCCCGCGCCACCCGGGCGGCCAGGGCATCAATCCCCCAATCGGGATCTTCCGCCCGCTGCGCATAGGTCAGCTCCACCGCCCACCCGGCGCGCCCTTTCCAGTCCCGCTCGGGATGGGGGAAGACCAGTCCCAGTTTGGTGGGCAGGGGAGGAGATGCCGGGGTGGGCTCCAGATCGCCCAGCGCCAGGCGCCCCCGCAGTCGGCATCCTTCGTGGCAGTCTCGATAAAAGGCGAGCTCCACCGCTTCCGCCGGCATCCGGAACCGCCAGCGCCAGCGCCAGATCCCGGATGCCGGCATCGCTTCGATCTGCTCCAGGGCCGCCGGCTCGCCGTTCACGGTGAGCAGGATGTAACCCCACGGGATGCGATCGATCACCTCCACCCGGACCACATCGTCGGGGCGCGGGGAGGGAGGGTAAACGGAGAAGCGAGGCCAGGGCGCGTCGGAGGCCGGGCCCAGGCGGAGGATCACCTGGCCGGAAGGGGCCACGATCCCCAGGGCCAGCAGCAGGCCGAGCAGGAGCACGGCTCCTCCCAGGCGGCGAAGAGAAGGCGCCCACTTCGTTCTCAGACCGCTTTCGTTGCGGGCAGGACGAAGCGAACGCATGTCCCGGTCTCTCCTTCCGTCCGGCTCTCGATCTCCAGATGGGCCTGGTGATGGCGCAGGATCTCGGCCACGATGGCCAGTCCCAGCCCGGCCCCTGTCGCCTCCGGGGCCTCCCCGCGATAGAACGGCTCGGTGATGTAGGGAAGATGCTCCGGGGGGATCCCGGGACCGGTGTCGATCACCTCGCACTGCACCCCTTCGGGGACGGGTCGGAGGATCACCGCGATGCGATCTCCGGGGCGGCTGTAGCGGATGGCGTTATCCAGCAGATTCAGGAAAACCTGCTTCAAGCGATCCGCATCCCCCCAGACTTCGGGCAACTCTTCTTCAATCTCCAGGCTCAGAGATTGCTGGCGGGCCTGGGCCTCGGGGAGCTTCTCCGCCACGGCCGCTTCGGCCACCGTGGCGATGGAAAGGGGGCGGAGAGCCAGGGGTTCCCCGCTGCTCAGCTGACCCAGGTCCAGGACGGCGTGGACCATCCGGATCATCCGGCGGGTCTCTTCCTCGAGGATGCGAAGGGACTGGGATCGGATTTCCGGAGCGACGGCTGGGAGCTGGAGGACCTGCAGGTGGGTGAGCAGGGTGGCCAGAGGCGTGCGGAGCTCATGGGCCAGCCCGGCCAGGAGCCGCCGCATCGACTGAAATCCGGAATAGGCCCCCCGGTCTTCTATTACAAACAGCCACGCGCCGGACGGTTCCGGCACCACCCACCAGCGCAGAGCGCGCTCCCCGGCCAGGGAGACCAGGCGGGATCGGCCGACTCCCGTGGCCCGCGCGGCTTGAAGGTCCTCCTCCAGCAAAGCGCGCCAGCCGGCTTCGGGGAGCCTCCCCTGGGGGGCGTTCAGCCCCAGGATCTGCCGGGCGGCCGGGTTGGCCTCCGTGTAGCGGAGATCCGGGCTCAATCGGAGGACGCCCAGAGGGGCAGGATCCAGGGGAAAGCGAAATCCGGAGCGGCGGGCGTGCCATCGGCCGAGGAAGAAGACTGCGGCAGTATAGAGGGCCAGGAACACAACCACCCAGCGGAGCTCGACGGCCCACATCGCTCCTCCAGATCCGCTCCGGCTTCTCCTTCAAGGCCATCCCGTCAGGATCGCCGGCAGCGGGTTCATGGCCAGCCGGAGCGGGGCGATGGCGTAGGTCTTAAACAGCGTCGCCAGGATCGGCAGCGTGCTGGAAGCCTCGAAGTCCCCCCGCAGGGCAGCCGCGATCGGGGCCAGCCGCCAGGTCCACGGCACCGTCAGGCTGTAAAAGATCATCGTCAGGACCGCCCCCACGAAGACCAGCCACCAGATGACCCCCAGCACGCCTCCCAGGACGGGATCCAGAAACCCCAGGAAGAGGATCCGCGTCGCCCGGTAGGAGATGAAGCTTACGATCTCCAGGAGGATGTAGGAGATCAGGAAGAGGACGATGTAAAAGAAAATGGCGGTCTCGACAGTGACCACTCCCACGGCGCGCGCGAAGGCGCCCACCAGCGTCTCCTGAAGGCTCACGGCGAACAGAAGCGAGAAGTAGACGAAAGCCAGGCTGAGGGCCTGCTTGATCAGCCCTCTATGCCCTCCCATGTAACCGCTGGCCAGCGCGCCCAGCACCAGCACCACATCGAACACCATGGGCCGCCTCCTTTCAAAAGCGGGACACGCTCCCTTCGGGTTTCGTATCCTGCGGATCCGCAATGGCGAAAGATCGCCTCTATTATAGAAGGAGATGACGTCGAAGGAGATCCGCCACGAGGAGGATGGTCATGGGCCGGCGGGCGCTTGGGTGGCTTTCCCTCATCCTGATCCTGAGCCTGATGGGCTGGGGCAGCGTTCGGTTGGCGTTGTTCTCCTGGAACAGCGTGGTGGCGTATCGAAGCCCCTACCTCGCGGCGGACCTTCCCGCGCCGCCCTCCACGCCACCCCTGACCGAACGGGTGGTCCTGGTGGTCATCGATGGCCTGCGCCGGGACACGGCGGCCGCGGCCATGCCGACCCTGAACCGGCTGGCCGCGCAGGGGGCTCGCTACATCGTCCGGACCGGCGAGCCCTCCCTCTCGTATCCGGGGTGGACGGTCATCGGCAGCGGGGCCTGGCAGGGACTCAGCGGGGTCACCACGAACTGGTTCCAGGGCCCGGTCCCGGTGGACTCCATCTTCCGGGAGGCTCACGGGGCGGGCCTTCGGGTGGTGGGGGCCGGCACGGGTGGATGGAAGGAGCTCTTCGGCCCCTGGTTCGATCGCCTGGAGGTGCCCGATGTGCCCCTGGATCGCCCCGAGGAGGTCGATCGCCTGGATGAAGCGCTCCTGGCCCGCGGGCTGGACCTGCTGCGGGACCCGCAAGCCCGTCTGGTCCTCATCTACTTCGCCGGACCGGACGAATACGGCCACGCCTTCGGGGGCGCTTCCCCCGCCTACCGGGAGATGGTCCGGCGGACGGATGAGCGGCTGGCCCGGGTGGCGGCGGCGATGGACCTGAGCCGCGAGACCCTGATCGTGACCACCGATCACGGCCATATCGACACGGGCGGCCACGGCGGCTGGGAGCCCATCGTCAAAGAGGTGCCCCTGGTGATGGTCGGGAAAGGGATCCGGGCGGGCGTGGAAGGGCAGGGGACCCAGGCGGACATCGCGCCCACGGTGGCGGCCCTGCTGGGCGTTCCGATCCCGACGCATGCGATGGGGCGTCCGCTGCTGGAAGCGCTGGAAGGGCCTTCAGAAGCCCTGGACGCCATCGCTCGGGCCTCCGCGGGACAGCGGGCCGCCCTGATCCATCGGGTGGAGGCGGTCCTGGGACGGCCGCCGACCTCCTTCCCGGAGGTGGTCGCGGCGGCGGATCTCCGCGCTTTCGATGAGGCGGCGGCCCGGGCGCTGGCTCAGGCGTATGGGGAGCAGTTGGCGCGGGATCGCCTGAGGCGGGCTCCCGTGGCCCTCCTCGGCCTGGCGCTGATCGCCATCGGGGCGGCCCTTCTGTTCCGACCGCCCCATCGCGCCGGGATCCTAACAGGGGCGCTGCTCTTCCTGGGGATCGTGTGGGGGCTCTACTTCGGGCGCGGATACCGATGGTCCCTCTCGGTGTTCAACACCGAGGCCCAGATCGAGGCCTTCTTCATGGCCCGGGTGCTGGATGCCCTGCTGGGCCTGATGGCGGTGGCGTTGCTTCTTGGGATCTGGAAAGGACGTCGCTGGGGGGAGGCCTGGGAAGGGATCCTGCGGGCGTATGGGGGGATCGCCCTGCTCTTCGCCTTCCAGGTGTTGCTCTTCTACTGGGCGTATGGGGTTTCCTTCCCCTGGGGCCTTCCGGACCTGGGGTGGGGGTTCAAGTATTACCTGGATCTGCTGACCCTGAGCGCCTTCTATCTGAGCCTGCCCGGCCTCCCGGATCCGGCGGGCGTGCCGATGGCCCTGGTGGGCCCGGCCCTGGGGGCCAGCATCGGCCGCGCGGGGCGCTGGCTCCGGGAGGCCCTGGCCCGGCGGGGGCCGCGCGAGCAGGCCCCTTGAGAGCGTCTCTGAGGGAACCGCATCGCTCGCCCGGGGTGGCCCCTCCGCCACCCCGGGTTTTTTGTCATTTAGATTTAGACTCCGCCTCGTCTTTTGGTCAGATAGACCTTATGAATGTCAGAATTTCTGATATTGACACTGATTGGAAATCGGATTAAAGTTAGAACCAAATTAGACCCAGCGATCGGCCTTCCGAAACGGGAAAGGAGGGTGCCATGGGACGTCTATGGCGGCGATGGGTGGGGATCCTGCTGGTTCTCGGGATCCTGGGGATGGCTTCGGTTTCCTCCTCCCGGGCGATGGCTTCCGGAGGGCGGGAAGCCTTCCCGGGGAATTTCGTCGCCGTTCTCTCCGGGGGCGAGGAGGTCCCGCCGGTGCCGACCCGGGCGCGAGGCGTGGCCCTGTTTGAGGTCGCGCCGGATGGATCGGCGATCCACTACAAGCTGATCGTCGCCAACATCCACAACGTGTTCATGGCCCACATCCACCTGGGCGCGCGCGGGGTCAACGGCCCGGTGGTGGTCTTTCTCTTCGGGCCGGTGCCGCCGGGCGGGGGCCGTTTCGACGGCGTGCTGGCGGAAGGGACGATCACCGCAGCTCACCTGACGGGTCCGCTGGCCGGGAAATCCCTTCATGACTTGCTCAAGGAGATGGCCAGCGGCAACGCCTATGTGAACGTGCATACGGACGATGGCGAAGAGCCGCAGAACACAGGGCCTGGGGATATGGCCACCGGAGAGATCCGGGGGCAGATCGATCATCGGGTCTTTCCAGCGTTTGATCCCGATCAGGGGTTGCTGGAGGCCAACGCCCGGCTCATCGCTTCAGGGACTCCTCCCGCGTTCGAGCGCGCCCCTCGCATCCGTAACCTCCGCTTGGTGGGCCAGCTGAACCTCGGCGGGTTCAATGCGGATGTATGGGGCCATGAGGATTTTGCCTATGTGGGGACCTGGGGCACTGCCGCCCGGCCGGACACATGTCCGGCTACGGGGGTGAAGATCATCGATCTTTCCGACCCGGCGAACCCTCGATGGGTGGCCACCGCTCCGGGTCGCCCGGGAACCTCCTCTGAGGACATGGTGGTGGCTCGAATCAACACCCGGTTCTTCCACGGCGATCTGCTGGCTGTGGGGATCCAGCGTTGTGTGCCCTTCGGACGGGGCGTGGAGGGCGGGTTGGACCTCTGGGATGTCACGGATCCGCGTAACCCTCAGCATCTGGCTTTCTTCAGTGTGGGGGAAGGCCAGTTCGGCCGTGGGGTCCATGAGCTGTTCCTCTTCCAGCGGGGCGAGCGAGCCTACGCCCTCCTGGCGGATCCCTTTGCAGAGCGGGATACATTCTTCGCCGGCATGACCCATCGGGGCCTTGATTTCAAGCTGGTCGATGTCACGGATCCCCGCAATCCGGTCCTGGTCTCCCAGTGGGGGGCGTTCACCGATCTGGGCATCCCGCCGATCCAACCGGGTCCGATTACCCGCATCAGTTTCCTCCATAGCGTGTGGGCGGATCAGACGGGTACCATGGCATTTCTCTCTTACTGGGATACTGGGATGGTGTTGCTGGACATCACGGATCCGGCGAACCCGCGGTTCCTGGGGCGAACTTTCTACCGGCCTCATGAGGAGGGCAACGACCACTCCGCTATCCCGGTCCCGGGCAACCGGCTGGCGATCGTGAACGACGAGGATTTCACCCCGGTGGGGCCATCGGGCATTGAAGACGGCTGGGGCTATACCCGGATCATCGATATCTCGGATCCCACGCGCCCGGTGGAGATCGCCACTTTCGCGACGGAGAACGCTCGTTCCACCCGCACGGATGGGTTCTTCTCCGTGCACAACCCCTTCGTCCGCGGTCGCACCCTCTATCTCTCCTGGTATAGCGATGGGGTGCGGGTGGTGGATCTCTCCCGGCCGGCGGCACCGCGGGAGATCGCCTTCTTTGTCCCGCCGCCCCATCCGGATCCCTTCAACTTCTTCCTTCCTGGTTTCGCCTTCCCCTTCGTCTGGGGCGTGTGGGTCGGTGGGGATACGATCCTGGCCAGCGATATCAACTTCGGGCTCTATGTGCTGAAGCACCTCCCCTGAGAGGAACCTCAACGGTGGGGCGGACCTTGGGGATCCGCCCCACCGGCGACTCCCAAGCGCTGCAGCGCTTCGGTTTTCGTGAATCCCGCATGAAGTCTCACTAGTAAGGTTAAAATAAATTAACCATTTTTGACCGTTTTCGAACCCATGAGTTGCGAGATCGAGATATAATTAGGCTGCGAAGGGCGCGATGGCAGGATCCTCGAATCCTGTGATAAGGAGGGACCCATGGTCCTCCGTCGCTGGATGGGTGCGGGCCTGATGGCCCTGCTGCTGGCCCTGAGTTTCAGCCCCCGCTCGAGCGCTGCGCCCGTTGTGCCCCCTCGGAAAGGACCGCCGCTTTCACAGCCTGCCCTGTTCTCGCGCTTCGCCCGGGAGAACGAGCTGGGCGCGGAGGACCTGGCGGAGCTGATCCGCTGGGAGGCGCAACAGGCAGCCCTCGAAGCCCTCTCCCCTGCCGCCCTCCAGGCCAACGCCGACTGGAATCGCCGCCCGCAGAATGAAACCACGATCGCCACCCATCCCACCCTCACCAACACCTGGGTGATCGGTGCCAACGATTACGGCATCGGCGTTCCCATCGGCACCGGCGTTTACAGCAGCGAGGGCGTGAACTACTTCCCGCCCTTCCCGCTCCTCTTCGGCAAGGGCGGCTCCGGCTCCCGGTTCCTCCTCGAAGCGCCCATCGGGACCGGGGACCCGGCCCTCGCCTACGGCTTCACCCGCGGCCCGGTGCGGCTGCCGGTGGTCTACATGGCCTCCCTCGGCTTCAGCAGCACCTTCTGCGAGAACGGGGTCTTCGTCTACCGCTCCCTGGACAACGGCCGCACCTGGACCCGCCCCGTCGTCCCGCCCCTCCTCCCCCCGAAGGGACTCTTCACCGTGGTCTACTCCGACAGCGCCCAGAACTGCACGGTGTTCCACGACAAGGAGTTCATCACGGTGGACAACACCGGCGGCCCCCACGACGGGCGGATCTATGTGACCTGGACGCGGTTCTTCTTCGCCAACGGCCAGTATAAAGAGTCCCCCATTATGATGGCCTACTCGGACGACAACGGCCTCACCTTCTCCGACCCCATCGAGATCAGCGGGTCCAATCCCGAGCTCTGCCGCACCCAGGTCTCCGGGCCGCCCGGGGAGTGTGATGAGAACCAGTTCTCCATCCCGGTGGTGATGCCCGACGGCACCCTGGTGGTCGCCTTTGAGAACGAGCAATTCCGGGGCGCCGCCGACGGCTTCCGCAACCAGTATCTGGTGGTCCGGGTGAACCCCGACACCTTCCAGATCGAAGGTCCCTTTAAGGTGGCAGATCTCTTCGACGGGCTGAACGATTACCCCATCAACCAGGACGGTCGCCAGACCCTGTGCAACAGCAACTTCCGCGTGAACTCCGCGGGCAACATCGCGGTCGATCCCCGCACAGGCCATCTCTATCTGGTCTGGTCGGACAACCGCCGCCATGCCGGGGAGTTCCCCTTCCCGACCTTCGTCGGCAGCCGGGAGGACGGGTATCCATGCCCGGCAGGCAAGGCTACGGACACCGATGTTTTCCTCAGCAAGTCCACCGACGGCGGCCGCACCTGGAGCCCGCCGGTCCGGGTGAACCAGGACCCGGTGGGCAACGACCGGGACCAGTGGTTCCCGTGGGTGGCGGTGGCGCCCGACGGCCGGGTGGACGTGGTCTTCTACGACCGGCGGGACGACCCGGGCAACAAGCTCGCTCACACCTTCCTGGCCCGCTCATGGGACGGCGGCCAGACCTGGACGGAGATCCGGGTTTCGGACTTCCCCTCGAACTTCGATGATGCCTTCTTCGGGACTGGCCGCTTCATCGGGGATTACAACGGCCTGGCCATCGACTTCCGCGGCTTCTCCTTCCCGGTCTGGACCGGTGTGCGGCCGGGCAAGACGGATTCGGACATCTTCTTCGCGATCGTGGGGCCGTGAGGCCTGTCGCGTGCCGGGGGAGGGGATCGCTCCTTCTCCTCCCCCCTTTCGGGAGGAGGCGCGGGATGACCCTTTATGCCATTCTCACGCGGCTCTCGCCGGAAGCCCTCGCCCGCCCGGGGGCGATCCAGGAGCTGGGGGCGAAGGTGAGCGAGGCCCTCCAGGCTCAGGTCCCGGAGGCCCGATGGGTGGCCAGCTACGCCGTCCTCGGGCCGTGCGATTACCTGGACATCATCGAGGCGCCCAACGAGGAGGTGGCGGCCCGGGCCAGCGCGGTGATCCGCACCCTGGGCCACGCCACCACCGAGACCTGGGTGCTGATCCCCTGGGAGCGCTTCAAGGCCATCGCCCCATAAGAGGCAGGGAAGCGTCGCGGCGGAGCCCGCCGCGAAGGACCGTCCGGCTTCCGTCCATGCCTGCCGTTTCCAAACCCTGTCGAAGGAGGTTCCCATGCGGTTCCGGATCCTGTTGATCCTAACGCTGATCCTGGGGATGGTGGGGCTGCTCCGCGCGGCCCCCGTTGCGGCCGTGCAATACGGCCAGCCGGATGGAGACGGTCACCCCTACGTGGGCCTCGTGGTCTTCTATGATGAACACAAGGTTCCCCTCTGGCGCTGCACCGGGGCCCTGGTCTCGCCCACGGTGCTGCTGACGGCCGGCCATTGCACCGGCTTCGACCCCGAGCTCGGCTTCGCCCCCTCCTACGCCCAGGTCTGGTTCGATCCGGGGCCAATCGAACGGGACCCTGCCTGGAAGCCTGGGATGTCCTGTGAGGGGGACTCTTTCACCGGCTATCCATGCGCCGGCGGCTTCTGGGGGACCCCCCATGCCCACCCGGGGTGGACCGGTTATCTGACCATCCCGAACACCCATGACATCGGGGTGGTGACGTTCGATGAGCCCCTCCCGGCGGATGCGACGCAGGGACGATACGGCCATATCGCTCCCCCGGGCTACCTGGACCGCCTGGCCACCCGGCGGGGGCTGCAGGATGTGCAGTTCACCGTGGTGGGCTACGGCCTGCAGCTGGTGAGGCCCTGGCTCCTCGCCGAGCGCACCCGCTATGTGGGGACGGTGAGCCTGGTCAACCTCCGCAGCGCCCTCACCGATGGCTACAACCTCCACTACTCCAACAGCCCGGGGAAGGGCGTGGGGCCGGGCGGCACCTGCTTCGGCGACTCCGGCGGGCCGGTGCTCCACCGCGCGGAGGATGGGAAGGAGGTGATCGTCGGGGTCAACTCCTTCGTCCTCAACGCCAACTGCAAGGGCGCCGCCTTCGCCTACCGGACGGACATCCCGGATTCCCTTGGCTTTCTGGCGGGGTTCGGGATCGCGCCGTGAGGGCGATCCCGTCGTAGGTCCTTGGGGTGGCGGCCGCGCGGCCGCCACCCCATCCCCTTTCCAAAAGGGGGTTGAGATGTTCACCCATTCCGCACGCTGGATGCGCAGGGCGATGGCGCTGGCGGCGGTGGCGATGATCCTGGTCGGGGCGGTCCCGACAGGGCCGGCCGCCCCGACCCCGCCGACCAAGCCCACGGTGGATCGCATCATCATCTTCGCCGCGGACGGGATGCGCCCGGACCTGATGGAGCGCTACGCCCGGGAAGGGTTGATGCCCACCTTCGCTGAGCTCCTGCACCGGGGCGCGGTGGGGGAGAACGGCCTGATCCAGGCCTTCCCGCCCAACACCGGCGTGGGCTGGTATACCCTGGCCACGGGCACCGGGCCCGGCGAGCACGGCTCCACCAACAACACCTTCCATCGCACCGGAGATGTGTTCACCGGCAGGACCTCCTTCGCGACCTTCGGGATCCTTCAGGCGGACACCTTGCTCCAGGCGGCGGAGCGGGCCGGCAAGAAGGTGGCCTCCGTGGAGTGGGTGGGCGCCCGCAACCTGAACCCACCCCTCCAGGGGCCGGTGGTGGATTTCCGCACCTTTTTCTCCATGCGGGGGGTCCTGGTGAACTATGATCTCCCCGGGCAGCCCGCCGGGGCCCAGGCCTTCGGTCTGGCTTATGAGCGGGTGGACCTCCGGCCGGCGGCGGGCTGGACGAACCTTCCTCCATCCTTCAGCCCGCCGATGGAGACGGTGCTGGTGATCACCTCCACGGCGACCGCGGTGAACCCCCACCGGACGTATTACGTGCTGATCTACGACAGCACGGATGACGGACGAACCGATTACGATCGAGTGATCCTGGACACCGACAAGGATGCGAGCGTGGTGGCCGCGAACCTCCGGCAGGGGGAGTGGGCGGATATCAAGGTCTCCCTCACCGGCTCCCGCGCAGGCCAGACCGCCGGCTTCTACGTCAAGGTGATCGATCTGACGCCGGACCTCTCCCGCTTCCGCCTTTACTTCACCTCGGTGACCCGGATCAACGCTTCCTTCAACGCCCGGGGCGCGGAGGGCTCCCAGGCCTTCGAGGAGACCCTCGCGCGGGACTTCCCGACGGCCACGGCGGCGGATTTCGCACCGCTGGAGGCCGGGCTGGTGGATGAGGAGACCTATGTGGAGCAGGGACTGTTCTGGGAGGACGCCCACCATCGCATCCTGGAATACATCCTCACCGTCGCCCAGCCGGACACGGAGGTCCTCTTCCTGGGCTATCCCGTCACCGATGAGTTCTCCCACCAGTTCATGGCCCTGGTGACCCCCACGGCGCCCGACGGGACGCCGAACCCGGTCTACGACGATGCGGACCGGGATGGGGTGCCCGATGGCCGGGTGGCGGTCCGGGAAGGCTTCATCCGCCGGGCCTATCAGGGGGCTGACGCCACCCTGGGGCTGGCCCGTCGCCGGATGCCCGGCGCCGCCGTCTTCGCCTCCTCCGACCACGGCTTCGCCCCCCAGTGGAAAGCGGTCAACGCCCGCCGCGTGCTGTATGAGGCCAGCGTGAAGGGCGTCTCCCTGCACGCCAGCGGCGCCACGGCCACCGGCAACTGCGGCGCGGCGACCACAGACCTGGCCAAGGCCTGCTGGGCCGGCGGGACGGTGCAGATCTACGTGAACCCCTCGTTGCCGTCCGGGATCACCTATGAAGAGGTGCGCAACGCGGCCATCGAGGCCTTCGCCAACCTCCGGGATCCAGACCACCCCTCGGCGAAGGTGGTGGATCGCATCTTCAAGAAAGAGGAGCTCCGGAACCTCCCCGGCGGGGACTCCCTGCATCCGAACCGCAGCGGGGATGTGGTGGTGGTGCTCTTCCCGCCTTACCAGTTCGATGCCCCCACGCCGGGCGTGAAGATCGCCGACGCCCCCTTCTTCGGGCAGCACGGCTACATGCCGGACCTGGTGGATCTGGAGCATAACATCAATATGCGTGCTGTCTTCCTCGCTGCCGGTCCGGGCATCCGCCCCATGCGGATCTCCGGCGTGCGGGCCATCGACTTCGCGCCCACCATCGCCTTCTATCTGGGGATCCCTGGGCCGCGCAACGCCAGCGGGCGCATCCTTTATGAGCTCTTCGAGGGGCGGGGCCGCACCCATCACGATGTGAAATGGAAGGAGATCACCATCCTGACCGTCAACGACTTCCACGGCAACCTGTTGCCGCGGAGCGAGCGGGCGGACACGGTGGGGCCTTCCTTCTCCATCGGAGGCGCGGCCTTCCTGAAGGCGTGGTTCGACCGGTTCCGGGCGGAGGCGCGCGGGGAGACCCTCATCCTGGCCGCGGGGGACTCGGTGGGGGCCACCCCGCCCATCTCCAACTTCTTCGGGGACCGGCCGACGATTGAGATCTGGAACATGGTGGGGCTCCATGCGGATGTTCTGGGGAACCATGAGTTCGACCGTGGGGCCACCTATCTGCGCACGGTCCTGATCCCGCTGGCCCGGTATCCGTATCTCTCCGCGAACGTGGTGGATCAGAGCACGTTGCGCACCCCGGCGGAGTGGAAGCCGTCCTGGGTCTTCGAGGTCGATGGGGTGCCCATCGGCGTGATCGGCTTCACCACCCCGGATACCCCTCAGCTGGTCTTCCCCGGCCGGATGGAGAACTTCATCGTCACCGATCCCCTGCCGGCCATCCAGCGGGAGGCGGACCAGCTGCGCGCCCGTGGGGTCCGGGTGATCGTCGGGGTCGGGCATCTGGGCGCGATGGGCCCCCTGGATGCGCCGACCGGGCCGCTGATCGACCTGGCGGATCAGGTGCGGGGGTTCGACCTGCTGATCGGCGGCCACACCCACGCGCTCGTGAACACCATGCGGCCCAACGGGGTCCTGGTCGTCGAGAGCCTGGAATACGGGCGCCGCTTCACCCGGGTCCGGCTGGTGGTGGACGCGGACACGCGGCGTGTGGTCTACAAGACCGCTGATTATCACCTCCCGTGGAACATCGGCATGGCCCCCGATCCGGCCATCCAGGCCCGTCTGGATGAATTACAGGCGGAGCTCGCTCCTATCCTCAACCAGGTCGTCGGCCGCTCGAAGGTCGCCATCCCGCGGGCGGACGCCTGTGGCAACCCGCTGGGCCGCACCTGTGAGTCGAAGATCGGGAACCTGGTGACGGACGCCATGCGGTTCACGTATGGTGTGGATTTCGCCATCACCAACTCCGGGGGCCTGCGGGCGGATCTCACCCGGGCGGGCGATGTGGATGCGGCGACCGGGTTCTTCAACATCCGGCGGGGCTACATCCTGGAGGTGTTGCCCTTCGGCAACGTGGTGGTGACCCTTCAGGTCAACGGGGCGGAGCTCAAAGCCATCCTGGAGAACGGCGTCTCCCGCATGCCCGCCGCGGACGGCCGGTTCCCTCAGGTCTCGGGCCTGTGCTTCACCTATGACATCGGCGCGCCGGCCGGCAGCCGGGTGGTGGGCGCCGTGCGCCAGGCGGCGGATGGCTCCTGCACCGGCCCCGCTGTGGACTTCTCCGCCGCGGCGACCTACACCATTGCCATGAACGACTTCATGGCCTCGGGCGGGGATGGCTATCCGGTGCTGATCGGCCGGGCCTACACCCGTGAGCTGATGGACCAGGTCCTGGAGGCTTACGTTCAGGCCACCAGCCCGGTGGCCCCGGCCATCCAGGGCCGCATCGTCTGCACCGGGGCCGGCTGCCCAACCGTGACGCCGTAGTGGATCCAGATGCGCTGGGGGGAGCCCACCAGCTCCCCCCAGCTGCTTCCGAACCGTTCCTGCTGGCTGCCCCCTTCGGCTGGACCTGATCCCACATATCTGAGGCAGAGGGGCAACGATCCGGGCTTCCTCGTGGGTTGGGTTGTTCTGCCTTGTCAGATGGGTCGTCCAATTCTATAATGTGTTCAAATTTTGTTGGGCGCCGTATCGGGAGAGGCCCCTGCGCTGAGGGTTGAGAGAAAGGAGGCGCATATGACTGCCTCCACGGGGCTTGTTCTCTTAATGGGGGACGTGGATGCGATCAAGGATTACGTCTTCGAGAGCTCCCGTCTTCCCCAGATCCGCGGCGCCAGCACGCTGCTGATGCGGTGCGAGGCGGAGATCTGCAGAGCCATCCGCGCGGCCGGCGGGCAGGTTCTCGTGGCGAGAGGGGGCTTCCTCCTGGCCGAAGCGCCGGCCTCGCAGATCCATCGGCTCGCTGATGAGATCTCCCGCATCTTCGCTTCTCACACCATCACGGCTACCATGACCCTGGCCTGGGAGGATCCCGCTGCGGCGCCGCCTTCCCCATCGCCCTCGATCTCCGATGGCTGGGCAGGCCGCTTGATCCGGGCGGATCCTTCGATGCGAGCCGCATCTCCAAATCCCTTCTCCCGGCGTGTCGCCTTCCTCGCTGCCCGGTTGCGGGCCGCCAAGGACTCCCGCTCCGCCGTCCCCACTCTCGAAACCCTTCCCTTCGCCCGCAAGTGCGCGATCTGCGCCCGACGCAACGCCTCCGAATCCCTCTCCGAATCCCTCTATCTCCCGGAAGGCCCCCTGCCGGTCTGCCCGGTGTGCGCGAAGCGCCACCAAACCGGGCGGGAAGCCCGAAGCGGGCTCCGCCGGATGTGGCGTCTCTGGCATCCGGATTTCCTGGGCCAGCCCCCTCAGGATCTGGAACAGCTCGTGGAGGGCGCGCCCCACGGACGGCTCGCTTTCATCTATGCGGATGGCAACGACATCGGGCGACACCTCATGGCACCTCGGGATCCTCAGGAGTATCAAAAGTTCTCCCGGAAGATCTACAGGGGCGCCCGGCGGGCGGTGTTTGAAGCCCTGCGGATCGCCTTGAAAGACTGGCAAGGAAAGTTCTGGCCTTTCGAGCTGATCAACATCGGCGGGGACGACATCACTCTTCTCATCCAGGCCCGTTACGCGTTGCCCTTCGCGCTCTTCTTTCTCGAACGGTTCCATTATTACACCGGGCATACTGCTTCATGTGCCATCGTGATCGCGGATCATAAATATCCGATCCGTTACTTCGAGGCCCTGGCGGCCGATCTCCTGAAGCAGGCCAAGGAGCGGGCGAAATCCGGCCCGGAGCCGGAGAGCGCGCTGTCGTTCCTCTGGATGCCCGAGCCGGTCGCCGGGGAGGAGGCCGACCTGTTCCTCCGGCGTTATCAAAGCGAAGAAGGGGGGCGGCGCCTCCGCCTGACCGCCCGCCCGTATCGCCTGGCGCAGGCCTGGCAGCTTTACGAGCTGGCCCTGGCGCTGAAGAACCGGGTCACCCGCTCCCAGCGCCAGCAATGGGCCGAGGCCCTGACCCGTGGGGTCCTCCCCTCGGTCCAGTTCATTCAGTATCAGATCGCTCGCGCCCCGGCGGGGGCGCGGCCGGCGTTGCGAGAACTCCTCGAGCGGGCCAGGGATCTGTGCGGATCCCCCCGGGGCCACCATCTGCTGTTCTGGGTGGAGGAACCGGACGGCGCCTGGGCGACCGCGATGATGGATGTGCTGGAGTGGGCCGAGCTGCTGGAATCCGCATAAGGGGGTTGTCGTGCACGAGCTCCGGTTCCGCTGGCGGTTCGTTTTTTCCTCCGCTTTTCACAGCACCGGCAACCTGACCGGCATCGGGGTGGATAAGGCCCTGACGCGGGACGCCCTGGGGGCTCCGATCGTCCCGGCCACCACGGTGAAGGGGATTCTGCGCCACTGGGCCGAGGTGGTGTTGCGGGGCTGGGGACAGCCGGTCTGCGGCGCCCCCGCTCCCTCCGACATGTGCCTGCCTCCATCCCTCTGTGTGGTCTGCCGGGTCTTCGGCAACCCCCGTCATCCCTCTCCGCTGCGTTTCGCCGACGCCCGCCCCTGCCCGGAGGAGCGGGGCGGAGCGATCCCTCACCCCCGCTCCCACGTGGCCCTCAGCCGCCGCCGACGGTCCGCCCTCGAGGGGCGGCTGTTCACCGTAGAGACCCTATGGGCGGCCGGCGTGGAGTGGGAAGCCGAGGCCGCAGGCCGCTTCCCGGATCCTGAGCAGGCGGAGCAGGCGGCGGCCCTCCTGGCCCTGGCCGCCCTCCTAACCCCGGCCCTCGGCAGCAGTCGAACCCGCGGGCTCGGCTGGCTGGCGAGCCGAACGGTGGAGATCCGGCTGGATGGCCGGGCGCTCCCCCTGGAAGATCTGGAAAAAGCGCACTGGAAGCGCTGGCAGGGAGGGGTGTATGAATCGATGGCTGCATCTGAAACCCAGGAGCCCGCTGCTGATCGGCCGCCTGAAGGCTGACTCGGCCTACCTGGTCACGCTTCCCTACATCCCCGGACGGGTGGTGCGGGGAGCGTGGGCGGAAGGTCGCCGCATGGCCGGTAAGGCGGCGACGATCGCGGCGGCGGCGCGCCAGCTCCAGATCTGGAACTTCCATCCTGTTCGAGAGGGGATGGTTTATAGCCTGCCGTTTCCCAAGAGCGCATGGACCTGCAAGCGTCACCCCGGTTTCCGGCCCCATGGCCACGGCGTCCTGGACAGCTGTATCCCCCGCTGGGTTTACCGGCTCCTGGAAGAACAGGCCAGGCTGCCGGTTCCTTTTCAGATCGTCTGCGACATCTGTGAGGACCGGATGACCCCGACGGACGGGTATTACGGAATCGATGCAACAGGAGGGCGAGCGCGGATCTCAATCCCCCTTCAGTTCCAGACCAAGGTAGCCCTCTCCCGGCGGCGGCGCGCCGCGATGGAGGGCATGCTCTACCAGGTGACCGCCATCGCTCCGCAGGAGGACCTGGCCTTTGTGGGGCGGGTTCAGGGCCCGCCGGATTTGATCCGGGAGGTGGAGGAGGCCCTGGAGCAGGTCGGCGTGGGCGCGCTCACCCGACGCGGCTACGGCCAGGTCCAGGTATGCCGCGGCGATCCGCCGGCTTATCTCAGCCTGAGGGAGCGGGTGGAGCGGTTCAATCGGATCTTCCGGCAGATCTATGCGGATATCGCCCGCCTGGCGCCGGGGGCGTCGCCGCTGCCCGAAGGGACGTGGTTCTTCACCATCGACCTGCTCGCCCCGGGGGTCTTCCGGGAGGATCCCCTGGGCCCGCCGGCGCTGTGGCCGACCCTGGAGCTGGGAGGGCGAACCCTGCGCCCCTGCTTCTGGATCACCCGACCGACCCTGGTGGGGGGGTGGTCCACCGCGTGGGGGTTGCCCAAGCCCGTGGACCTGGCGGCCTCCGCCGGCAGCGTCTACGGCTTCCGGTGGGATCCGGAATGGGGGCCTCTGGATTTCGAAGCCCTGGAGAGGCTGGAGGAGACCGGCGTCGGCGAGCGGACCGATGAAGGGTTCGGGGAGCTCATGGTCTGCCATCCCTTCCATCTGGAGGTGGAGCCGGTATGAGCCTGGACCCACGGGTGATGGCGAAGATCCGCGATCTGGATTCGCAGCTCATCCGGGACTCCCAGGCGCTGGCGGAGGCGCTGCGGAGCAGCGCGGAGCGGCAGATCCGCAACATCATGGAGGCGGCCGAGCAAGCCTCGTGCTGGGAGGCCGTGGAGCTGTTCATTCGATACCAGGCAGCCCGGGGAGCTTTGAACAAGGAGTGGGCGGGACAGCTCATTGAGAAGCTGAAGGGGTTGGAGGAGCCCGCCGGGAAGCTGGCCCGGGACACCGGCGCTCCGAAGACGGCCGTTCACCTCGTCCTGATCGCCCGCTTCCTGGGGCATCTCATCCGATGGGATGTGATCCGGTTCCGCTCGGGCGCTCAGGAGGCCGGCCATGTTTGAGCGCTTTGAGAGCCTGACGGTGATCCGCGCCTTCCTGCGCATGGAGACCCCTCTCGCCGTGGGGGCCCGCGCCGCCCTGGAGCCGACGGGCACCGAGCTGCCGGTGATCAAAGACCCCGGAGGGCTCCCGTTCATCCCGGGCTCCTCCCTCAAGGGGGTGGTCCGCTCCCATGTGGAGCGCCTGCTGCGCGCGGTGGACCGCCGTCCGGAGCTCTGGGCGTGCGATCCGATGGGGGATCCATGCATCCCCGAGGATCTCAAGCGGAAGCTGGTGGAGGACGCCAGCGCCGGGGGCGCTTTCAATGATCAACGCTTTACGAGCGAGGTCCTCAGCGGATCCTGCACCGCGTGTCGGCTTTTCGGATCCCCCTGGCTGGCCGGACGTCTGGCCTTTAAAGATGCGCCGCTCCACGAGATCCCGCCGGGCTCTCTTGTCCAGATCCGGGACGGCGTCGCCATCGATCGGGATCTGGGGACGGTCCACGGAGGGTTGAAATACGATTTTGAGGTGGTGATCCCGGGGACCGTCTTTCGGATCGAGATCATCGCGGAGAACCTCACGGATGAGGAGCTCGGGCTGCTGCTGACGGCCCTCCGGTTCTGGGAGGAGGGGTTTCTGCCCCTCGGCGGAAAGCGCGCCCGGGGCATCGGCTGGGGGCGTCTGGAGATCCGGGAGGTCGAGCAGATCCAGGCCTCCCGGCTTGTGGACTACCTGATCCGGGGAGAGAAGCGGCAACGATCCGTGGAGGAGCTGCGGGAGGCTTTCGCCCGACGATATCTGTCAGGAGCCTGACATGCACGGAGCGCTCCGAAACGTGTTGCGGTTGCGCGTGGAGATCCGGCCGGATGGCCCCCTGCTGGTGAAAGCCGGCGGGTTCGCCCTCGATCCGACCCTCCCGGATATGTCCTTCGTCCGGGCTCGCCTGGCCGACGGACGGGAGGTGCCCTATCTCCCGGGCTCCTCCCTCAAGGGGGTGGTTCGGGGGTTCGTCGAGCAGACGCTGCGCGGATGGGGCGGAGGGGCCCCGGCGGGCTGGCGCTGGGCGTGTCCGGTTTTCCCGGACCATCCGGAGAGCTGCGCGGCCCGGCTGGGGGACCCGAGGCTCTCCGCCTCCGAGGTCTACCGGCAAAGCTGCGGCGCCTGCCGGATGTTCGGGCACACCCGGTTGCGGGGGCGGGTGGCGTTCACCGATGCCTATCCGAAGGAAGAGATCGCCCTGGAGGTCCGCTATGGGGTGGCCATCTCCCGGCGCACCCAGGCGGGCTACAACCCCTTCGAGCTGGAGGTGGCCGTGGGAGGCGCCTTTGCCGGATGGATCATCCTGGAGAACTTCGAGTTGTGGCAGGCCGCCCTCCTGGCCCACGCCCTGGCGGCGATGAACGAGGGGATGGTGCGCGTGGGCTACGGGAAGACGCGGGGCCTGGGGAAGGTCCGCCTCCAGGTGGAGGAGGCTGTCCTGGATGTGGCGGGCGCCATCTCGAACCCCCGCGAGTGGCCCGGCGTCGCCGGGCTGGTGGGGCCGGAGATCCGGAAGGCCTACGGACTGGACCCCCTCCAGGCCCTGGAGGTCCCACGGGATCCGGACGAGCAGCGTGCGGAGGGGTTCCTCGCCCGCCGCATCTGGCGGGGCCATAAGGCATGGGAAGCGATCGCACAGGCGCTGATCCGAGAGGGCCTGCGGCCGGAAGGAGGGGAGCATGGAGGTATGGGCCTGGCGATGGGAAGGGGATGAGGCGGGCCTTCGCCGGCTGATTCGAGGAGTTCTGGGCGAGAAGGTGGGGTGGTGGGGGATGGACCCGGCGACCCTGCGGGTGGAGATGGGCATGCCCCGGGATTTCCTCGACCGGGGGGCGGCGTTCAGCGCGGAGGGGGAGGTGCGCTGGGTCCGCCGGGGGGATCGGTTCCTCGCGCTGATCCTGCTTGACGCTGGTTCGGGGAGGGCGCTGCCGGAGGGACTGGATCCTCTCCCGGGTTCCCCCTGGCCGGCGAAGGAGACGCGGGTCCTTCTCCAACCTCTGACCGATCGCCGGGTCCATCCTCCTTTCGATCGCTACCCGCATGGGCGTCCGGAGGGAGCGCTGCGGGCGCGGGAGGTGCAGCATCCTTCCGGGTGGATCCTGCTCAGCCTGCGGGGCTTTGAATCCTGAGGCGTTTCGGCGAGGAGGGCGCGGATGGTTCAGCCGGGGGAATCCAAGCCCTTTGTGTGGGTGAAGGTGGTCCAGCCGCAGCGGGATGCGGTCGCGGCCTATGATCAGTGGGATCCGCAGCGGAGGACCCTGCGGCTTATGCTATCCCTTCGAGTGGTCTCGGCGTATCTGCATGTGGGCAGCGGACAGCTGGGGATGCGGGAGAAGCGAGCTTACTGGCGGTTCGCCCGGGCGGGGGACCGGATTCTGCTGCCCGGCTCCGGGGTGAAGGGCGCGGTGCGCGCCCTGGCGGAGGCCCTCTCGCGTTCGTGCATGCCGTATGGAGCGGAGCGCGAGGATCCCCGCCCGTGCGGTCCCATCCCGCGCGGGGCGTCGAAGATCCCGCTCTGCCCGGCTTGTCGGCTCTTCGGGGCGACCGGGTATCGGGGGCGGGTGCTCTTTGAGGACGCGCTCCCGGAGGGCGAGGTTCAAACGGAGATCATCCCGCTCCCTCCCGCCCGGAGTCCGCGTCGATCGGAAGGCCGCAAGCTGTATCCCCGTCGGGACTTCCGGCCCCCGGCGCCGGGGAGCCGGATTCGATGGGTGGAGGCGGTGCCTCAGGGGACGCGCTTCCGTCTGCGATTGCTGGCGGAGAACGTGGATGGGGCGGAGCTGGGGCTGTTGCTCCGGGCCCTGGGCCTGGAGGTTCGCGCGGGGAAGCTGGAGGCCGTGCTGGCCATTCCCATGGGGGGTGGCAAGCCTCTGGGGCTGGGGAGCGTGAAGGCCGAGGAGGTGCGGGTGGAGGAGTGGGATCCGCGGGCGCTGATCTGGCGGGCTGTGGATCCCGCCGAGATGGCGCGGTGGGACCTAATTCGGTGGGACCTAATTCGGGAGGAGGTCTGGCAGGATCTCCGGCGCTGGCTGCCCGCGGGCTCCGTTTGAGCGCATGGATCCGGATGGCCGGAGGGTCAGGATGCGCGAATGCGAAGAGGTTCGGCTGGCTCAGGCGCTGGCGGAGAAGCTGAATTCGGTAAAGCGCAACGACTGGTTGCGCTGGGCTCGGATGTGGGGTGGGGATCTGGAGGCGGGGTTGAGATGGGCGAGGGAGATGGGTCGAGATCCAAACCTGTCGGAAAGCACCCGTCGGGCGATGGAACAGATCGCCCGGGGGGTGATGGCGTTACGCGAGGATCTGGAGCGGTTATCGCCTTTGGAGCGGCTTCGGGTGTTCGGGTGGGTGGCGCGCCTGTTGCGGATTCGGGAGCATGAAAGTTTCTCCACGCCTGCGAGGAGGAGGTGAACGCATGGAATGGATTCGAGCCTTTGTCCGGCGCTATCCGTGGGGAGCGTTAGGGGCTGCGGTTCTGTTCCTGATTTCCGGAGACCTAACAGCCTCGATCCTATGGGAGATGCTTTCCGGGGTTGGAGCCTACTTTGCTTTGATGATCACTCTGGTTGTTCTAATATCAAGTATGATAATACTCTACGATTTGCGACATAGTTTATTGCGAATTTACGCAAATCCTCAGATAGGATGCTCAGAGCGGTATCAAGGCGTTCTATTGTTTTTGAGCGAGCCATCTATAGGGAGGATACCGATTGTGAGTATTAAGATTGGGGACAATAAAGTCTCTTTGAATTATAGAATAAATGATAAAGAAAACACTAAAGAAATTGAGTTAGATTCGAACATCAAAAATTTTATTGAAAAAATATCTCAGGATTCAGTGCTCAGGATGTGGAGTTGGCTTCCGGCCTTTCAGGGTCTTGCCGCGCATGCTTCTCGGCTGAAATACATTGCTGTTCTTTGTTCTGAAGAAACTCAGGATTTTCAAGATCAAATACGCCACTTATTGTCTGTGTTTTTTAGCAAATCGAACATTGAAATTATTGAAGAACTTAACTTCTTCGACGTTAACTCAATCCGTGAGGGGCTTGGGAAGGCGGTTCGGGAAGGACTTCAGCTTGGGTTGCGAAAAAGGGATCTGGTGATTGATGTGACTGGAGGAACTAAGCTCGCTAGCATTGGAGGCGTCATATATGGCGTTGAAGAAGGTGTTGATATACAATATGTTCAAACAAAAGATCCTTCTGTTTTAATTTGTTATAATATATTTCCCAGGTTGCTTGATGTTCCGTCTTAAAAGAATAACTTTGCGGGAAAAATTAGAAACAGAAGCAGATTTAGGTTATATTCCGGTGGGGACTTTCCAAATAAGTAATATAGATGGCGAGAATGTTTTTCTCAAAATCCTCATTTTGTCCAATCTTTGCTTTTATGTATTGCTTAATAACCGGATAAGCGTTCCTTTTTGAGGAAATGATTTCCTTAGATGTTTGCCTCTTATGATCACTGGTTTCTTCGGCAGATGATTATCTTGTCAAAATAAAATTTTAGGATAAAATATCATATTTAGATCATGCTCTTTAACAACAAAAATTTTATAGTGGAGTTTTTATAATTTAAATTCGGTGGAATGAAACTTTTTTGTCGAAGGGACTGCAGAGGGTGATGATCAGAGGAATCCCTAAAGAGGGATGGAAACCCACAAGATCAGGTGGTATCCCTAAATGGAATACCACGTGATGATCAGAGGAATCCCTAAAGAGGGATGGAAACCCTGGATTATCTTATTGTTGACGTCGTTTGTTAGACGGGTGATGATCAGAGGAATCCCTAAAGAGGGATGGAAACCTCCTTTGCCATTGTCCCGGTCATAGAGCCACGGGTCGGTGATGATCAGAGGAATCCCTAAAGAGGGATGGAAACGTTTCTTGTTCCCTGACTTCATCAAACAAGTCAGAGAGTGATGATCAGAGGAATCCCTAAAGAGGGATGGAAACTCGGTGGCAGTCCCTTGATATTCACGGCGGTCATGGTTAGTGATGATCAGAGGAATCCCTAAAGAGGGATGGAAACCCGGTTGTGTTGGGGTAACCGTCGGCCCCGGCGTCACCGGTGTGATGATCAGAGGAATCCCTAAAGAGGGATGGAAACTTGATGATAACCGGTGCCGGCACCGTCACCGGCGACTGCGTGATGATCAGAGGAATCCCTAAAGAGGGATGGAAACCATCAGGGCGCCCAATGACCACCGAGGCATGTCACACGTGATGATCAGAGGAATCCCTAAAGAGGGATGGAAACAGGCGCAGCTTGGTTAGCGCGCCGGCGGCAGTGTCGGTGATGATCAGAGGAATCCCTAAAGAGGGATGGAAACGCATTTTCTCACACCTCCAGTTGGTCTCCCCTCCTTTTTCGTGATGATCAGAGGAATCCCTAAAGAGGGATGGAAACAAATTGCAGTTGACCACCACCGTCACCGGCGACTGCACCGTGATGATCAGAGGAATCCCTAAAGAGGGATGGAAACCTAAGGATTTGACCCTTGGGGAGATGGCTCAAGAAATTGTGATGATCAGAGGAATCCCTAAAGAGGGATGGAAACTTGAAAATCCCGGGCGGTTTGACCCACTGGGGGTCTACGTGATGATCAGAGGAATCCCTAAAGAGGGATGGAAACTAGCTTTAATGAATATTCTTTCGCCTCCATCTTCTTCAGTGATGATCAGAGGAATCCCTAAAGAGGGATGGAAACATGTTTTTCAGCTGCTCTAACCACTTCCACTCTTCTTCCGTGATGATCAGAGGAATCCCTAAAGAGGGATGGAAACGTTGGTGTATGCTCCGGCGTCGGCGTTGGCGTTGGTGTATGTGATGATCAGAGGAATCCCTAAAGAGGGATGGAAACTACACCTTTGCCTGGGCCGACGTTGACGCCTACACCTTTGTGATGATCAGAGGAATCCCTAAAGAGGGATGGAAACAGGTTTAATAACCAAGCAACTCCTACAATCAACATTCCAGGTGATGATCAGAGGAATCCCTAAAGAGGGATGGAAACTATATCCTCCGATTTATCCGGAGGATGTGGGATTTCAAGTGTGATGATCAGAGGAATCCCTAAAGAGGGATGGAAACTATAAATCGGCATTTTCTCATACCTCCGTCTAGTCTCCGTGATGATCAGAGGAATCCCTAAAGAGGGATGGAAACGTTTCTACTTGCGCCTTTCGTTCGTCTCGTGCCACCAGCGTGATGATCAGAGGAATCCCTAAAGAGGGATGGAAATTGGCTTATCGCAGCCTAAGCGCCTCCTTCATCGCCATCTCTGTTGGCCAAAAAATCCCTAAATGGGGATGTAACACATCAACTCAGTATCAGAACGCGCCTCTTTTTGTTTTTTGGCGTGTTTATTAAGTTATTCTTTTAGATTGCAGATCGATTAAAGGCAACAGTTGTTGCGTTTCTGTTAATCCGATGGCGTAAAATAGATGGGAGATCATCGGTTGCACAGATAAGAAAACAGGGATGCTCTGGAAGGATTTGCTCGGGAGCTGCTCATATAATCAGCTCTTTGAGATTGCGCAGTCTCTCCAGGCCGTTCCCGGGCGTCGGCGGATCGCCCGGGCTCGCTTGCTGGAGGCGATCGAGGCTGCCCTTGCTCAGCCGGAGCGCCTCTTGGCCCTTTTGCACGCGCTCTCGCCGCTCCAGCGCGCAGTCCTCCAGGCTCTGGATCGCTCCGGCGGCTCCCTCCCGGTTTCGGAATTCGTCCGGCGCTTTGGACCTCTTGAGGCGGATCCCGCCCGCTCCCTCCGATCTCTTGGGCTGATCTTCCCTCTCGGCCATCGGGTGGAGCTCCCGGATGAGCTCCGACCCCTCCTCCATCCCTCCGCTCCGCCTCCTCCCACGGCGCCCCCGCCCGGTCTGGCCCTCCAGCGGGATCTGGCCACCTTCCTCGCTCTGCTCGCCCGTCGGCCGCTGGCGTTGCACGGCCGATGGTTGTCCCGACGTTCCTTGAAATCCGCTCTCTCCTTCCTGGGCCTCCCCGGATCCCCTCGCCGTCAGGCCGAGGCGCCCTACCTGGCTTTCCTGCACGATCTCGCCGAGGGGAGTGGCCTGGCGCGCCCCCATTCGGGACGTCTGATGATCACCCCCCGCGCGCTGCACTGGCTCCAGGCCTCTTATCCGGAGCGCGCCCGTTCTCTGTGGGAGGCCTGGCGGACCGGGCTCCCCCGTCCCGCCCGTTTCCTTCATGGCCTCTCGGTATACCCATGGGCCGCCCTCCAAAGCGCGATGGAAGAAGCGATCGATCGATGGCCAGCAGGAGAGCGGATCCCCTGGAACGCCCTCGGAGCCTCCATCCGGGATGGCCTGGCCAGGACGGCCCCGCCCTCTGTCGTATGGCCCGAGCCGGAAACCCTCGAGCGGGAGCTCCTTCTGCCATGCGTCTGGCTGGGGGTCCTGGAGCCTCCCTCCAAGGGGAGCACGGCCCTCACGCCTCTTGGGGACTGGCTCCTTGGGCGAAGCGACCACCCTCCGGATTCCCCTCACGAACCACAAGCTCCCGCGGTGTTCCTGGAGGGGGATCCAGAGGGCCTGCGGATCGTCGGAGATCTTCCGCTTCTCCTTCGCTTCGAGCTGCGCCAGTGGTCGGAGCCTCTGGGCCCCACAGCCGACCGCCTGACGCCCCTTGGGATCGCGGAGGCCATCGCGCGCGGAGGGCGACCCGAGGAGCTGGAGGACCTGTGGGAGCAGATCCTGGGGCCCCAGGCGGACCATCCTTTCCGGTCATTGCTTCGCCGATGGGTGGAATCCGCGCGGCCTTACACCCTGCGCGTGCTGGTGGTGTTCGAGGGGGATCCCCAATCCCTTCCCCCTTCATGGCGACGGCGGCTGGATCCATCCATCTGTCCGGACCGGTGGGTCGTGCGGGATCTCCAGCCGGATCGCTGGGGCTTTCCTCCCTGTCCGGGTGGCGTTCGAATTCAGGGGAGCGGAAGGGGAAGGGCGGAGGAGTCCCTCTCGGCAGTGGATGCGGCATGGCTCTGGCTGGGCGTGGAACTGGGGCTGCAGCTCGGCCGTCGTTACGGCCAGCGGCTGGCTCCGTTGCGGCGGCTGAGGGATCGGCTGGCCCGAGCGGCGGATCCCATGGCCCTGGAAGGCGCACGGGCGTTGCTGGAGCGTCTCTCCGAGATGGAGGAGGCCACCGCTGTGCCACCCCTTTCCAGCCAGGAGGAAGCCCGAAGGGACCTGTTGATGCAAGCCATTCAGAACGGCCGGACGCTCGAGCTGATTTACGCCCATCCCTCGGCGGAGCGGCCGACGCAATATCGGATTCTCCCGTTGCGCTGGATCCCTCGCGGGCGTGGCCGATCCTCCCCGATGGTCCTTGCCATTGATCTGGCGCGCGGGGAGGAGCGGAACTTCCGCCTGGATCGAATCCTGGAGCTTCATGAGGGATGAGCGTTCAGCAAGGGGACACGGAAAAGGATCCTGCCGGGTTCTGGGCTTCTTCGGAGCAGGGCTTCCTTAAATCCAGTAGAACGAGGAGATACGGGTCACCTCCCCGATTCCCATGACTCGGATGCGGGAAACGCAGCCCCGGCACAGGAAATAGAAGCGAACGCTGTCCTCCCGGGGATCGATCAGGCGGCGCAGACGGTCCTCCAGGCGTTGGAGATCCTGAGGCCTCAGTTCCGCCTCGAAGACGCTGTATTGCACGCGCGTCCCGAAATCTTTCAGGGTCTGGCAGACGCGATCCCGGCGCCGGTCATCCGGGATGTCGTAGCTAATGACGACGAACATCCGGCTCCTCCTGCAAGGCCAGGCGAGCCAGGGCATGGGCCAGCATGTTCTGATGCCGAGGGATGTGGACGAAAGAGATCCCGGGGAAACGTTGCGCCCAGGCCCGGGCCTGGAGATACCAGTGCCGCAGGGCAGGGTGGCGAACCGCGGCGGTTCCATGCAACTGGCTCACGACGATCGCGTTATCCAGGTGGACGATCAGGCGGGGGCGCCAGAGCTTCCGGATCCGCTCCACGCGCATGAGCGCCCAGACCAGGGCCGCGTATTCCGCCTCGTTGCTGGTCATCGGGCCCTGGATCACCGCTTTTTCCCAGCGCCAGACCTGCCCCACGGCGTTCCGAAGCACCAGCGCCACGCCCACCCGGGCATGGCCCTCATCGATGGCCGCATCCACATAAAGATACCACTCCGGATTCCATATCCCCATATCCATGTCTCCGTCATCGGATTGCGAAAGGATAGTAGCGCTCTTGCTGCCCCAGAAGGACACGGGCCAGCTGTCGGGCCTGGAGCTCCAGACACCTTCGATAAGTGGTTTTCTCGCCGGTGAAGGGATAATGGATGCGGGTGTGGATCCGCTGCTCGTAGGCGGCGATCAGGCGCTCGCAGGCCTCCGGGCGCAACTCCACCGGGCGTTCCGATCGGCCGGTGCTCAGGAAGTCCCTCGGGGTCAGCTTCCCCTGGTCGATCAGACGCAACACCAGGGCGTCCACCAGGATGGGACGGAATTCTTCCATCAAGTCAAGGGCCAGGGAGGGGCGCGCGTATTCCACGGCATGGAAGAACCCGATATAGGGGTCCAGGCCGACGATCTGGATGCTGGCGGTCATGTCCTTGAGCAGGAGCGCATAGCCAAAGCTCAGGGCAGCGTTGAAGGGATCCGGCGGGGGGTAATAGGCCCGCCCCTGAAACCCCCAGGCAGGGTTCAGGAGGGCCCGTAGGGCTCCGAAGTAGTATCCGCCCGCCTTCCCTTCAAACCCGCGGAGCTGGTCTGGATCCCCGGCCTGGGAAGCGCCCTGGCTGCTCAGCGTGATCCCTCGGATCGCCTCCTCCAGAACGCGCCGGGCTTCAGGGGAGGGGGACTGGCGCAGCCATCGTTGAAGCAGGGTCCTCTGATTGTTCAGTTTCCCCAGCACGATCCAGCGGGCGATGGCGATGGAACGAGCAGGGTCCTGGGCCGCGCGCAGCTGAGCGTGCCGCAGGGCAGCCAGCCTGGAGCCGGGCCCTACCAGACGCCCTCGGAACCGATAATTCTGTGACAGGAACACCACATCGATCTCCCGCTGAAGGAGAGCCGCTGCCGCCGGAGTGGTGAGCTGAACGTTGCCCACCAGCACCAGCTGATCGATATGCAGAAGGGGGAGATCCATCAGCGTCACGCCATCCCGGGTGACCAACAGGCGTTCCCCACGCTTGTGGATCACCGCCCCCTGTTCCTGCACATAGACGACCGCCATCCATCCCCCTTTACGTCAAGCAGTAGATTTCATCGCGGACGAAGAAGTATCCGAGAAACTTGAACCCCTGATCGAAAGAGACGATGCGCGTCTTGTGAGGATGAAGTTTCAGGCCGAGGGCGTGCAGGGCCTGCTCGGCGACCTGTTGGGCGCGGAGGGCTTCGTTCTGAGAACGACACATGATCACGAAATCATCCGCATAGCGCACCAGATAGAAGCCATGCTTGATGATCGTCTGATCGAAGGAGTGCAGATAGATGTTCGCCAGAAGCGGGGAGAGCACGCCCCCCTGGGCTGCCCCCGCCGCCCGGATCCTTCCGTCGGCTTGCAGAAGTCCGGCGAACACCCAGCGCTCCACCAGGCGCACCAGTCGCCGGTCCCGCACCCGAGCCCGCACCCTCTCCATCAGCCGCCGGGGATCGATCCGCTCAAAGCAATCCTGGATGTCTGCGTCCAGCACCCAGCGCCGTCCGGCATCCCGAGCCTTCTTCACCGCCTCTACAGCTGTTTCTACGGAGCGTCCGGGTCGGAACCCGTGACTGCAATCCAGGAACATCGGTTCAAAGAAGGGGAGGAGGGCTTCGTAGACCGCTCGCTGCGCCACCCGGTCCCGCAAAGCCCAGATCGCCATAGGGCGCAACCCGCCGTGGGGTTTCGGGATGAAAATCCGTAGCGCCGGACGTGGCTGGTAAGTCCCTGCGCGCAGCTCCCTGGAAAGCGTTGTGAGCTCCTCCTCCAGACGGGCTTCAAAACGGGCGATGTCCACCCCATCCACGCCGGGCCCGCCGCCGTTAGCCCGCACCGCCCGCCAGGCCCGGGTCAGGGCCTCCATGCTGAAGGGATCCATGCGCTCCTGCACCCTCACCTCCTTCGAAGGTTCCTCCACCACTGTTGAAGTGCCTCCAGCCAGCCATTACCACTTCGACGCCGGGCGGGCGCGGACCATGCGAAATAGCGATCGGTCAGGTGGCCGAAGGCCCACAGCCCGAGGCCGCTGATCAGGCCGGCGGACCAGCGTCCGATAAACGGTAACCGTAGCGCAAGCCGCTGGGCGCCGTAATGGAGACCCAATCCGGTCAACATCAGGATCAGCTCCTCTCGCCCAAGCCCGGCAGGAGGCAGCCGATCATACATAGCTGCCACGCGGAGGGCCAGCCGGAGGTGAATGGCGGCCTGGGTCGGCAGGTCCAGAAAGGGGACCGGGATGCTTCCGGTCAGAGCAGAGAGCGCCGCGGCCGAACGGAACATCTCCCGCATGATATAGGGGCGAAAGGCCGGGAATTCCCGCCCCAGGGCTACAGCGAGTCGTGGGTTTGCCTGAAGCAGCCACGGCACCACCCTGGCTCCCGGATCTGGATCCAGGCGGGCCGAAAGGGCTAAGGTCGGGATCCCCGTCCATCGTTCCACCTCCTTGCGGATCTCCTCCCGATGGTCCTTCAGACGATCCGCTTGCGCCAGGATCACGCGCACGGGCCACGTTAGCCGTCGAAGACGGCTTAACCATCGCAGGGATCCGCCGGAGAGCGCTTCCTCACCCCCGACCACAAAAAGGAGAAGCCCGCAGGTGCCGGGATCCACGGGGAGCAGCCCCAATGTCTCCGCCATGAAACCGGCCGGCTCCTCTTCCGGGAGATCCAGGATCACGAACAGGCCATAATCCTCCACACGGATCCCGGGATGTGCGGGGATGTTAACCGGGGAAACCTCCCAACCCTTCAGCCGGTTGAGCAGGGTCGATTTGCCCGCCCCATAAGGCCCTGTCATCAGGATGCGGGCTTGCAGCTCCCGCTCCACCTCCTCGCGGATCCCTTCCCAGGAGATCCAGGGGGGACTCCAGCCGGTGAAGGGCTCCTCCCAAAGCGTGCTCATCCCATCTTCTCCGCTGAGCCCGGAAGCTCCACAAATGTGTGCAGGGAATGACCCATACGACGCGTGCTTTCATACAGCCGTTGATGTTGCGGAAAGGCATGTAATGCCGTGATGGGGGCTCCCGCAACTATGGTCAGGACAATCATTCGATGAGGATCCCCGATGGAAACCAGTGGGATCCCAAGCCCGGCGAAACGGCTGTGGGCCGCATCCATCACCCCGGCCATCTCCAGGCGAACCAGAGACCCGGAACCCGGCCAGGCGGTTTCATCCAGAAGCCATGCGGGCCGGGCCAGTCGGCGCAGCGCCTCCAGACGAGCGGCTGGGGGGATCTCCGGTTGAAGCCCCAGCAGGTCCTCTAGGTTCAGGTTGTAGATGAATTCGAAATGAGTTCGGAGTTGTTCCTTTAACCGCCTCGCCAGCTCCGCGGGCCCTTCCGTGACCCCGCGCCGCAGATCCTCCATCGGCCATCCCGGCGTTGCACGAAGGCCCGCCTGTCCTTGCCACTCGTTCAGCGTGTGCATATCGAAGAGCCGGAGCTCCGGCCATGGCGGGTTGTCCCGTAGCTCGGAGGCGATCCTCTCTGCCTGGCTTTGGAGAAGGCTGAGGGTCTCCGCTGCGAGGGCATGGAGGGCTTGAAGATCTTGACCGAAGCGGTCCAGAGCATCCCTCAAGCGCGCCAGCGCTGCCCGGACGGCTTCCACACCTATGATCCTCAGCCGGAGGCGGAAGGCGTTTTCCGCGGCCCCGAAGATGCGACGGAGGGCAGGGATGACCCAGAACCGGCGGATCAGCCAGCCGATCAGGGGCCATGTCTCGCCATGAAGAGGCCAGGGGGATTGAACTTCCGCCCTCAGGCGTTGTCGCGCTTCTCCCTCCTCCCTGGCCGCTTGCTGTCGAAGGGCCTCAAGAGCAGCATCGAGGGCCGCGCTTTGTTCTTGCAGGAACTCCAGGAAGAGAAGGGCGGTCGGAAAGCCATAAACTGCCACCAGGCGTTCCAGAGCAGCTTGACTGTCCTGAACGGCTCGCTCCAACCAGCGTTGCATAGCGGCCTCTATGCCGGCCCGAAATTCTCCTCCGACGCGGATCTTCTCATAGCTTTCCAGATAAGCCAGGGCTTCCCGCATCATCGCCCCCACGTCGGAATAGGCTTCCAACCACGCAGGGGGGACCAGACGGATCAGCAAGGGGTTTCCGTTTTGATCCCGCAGGGCCATGTTCATGAGGGCCTCTGGATCCCAGGGGCGTTGCTGGATCCAGCGGGTCATCCCCTCGCGGGCGGCCGGTGAATCCGGCTCGGCGAGGAGGGGGCGCAGGAGAGCCATTGCCCGTCCGGTCGTCAGATATTCAACGATCCGATCCGCCGGGAAAACGAGGCTGGCAGTTCCCAGGCTGCCCAGGAAGGTCAGCTCCCCATCAGGGGTCCGCTCCCCTAACACGGCCTCCAGGTTGCTCCATGCTCCCCGGGAATGGCGGCCCAGAGGAGTGGCGGCCAGGATCAGGATCGCTTCCGCCAGGGCTGTTGCCATCGTCTCGACATTCGGCCAGGTTCGTCCTCGCTCATCGATGGCGTCCACATAGAAGACCATATCGAAGGGAGGCGCATCTTCCTCAATTCGAGTGCCGTCTCGATAATCCTGGCGAAATCGACCGTGTTCTGTCCAGAACCGAAGCTCCATCAGGCTGGCCACCGTGTTGGGGATAAGCCGTGGCCCGGTCACATCATGGAATGCTTGTGGTCCGACAGCGAGGAGGATCAACGTGCTCCCTTCCGCTGCGTCTCCGATCTGACCCAGCTCGTGTCGGATCAGATAGGCCATGTCTAGAAACATCCCCGACCCGGTTCCACCGGCCAGGGAGGTCACCACTATGACAAGGAGGTCGATGGAGTCCGCAGCGTTCGAGAACCGGTGTCGATCCAGGAGAGCCCAGAGGGCGTCGTGCAGTTTCTTCCGGATCCGAGGAAAGTGCCACAGAAAGGCCAGAGCGCCCAATGGACGGAACTGCTTTGCCCCCTCCCTCAAAGTGATTGCCGGTAGATCCTCGAGCATGGGGAGACGCTGCGCGATGCTGGGATGGAGCTTCAACCGTTTCCTGATGCGACCTACATCTAACCGGCCGATCCAGAGGATCTCCTGCTCCGGCTCCAGCGCGATCGGCTCTCCGGTGCGGGCATCCGGGATCTTGAGTTCCTCCATGTGGGTATCGAAAACCATAAGGAGGAACCGCTGGGCTTGCTCTGGAGGTAGCCTGCGCAGAGCTGCCTTCAGCCGAAGGACCACTCGATGCCCTGTCCCCCCAAGGCCGACGATCATCACATGAGCGGCCATCCCGGACCTCCTGGCTCCCAGCGCTCGATCCGCTCCTTCAAGTTCTCATAGCGGAAGAGATACCCGTCGATTCGAAAGCAATCCCCATCCTGTAATGGGATCGGTTCTTGGAGGGGACGCTCTTCTTGAAAAACCCGTCCGGGTTGAAGCGGGATGAGGTGGATCCTTGTGGTCCCACGCTCATCCGGACGAAGCTCCAGCTGGGCTGCGCTCCTGGGCAGAGCCGGGTCCAGATCCTCCCCCAGAGTGAGCCTCTTCCGTCGAATTCGGCTGAGATCCCAGCGTCGCCCGCTCAGTCCTTTCGGGTCGGTGATCAGAAGAAGTTCTCCGGGCAGACGAGGCCGTCGGGCCCGGCAGATTCGCAGCAGTGAGAAGAAAAGAAGGCAACCCAGGAACCCCGGGATGAGAAGGCTCAGGCTTCCTTTGGTCCGGTGTGTCTCTGCCCGGACGGGAGCTACAGGGGAACTGAGCGGGATGGGGGTCTGCAGGGAATCTTCCTCCAGCGGAGGGCGTGGGGGCATCGTCGGGGAGGCATCGATCTTGGGGTGAGGAGTGGGCGTCGGCATAAGGCTGGAGGGTTGAGATAGGGAAGCAAGGAGCTCCCCAACCAAATCCGGGATGTCATGGCTCTCGTGGAGGTGAAAGAGCTGGATGGTTCCTTCCTCGGCCATCTGCTGCCAGAAGGGCGAGGCTTTCTGGAAAGCCCTCCAGGTATATGCGGTAGGTGGAGCCACCCTGACCAGCACGATGAGTATCCCCTGCTGTCGTCCGGCTCGTAGTTGCTCCCTCAAAAGGGGGAAGTGGCCCTCCGGATCCCGCTGCTCGGCAGTCTGAGGCACACCATCGCTCAGAAGGATCCAGATGGCACATTCATCCGATAGCGTCATAGCCATCTCCAGAGCCCCGATCAGATCGCTCCAGCCCATTTCCGGTGCCTGCAAAGGGATTCGGGCTCCGGAGAGGACCGTCGGAGGGAGAAGAACTTGAGGGCGCGTGCCGTAAGCCACCAATGCGATTTGTGATGGAGCCTGGGGCCTCTTGCGCAGCGCTGAGATCAGCGCCTCGGCGAATTGCCAGCGCATCCCCTGAGGATCCAGCTCCCGAGCCATGCTGCCGGATTGGTCCATCAGGAAGATGAGCGAACGTCCATCCGGACACAGGGGGCTCGCCGTCGCCCTTCCGATCAGCCAGCCCAGAAGGGCGCACAGGAGCAACATGCTCAGCCACAGCGCGAGGATCAGGATCACGATCCATTTCAGCCATCGGGCCATGGTCCTTCCTCCTTCTGTCCTGCTCTTATTAAAGGGCCTATCGCGATTTATTCGTTGCTTGATTTGTTCGCCCGCGTTGCGAGATCGGGGCGTTGCATACAATGCAACTGATGTTGAGTAGAATCATAAGAGAGACGTTCCCGTCGGAGTTATGATCGAGTTGAAGGGAAGCGCATGGCTGGATGCTGAAGGAGGAAGGATGGGACGGTGGGAGTTTGACCCGAGTTCTCTGGAAGCCTGGAGCTTCGGCGAACTGTTTCGGAAGCTTCGTGAGCTGACGGGGCGCTCCGGCAAGCTCCTCGCGGATTATGTTGGTGTCCATCGCGCTCAGATCACACGCTGGGAGCAGGGCAAAAGCCTTCCGAGGCCGGAGCACCTGGAGGCGATCACGGAGTTCCTTCGCGAGCATCGCCCCGCGCGGATCTCCGGAGAGCTATGGGAGGAGGCCCTGGAGCAGCTCCGCCGCAAGGCGGGGTTCGCTCAGGATCCTTTGCTGGTCGAGATCTCCCGCTGTCTGGCTCGCTGGGAGGATCCTCGGACCGCCCAGGCTTCCCGGGAGGTTTTGCGAACCGTCCGAGATCTTTTCCTCACCCTGCAGGCGGCAGATGAGTTTGTTCGCCAAAGGCAGTGGGAACAAGCTATGTGGTCTCTCCAGGAAGCCGAGATAAGGCTTCCGAGCGGTTTTTCAAATCGTATGCAACTGGAGATTTGTCGCCGGAAATCTTTTGTAAGCTATCGCTTGCTTCGCTATGATCAGGCAATGGCGGAGGCAGAGCACACGCTCCAGCTGGCGGAGAAGGTCGGGGATTGGGTATCCAGGGGAGATATCCTGGTCTTTCGGGGTGATCTGTATCGACGAATTGGTCAGTTCGAGCGAGCTCGAAAGGATTTTGAGGAGGCTTTGATCTGTTATGAGCGGGCACGTCTCCCTGAGGGGGAACGGGCACGGGCTCGCGCTCGTTGCTATCGGAAGCGAGCGGTCACCTATCTTTTCCAGGGCTGGCCGATGCGGGCCAGTCGAGAGCTTCAACAGGCGCAGCTGGCTCTCGAACAAGTGCGCGAGACAGATGGGCGCGCCATAGAAGAGGAGCAGGATAAGATCCTTCAGGTCCGAGGATGGATGTTGCTGCAAATTGGCCGGGTAGATGAGGCGATCTCCATCCATGTGGAGGTAGTAAGCCGTCTGAAACGCCACTACCTCCAGAATCCCGGTCTGGATCCCTGGGGGATGGCGAAAGCCCTCCGCTATCTGGGCGATGCCTACTGGGCGGCGCGCTCGTATGAAAAGGCTCAGCGATCTTACATGGAAGCGCGCGAGATCTGCATGCAAATTCATCGGGACGGACGAGATACACGGTTGCTGGAGGCTCTCATCGAGTTAGGCCTGGGGCGTATCGCCATGAACCAAGGACAGCCAACGGAAGCGCGAGATCATCTGGTACGAGCAGCGCGGTTCATTCGAGGACTGCGGATCGACTCTCGGTTTCCTGAGGTTCTAATGGAGCTGGCAAACCTGGCTTGGCAAATGAAATCCCCTCAGGTCCCAGGGATGGAGATGAGTGTTCAGGATGCCATCGATATGGCGCGAGCCCGATTTCGGGAGTTCAAGAACTGGTCTTATTATGCGCAATCTCTGATTTTAAGCACAGAATGGTTCTTGGATGATATAGAAGATGACGCCAAGCCTGAAGATTGGAATATTGTCATGGATTTGCTCGACGAATTGAAGGGACTCGTGTTCGACCAGGATCGGGTTCGAGAGATGGTTCCTGAGGCCCTGCCGGGCGCCCGTTTGGTCGATGAGATCCCGTTGTTGTTCTATCATTTAGCGATTGCAAACCTCCTGCGTGCGCGTCTCGGATTGCGCTTGGGCTGGATCAACGAAGCGATCACCGCTTTTCATGAGGCTGTCCGAGCCGTCTGCCCGCTCGGGGATGCTTTCTTGTCGGAGATCATAGCGCGGATCCATCGCCTTGCGGAGCATGTGGCACCCGAGGTCAGGGCTGAGATCATGAAGAATCTGGAGCTGTGGATGAGGACGCGGGAGGAATGGTGCTCCCAGGGCGTTTTTCCCCAGGGGATTTCGGATTGAAAGCCTCCATCCGGTTGAGCGGCCGGGTCATCCCCATCCCCTGGGTGGTGTAATGACCGCTGCCGCACCAGAACGCATAAGCGACGAGCAGATCGATTGCCAGGCGTTCCCACAAGGTCAGATTCACAGCGCGCAAAACCACCGTCCCCTGGCATCCGATCAGCACCCGCCGCCCATCCCGAACGGCAACGGTCCTGAGATGATATTCGCTGACCGCCAATCCCGCTCGCGCCCGCCCCACCAGGTCCTCCGGTATCGGAACCGTCCCGAAAGCCCGCCAGCGTCGCAGCCATGAGCTGACCAATCGGTCCGGCAGCGGAAAGGGCAGATGGGTCCCTTCCATGCGGAAAGCGGTAGGACTGGCCAGGTGCAGCATCCAGCGATAGGGGGCTCGTGGGGAGAGCAGATGGCGCTCCGTCAGCTCTTGAAGGGATATTTCGCCCGCCCACGGATGATCCTCGGAGGCCGTTGAGAACCCGAGGACCTGCCACTCCAGATCCCCTATGAGGATCCGATCGGGGAGGCGGGGGAGCCACTGCTCGCGGAGACGGATCGAAAGCTCCCGCTCCAGCGTGGCGACGCGGATCCAGGCGGGGGTCCCGGGGGAGATCCGAATCCGTCCACCCTGCGGGCGAGGAAGGCCCATCAGCGGCGATAGCGTGAACGGGCGAATCGCGCTTTCCTCATGCAACCGATCCGCCACGGTCGGGTTGACCGAGCGCCAGTGTTGGAACCAGAACCCATGCACCTGCGGGCCGGTCGCTTCGGTGAGGATTCCCGGTCGGACGGCGCGGAGATGGATAACGGCCGCTGTCAACATGGGGCCTCTCTTTTCCACAAAGCCTCCCGAGCGTCGCTTCAGCGGGAGACCTCCCGCGTCCGAACCCAGGCCGTGCGGAGGATCCAGGCCAGGACGCCGAGCCCCAGGAGGAGGGTGATCAGGAAGAGGGCCACGCTCCCCCACTCCCCCCGCACGGGAACCTGCCCCAAATCCACCCACCGGCCGATCTCCGTAGCCTGGACAACTTGCCGAGCGATGGCGTTGCTCAGGAGCACGCCGAGCTGCGCAAGGACCAGGGCCCCTGCTGTCCCACGACCCGGACGGACCCCATAGAGCCCGGCGAGCAGGGTCGCAAGGGGCATGCTGAAGGCCGCCGCCCGCTGCAATGCCGCCGGCAGCCGATCCGCCACCGTCGGCGCGTAAAGGCTCCCGGCCAGGCCGAAGAGCCCCAGGCCGATGATATACAACAAGGGAACCAGCGGCCGGACCTGGGCCGCGAGCTCCGGATCCCGACGTCCGAACCCGGCGAGCCCGGCCAGGAAGGCCGCCACCGTGCCGAAGGCCATCCCCGCCATCAGCCCCAGCCGGAGGAGCGCCTCCCGATCCAGGGCGAGGGCAAATCCATGGACGGCGCCCCCCGTCGCCGTGGCGCGGAAGATCCCCATCCATCCTTCGGGCCGGGCGGTCAGCGTCATGGCTGCGGCGAACTGGGCGCCAATCCACGTCAGCAGGAGGGCAGCGATCAGGCTGGCGAGCACCCGCCAGCGCCCGAAGGCCGCCAGGTAAACCGCGGTGTAAGCGATGAGGAGCAGCGGGATGATCAGGAACCAGAACCAGGCCTGCAGGATGGTGGCCGGGTAGAAGAACTGAGGATAGAGGGTCTGCAGGAAGAGCAACGGGACGATCCCGGCGTTGATCCCGAAGGCCATGGCGAAGGGCATGGCGGCGATCAGGCGCTCCGCGACATAGGGGCGGAACCGCCAGAGGGCCACCGCGACCGGCAACCCGGCGAGCCAGAGCTGCATGAAGGCCATGTGCAGGAAAAAGCCGAAGACCTTGAGGGCGAACAGGTAAACCGCCGGGATCGGCATCCCCAGGGGATCAGGCTTCGGGATGGGGGGCATCACGGCCCTCCTTTCTGCAACGCGACAAGATAAGCGATCAGGGCCTCCCGCTCCGCTTCGTTCCCCAGCCACGGCGGCATGGCCGGGTTGGTCCGATGCAGATGCCGGACGGCATCGGCGATGATCTCCGGGGTCCAGGGCTGGATCAGCGGGCGCATCCCGTTGTAGCCATCCAGGGCGTGACACGCGGCGCAATGATAGTTGTAAAGGGCCTCCCCGACCTGAACCTTCTGGGGCTCCGGAAGGCGGGCCGGATCCCGCAGGGCCTCCTCCGGCAACCCCAGGTTCTCCTGCAGATACTGTTGCAGCCAGGGGGAATGGGCGATGAGGCCATCCCGTTGCAGCGTGGGGACCTCTGCGACGCGGACGCCCGGGGAGAAAATATAGCCCTCAATGCGATACGGTTTGCGCGCTCCTTCCCGGAGGAACTCCCCGCTGGTGATGGCCACCACCCCGATGAGGAGCATCAGCAGCGCCTCCGGCGGGTTGATCCAGCGGCCGCCCCGCAGGTGGCCCAGGCCGAAGGCGGCCAGGGCGATCAGCGTGGCTCCGAAATTCAAAGCGGTCATGATCAGCAGCAGCGGCGCCCGGACCATGTTCAGCCGCGCGTGATCCGGCAGCACGGCGAAGTAGCCGAGCCCGCCGATCAGGATGAGCGCCATGCCCGCCATGGCCCAGCGGGAGAAGCGGGGGATCATCTCCTCCCGCAAGGGCTCCGGGGCCCGAAGGGAGAGGTGCACCCCAATCCACAAGGCGGCGATGGCCAGCGACCCACCGGTCCGGATCAGCACCTGGGGCAGGAACGACGGGTTGAAGAAGGCCGTGAAGAAATCCCGCTCCGGGGTCCAGCGGCCCGTCGTGAGCATGAAGGAGGTGATCCCGGTGATGAGCACCAGGCTGAGCCAGGCCGATGCGGCGTAGATCCAGCCCATCGCCATATGCTCCCGGGGCCGCAGCCGATCCCAGAGGTAATAAAAGGCGAAGGCGGAGACGATCTCCAGGACGAAGACCACCCATTCGGTCGCCCAGCCGAAGACGAAGACGTGGATGAGGGCGCTGGTGCTCTCCGGCGCGGTGAGCCCGATGGTCCACCAGATGCCCACCCCGGTGACGGCCCCGAAGACAATCGTGAGCAGCACGAAGAAGCGGGCGAGATCCCGCAGGTAAGCCAGGACGTCCGCCCGACGATGCCGGTAGGCCCACGTCACGCCGTCCGCCAGGAGGAAGCCGCCCCCGACGGCGAACTGCGCAACGATCACATGGGGGATCGCCACCAGGGGGATCAGCATGGGGGCCGTGAGGAAGGGAACCACCCAGACTGGATATTCCATCGGGAATCCGCCTCCGTGGCCATGGGATCCGCCGTCCCGCCCGATCCCTGGCGCGTTGCGATGGCCCCCCTGCCGGTTTCCACCGGTGAATTCCTCTTAAAGCATATCGCGAAATTGGGCGCGCGACCACTGAACGACTACTGAGCCGAAGCGCTCATAGAGGGTGCATCGCTCCGGGATCATCCGGCCAGCTGCACTCGCTTCTGCATCTGGAACATGGAGAGGATCTCTTTCACCGTGGTCGCGTCCTCCGGGCCTTTGTCCTCCCGGATCCACCCCACCACCCGTGGGAAGCGCAGGGCATAGCCGGGCTCCTCATCGGCCCGGCCACAGGTGTGGACCGGCGAGCGGGTGATCTCGTCCGCCAGCACCGTCAGCACATAGCGGGGCTCCACCCATACGTCGGGCTCCAGCAGCGAATCCACGCGGGCCGGCCGGTGCTCCACGCGGATGGCATCCAGCATCTCCCGGAGCCGCACCCATTCCTCCTCGGTGAGGCCGCTGCCGATCTTGGCCACCGTCTTGAAGGTGTCCGAATCGGGATCGTAAACCGCGCCCAGCAGGGCCCCGATGCCGAGCTTCGCCCGCATCCCCCGACCCCGGAAGTAACCCACCACCACGACGTCGATGGTGTCCGTCAGCTCGCCTTTGTAGGAGCGCTTGAGCTTGATCCAGTGGAACCCGCGGGCCCCCGCCTGATAGGGGGCGTCCAGGCGCTTGGCCACGATCCCCTCCATGCCCCGGGCGATGGCCTCGTCGAAAAACCGCTGGATCGCCCGCGGGTCGTCCGTGACGATGCGATCCACCAGGCGGATGCGGCCGTCGGGACGGATCCGCCGGGAGAGGGCCTCGAAGCGCGCGGCGTAGGGCTCCGGGGTGTAATCGTGGCCGTCGGCGTAGAGGAGATCGAAGGCGAACAGGACCAGCGGGTATTCCCGCATCATCTCCTCCACGCCGTGCTTGCGCTTGCGCTGGACCGTCACCTGGAAAGGATAGATCTCGCCGGTCTCCTCGTTGACGGCCACCGCCTCGCCCTCCAGGATGGCCTCCCGGGCGTCGATCTGCTGGCGGACCGCTTCGATGAGCTCGGGGAACATGGGGGTGGTGCGCTCCAGGTTTCGGGAGAAGATCTCCACCCGATCCCCGTCCTTATGGATCTGACAGCGGAACCCATCCAGCTTCACCTCGACGGCGCACCGGCCCAGCTTCCCGACGATCTCCTCGGCGCTGGGGAGCCGCTCGGCCAGGGCAGGGCGGATCGGATGCCCGACGCGGATGCGGAAGGCGCGGATCCCCTCGATGCCCTGCTCGAAGAGGGTGCGGGCCACCAGGCCGAGGTCGGAGCACAGGTTATACGCCCGCTCCAGCTCCGGGCGCAGGCTGCGATCGCCGGCCACCGCCTTCGACAGGGCGTCCAGGATGGTGGGGTCGCCCACGCCCAGGCGCAGGCGCCCCAGGACGAAGCGGGCGATGTAGCGGGCCTCTTTGGGGGAGGAGGCCTGGAGGAGCTCCGCCAGCATCCCCACCTTGCGCTCCACGCTGCCCTCCCCGGTGGTCTCGGCGATGCGCAGGAGGGCCTCGTAGACCTCTGAGACGCGCAGGCCGGCGGAGCGGGCTTTCCGCTGTCGGAGCAGCTCCTCCACCACCAGCCCCGGATCCCCGCGCTCCTTGTTCAGCCGGCTGACCTGATCCTCCGTTGTCCCGGTGGCCCGGGCGATCGCCCGCAGGATCAGCTTCTCCGCCATGCCGATCTCGATCCCGCGGAAGGGCGGCAGCAGCTGCTCCTGGCAGAAGTAGACCACCTTGTCGATCTCCTCCCGATCGCACGCCCGGAAGAGCTCGCTGAGGATATCGAACATCTCCAGGCGCTTGGTCGTGGCCTCCAACCGCTCGAAATACTCTACCAGCTCCGCGAACCGCATCGGCCGGTCTCCTGATGCTTGAGAATGGGACTCGCACTCTCATGATAATCCAAACGGGCAAGCGGGCGCTCCGCTGCGAGTCGTTGTCCTACAGCGCGCCATGGGGTTCAAGCAGGGCGACTGCCCGCCATCATCCTGGATGACGCAAGGGTTGCAGTGAAAGCCGCTTCGGTAACCCGGAACCCCTGGTTCTCGACGACGCAAAGGGTCGCGGCTGAAGCCGCTCCTACAAAAAGATGGGTTCTGTAGGAGGGGCTTTCGCCCCGAACTCTCTGTCCTCGATGACACAAGGGTTGCGATGAAGGCTGCTCCGGCAACCCCGAGCTCCTGGTTCTCGATGACGCAGGGGTCGCGGCGGAAGTCGCTCCTATGAAAAGATGGTTTCTGTAGGAGGGGCTTTCGCCCCGAACCTCCGTCTTCGATGACGCAAGGGTTGCAGTGGAAGCCGCTTCGGTAACCCGGAACCCTGGTTCTCGATGACGCAAAGGGTCGCGGCTGAAGCCGCTCCTACAAAAAGACGGTTTCTGTAGGAGGGGCTTTCGCCCCGAACCTCCACCTTCGATGGCGCAAAGGTCGAGGCTGAATCGGAGCCTCCGTTTATCCACATTCGTGTATTCGTGCCCCATTCGTGGACGGCCTTTCTCCCTCGCCACAAGAGGAGAGCAGCGTCCGGCCTGAAAGTTTGCCTATAATAGGGATGCTGAGCCTGCATTCATCTTCCAGAACGGTGGATTCCATGAGCGCGTGGAAGCGATCGGCCAAACGGTGGATCCTCGCGCTGTCCCTGGCGGGCTTCGTGCGTTTCCCCTCCCTTTCGATCCCGACGAGTCCCCTTCAGGAGGGTTCGCCGGCGGCATGGGAGATCTCCCTCCGGGAGCTGGGGGTTTCGGAGCCTCTGGTGCTGAGCGCGCCTTCCGGGGAGCAGTGGGTGACGATCCCGGTGCCGCAGGGCCTGCGGCCGGTCGAGCTGACCGGTCGCCTGCGCAGCACGCCCGGCCTGAACGGCGGGCGGCTGGAGATCGGGGATGGCGTGCGCACGTTGACCTGGGTCCCGCTGGGGCTGGCCGAGCGGACGTTAACGGTCGCCTTGCAGGGGGCGCCGGTGACCCGGGGGCGGCTGACGCTGGTGTGGCGGCTGATCCCCCCGCCGCGGCTGGACATCTGCGCGGCGGGCTCCAGCGAGCGGGTGGAGCTGGAGGACCTGCGGGTGCGTCTGGAAGGATCCCCGGAGCCGCCCCGGACGATCGCCGGGTTCTGGCCGTCGGATCTGCGCGCGCTGGAGGTCAACCTTCCCGCAGATCCCGGGCCGGAAGAGGCGACGGCGGCCTTGCGCCTGGTCGCCCTCGGCGCGCGTTTGGCCGGCCGGCATCCCCTGACGGTCTCCATCCGGTTGGGGGAGGGGTCCTTTGCGGGCGCAGCGGATCCCTGGCGTCGTCGGATCGAGATCCGCCGGGGGGAGGCTCGCCTTCGTCTGCGTTTCGATGCGGAAGGCCTTTTCCCGGCTCTGGAGATCCAGGCCCCGCCGGAGCGGGTGGTGGAGCTGGCGGAGGGGGTGATCCGGTATGGGGAGGTGATGGCGTTTCCGGAGGTGATCCCGCAACGGATCGCTCCCGCTGAGGAGGGCATATCCGGGCCGGTGACCCTGGCCGAGCTCGGCTGGCCTCAGATTCAGATGCGGGGTTCGGGGCCGATGGAGGCCCGGCTGTTCCTCTCCCAGGCGGATCTCGGCGGCCCGGTTCGAGGGGTGCGCCTGCGCCTCGTCGGCCGCGCCACCCCGGTTCCGGAGGGTGGGACGGCGAGCCTGCTGGTCTTCCTGAACGGGGGGCTGGTGGCGGCGGAACCGCTGCCGGGTGGCGCCTTCGATCGGCGGATCGCGTTTCCGGATGGGTTGTGGCGGCGAGACAACACGGTGATCGTCCGGGTGGATTACACGCCGCCGGGAGGGGAGTGTCGCGTGGGGGTGCATCCGATCACGGTGTTCATCGATGGGCGCTCGAGCCTGGAGTTCCAGCGGGGGCAGAATCTGCCGCCGGGCTTCGAACGCTTTCCGCAGAGCCTGATGCCGGCGTTTGGGGTGGGCCTGCGTCCGCTGAACGCGTCGACCCTTCAGGCGGCGGCGGACCTGGTGGTGCTGTTGCAGCAGGCGACGCATCGTCCCCTGCGTCCGGAGGTGCGTCCATGGGAGGAGGCGGTGCGGACCTCCGGGGGGCTGGTGCTGATCACGGAGGAGGCAGAGGGGCTTGCGGGCCTGGATCTGCCGCTGGATCCCCGTCCGTTTCGGTTGGTGGATGTAGATGGGCGGGAGGGGTTCCGGGTGGATCCGGGGCGCGCGTTTCTGGTTCTGGAGGCCTTCGAGGATCGGGGGAGGGAGGTGCTGGTGCTGACGCGATGGGGGCGGGAGGTGGATCTCGGTCGATGGGTGGAGGGGATGGACCGGGAGCTGGGGTGGTTTGGGTTGCAGGGGGATGTGTGGCTGTGGCCGGTGGGGGGCGAGCCGGTGGCGTGGCAGGTGCGGGGGAGCGGGTGGCGGGTGGAGCCGCTGCCGCCGGTGGGGGGAGGGGTGTGGGAGCGGCTCTGGCCGTGGGCGCTGGGGGTGGTGCTGGTGGGGGTGCTGGGGTTTTTGATCTGGGCGTATCCGCGGGTCGTGCGGAGGCGGCCGGCGGGTTTAGAGGGGTCCGGGCGCCCCGCGGATTCGCATAGTCATAAGCCGGAATCTGGATAAAGAGGGCCGAAGGGCAAGCCCGAAATGGGTTCGCATAGCCATATAGAGCCAATCGATGGCCTTCGATCCCAGCATTCCAAATCCTCGCAATCCCGAGGCAACGATCTCCAGCCCATGGAAGGCATCCTGGAGCAGACATCTCATCGCCCGCTTCGACTGGGGGAGGCACTCATCGCCCGCGGCCTGCTCCGCCCGGAAGATCTGGAATGGGCGCTGGAGATCCAGGCCCGCACCCGGGAGCCGCTGGGACAGATCCTCCTGTCCCGCGGCCTGGTGCGCCGCTACGACCTCTACCGCACGCTGGCCGAGCTCTGGGGAATCCCCTTTGTGGATCTCCTCCAGGAGCCTCCCGATACAGAACTGCTCCGCCGGTTCCCCCCGGAGCAGATGCTGGCCCGCCAGTTGATCCCCCTCCGCCAGCTGGAAGAAGGCCTGGAGATCGCCACTGCCCGCCGGCCAGACCCCATCGTCCTGGAAGAAGCCCAACGCTTGTTCGGACAACCCATCGCCCGGATCCGAGCCACCACTGAATGGGATATCCGGCAGATCCTGCTTCGAGCCTTCCGAACGGAGATCCTCACCACCGCCACCTATGGCCTTTACTACCGCCGGCCAGAGGAGTCCGCCCACACGGTTTTCACCCCCGGCCAATTCCTGGTCATGACGCTGCTCCTCGTCGGAACCCTCCTCGCCCTGGGCATCACCCCCCGGGCAACCCTGATCGCCATCAACGCCGCCATCAACATCTTCTTCCTCGCAAGCATCCTCTTCAAATTCGCCGTCTCAATGGTAGGCGCTCGCTACGAGCGTGAGGTCGCAATCCGGGAAGAAGAAATCCGGGCCTTGAAAGATGAAGAGCTTCCTCGCTACACGATCCTGGTTCCGGTATATCGGGAGGCCGAGGTCATCCAGACGCTGCTGGCCAATCTGGCCCGCCTGGATTACCCGAGGGAAAAGCTGGAGATCCTCCTCCTGCTGGAGGAAGACGACCAGGAAACCCTGGAGGCGGCCAAAGCCGCGCGCCCTCCCGGAAACGTCTACTTCATCCGGATCCCAAACGCGATGCCCCGGACGAAACCAAAAGCCTGCAACATCGGCCTGTTCTTCGCCACAGGGGATTACCTGGTGATCTACGACGCGGAGGATCAGCCGGAACCTGACCAGCTGAAGAAAGCCGTGCTGGCCTTCCGGAAGGGCGGAGAACGGCTCGCATGTGTCCAGGCCGCCCTGAACTATTTCAACGCAAGAGAGAACTTCCTGACCCGCATGTTCACCCTGGAGTATTCCTACTGGTTCGACTACATGCTCCCCGGCCTGCACCGGCTGGGTTTGCCGATCCCTCTTGGCGGGACCAGCAATCATTTCCCCACCGAACGATTGCGCATGCTGGGCGGCTGGGATCCTTTCAACGTCACCGAAGACGCCGACCTGGGGATCCGCGCTGCCGTGGAGGGCTGGGAAGTCGGAGTCATCCACAGCACAACCTACGAAGAGGCCAACACTCAGGTCGGAAACTGGATCCGCCAGCGCTCCCGATGGATCAAAGGCTACATGCAAACCACCCTGGTTCACACCCGCAACCCATGGCAGCTGATCCGACGCGTGGGGCTCCGGAAAGCTGCCGGCTTCCTTCTGCTGGTGGGCGGAACCCCACTGACCTTCCTGTCCGCGCCGTGGATGTGGGCCATGTTCCTGTGGTGGGTCATCACACAAACCCGCGCCCTGGATCCCTTCTTCCCACCCCCGGTTCTTTACATCAGTCTCTTTAATCTACTGTTTGGCAACGCCATCGCAATTTACCTGAACATGCTGGCCGGCTTCAAACGAGGGTATTATGACCTGATCCCATGGGCCTTGCTGACGCCTGTATACTGGGTTCTGCACAGCATCGCCGCCTACAAGGCGCTCTGGCAGCTCTTCACCCGGCCCTTCTACTGGGAGAAAACCCGCCATGGGATCAGCCACTGGCTACGGCGATAGAACCCTGAGCATGAACAGCCGCGCGCATCCCTGGATGGAGAGACTCCGAGAGGGGCTCACCATCGGGGTCCTGAGCATGCCCTTTCTCACCACCGGGCTGACAGCGCTCCAGGCCGGGTTCCTGAGCAACGAACACGCTCATCTGATCGAGAAAGCCTTGCTGATCCGGGATCGGGGACGGGTGGAATGGATCGGATTCGCCTACCCGCCATTACCCGCCCTGATGCTTCTCATCCACCCCTCCCCGACAACCGCCACCATCCTGGCCAGCCTCCTCGGAGGCCTGCTGGCCTGGAGCGTGTGGAAACGCCTCGAGATCCTGCCCTTCCCCACCTGGATCCGAGCGGGGCTCCTGTTGAGCGCCATCGCCACCCCCACCAGCCTGTTCCTGGCCACCCAGCGGCTGGGGATGATCTGCGCCCTGCTTCTCTTTTTCTGGTCCTGGCGTCTGTATTTGGCGTTCACCCGGCATGGGCGAACCGACGCCGCCTTCCTCTCCGCTTTACTAATCGGCTTCAGCTTCTACGCCAGCTTCTACGCCCCCGCCTTCGCCATCGCCTTCGCCCTCTCCACCCCCCTCTTCACGCGCCTGCGCGGGATCCGACATGCGATCGCCATCCTGCTGGTCATGCTCTTCCCCTCCGCTTTATCCATCGGCGCATGGATGTATCTGGCATGGCTGTTCACCGGCGCGCCGCTGGGATTCCTCTATGAGCCGGGCTCCAGCCTGCTGGCCGCCCTGCGTCCGGAGGAAGCGTTCCTTTCTCCCACCCCAATGATCCGGGAGCTCCTTCAAAGGCTGATCAGCGCCCCTTTATATATCGGGGCCGGACTGCTGATCGCATGGCAGCAACCCCGACGCCTGCCTGCCTACCTCATCCCCCTTGCCCTGAACTGGCTGGCCTGGAACCTGGGCTGGGCCTTTCCCCGCGAACTGAGCCTGAGCCTCTGGATCCTCTTCGCCCTCTCCGGGATCCCCGCCCGAACCCCTCGACGCTGGGGGCTCCCCTTGCTTCTCCTGGCACTGCTCCAGATCCCCACCGGATGGTTCGCAACACGCCAGGGGGAGATGGAACGCTGGTGGACCGTCGTGTTTGAGAAACAAGCACCTGAGGTGGAAGCCATGGAACGAGAGATCGCAACCTATCTACGATCGCAGACCTGCGGCAGCGTGCTCACGGATGATCGACATGCCTATCGGATCATCGCCCTGGCCGGCACCGCATGCCCCTTCATCCTTCCCCCCGATCCGATCTTCGACCTGGCCGTGAGCCAGCCCGCCCGGTTCGTCGCTTACGTTCTCGTCCCGGACACGGGGGATGGATTCCCCACGCCTCTGGAGGCCCGCTACCGCCAGCGCCCTCCCACCGGATTCCGGCTGGAGATCACCTGGCCCGGGTGGAAGCTTTACCGCAAGGTGAGCCCTGAGGAGTTAAGACCACCGGAGACCCTCCGGGCGCAGCGGGGGGAACGATTTCCCGGGATGAAAGGTAGGAGCAACCGACGGGTCGCCCCGACTACGGGCGGATCGAAAGGCCCAGCTGGGTAAAGAGCGCCTGAAGGCCCGGCTGCTCAACCGCGGGGGCACGGCGCCAGGCCTGATCCGCCGCCTCCTCCGCCTCCGCCTTCCGGCCCAGCATCGCCAGCGTCACCGCCAGCTCCCGATAGAACAGCCAGACATCCGGATGCTCCCCCGCGACCTGCAGCGCCTGGCGGAACACCCCCACCGCTCCCTCCAGATCCCCCGCTCCTCGCAACGCATACCCTCGCCGCAAGGCCGCTGTGAGGGCGCCGGGGTTGGCCGTTAGAGCCTGCCCGTAAGCCTCCGCCGCCTCCCGGTAAAGCGGCTGCGCCCGCGAGCGCTCCAGCGCGCAATCCGCATGGCTCAGGAAAAAGTCTCCGATAGACTGCCATCCATCCGGCCGGGTCTGGAGCAGCGCCGCCAAACGGGCCCGCGCCGCCTGAGCCTCCGCTGCCCTCCCCAGCTGATCCCGCAGGTAAGCCAGAGCCGCCCAGCCCGTCGCATGGTCAGGCTGCAGCTCCACCAGACGACGATAGAAACCCTCCGCCCGCTCCATGGACATCCGCTGGACCTGGGGATCCGCCACCACCTCACTGCGCACCATCAGGAGATCCCCATAGAGCTGATAGGTCTGATCGAAACGATCGTCCAGCTGCAGAGAGCGCTGCAGCTTGCGCTCGGCGGAATCCAGATCGTTTCGCTGATACAGGTCCACGCTGGCCCATTCGTTCCACAGAACCGCGTTGTTCGGGCTGAGCCGGGTCGCCTCCTCGTAATACCGGCTGGCCTGCTCCACGTGCCGGACGAACTCCGGCGGCATCTCCGGAAGATGGATGCGCGTCCGACAATAGCGGGGATCCAGCAGGAGATCCGCCCATCGCCGATGCATTCGCGCCAGGTTGGCGGTATGATCCGTGTTGAGTGGATTCAGATCGCGCGCCCGCTCCAGGACCGCTCGGGTGATCTCCAGAAGATCCCCCCGGGACAAGCGCACCAGCTGCTCCAGGGTGAGCGCTTGAAAAGCTCGCTCGAAAGAGACGCCCTCCGGGATCTGCCGGGAGGCCGATTCCGGTGCCCGGGAAGCCTTCTCCAGCAAAGCCCGTCCCAGCCAGAGGTGGTAGAAATCCTCCCGAGGCGCATACTCGATGGCCCGCCGATAAAGCAGGATGGCCACCTCCCACTGCCCCTGCTTATCCCAAGGATCGCCCTGCTTGTAGATCGCATCGGCCCGGATCGGGTTCAGGTTGACCGCCCAGACCAGGATCGCCACCGCGATCCATGCCGGAGGGGCCATCAGCAACCCCAATCCGGTTGATGGATCTCCCGCCTCCGGCTCCTCCCGGGAGATCAGGAAAACCAGCAGGACCAGCACCACGAAGAGAAAGAGAACCAGCCCGTCGAACAGGCCCGCCACGCCCTCCGCCAGGCGCAGGACATCCTCCACGGTCTGGGGCGCGCGGGCGATCAGGGCCGCCAGCAGACCGGCATGGATCAGGGTGTATCCCAGCCAGCCCCCCAGCGCCACCAGCCCATACAGCGCCAGCGCCTCCGACCACTTCCCGACCGGAAGCCACTCGCGCCGGATCCCTTCGGCCAGCACCAGCGCCGCGCCCAGGCCGGCGGTCAACAGGAACATCACCAGGATGAACGGAGAGAACCGGTTGCCCTGCAGAGGAAGGCGGGTCAGGCTGGTGACGATCAAAGAGAGAAGATCCAGCCGCTGGCCCTGGTTGGTGATGAACTCATAGGAAAGCAGGCTCAGCATCAGGGCCATCAACAAGCCGAGGGAGGCGATCATCGGCCACCACGGGCGGGTCGGGGAGGGAAGCGGCTCCTCGCGGCGAGGCCGACGCGTGGCTCCTTTCCCTTTGCGCGCCGGGATCGCCGGTTGCGCAGAGGAAGCGCGCGCCGGAGCCGGCTCCGCCAGCCAGCTCTCCCCGAGAACGACGATCATCGCCGCGAAAGCCCAGAACCAGGTTCGGGTGGAGGCGATGGCGATGCCGAAGTTGATCTCGATGTAATGGGCCAGGACCGCCCCGAGCAGGGCGATCAGCATGAAGCGATGGGGATGCTGGATGGGAGGCTCCCCGGAAGCCCGCAGGGTGGCAAACACCAGGTAGACCAGAAGCCCCAGCACCGTCCCCGCGGGGATCGCCACCCCGATGAAGTGCCAGCCGAATCGAAGGGCGAAGAAAAGCCCTGTCGCCGCGGCCCCGAGGGCCCAGAGGCTCAGAAGCAGGATCCGATCCCGGCCTCCGTGGATCAGGTTCAGGCTCCGCAACCCATAGGCGAACAGCGAGAAGAACAGCCACTGATAAACCAGGAAGCCCAGAAGGCCTGTGTGGACCAGCGCATCGAAAGTTTCGTTGTGAGAACGATCCGGCGAGGCGTTGCGGGCCTCGTAATGCGCCAGCTCCGGGGGATAGAACCGATTGTAGGCGACATACATGGACTCCGGCCCATAGCCGATGAACGGCCGGAGGAGGTGAAACGGATCGGGGCGGCCCTGGGGATCCTGAATCGGCTCGTGGGGAAGCACCAGCCGGAGCGCGCCCTGCCAGATCAGCACACGGACCTTGCCCGTGCCGGTCTCGGTCTCAAAGATATGGCCCAGCCGGCCGATATAGGGGGATCCGCGGAGGGGCTCCAGCGGCCCGTTCGGGATATTGAGGAGGATGAGAAAAAGAAACCCGAGCGCGGAGAGACCGAGGACGGCGAACAGCCCTTTCCGCTGGCGCCGGATCACCAGCCAGAGCACCAAGAAGAGGAACAAACCACCCATCAGCCCCAGCCAGGGGCCCCGGCTGAAGCTGAAGTAGATGGTAGCGGCCTGCACCGTGGCGATGAAGACATAGAGCGCCCCCCGGGCCACATCGCTGTTGCGAGGAGGCTCAGCGGTCAGAATGGAATGGAAAGTCTCGGCCAGCCGTCCCAGGGTGAACATGAAGGCCATGATGAGATAAGCAGCCACGAAGATGGCGTTCCCCATATGGGAGGCTACCCGGCTGGTGACATCGCCGCCCCAGGGCAGGGGATCCAGCCGGTAGCGCTGGATCAGGCCGTAGACCGCCACGGGCAGGCTGGTGAGCACCATCGTGAGGGCCAGCCGCTCAAACTGGGCCCGGGTGCGCAGCGCTCCCAGGAGGCTGAAGAAGATCACCAGATAGGCCAGCCAGCTGTATGCTCCCTGCAACCGCTGATAGGAGCCGAAGAAGCTGGTGTAGGGAACGAGGGAAAGAACGCTGGAGATGAGATAGACGACCGCTGAGGCCAGGGCCGGAAGAACCAGAGGGGTTCGCCCGGAGAAGCCGAGGGCCTGGGTGAGCGGGATCCGCTGCCCCCAGGCCTCGACCAGCTTGATCATCCAGGCAGCCGCCATCACCAGGGCGATGGAGCGCACCAGGGTGAGCTTGTCCGGCTCGAAGACCCGACTGGTGTAGATGTTGAAGAACAGGGGGGCGATGACCGCCGCCATCAGCCACCCGGCTTCCAGAACCCGATCGCACCATCGGCTCAGCCGCGTCGACATTCCCGCCACCACTCCCAGGTTCGTCGCAGACCTTCATCCAGGGTAACACGGGCCTCGAAGCCCAGCAAAACCCGCGCCCGCGAGACCTCCGGAACCCGTCGAGGGGTCTCCTCAAAACCGGGGCCGTAGACTTCCGAGAACGGCACAAACCGGACCGGCACCGGGCGCCCCGTGATGGCGCGCACTTTCTCCGCCAGCTCCCGGATGGAGATCTCCTCTGCACGCCCGATGTTGAAGATCCGCCCGAACGCCTCCGGGAGGAACCCCGCCCGCAGGGTCCCCTCCACCGCGTCCTCCACGTAAATGAAGGAGCGGGTCTGGCGTCCGTCCCCATACACCGTCAGCGGCTCCCCCCGCAAGGCCTGATCCATGAAACGGGCGATCACATAGCCGTAGCCCTCCGGGTCCGCCCGCGGGCCGTAGACGTTGAAATAGCGGACCACGCTGACTCGCAGGCCCCGGCCTGCCCATATCATCGCCATGTGCTCGTCCAACAGCTTGCTCACGGCATAGATCCATCGGGAAGCCGTCGGCGGGCCCAGCCGCAGATCATCCTCCTCCGCCGCCGGCCAGCGGATGCCTTTCCCGTAGACCTCCGAGGAAGAAGCGAGACAGACCGGGAGACCTCGCTCGGCGCAAGCCTCGAGGACCATCTCCGTCCCCCGGACGTTCACCCGCATCGTTCGCAGGGGATCCGCCAGCACCCGCGGCACCCCTACCACCGCTGCCAGATGGAACACCCACTCCACGCCTTCGAGAGCCCGGCGAAGGGCGACGGGGTCCGTGACGTCTCCGATGAGGATGCGAAGGCGGGGATGATCCCGAACCGCCTCCAGGTTCTCCAGGCGTCCCCCGCTCAGATCGTCCAGGACGGTGACAGCATAACCCTCCTGAAGGAGACGCTCCACGAGATGGGAGCCGATGAAGCCCGCGCCGCCGGTCACCAGGATCCGCATATCACTCCACCCGGATGGGATTGGTCAGGATCCAGAGGCGGCCGCGGCGATAGACCTCCATCCGGTAGATCCCGGGCTCGGCGGTGAGATGCTGGAAGCGTCGCCCGCGCCCGCGGGCCACCACCCCGCTCCCGAAGCGGATCAGGCGGAACTCCCCCGGCAGCGGGGCGCTGGCCTCGAACCGGACCGCCCCCGCTCGCCGCAAGGCCTCCCCCATGGTGGCCTGGCGATGGCCGCTGCGGGCCTCGAAGCGGAAACCCCGGGAGGACCCCAGAAGGTCGTTGGCCACCCAGGCCCGGCCGGCCTGCAGGGCCGCCCGGATCACCGCCCAGTCCGCCTCCGGCTCGCGCGCAAGGGGCTGATCCAGCAACAGATGGGTGTTGACCGCCCGGAACAGCCATTCGTAAGGGAAAAGCACACGGCGCAGAGGACCTAACGCATAGGTATGGCCGTGGGCGTCCGCCCCGCCGATGGCCACCGCCGGGATCCCCTGGAGCCAGAGCTGCTCCCACCAGCGCAGGGTCTCGGGGAACGGCCCCCGCAGGAAGCGCGCGGGGAAGAAGGCGTAGTAGAGCGCATGCAGGGGGGTGCGGAGACGAGCCTTGAATTCGCTCATCGTGTTCCACACTTCCAGGCCTGTGAACCCCGAGACCTCCCGATCCACCCATGGCAGAGGAGGTTCTCCCATCCGACGCTGGAGCCATCCCGGGGAACGTTCTACCGGATGCGCTAAGAAGATCAGAGCGCCCTGCTCCCGGGCGGCGTCGATGAGGGCCTGAGGGGAAGCGGCCAGGGGAGCCAACTCCCGTCCGAGGCCCAGGATCAGGGCGTGATTGACCTGGGGCTGGCGGCAAGGATCGTGGACCTCCTCGCCGACCAGGAGCAGGACTTCCCCATAGTATCCCTGGAGCCCCTTCACCCAGACGTTGTGATCCGTCACAGCCACCCCATCCAGGCCGGCTTGCGCCGCCGCCTCCGCGATCCGGCGATGGGTGGCCGTCCCATCGGAGAACCGCGTATGGCTATGGAAGTTGCCGACCCACTCGATCAACATCTTCCCCCATCCCCTGAGATCACCGGGGGGAAGCGTAACCCGGGTTGCTTCAGGCCGCAAAGTCGCCGGATCGGAGGCCGGACCTCTGGGGATGAGCCCCCCGATGTGTTACAATGAGATCAGGATCAGCGCGACATGGGAATTCGAACGGTGGCTCCTGCGGAAAGGAGGTCCTTCAATGGAATGGATCACCATTGGCGTCCCCATCCTGGTCGCCGCCCTGACCCTGCTGGCCTCCGCCATTCGCATCCTGCCTGAATGGGAGCGGGGCGTGATCCTCCGGTTGGGGCGCTATCACGCGACCAAAGGTCCGGGCCTGTTCTTCGTCATCCCGATCATCGACCGGGTGATCCGGGTGAACCTGCGTCTGATGACCTTCGACGTGCCGCCCCAGGAGGCCATCACCCGGGACAACGTCACGGTGAAGGTGAACGCGGTGGTCTTCTACCGGGTCATCGATCCGGCGAAGGCCATCACCCAGGTGGAGGACTTCAAGGCGGCCACCTGGAACCTGGCCCAGACCACGCTGCGCAGCGTCCTGGGCCAATCGGAGCTGGACGAACTGCTTGCCCATCGGGACAAGGTGAACGCGCACCTGCGACAGATCCTCGACGAGGCGACGGACTCGTGGGGGATCAAGGTGGTGATGGTGGAGGTGAAGGACGTGGAGCTCCCGCAGGGGATGCAACGGGCGATGGCCCGCCAGGCGGAGGCGGAGCGGGAGAAGCGGGCGAAGATCATCCACGCGGAGGGGGAGTATCAGGCGGCCAAGACCCTGGTGGAGGCCGCCCGCATGATCGCCTCCGAACCCGCCGCCCTCCAGCTCCGCTACCTGCAAACCCTTATGGAGATCTCCGTGGAGAAGAACTCCACCATTATCTTCCCGGTCCCGGTGGACACGCTCCAGCTCTTCCTGGGCAACCTCCACCGGCCGGCATCGGGGTAGCCTCCACGACCGCCTCACCCCCGAGGGCTCGGGAAGGATCCGGGATGTATCAGCGGCAGGTGCAGCGGGTGCTGTGGATCGTCCTGGCCGCAAACTTGCTGGTGGCCGCGGCGAAGCTGTTCATCGGGCTGCGGGCGGGGGCGCTGAGCGCCCTGGCCGATGCCTTCCACAGCGGCCTGGACGCCTCAGCGAACATCATCGGGCTGGTGGGGATCGCCATCGCTTCCCGCCCGCCGGACCGCAATCATCCCTACGGCCATCGGAAATACGAGGCCATCGCGGCGATGATCCTGGGCCTCTTCCTGCTCCTCGCCTCGCTGGAGGTGATCCAGGGGGTGGTCGAGCGGCTGCTGACCGGCGGGCAGCCGGAGGTCAGCGGGCCGTTGTTCCTCCTGATGCTGGCCACCCTGCCGGTGAACCTGGCCATCTCGCGCTATGAAGCCCGCCAGGGGGAACGGCTGCGCAGCAGCATCCTGATGGCCGACGCGCTGCACACCCGCACCGACGTCTTCGTAACCCTCTCCGTCCTGGCCAGCCTGGCCGCCGCCCGCCTGGGGATCCCATGGCTGGACCCTCTGGTGGCGCTGGGGGTGGTAGGGGTGATCCTGATCGCCGGGCTTCGGATCCTCCGGTCCACCGCCCTGGTGCTGACCGACAGCGCGGCCGTCGATCCCGAGGAGGTCGAGCGGGTGGCCCGCTCCGTTCCGGGCGTGCGGGCGATCCATAAGGTGCGCAGCCGGGGGACTCCCGACGCGACGTATGTGGATCTGCACCTGAAGGTGGATCCGGCGATGAGCACGGAGCAGGCCCACGCCATTGCCACGGAGGTGGAGGAGCGCCTGAAAGCGGAGATCCCCGGCGTGGTCGACGCGGTCGTGCACGTCGAGCCGGGGCGCCTGCCTCCAGCCTCGGAGTGGGAGGCCCTGAGCGTGAGGATCCGGAGCCTGGCGGATGGGCTGGGCCTGGGCGTGCATGAGCTTCACGGCGTGGAAACACCCGAGGGCTATCACATCGGCCTCCACGTGGAGGTGGATGAGGACCTGTCCGTGGAGGAGGCGCACGCGCGGGTCACGGAGCTGGAGCGGCGGGCCCGGGAAGGGTTCCCCCGGCTGCTTTCGGTGACCACCCACATCGAACCGCGCTCCCGTCCGCCGCGGCAGGCCGGCCGGGAGATCCCGGCGGAGCTGGAGGCGGCCGCCCGGGAGGCCATCGAGCGGGTCTTCGGAGCCGGATCGTGCCGGGAGGTGTATCTTTACGCCCATGAGGGCGGTTACGATCTGGCCCTCACCTGCCAGACCGGCGGAGAGATGTCCGTGGTGGAGGCCCATCGACGGGCCGAGGAAGTGGAAAGCCTCCTGCGCGGGCGCTTCCCGGAGCTCCAGCACGTGATCATCCATGTGGAACCCGCCGGATCGCCTCTGGAGGGCGCCCGCGGAGAACCCTCAGGGGGAGGAGGATGATCTTCAGGGCCTCGATCCCGGAGATCCGCGAGCTCTTGCAGAAACCCTTCCAGGTCTACCCGGTCGCCCGGCTGGGTGGCGTCCAGGTTTACGTCTACCGCTCCCACGGGGAGGTCCAGAAGCATCGCCACCCGGAGTTCGACGAAGTCTTCATGGTCTATGAAGGGCTGGTGACCTTCGGGATCGGGGGGGAGGAGTTCACCCTGAGGCCCGATGAGCTGCTTTGGATCCCCCGGGGGATGGCGCACTGGTCCGGCTCCCGCCTGCCCTCCATGGTCCTCCTGTTCCGACGGGATGAGGAGCCGTTGCGCTGGAATGGGGACTTCCGGATCCGGGAGGGGCCCGGGGAGCGGCCCGTCATCGTGCGCATCCACGAGGCCCTCCAGGACGCCCCGCCCGGTTCCTCGCGGTTCCTGCTGGAGGCCAGCGGGGTGCGGTATCTGGCGGTTCGGACCCGGGAGGGCTCCACGGAGTGGGAGGCCCGGGGCCCGGCGCTCCTGCTGCTGTTGCGCGGCGAGCTGGCCCTGGAAGGCGAGGGGCCCGGCTTCCCGGAGCCGGCCCGGGGCATCCTGGCGCCCGGCGAGCTGGCAGTCCTCCCTCCCGGCACGCGCGGGCGCTGGGAGAGCGAGCGCCCGGCGGTGTTGCTCTGGGCCGAGAACGTAGAGCACATATAGGCAAGGGGGAACGGGTTTCGCGCGATGGACTTTCGCCGATGGATTCGGGTGCTCGGACGGATCTCCGGGGCGCTGATCTTCACCGCCCTGATCGTGGCGCTGGTCGCCTGGCCGGTGGAGACCCGGGCGGCGCAGGCATGGCAGGTCGGGCAAGCAGCCCCCCAGACCCTCTTCGCCCCTTATGAGCTGAGCTACCCCAGCGCCATCCTCACCGAGCGAGCCCGCGAGGAGGCGGCCGCGCGCATCGCCCCGATCTACACCGGCCCGGATCCGCGGATCGCCCGCCGGCAGGTGGAGGCCCTTCGGCAAACCCTGGAGGCCATCCGCCGGATTCGGGAGGAGGCGCAGCCCCCGGAGGAGCGGGCCCGCCGGCTGGAGGAGGCCCTTCGGGGCCATGGGCTCTCGCCGGCCCAGCGCCAGCGCCTGTTGACCCTGGAGGCCACCCGCTGGGAGATGATCGCCGGGGAGGCCCTGGCGCTGCTGGACCAGGTGATGCGGGAGCCCATTCGGGAGGACGAAGTGGCCGGAGTGATCCGGCAGCTGCCCCGCCGTATCAGCGCGCGCCTGAACGAGGAGGAGGCGGAACTGGTAGCCGCCCTGGTCGCCCCGCTCATCGTGCCCAACAGCACGCTGGATGTCGAGGCCACGGAGGCCGCGCGCCGCCAGGCCCGGGAGGCCATCCCCCCTCAAATCCGGCGGATCCGCGCCGGGGAGGCCATCGTCCGGCAGGGAGACGTCCTGGACGCGCTGACCATGGAGGCCCTCCGACAGTATGGGCTGATCCCCAACCCAACGCCATGGCCCCTGCCCCTCGCTCGCGGGATCCTCGCGGCCCTGGGGGCCGGCGGGTTGTGGCTGACCCTGGGACGGGTCACGCCGGAGATCGCCGAGCGCCCCCGGCGCCTGCTGGGTCTGGCGGGGCTCTTCCTTCTGTTCCTCGGCGGGGCCCGGCTGCTGCGGGCCTCCGCACCGGACTGGATCTGGGCCTTCCCCACCGCCACGCTGGGGATGCTGCTGGCCGCCGGCGTGGGGACGGTGCCGGCCATGATGTTCAGCGCCATCGGCTCGGTATGGTTCGGCCTGATCGCCGACCGGACGCCGGCTTTCCTGATCGCCTCGCTGCTGGCCAACTGGACGACGATCCTGATCCTCCACCGCCTGGAGCGCTTCCAGACCCTGCTGGCCGCCGGGCTGAGCGCGGGGGTGATCACCGGGCTGATCGGGATCGCCGCCATGGCAGAGGACGGCATCGTCCCACCGCTCGACGCGTTGCGGGTAGGGGGGATGGGGTTGCTGGCGGGAGCGCTCTCCACCACCCTGGCCCTGCTGGGGTTCATCGTCCTGGGGGTTCTCTTCGACGTCACCACCCCGCTCCATCTGCTGGAGCTGGCCCGCCCCACCCACCCGCTGCTACACCAGCTGATGATCCGCGCCCCCGGCACCTATCATCACACCCTGATGGTCGCCAACCTGGCGGAGCAGGCCGCTTTGCGCATCGGGGCGGACCCGTTGCTGGCGCGCGTGGGCGCCCTGTATCACGACATCGGGAAGATGGTTCGCCCCTACCTTTTTGTCGAAAACCAGGTGGATGGGGACAACCCCCATGAGCGGATGGACCCCCACGAGAGCGCCCGGGCGATTATGCGTCACGTGGAGGACGGCCTGGCCCTGGCCCGACGACACCGGCTTCCCCGGCGGATCCGGGCCTTCATCCAGGAGCATCACGGCACCCTCTGCGTGACCATCCCCTATCACCGGGCGGTTCAGGAGGCGGGGGATCCGGAGAAGGTGGATCGAGCGGCCTTCTGCTACCGCGGACCGCGCCCGCAGAGCAAGGAGACCGCCATCGTGATGCTGGCCGACGGCTGCGAGGCCGCCGTCCGGGCCGCGCGGCCGAAGGATCCCCAGGAGCTGGCGCGCATCCTGGACCGGGTGTTCCAGGAGCGCATCCAGTCGGGCCAGCTGGATGACGCTCCCCTGACCATGCAGGAGCTGCAGGGGATCCGGGAGGCCTTCCTGCAGGTTTTCCAGGGGATGTTCCATCCTCGCCTGATCTATCCGGAGGTCCCGGGACGGCGCGAGGAGGGATCGGCATCGTGAAGCGCCTTCGATCCGCCGGGATGGAATCCACGCGCGCGGAGATCGTGGTCCGGGCCCCACGGGCCTATCAGGCCCCGGGACGTCTGGCCGGGATCCGGCGGGCCGCCCGGGCGGTCCTTCAGGACCATGGCCTGGAGGGGAAGGCGACGCTGACCGTGGTCCTCACCGATGAGGAGCGCATCCGGGCGCTCAACCGGCGTTACCGGGGTGTGGACGGGCCCACGGATGTGCTGGCCTTCCCGATGGATCTGGAGCTCCGGCCCGGAGTCCGGCACCTGGGCGACATCGTGATCGCGTTCCCGTATGCGGCCCGCCAGGCGGAGCGGGAGGGGCATCCCCTGGAGGGGGAGCTGGCGCTGCTGGTGGTGCACGGCGCCCTGCATCTTTTGGGCTACGACCACGATACGCCCGCTGCCCGGCGCCGGATGTGGGCCCGCCAGCGGGCGATCCTGGAACGCCTGGGCTTTCCGGACGTCGCCCCCTGAATGGAAGGCGGTTGCTGGGCCCGCCGGGCACACCTATAATTCAGCCCGGCCGCCCGGAGCAGCCGGGGGGTTCCGGAAAGCATTCCAAACGAGGGAGCGAACGATCCGTGTGGAATCCGATCGATGCGCTGTTGGGGTTGTTCTCCCTGGACATCGGCATCGATCTGGGGACGGCGACAACCCTGGTATGCGTGCGGGGGAAGGGGATTGTCATCCATGAGCCGTCGTGGGTGGCGATCGATCGACGGACCCGTCGGGTGCTGGCGGTGGGGGAAGCGGCCAAGGAGATGGTGGGCCGCACCCCGGCCCACATCGTGGCCATCCGCCCCCTGCGGGATGGGGTGATCTCCGAATTCGAGGTCACCCGGGAGATGATCGGGGAGTTCATCCGCAAGGCCCACCAGCAGGTGCCCGTCCCGGTTCCCCGCCCCCGGGTGGTCGTCGGGATCCCCAGCGGGGTCACGGAGGTGGAGCGTCGGGCGGTCCACGACGCCTGTCTGGCCGCCGGAGCCCGGGCGGCCTTCCTGATCGAGGAGCCCCTGGCGGCGGCCATCGGGATCGGCCTCCCGGTCGCCGAGGCCCGGGGCAGCATGGTGGTGGACATCGGCGGGGGCACCACCGAGGTGGCCGTCTTCGCCCTGGGCGGGATCGTGGTCGGCCGATCGGTCCGGGTGGCCGGGGATGAGATGGACGAGGCGATCATCAACTATATGCGTCAGCGCTACAACCTGCTCATCGGGGAGCGGATGGCGGAGCGGGTGAAGATCGAGATCGGCTCCGCTTACCCGCTGCCTGAGGAGCGGACGATGGTGGTGCGCGGACGGAACCTGGTGACCGGCCTCCCCGATGCCTTGGAGGTCTCCAGCATCGAGATCCGGGAGGCCCTGCGGGATGTGGTTTCCATCATCGTGGACACGGTGAAGTCCGTCCTGGACGAGACCCCTCCGGAGCTGGTGGCGGACATCATGGAGACCGGCATCGCGGTGGTCGGCGGCGGCGCCCAGCTGAAGGGGCTCGCCCAACGGCTGACCGAGGAGACCCGCATCCGGTGCTGGGTGCCTCCGGATCCGGTCAGCGCGGTGGCCATGGGGGCCGCCCGCGTGCTGGAGGACCTGGATACCTGGCATCAGGTGCTGACCTCGCTGGATCGGGGCCGGCCGGCCCGATCGCCGGTGCGCATCGGCCAGCCGATCGCCCGATAAGCGAGCGGCGGCCTCGAGATGAGCGGCACGCCGTTGCAGCGACCTTCATCCCACTCCCTTCTCGGCCACACGAGGTGAGGGCATGCGTCCCGGCAGCCGACGGCCATGGAACGCCGGGCTGGCGATCGGGCTCTCCCTCGCCCTCCTCTTCCTCCACGGCCTGGGATGGCTCCAGCCGGTGGAGGAGATCGTGATGATCCCCCTCACGCCGTTGCAGCAGCTCCTCTCCGGGATCGGGCGAGGGGCTGTGGAAGCCTTTGCCTTCCTGCGGGAGATCCGCGACCTCCGCCAGGAGGCCCAGCGCCTGAGGGATCAGGTGGAGGAGCTCCGGACGGAGAACCTGCGGTTGCAGGAACTGGCGGCGGAGAACGCCGAGCTCCGGGCGCTGTTGGGGATCGTCCGGGAGAACCCGCAGACCACCTTTGTGGCCGCGACGGTGATCGGATATGAGACCGATCCCTATCTGCGCTATCTGATCCTGGATGTGGGAACCCGTCAGGGGGTCCGGGAGGGGATGCCGGTGATCACCCGGGGATCCGCCCTGATCGGCCGGATCGCGGACGCCGGGCTGAACCGCTCCCGGGTGCGCCTGCTGACCGACGCGGGCAGCCAGGTGGGCGCGCTGTTGCAAACCAGCCGGGCCACCGGCATCGTGATCGGCCAGCCGGATGGAAGCCTGCTGCTGGATTTCGTGAACCCCGATGAGGAGATCCCCCCGGGGGACACCGTGCTGACCTCCGGCATCGGAGGGCAGATCCCCCGGGCGCTGGTGATCGGCCAGGTGACGGAGCGGCTGAGCGCCGGAGGCGGCGAGCCCTTCCAGCGCGCCCGGGTCCGCCCGGCCGTCGATCCCCGACGCATCACCTATGTGCTGGTGATCACCAGCTTCCCGGGCATGGAACCGGCTCCGTGAGGATGAGGGACGGCAACCGATGCGGAACCGAATCGGATGGGCCGCGATGGTCCTGGGGCTGGCCGCGCTCCTTCAGGCCACGTGGATCCCTCTCGGGATCCCCGATCCGGGGCGGCCGAACCTGGTCTTCCTGGTGGTGGCCACGGTGGCCTTCCTGGGCTCCCTGGAGGAGGGGCTCGCATGGGCGGTCGGCGGGGGTCTCTGGCTGGACCTGTTCTCGGGAGGGCCTCTGGGCGTGAGCGCCCTGGCGCTGCTCGCGGTGGTCCCGCTGGCCCACGGATTGAGCCGCCCGGTCTTCCGGGGCCGTCTGGTGATGCCGGCGGCGGTGGCCGCCGGAGGCACCTTGCTGATGGAAGGGGTTCGAGGGATCCTGCTCGCGGTTTTACAATATCCGGTGGACCCGGGCTACGCCCTCCGCCAGGTGATCGGCCCGGAGATCCTCTGGAACACCCTGGGGATGCTGGCGCTTTATCCGGCCCTGCGCCGGCTCCGGCCGCGTCCGGAGCGCCCGGTGCTGGGCGGATGAAGAGGGCTTTCGAATCCCGAAGGGTTTCGCCATGTCCGAGCCCTATCCATCCCGGCTGGAACCGGAAGCGCTGGACAGCGTGGCGGTGTTCCGACCGCCTCCGCCGCCTCGTCCATCCCCCACCCTCCGTCTCCTCCTGTGGGGCTTCTTCCTCTTTCTGGCCTTCCTGGGGCTGGGGTATCGCCTGTATGCGCTCCAGATCCGGGAGGCCCCTCGCTATCAGGCGCTGGGGGAGCGCAGCCGCCTGCGGGTGATCCCCCTGGAGGCCCCCCGGGGGATCCTGCGGGATCGCCAGGGCCGTCCGCTGGTGCGGAACGAGCCTGCCTTCCGGATCCTGGTGGTCCCCGGCGATCTCCCGGAGGAGCCGGAGGAGCGGGAGGCCATCCTCCGCCGGCTGAGCGCCTGGCTGGGCATACCGCTGGAACGCGAGGAGGCCTCCGCCCGCGGACAGCGCCGCGAAGGGCTCCGGGAGCGGATCGAGGCCGCCGCCCGGGAGGCGCCCTTCCGCCCGTTGGTTCTGAAGGAGCCGGTGGACCGGGAGCTCGCCTTCCGGCTGATGGAGGAATCCGTCCGAATGCCCGGCGTCCGGGTGGAACCCTTCCTCGAGCGCCGCTATCCCAGCGGGGCGCTGACCGCCCATGTCGTGGGCTTCATCGGACGGATCCCGGCGGAGCAGGTCGGGCGCTATCAGGCGGAAGGGTATGATCCGGCCACGGACCGGGTGGGCCTCAGCGGCCTGGAGTATGCGCTGGAGCCCTGGCTGCGGGGCGTGAAGGGCGCCCGCTATGTCGAGGAGGACGCCCGAGGGCGTCCGGTGCGGGTGCGGGCGGAGATCCCGCCGCAGCCGGGCGCTCAGGTCACGCTGACCCTGGATCTCGACCTGCAGGCGGCGGCCCGGGCTGCGTTGCAGGCCAAGCTGGACGAGCTGAACCGCATCGCCGGACGAGAGATCACGCGGCGGGGGGTGGCCCTGGTGATGCGGCCGGCCACCGGGGAGATCCTGGCCATGGTCAGCCTCCCGGACTACGACAACAACGTGTTCGTCAGCCCGGATCTGCCCCAGGCCTATCCTCGCTTGCTGGAGGATCCCTTCGGGCCGCTGCTCAACCACGCCGTCGCCTCCCAGTTCGCGCCGGGATCCTCCTTCAAGCCCATTGTGGCGGCAGCCGCCCTCCAGGAGGGGGTGATCACCCCGCGGACCCGCCTGTTCGATCCCGGGGAGATCCTCATCCCCAACCGGTATTACCCCAACGATCCCGGGATGGCCCAGCGCTTCTTCTGCTGGCTGCGCTCCGGACATGGCTGGCAGGATGTGGTGGATGCCCTGGCCAATTCCTGCAACGTCTTCTTCTACAAAGTGGCGGGGGGCTACGATGTGCCCGGGGAGCCGGTCTTCGAGGGGCTGGGGATCGAGCGCCTGGTGCGCTATATGCGGGCCTTCGGCCTGGGCCAACCCACCGGGGTGGAGCTGCCCGGGGAGGCGGCCGGGCAGGTGCCGGACCCGGAATGGAAACGCCGCACCTTCGGGGAGACCTGGTCCACCGGCGACACGTATAACCTGGGGATCGGGCAGGGGTATCTGCTGGTGACCCCGTTGCAGTTGCTGAACGCCATCAACGCCATCGCCAACGGGGGGACCCTCTACCGGCCCCTTCTGGTCCGGGAGATCGCCGACATCCAGGGGAACATCATCCGATCCTTCCAGCCGGAGGTCATCGGCCGGCTCCCCATCGCCCCGGAGCACCTCGCCGTGGTCCGGGAGGGCATGGTGGCGGCGGTGGAACGGGGGACCGCCGTTCGGGCCCAGATCCCCGGGATCCGTGTCGCCGGCAAGACCGGGACGGCGGAGTTCTGCGACGACCTGGCGCTCCGGATGGGGCTTTGCGCCGGGCGGCGGTTGCCCAGCCACGCCTGGTTCGTCGCCTTCGCGCCGGCCGAGGCGCCCGAGGTATCGGTGCTGGTCTTCATCTGGAACGGAGGGGAAGGCTCCCAGAACGCAGCGCCGGTGGCCCGTCAGATCCTGGAGGCCTACTTCCGGCGGTGAGCGGCGATGGCCCCATGATCCCTGAGGACAGAGGGACTTCCCATGTGGCGCGCGGTGTTTGTCTCCCTGTCTCGAAACCGGACCCTGAAGCATCGGGTCATGCGCTGGGGGTTTGTATGGCGGGCAGCCGCTCGCTTCGTGGCGGGCGAGACCCTGGAGGACGGCATCCGGGCCCTCCGGGAGCTGGAAGCCCAGGGGATCCGGGGCATCCTGGACCATCTGGGGGAGAACGTGGAGTCCCCGGCGGATGCCGAGCGGGCGACCGAGGATTACCTGCAGGCCCTGGACCGGCTGGCGGCGCTGGGGCTGCGTCCCCATCTGGCCGTCAAGCTGACCCATCTGGGGCTGGACATCGGGGAGGCGCTCTGCGAACGGAACCTCCGGCGCGTGGTGGAACGGGCGGCCGAGGCCGGGACGGTGGTGGAGATCGATATGGAGAGCAGCGCGTATACCGAACGGACCCTCGCGCTGTATCGGCGGCTGGCCTCGGTTTATCCCAACACCCGGGTGGCCATCCAGGCCTATCTCTATCGTAGCGCCCAGGACGTGGAGCGTCTGATCGAGGAGGGGATCGCCCGGATCCGCCTGTGCAAGGGCGCCTATCAGGAGCCGCCCCACATCGCGTATCCGCGGAAGCGGGATGTGGACGCCAGCTACATCCGGCTGATGGAGCGCCTGCTTTCGGCAGAGGCCCGGGCGCGGGGCGCCTTCGTTGCCATCGCCACCCACGATGAGCGGATCATCCGGCATGCTCTCCGGCGGATCGAGGAGTGGGCGGTGCCGCGGGAGGCCTTTGAGTTCCAGATGCTCTACGGGATCCGCCGGGACCTCCAGGTGATGCTGGCGCGCCAGGGGTTCGTCGTCCGGGTATATGTGCCCTACGGGACCGAATGGTATCCCTACTTCATGCGCCGCTTAGGCGAGCGTCCGGCCAACCTCTGGTTTGTGGCGCGCAATCTCATCCGCCCATAGCCGCGCGTTGGGATCGCCGGATCGTCCGGGGCGGGGAGCGCGGCCGACGATCCCCGCCCCTTCGCGGATCGATGGCTGTGACCCTTGCGTCATCGAAGACCCGGATTCTTCCGGAAGATCGATGAGGTTTCCAGGGCAAGTTCCGATGCGGCCGGTCGTGCGGATTGGGATCGGGTGGTTGTGCCTCAGCCTGGGGCTCCTCATCCTGGGGCTGACGGGAGGGATCCTGCGCGCCCGCTGGCGGGGGACCATCGCCGGGTTCCCCCCGCCGATCCCCTGGTCGGGCGAACCCCGCGTGGGCCTCAACCTCTACCTCTTCGGACAGAACCCTGAAGATCGCCGTCGGGATCTGCAGCAGGTCCGCCAGTTGGGCATCTCCCGCATCCGCGTCTTCCTCCCCTGGTCGGCCATCCAGCCGGCGCGGGATCAGTGGGACTGGTCGGAGGCGGACCGCGTGATGGTCGACATTCGGGCCGCTGGCCTGGAGCCGGTGGTGGTGCTGGGGGACAGCCCCGCATGGGCGGCGCGACGGATCGGTCCGATGGCCCCGCCGCTGGATCCCGAGGACTTCGCCCGATTCGCCAGGGCCTTCGCGGCGCGCTATGGCTCGTGGGTGCGGTTCTATCAGATCTGGGACGAGCCCAACCTGACCATCGGATGGGGCGGGGGAACTCCGGATCCCGCCGCCTATGCCGCCCTGTTGCGAGCGACAGCGGCCGCGATCCGCGCCGCGGACCCGGACGCGGTGATCCTCCTGGCGGGCCTGGCCCCCACGGTGGAGCAGGGCCCGTGGAACCTGGCCGACTGGCTGTTCCTGGAGCGGCTGTATCAGCTGGGCGCCCGGGAGTCCTTCGACATCGTTGCCGCCAAGCCCTACGGCTTCGACACCGGACCGGAGGACCGCCGTGTGGACCCGGAGGTGCTGAATTTCTCCCGGGCGATCCTGCTGCGCGAGGTCATGGTGCGATACGGCGATGAGGGGAAACCCCTCTGGGCCAGCCACTGGGGATGGAACGCCCTGCCGCCGGGCTGGAGCGGTCGCCCTTCCATCTGGGGGCAGGTGGACGAGGCCACCCAGGCCCGTTACATCCGGGAGGCCGTCGAGCGGGTCCGGCGGGAGTGGCCCTGGATGGGGACGATGTTCCTGGAGAGCTGGCGCCCGGATGCGCCTTCCGACGATCCCCGCTGGGGGTTTGCGATGGTCGATCCCCGAGGGCGGCTCCGGCCGGCGGCGGAGGCGCTGCGGGCCGTCGCGAACGGAGCGGTCTTTACTCCCGGATACTATCCGGCGGCCATTCCGCAAGCGGAGGGATCCGGCTATGGGCCGCCGCCGGGCGCGCAGTATGAGGGCGCGTGGCGCTTCTCCGCCCTGGGGGCGGATATCGGCCGGGAGGAAGGGGATCGCCTGCGCTTCACCTTTGAGGGGACCGGGCTGGCCCTTCGCGTCCGGCGGGGAGGGTATCGCGCCCATCTTTACGTGTCAGTGGATGGGCAGCCGGCGAACCGGCTTCCCCGCGACGCCCGCGGCGCGTATTTGATCCTCACCTCCCCGGATTACGCGACCCCAGAGGTGGTCACGGTTCCGGTGGCCGAGGGTCTGCCCTACGGGCTTCACACCGTTCGGATCGAGGCCGAGCGGGGCTGGGGGCAGTGGGCATTGGTGGGCTGGAGCATCGCGGGGGTCGGGCCGGATCCGTTCCGGTATCGCCTTGCCCTGGCCCTGAGCCTGCTCGGGGTGGGGATGGGGGGATGGCTGCTCGTCACCGGACTGGTTCAGGCCCGTCGGCCTCCCCTGCGGGAGATCCTGCAGGCCATCGTCCACCGGCTGGGCCTGTGGGGCGCGTGGGGGCTCTCCGGGCTGGTTTACGCCGGGATGTGGTGGATCTCGCTGGAGCCATGGGGGCTCCGGCGCGCGGGGGAGGTCGGGTGGCTGGGGCTGGGGCTGGCCCTGAGCGGGCTTTTCTATCTGGCCCCCCGGGTGGCCCTCACGGCCCTGGCGGCGTGTCTGCTCCTGATGGTGCTGATCCGACGCCCGTCCTTCGGCCTGGCGCTCACCGCCTTCTGGGCGCCTTTCTATCTATATCCGAAGCCCTTCTTCCAGAAGGCATTCCCGATGAACGAGCTCATGCTCCTGCTCACCGCGGCCGCCTGGATCCTGCATCGCGGGATCCGCTGGGGGAGGGGAGAACGGGCACGCTGGGCCTGGGAGCCCGCCGATCGATGGATGCTGATCTTCTTCGGCGCGGCCACCCTGAGCACCGCCCTGGCGGCCTTCCAGCGGGTGGCCTGGCGGGAGTGGCGCCTGGTGATCCTGGAGCCGTTGCTCTTCTATTTCCTGGCCCGGGCGATGCAGCCTTCGCGGGCCGAATGGGAGGCCGTGCTCAACGCCTTCCTGCTGGGAGGCCTCGGAGCCGCCGGCGTGGGTCTGATCCAGTGGATCACGGGGGTGGGGCTGATCACCGGAGAGGCCGGGGCGCGCTGCATCCGAGGACCCTACGGTTCTCCCAACAACCTGGCCCTCTATCTGGGGCGGGTCTTCCCGTTCCTGCTGGCGCTGACCCTGAGCGGGAGCTCCCGGCGCGGGCGCCTTCTGGCCGGGCTGGGCTTGCTGATCGTGGGCGCCGCGCTGATCGGAACCTGTTCGGAGGGAGCCGGGTTCCTGGGGATCCCGGCGGCCCTGATGGCGATGGGCGGGCTGTGGCTGTGGGATCGCTGGGGAGGGCTGTCACGAGGGATCCGCTGGGGGCTGATCCTCATGGCGGTGGGAGGGATCTTCCTCTTCGCCGGAGCGCTGGCGCCGCGCATCGGGGAGGTGCTGGCCCGGCGCGCCGCCACCCCAGGCAGCACCGTCTTCTTCCGCGTCCGCCTGTGGGCCAGCACCCTGGACCTGATCCGCGAGCATCCGCTCTTTGGGGTGGGGCCGGACAATTTCCTCTACTGGTATCGGAGCCGCTATATCCGCCCGGATGCCTGGCAGGAGCCGAACCTCTCCCATCCGCATAACGTCTTCCTCGACTTCTGGGCGCGCACGGGGTTGCTGGGATGGATCGCCGGGCTCGCCTGGCAGGTCCTGTTCTGGCGTCGGGTCGTCCGGCCCGGGATCTCCGGGGATCCCTGGCGCTGGGGGGCGGCCGGGGCGATGGCCGATCTCCTGGGACACGGCCTGATCGACCAAGGCTTCTTCCTCATCGACCTGGCCCTGGCGTTCATGATCATCTTCGGCACAGGCCTGGGGATCGCCGACGGATCGCCTCGCTCCGAGCGCCCCCGGCCGGCGGGAATCCGCAAGGCGATCGCTTAGCCGGAGGGCCCGTAGAACGCCGAGAGCGAAAGGGTCCCTCCCCGCAGCTCCATCCACGCCCAGGGAATGCCCTTCCAGCTTCGCTCGCGATAGGGGACGGAGGAGCCATCGATGCGCACTTCATGGAGGCGCCCGCCCGGGATCTCCAGGGGGAGGGCCAGGGTGAGGCGAGCAGGGGCAACGGGGGAGCGGATCCGCAGATGGAGCGCCCGCCTCTCGGGATCCCAGCGCACCTCCTCCAGCTCCGTCTGATCGCGGGCTTCCACGAACTCCAGCCAGCGTTGCGCGGACCAGATGGGAACGCCCAACCCAACGGCTTCGTCCAGGATCCCCTCCAGCCAGCGGGCCTGGGTCTCGGCGGCCTCCCCGCCGATCGCGAACGGATCCACATGGGCCTGCAGGGCGAGGGCCTCGCCCTGCTCCGCACCTCGGCGGACGAGGGACCTGGAGATCTCCAGGGCGATGGGGAGCGGAAACCGTGGCGCCTGCGGCCAGGTCCACCCGATCAGCTGTTCATCGACCAGGGCGGTGAGCTGCTGGTAGATGTTCAGCACACGCCCCTCTTCGTCAACGAAGCGCATCGGAAGCCCGCTGCCGGTGAAGTAACCGAAGACCCATTCCCCGTCCGGCTTTCGAAACATCGGTCCGACATGATAGAAATCCAGGTTCATCCGGATCCCACAGGCGGCCTGGAACCGCGCGGTCTCCACCCAGCCGCTCCACAGGACCCGATGGGTGCGCACGGTAGGGGGGACCGGACGGTAGCCCATCCCGGTGAACACTTCGTAGTAGCGCCGCCAGCCCACCTCCAGGCCTTCTTCGACATAGGGATGGAGCCCGAACTCATGGCCGCGGGCCCGCCAGCGCCACACGTGATCCGGCAGGACGACATGTGCGGCCGCTTGATCGACCCAATCCCGCAGACGATGCCATGCGCGCTGAAGACGGTTGCGGGGCTGCGGGGCGTAATACACGCTGAACGTCCCCCCACGCGCCTCCACCCGGCGGAGGACTTCTTCCACCGCCGACGGAGGCGTGTTGTGGGCATCCCCGGTCGCCACCAGGATCCCCGGGGCGCCGTCCGGAAAATACCAGATCCGCGGGAGCGGGAGACGGTCCAGGAGCATCCCGGTGATCATCCGGCCCAGCAGCCGCATCAGCTCGTCCGCCTGGGGGATCCCGATGCGGTCCAGATCGATCCAGCCGTCGAAGAGCTCATGGGCCCGCAGGCCATGAAGCCCATCCCGCTCCTGATGGGCGAGATTGGGGTTTCCCTGACGGGTCAGGGCAATGCTCCAGGCCGGATCGAAGGCCCAACACCCGGCCTGGCCCTCGCCGAACGGATACAGGGTCACAGCCGGGAAGGGTAGATCCCCGGTCTTCCCGGCCAGGAAGGCGACGACCTCCGCGCCTGCCGGCCGGTAATGATCGGCCACACCGTGGAATTGGAGCGTCTCTCGGGGGAAACCCTGGCCCATGGGATGCTCCGGGCGGATCCGGATATACCCTTCGGCGGTCTGACCGGAGGTCGACTCCAGCCCGAAGAGATCCGCCAGCGGAGGGGGCGGCCGCATGGCGATCAGGCGGCCGCCCCGGGCGACGTAGCGCCGCAGCGTCTCCCCCTGGCCCGCCTCCAGAGGGCCCGCGCTGAGCACCACCATCGGGAAGCGCTCCAGGATCTCCATGCGCAGGGCTGAAAGGGAGGCCACCCGGAACGCGTTCAGGCCCTCCGCCCGCAGGATCTCCGCGAGATACGCCCCGGTGGATGGGATCGCCCGCTCGTTCGCGACGAGCAGGATCGGAGCGGGGCGGCCGCTCCACGGCCAGCGTCGATCCGGCGGCTCAGCGAAGGGAGAGCGGAGGGATAGGGGCTCCCCTCCGATGTCCTCCCATAGCCGGTAGCCACCGAAGGCCCCCGCTGCCGCCGCAGCGAGCCCGGCCGCGCCGCTCATCTTCAGGAACTGACGTCGGGTGATGGAACCCATACACGGCCTTTCATCTGGATGGGGCCGGACAGCGCCGGGAGCGCGGCCGGCCCCCGATGTCTCTCATCCGCCGCGCATAACCAGCGGCAGGAACAGGCGGAGGCGAACCTGCGTCCGGACCTCCGCGGAGGCGGGTGTGGGGTCCACCGCCCGCGAAACGGCCTCAACCCGGACGCGGATCTCCGGGCTGGTCCACCGCTCGACCCGCACGCGCAGCCGGACCGTGGCGTTCTCTCCAACCGGGAGATCCCCGAGGGCACAGGAAGCCTCTACGCAGGAGCCCGAGGAAGGCGTCGCGTCCAGAACCTGCACGCCATCGGGCAGGGTGAACGTGACCTGCACCCCGGGCGCCAGGGAGGGACCGGTGTTGGTCAGAGCCAGGGTGTAGGTGACCACCTCGCCGACGAAGACGAGGTCCGGCTCCCCGGAGAGGAGGAGCTGCAGATCCGCCTCCCCTCGCACCTCGGTGGAAGCCAGCGCCTCATTGTTCCCACTGTTCGCATCCGGGGTCCCCGCCCGGACCTCCGCCTGAGCGATCAGCACCATGCCCTCAGGGACCTCTGCCGGCACGGTCCCGGTGACGAGGAGCGTCTGAACAGCTTCTGCCGGCATGGTTCCCATAGCACAGATGATTCGGTTCCCGTCCAAACTGCAACCGCTGATCGGGGTGAAACCATCCACCTGCCATGAGATTGGCAGGGTCAGCGTGAGAACCACCCCCTGCGCGTCGGATGGCCCGGCGTTGGTCAGGGTGAGGGTGTAGGTGAGGAGGGTCCCCGCCACCACGGGATCCGGCTCGTCCCGAAGCGTCAGACTCAGATCCGCCTGGGTTTGGACGGTGGTGGTCTCGGCGGCGGTGTTGTTGGCCAGGTTGGGATCCGGGGTGGAGGCGGACGCCTGGGCGGAGAGGGTCAGGTTCCCTGCCGGGGTGCCGGCGTTGACCCGGGCCTGCAGCAGAAGGGTGGCCGTCCCGCCCGCCGACACGTCCCCCAGGGCGCAGGTGCTCATCCCGCAGGTTCCCTGGGAGGGGGAGAGGCCCAGGACGGTCAGGCCGCTTGGGAGGGTGAGGGTCACCTGGACCCCGCGCGCATCGGATGGCCCGGCGTTGGTCAGGGTGAGGGTGTAGGTGAGGAGGGTTCCCGCCACCACGGGATCCGGCTCGTCCCGAAGCGTCAGGCCCAGATCCGCCTGGGTCTGCACGGTGGTGAAAGCCGTCGCCGTGTTGTTGGCGGAGTTCGGATCGGGAGTGGTGGAGGTGGCCCGGGCGATGGCGGAGAGGGTGGTGCCCGGGAGGATGCGGCTGTTGACCCGGGTGGTGACGGTGATGCGGGCGATGTTCCCGGCAGGGAGGGTGCCCAGGGTGCAGGTGGCGTCGGCGCAGGAGCCCTGGGAGGGGATCCAGGCGATGGGCGTCACGCCATCGGGGAGAGCGAGCTCGACCGCCACCGACTGGGCGTCGGAAGGCCCGGTGTTAGCCAGGGTGAGGGTGTAGGTGAGCCACGCTCCGGCCAGCACGGGGTCAGGGGCATCGTTCATCGTCAGGGCCAGATCGGCCTGGGTTTGGACGGTGGTGGTTTCGGCGGCGGTGTTGTTGGCCGGGTTGGGATCCGGGGTGGAGGCGGACGCCTGGGCGGAGAGGGTCAGGCTCCCTGCCGGGGTGCCGGCGTTGACCCGGGCGCGCAGCAGAAGGGTGGCCGTCCCGCCCGCCGACACGTCCCCCAGGGCGCAGGTGCTTGTTCCGCAGGTTCCCTGGGAGGGGGAGAGGCCCAGGACGGTCAGGCCGCTTGGGAGGGTGAGGGTCACCTGCACCTCGCGCGCATCGGATGGCCCGGCGTTGGTCAGGGTGAGGGTGTAGGTGAGGAGGGTCCCCGCCACCACGGGATCCGGCTCGTCCCGAAGCGTCAGGCTCAGATCGGCCTGGGTTTGGACGGCCGTGGAAACCGTCGCCGTGTTGTTGGCGGGATCGTCCGGGGTGTCGGTGCCGACGATCACCTGGTTCGCCAGGGTTCCCTCAGAGGTGTTGCTGTTCACCCGGACCCGGATATTGACCGTGGCGACGCTGCCCGGGTTCAGGATCCCCAGGTCGCATGTGAGGGTGGTGCATGTGCCCTGGGAAGGCGTGGACGCGATCCACGTCATCCCACCGGGCAGCGTATCCGTCACCCGCACGTTCTGAGCCGGGAGCGGACCGCTGTTCGTGATCCAGATGGTGTAAGTGAGCTCGTTCCCGGCGAGGACCGTGCCGGAGGATGCCTCCTTGCGCACGGTGAGATCGGCGAGCTCCGAATACGAGAGCACCACCTCTCGCACCTCTGGGGACCACATGGGATTGGTGGTGCTCATCTCCACCCGGTATTGCAAATAGCGAGCGAAGGCCAGCGCAGGAGGAATGTTATTCGGGCCTGGCGGGAGGGGATCGGACCAGTCCGACCAGTTTGCGCCGTCCATCGAGGTGCGAACGCGGAAGGCGAGGGTAGTGGTGGATGGCACGGTGGCATCCCATGCAAGGGTGTCCCAGCGGACCTTCTGGCCGGCATCCTGGGGGCACGAAGTGTAGGTCCCGCTCCCCACATACTGGCCCGCGCGCACCCAATCGATGTCCGTGGGCGTGGAGCCGTAAAAGGAGGGGGTTTGGTGATACAGGAACACCCATGAGGTGACCACTTGGGTGGAGGAGAGGATGGTAGCCTGCAAGGCCCCATCGATATAATAGCGCGTCACCTCCGGCTCCCACTCAATGCGGAAAACGTGAAATTGCGTCTCATCAGGATCCGGGTCGATGTCCACATCTGCCATCGGCCCATCGCCATCCCGGGCCCGCACGATCAGGTTGTTGCTATCGCTGTTGCCCAGGATGAACAGGCGAATGGAGCTAGCAGGAGTGAAGGGGTTATAGAGCGGACCGATCTCTCGATAGAATCCCAAGTCTACATTCCCCGAGGTGTCAGGGCTCTGCATCAGCCGGGCTCGGGCCTCGAAGAAGCGGGGGAGCTGGGTCATCGTGAGGACCGAGCGCAGATACATGCCATCCAGGGAGACCAGGCCGTTGGCCACTGTGATGGCTTGATAGGGGCCTGCCGCCGGGTTGGAGACGCTGATCACCCAGCGCGCCCCATCGATGGCGGTGCCGTCGAAATCGTCCTCCACACTCGCAGTGAGGTGCAACTCTCCTCCCTCCGCGTTGCCCACGGAGATGCCGGTGGAGATGGCGCACCCCACGGCGAAATCCGCCACACGGGTGTGGGTGATGACACCGGTCCCCTGCGCCCGGGCGACCGGGACGGGCGTGCCGCTCAGGATCCCCATCGCGCCGATGAGGAGGGCCAGGAGGATCCCGGCCAGGAGGATGGTCAGGGCGCTCCGGCGAAGCGGTCGCGCTGTTCTCATGGTTTTCCTCCCTTCAGGGATGTGAAGCGGAAAGCGGGGTGCTCTGAGCCGGCATCCGGGCGTAAGGGCCGAGGGGCGGGAAGATGCGGTTGAAGGGCCAGCGCCCCAGCAGGCGGTTCACCCCGGTCTCCATGACCGCTGAAAAGATCACGATGAACACGGTGGCCGCCCCGATGAGGCTCATGCGGATCGACAGCGGCATCTGGAACGGCCACAGCCAGACGATCAACGCCCAGAGGAGGGGCTGGTGGAAGACCATCACCCCATACGAGAAGGTGCCGACCCGCGAGAGCACCCAGGCCGCGGGCGGCCAGCGGGGCAGGAGGTCCCGGGCGAACACGACCAGGAAGCCGCTGGCCGCCGGGGTGATCAGCAGCGGCGCGATCACAGCTCCCGGCCGCGTGAAAGAGAGCCCCAGCCCGCACCCGTATAGGAACAGGAGGGCCAACCCGGAGCGCGGCGAGCGCAGCCAGCCATGGACCCGCGCTGGATCCCCTGCCGCCCACCAGGCCAGGATCATTCCCAGGGCGAACTCCCCCAGGCGGGAGGTGAAAAGCAGACCCCGGGACCACATCTCAGGGTCTACCGGCAGAAGGAAGAAGCCGATGGCCCGGCTGAGCAGGGTAAGAGCCAGCGCGCCCAACCCGAAGCGGACGGCTCCCCATCGCTTCAGGGCTTCCCAGAGGAAGGGGAAGACCGCGTAGAGCTGCATGATCAGGACGATGAACCACCAGGCGGGTGAGATGAAATGGAAGACCCCGGGCAGGAACCGGAGCCCGAGCAGACTGAGGGCGAAGCGGGGATCCAGCGGAGAGAACGGCCGCCAGCCCGCCAGGTTGTTGAAGACCAGGAAGAACAGATGCCCGGCCCAGTAAAGGGGGAACAGGCGCAGGAAGCGCCGCAGATAGAAAGCCCGACGGTCCAGGAGGGCAGCCGGGGAGCGGCTGACCAGCGCCCAGGTGAGGCCGAACCCGCTGATCATGAGGAACACGCCGGTGCCCTGATACCCCAGCCAGCCCGCATAGCGGAACAGGTTGGCCAGCAGGAAAGCCGCCGTGTTTTCCTGGGGGATCGGCCGGAGCTGAGCGATCCGGGCCATTCGCTCCGGCCAGTCGCTCCGGGGATGGGCGAACCAGGGCGTCCCGTAGATGGCGATAGTGATGTGATAGAACACGATCATCAGGATGGCCAGACCCCGCATCGCGGGAAGCCAGGCCAGCCGAGGCGCCCCGGACGCGGAAGGGAGCTCCATCGTGGAAGCGGCCTGTTGCGACCTATTCCATCCCCAGGAGCCATCGCGCATGGCGAACGGCCACCTCCAGGGCGGACCCCAGGACCGCGGGATCCATCGCGCCCTTCAGGAAGGTGAGGATCGGGCCGGGGCGCAGGGCCCACTCGCGGAAGGCCCGCTTCTGCCAGTATTCCAGCCGTTCCGCCGGCAGCCCGGGGTAATCCAGAACCGTCGAGCGGTCCATATCCACCTCCTCCCAGGCCGTGCCGGGGCGGAACCAGTTGTTCTCCACCACCTGGAAGAAGAACGGGGTCCCGGGGTAGGGCGCGGCGATGTGGAAGAGGGCGAGGTCCAGCGGCAGCGACTTGGCGAACTCGATGGTCTGCCGGATGGTCTCCTCGGTCTCCCCGGGCAGGCCGATGATGAAGTAACCCCAATTCTTGATGCCCGCTTCCTTTGCCCAGCGGAGAGCCTGCGGGGCCTGCTCCAGCCGATACCCCTTGCGCACGCCCTTCAGGATCTGTTCGTTGGCCGATTCGATCCCCCAGGAGATCAGCCAGCAACCAGCCCGGGCCATCTTGTGCAGCATCTCCCGATCCACATAGTCCACCCGGCTGTTGCAGGTCCACCGGATTCGGATCCCTTCCTGGATCAGGAGATCGCACAGCCCGACCACCTGCTCCCGGCTGATGGTGAAAAGATCCGCATACATATGGATGTTGCGGATCCCCAGATCCACCAGCTGACGGATCTCCTCCACGATGTTCTCCGGGGAGCGGAGGCGGATGGAGTATTGATAGCTCACATGCTTGATGCAGTAGGTGCATCCCGCCGTGCAGCCGCGGCTGGTGACGATGAAGGTGTAAGGCCCACGGATCAGCGGGGCCCGGTAGTGATAAAGCGGCAGCAGATGGTGCAGGGGCAGTGGCATATCATCCAGGTTGCGGATGAAAGGACGATCGGCGTTCACGCGGATCTCTCCGTTGTGCCGCCAGACCAGCCCCTTGATGCGCGCCAGCTTCTCCTCCAGAGGCCACGCTCGGGCCTCCCCCTCGTTCAGAGGGAACCACTCCGGGTCGCTGTCCTCGAAGAGCCGCCGCATCCGGCCCTCGGGAACCCGGCCTTCGAGGGTGTCGATGAGCTCCCGCAGGGTGAGCTCCGGCTCCCCGCGCAGCACGAAATCGAGGGCCGGATAGGCCTCCATGGTGGGGATGGGCATGGGGGTCACATGGGTGCCGAAGGCGATGGTCCTGGCCCCCAGGCTGCGGGCCAGGAAGGCGCCATACATATCGTTGGTGAGGGTCGGAGCGGTGACCTGGGTGATGTAATACTTCGGCTGCTTACGACGTAGCAGATCCTCGAACTCCTTCCAGTCCATCCGCAGCGCGATGGCGTCCACGATCTCCACGCTGTAATCCGGGTGGAGCATCGCGGCCATCTGGGCCAGGCTCACCTGCGGCCAGATCATGTTCTCCCGGGAGCGACGGCCGACCCGATGCTGGCTGCGGATCCAGACCGCTCCGTCCGGGGAGGGAGGGTTCACCAGCAGCACATCCACCGCCTCCGGCGATCGCGGCCGGCGCAGCCGCTGGATCACCGGGCTCGCGTCCGGGAAGCGCGGCGCCGGCAACGGGGGGATCCGCCGCGTCCCCAGGTTGCGCCGCAGCTCCTCCTCGCCGACGACCGGAACCTGCGTTCGTGTCGCCACCTCGATCTCCTTTCCCTTAGAGGGAATTCGCCATGCTCCTCCCCCGCCATCCAGGGGCTGGCTTGCCACAGATCGTCCCTTCACCCTTAGGGAGGTCCGGTATGCAGGATCACCGGCATGAACACACGGTAACGGAACCGGGTTAGGACCTGGAGGTCAAATTGTTGGGAATTCGTATGGGGATCGCTCTCAGCTACAACCGAGCGGGCCTGGGCGCTGAGGCGGACGATCCCGGTGAAGTCTGGGTCCACGCGGAGCCTGATCCAGAACGTGGCCTGCCGATTGGGGGGGAGGGCTTCCAGATCCCAGCGTGCATCCAATCCGTTCATGCACGGAGGATCACATGCCTCCAGGGTGAGACTCAGCGGCCATGAGGCTTCCAGCTGCACAGCCCGCGCGGTGCTGGGCCCTGCGTTTTCCAGGGCTATCGTGAAGGTGACCGGCTGGCCGGCGATCACTGGGTTCGGCTCTACCTGGCCGGACAGGATCAGGTCGACAAGGGCGGTGATCGAGGCGGTTGGGGTGAAGCGGGTCTCTCCTTGCAGCACGGTTTCGGTTGAAGAAACCTCTGTGGGGACGGCGAGCTCCCCCAGCGCCTCCGGCTGCAGATCCAGAACGCTGATCAGGATCTGGGCCTGACCGGGAGACAGCCGGTCTATCCGCCAGCTCAGCGCGGTTGCCTCAATCTGACATGGAGAGGGGCCACATGTGCGGGCCGTGGCGAAGAGCGGAAACGTGGAGCGCACATTTAACCCCCGCGCCTCTGCCGGCCCGGTGTTCGTCAGGATGAGGGTCAGCGTCACCGGCTCGCCGGCCACAGGGGACATCGGGCTCCACTCCCCGTTCCCCTGAATCCAGGCCACCGGCGGGAGCGTCGGCGTGGGGCTGGGTGTCGGACTTGGCGTCACCGTTGGAGTCGGGCTGGGTATGCGGGTGGGCGTAGGTGTAGGACTGGGAGTCGCCCTCGGGGTCGGGCTCGGCTGGGGCGTGAACGTTGGCGTGGGGCTTGGAACCACAGTGGGCGTCGGGCTGGAAGTGGGTGTGGACGTCAGGGTAGCGCTTGGGCTGGGAGTGGGTGTGGGCGTTTGCTCCCCGAAAGAAACCTCCAGCCCATGAGAGCCAGGGCTTAGAAGGAGGAAGATCCCCGGGATCCCCCGGAGCGTTTGAGGCATGAGCGGGACGAGCTGGCCATCCACACGGGCTTCGCGGATCTCCCATGTCCCAAAGCGCTGCGGAAGCCAGAGCGTATGAGAAAAGGAGAGCGTGGGCGTGCTGACAAAGGTGAACGAGAGGCGTCCTGAGGTCCCATCCCACTGCACATCCTGAATTCGCGCGGCATCCCGGTTGAGCACATAATCCAGCCACTGATCCGCGGTCCAAATCGGCATCCCCCGGGATCGTGCGGCCGCCATGATCGATTCCGCCCACGGCCGGATCTCCCCCCAGTTGTAATAATCCACATGGAAGTTAGCCACGAAGGCGGAGTGGTAGGCGCGAAGCCCGTCGTCCATCATGGCGATGACCTGAGCTGCATCCCGATTCCAGTCCGGATAGAAAGGCTGGGCCATGTATTGCTCGTCCACGATGTTGGTAAGCTGCTGGTAGACCGGCAGGATCTCCCCGTTGAGATCCACGAAGCGCATCGGAAGCCCGCTCCCGGTCAGATACCCATGGGCCTGAGTTCCGTCCGGGCGTGCGGTCACCTGGCCGCGCATGTAGTAGTCTAGAGGAAACCGAACTCCGCATGAACGCGCGCGTTTCCTACCCAGCCGGACCCCATACGGATCTGATGGGTGCGGATGGAGGGGGAAAGCGGAGGACCATAACAACGCATGAAGCGCTCGCGGGTGCGCATCGTGCTGGTTCGGAAATCTCCGAAGTCGTTTCCCCATTCATCCGTGCCGACATAAGGATGAATCCCGACGGTGTGTCCGGCTGCCCGCCATGCGTTCACCGAACTCGGTGTGGGCGCGCTCGGACATGAATCGAAGTTTAAAGTGAGGAAAAACGTCGCACGGGCATTGAAGGACTCAATGCTGGCCAGCTCCCCTTCGTAATAGCTCTGAGGGTTCCCGTGGGCATCCGCGGTGAGGATCAGGAGGCTGAGGGCACCGTTCGGGAAATACCAAAGCTGAGGCATGGGAGCGGCTGTGGCCAGGCCCTCCCGGATCAGCCGCGAGAGCAGCCGCATCTGTTCATCGGCCTGAGGGATAGCGATACGCTCCAGATCGATCCATCCGCTGAACACATCGGTGGTGCGAAGGATCCCATCCGGCTCCCGATCCTGCCCCACCCAGTCCGGATTCCCCTGGCGGGTCAGCGCGACGCTGCGGGCCAGATCGTAGCCCCAGAACACCGCCCATCCGTTCCCCCGCGTCACGCGCCCGATGGCCGCGAACCCGCTGTTTGTATCTCGATCCCGATAAAACCAGGCGATCACTTCCACCCCATCCGCGACATAAAGATCTCCCACCCCATGAAACTGAAGGCTCTCCGTGACCAGCCCCTGAACAAGCGGATGCCCTGGCTCAAATCGGATGTAAGCCTCCGAGATGGCCCCACCGGTGTTCCAGCCCATGGCGGCTCGCAACTCCGGCGAGGGGCGCATAGCGATGAGATGGCCTCCGTTCCGCACGTAATCCCGTAAGATCCCGGCCTGCGTCGTGTTGAGAGGGATCTCAGCCACCAGAAGGACCGGATACATTTGCAGAAGGGTAAGGGAGAGGGAGGAAGGAGAGATCACATCATAAGCGGCCCAGCCCTCCGCCCGAAGGATCTCAGCCAGATAGGGCCCGAAGGGGTTCGGAGCCACCGGATCCGTTAGGAGCGCCAGCCGGATACCGCCCCCGCTTTGCGCTCGCGTTCTGAAGGAGGGAGGCAGGAACAATAAAATCCCCAGCATCAGAGCGCATCCCAGCCATCCGATCCCGATCCAGCGAGATCTGCGAAGACGAATGGGGCTCATGGCTCCCTCACCGAATAGCAGACGAGATCTTCCCACGCACACAGCGGCTTGCGGGACATCCCCCCCAGGAGGTTGGGAGGCGCAGGCCTGAGGTCAGGGCGGGGGCGGATGAGCTGGAGCGCCACACGCCAGCGGCCCGCCGGCAGATCCAGCCGCAGGCGTCCCCCGATGGGCCTCACCTCCCGCCGGACGAGCTGCGCTCCTGTCTGCTCATCGAACACCTCCACCCGCACCCGTGAACCCACCGGATACCAGGCCGGCGTGATCACCGTCAGCGCATCCTCGGTGCGAACGATGAATCCCTGCGGCGTGACCTCCCGGACCTCCGACCACGCGTCCGCTCGGGTCCTGGCCATCGTCATCCCATAAACCGTGCGGCTCCGGGCCATCGCGAACCGGTAAGACCATGGAGCGGGAACAGGCCGGGCTCCCCGAAAGACCGGCACCAGATATTCAAAGATGCGCGCGATCTCCAGGGACGAGACCTCATGCCCCAGCCCCGGGAGCTCCTCCCAGTGGTGGGGATACGCCAGGGCTTCCAGCGCCTCATGCATCCGCCGGCTGTGAGCCGGGTGGACCTCCGGGTCCGCCCCGCCGTGGAGGATAAGAAGGGTCAACCCCTTCAGGTTCACCGCCAGCTCCATGGGGTTATCCGCCCCAACCCGAAGGGGATCGGCTCCGGGCGGACCGTAAACGGCGCGCAGCGCGCTGGAGTCATGGCGCGTGAGATCCAGAACCCCCGCGATGGAGACCGCCGCCGCGAACCGGTCCGGCCGATGGGCCGCCAGGGAGAACGCGCCCTTCCCCCCCATGGAGAACCCCACCAGCGCCCGCCCCCCCGGATCCCGACGCACCGGATATCGGCGCTCTACCCAGGGGAGCACGCCCTGAAAGAACCAGTCATAAAACGAAACTTTCCACGCCGATCCCCGGGGCCACGGAAGCCCAGCGTAGATCGAGTAATACGAAGGGACTTCTCCGTCCTCCCCTTGCAGCGCCACCAGCATCACATGGGCCGCATCGGCAGCTTGCTCCAGGTCCGGCCGTTCCCACATCCCCAAGCCCATCGCCCATCCGGAGAGCAGATAAATGACCGGGTAGGGCGCGTGGGCCGGGAACCCCGCCGGACGGTAGATCCGCACCTCATGGGCTTCCCCCTGCCAGGACACCGTCCAGCTCTCCCAGCTCCCGGCGGTCATCGGGCTGGCCCACGCCGCGACCTCCAGCCTCCCGGGTGCCAACCCGATGGCCATCCCCAGGATCCACCATCCGATCCTCCGGATCCCCTTCCTCGCTGCCCCCATCCATCACCTCAACTCCCTTCCGGCGATCCCGCGCTACCGATCCGATGCGCGCTGGATCAGCGGAAGATGGATTCGAAACTCAACGGCCCGGGTGGTGAATCCCAGGCCATCCCCGGGGGTCCAGTCGCTGCTGCCTCCGGCGTTCGCCGATCGCACTTGCAGACAGTAAAAGGCGCCGGGGCTCAACGCGCCCAGAACCAGGGAATGCGTTCGCTTTGGGTCCGAATCGGACAGGGATCGGCTCCACGCTCCGCAGACGTTCCCCCATCGGACCTCGCTGGTGGCCTCCACATCCGTGGTCCAGGTCACCACAGCGCTCGTGGCCAGAGGGAAGACCGCCGGTCCCGCGAGGATCACCGGTGGGGGAGGGATGGCGAAGGGGGTGTCAGAGACGTAAACCGGCCCAGCCGGGCGATCGGCGGATCCATAGCGACATGCCCCCGGGTTCATGCCCGTGGCATCCGTCACGGTGCCTGTGCACGGGCCCTCCGGTCCCTCATCGAAATGATAGAGCGCGACGGTGTCCCCGTCCGGTGTGAACGGGGCGCGGGGCGGGGTGAACCCCCCTTCATACCGGATGATCCGGGAGATCCGCACCTCGTCGATCCATCCGCTATAAGAGGGATAGGTAGCGCGATCCACATCATGCTTCTCCGCCCCGATGACCAGATAAGGATCGTTGGGATAGCTCGTGCTCCGACCGTCCCGATACCGGATGTCGCCCGCGGGCCCCCAGCCGGTCGCATCCAGCCTCCCGTCCACAAAGATCTGCATCCGCCCGTCGCTCCCGCGCCGGGTGACGGCGATGTGGTGCCAGTTTCCATCTGCCACCAGGAGGGATCCACACAGGGTGAATCCGTCTCCTCCTCGATTCACCCCGAAGGCGATCCGCCCCCCGGCCAGGGAGATCCCGTAATCCCCATAGTCGCCCGGCCCGAAGACATCACGGTCGAAGAGGATGTTGCCGAAGATCCAGAGATCCCCCGCTGCCGACAAGCACGCCGAGCTGGGGTTCTCCGTCCGCGTGGCTTTCATCCACCATTCGATGGTGAGATCCCCGCCGAGGTTGATGGATCGCCCCTCCACCGGGATCTTCACCCGATCGATGTCCCCGTCTCCGTTGCCATAGAAACGAAGGGAGAAGCCGCTCACCCCCTGAGCCGGATGCACGATCCCCAGGGGGAGCAGCCATCCCAGCAACAGGAGGCTTCTCCATCCCCGGACACGCAGCCGGCAAGGCTCCCGGGATCTCGTTCCCTGGCCGATCTCGCGCGTGGCCGCACTGTTTCGGCATCCCATCACGCTGGGTGGGAGATGGAGAGAGGTTGAGGGAGGGGCTCCGTGGGTGAGGCCACCGCGCCGGCGGCCAAGTCCTGGCGGATCCGCAGCTCCCGCTGGCTGAGCTCGGACAGCGCCCGCACCAGGATCCAGGCGGTGATCAGGTCCACGCCCATCAGCACGGTGAGGGCGCTGACGGCGGGGACGAACCAGGGGGCCGGGAACGGGGGCGCGGTCAGCCCGGCCATGGCCGCCCACCCGTAGAGGATGAGGCCGGCGGCGACGCTGAGGAGCCCCAGCGGCAGGAACCGACGCTCCAGAGGCTGGCGGAACAGCGGGCGCCCGAACAGCCCCTGGCGGATGGGCCGCTTGTGGAACAGCGAGACCAGGTAATTGAACAGCGTGCCCACCGCGAACAGATGGGCCCCCAGGGCGCCCAGGACCACCGCGGCGAACAGTCGGGGGAAGGGCCAGCCCCCAGGGCCGGGCCAGAGAAAGGCGCTGAGCCCCAGCCCGGCGCCGGCGACGATCAGCCCGAAACCGGCCATCCCGAACACCCGGACCGGGTTGTAGGTCATCACCGTCCAGACGATGGCGTGGAGGAAACGCACCCCATCCTGCAGCGGGTGCAGCTTGGATTGCCCCAGGCGCTCCCGGTAGGGGATGGGCACCTCGATCATGCGCAGGCCCTCGTAGATGGCCCGGGCGCTCATCGCCGGGGTGAAGTTCAAGCCATCGGGCAGGGGATACAAGCGCTCCAGGATCTCCCGGCGCAACAGACGCATCCCGCTGGCGCTGTCGCTGATCGCAGCGCTCCCCAGCACCCGTAGCAGGAAGGCGAACCCCCAGTTGCCGATGCGCCGGACCAGGGGCATCTCCGACTCCGCGCGGCCCATGCGGGATCCAACGACCATGTCCGCCCCGCTGGCCCGCGCGGCCCGGTAGAGATCCGGGAGGGATTCCGGGGGATAGGTGGCGTCGGCATCCAGGAAGGCCAGCCATTCCCCCCGGGCATGGGCGAAGCCGGTCTTGAGCGCGGCCCCATATCCCCGGTTGACCGGATGGCGGATCAATCGGACTTCCGGATAAGCACTCACGATCTCCGCCGTGCGGTCCCGCGAGCCATCATCGACCACGATCACTTCCCAGTCTGTGAAGCCGGCCTCCTGAAGCGCCGGGCCGACGGCCCGCATCCGCTCCAGCACAGCGCCGATGGCTCTCTCCTCGTTATAGGCGGGGATCACAATCGATAGCATGCTCATGGAGATCCCTCCCGGGACAAAACCATGGATTGAACGGCCGGGAGACCGCCGTGGAAGATCGGACCCTCCACCGGCCGGGGGGTCTCCCGCCGGCTGCCCACCACCCGCGCCGGGACGCCTACCGCGATGGCGTAAGGAGGGATGTCCTGGGTGACCACCGCTCCCGCGCCCACCACGGCGCCCCGCCCGATGCGCACTCCGTCCAGGACCACCGCCCCGCCGCCCAGCCAGACGTCATCCTCGATGACGATGCCGCGGGCGGTGATGCCCTGCTCCGCGATCAGCCGATCTGGATCCGCGAACACGTGGTTGACCGCCAGGATCTGGACCATCGGGCCGGTGTAGACGAAATCCCCGATGGTCACGCCCCCCTGCCCCCGGATGACGTTGTATTCGCCGATGAAGCAACGTCGCCCGATAGTGATGCCGGAGCCCGGCAGGCCCCGGAAGTTGTAGACGTGGAGCACCGAGCCGTGCATGATCACCGTCCCCTCGCCGATGACGATGCCCTTCGGGCAGGCGTGGAGGTAAACGCCTTCATCCAGATAGACCCCGCGCCCCAGGGTGATCCGCCGGGGCTGGGCCAGGCGCACGCCTCGGGCGATGTAGGGGAAACCCCGAGCGTTCAGGATCAGACGATAGGCCAGGCCTCTCAGGGCGATCCCCAACAGCCCGGGGAGATCCCGGAGCACAGCCATCAGGGACTGCTCCAGAAAATAAGCGCCCCATCCGGTGGACTGAGCGCGGATGTAAAGATCCAGGGCTTCAACCCAGCGGGAGGGCCAGCGGCGCATACACGCCTCGCGATGAGGGGGTCAGAATCCACTGGGTTTCCCGGCTCAGGATCCAGGCCGCGGCCTCCGCCAGATCCTCGAAGATGGGAACCTCCGGATAACGCCGGAGGACCTGTTCGGCCTGGATGGCGCCCCGTCCGGTGCGCACCAGGAGGGGCTGGCACCCGGCCGCCCGGGCGGCTTCGATGTCCGTGAGGGCGTCGCCGATCAGATACGAGCGGCCCAGCTCCAGCCCCAGATCCCGGGCGGCTCGGAGCAGCAGGCCCGGCTGCGGCTTCCGGCAAGAACATCCCTCGTCCGGCCGATGCGGGCAGTAATAGATCGCGTCCAGCCGCCCTCCGGCCCGGCGCACGTGCCAGGCCATCCGTTCGTGGATCTCCTCCACCACCGAAGCGGGGACGATGCCGCGGCGGATGATGGCCTGGTTCGTGACCACCACGATGGCCAGGGGGGCCTGGGCCAGGCGGCGCAGGGCCCCCAGCGCCCCAGGCAGGAACTGAAACTCGGACCACGATTTGACGTGGTCCGGCCGGTTCTCGCAGATCACCCCGTCACGATCCAGAAAGATGGCGCGCATCCGGCAATGGCTCCTGGTTCAGGATCGGCACTGCCACCGCCGTGCTCTCCCACGTCCGGCGCAGGACGGTGGTGATGGTGTGTTGCAGGATGAGATGGAGGTCCTCGATCTGCTCCATGCACGCGCTGGGGACGATCAGGCACAGGTCGACCAGATCCCGCAGCCGCCCGCCCTCGAACCCGGTCAGGCCGATGGTGAAGGCCCCTGCCTCCCGGGCCACGAGCACCGCCTCCAGGACGTTCGGGGAGTTGCCGCTCCCGCTGATGGCGATCAGCAGATCCCCCGGGCGGATCAGGGGGCGCAGTTGCTCTGCAAACACCCGACGATATTCCGTGTCGTTCGCCCACGCGGTAAGCAACGGGACGTTGTCGGTCAGGGCGATCACCCGGACCATGGGCGCGCCGGGCCGACGGGTGCCTTTGGCCAGGTCACAGGCGAAATGAGAGGCCGTGGCCGCGCTGCCGCCGTTCCCGCAGAGGAAGATCATCCCCCCGTCCCGCGCCGTCGCCTCGATCTGCGCGATGATCTGGAGCAGGACCTCCCGGGGCAGCGCTTCCAGCGCCCGATGGATGCCGTTGAAATACTCCTCAACCCACTCCCCCCACATGGCCTCACTCCACCCGGAAGACCTGGACGCCTTCGTCATCGAAGGCTACGTCCATCGGTTTCAGGCCCATCTGGGTCATCGTCTCTGTCACCCGCTCGATGGCGTTCTCCGGGCAATACAGCAGGAGGAAGCCCCCTCCGCCCGCCCCGGTGATCTTGCCCCCCAGGGCCCCGGCCTCCCGCGCGGCGGCATAACAGCGGTCGATGAAGTCGTTGGAGATGGGGGAGGCCAGCCCGCGCTTGAGGATCCATGCCTCGTGGAGCAGGCGGCCGAAACCGTCCAGGTTCCCCATCGTGAGGCATTCCTCCATATCCTCCACCAGGACCTTCAGCAGATGAAGCCGCCGCAACACCTGCGGATCCTCCTCCGCCGTGGCCTGTTGCTGGGCTTTCAGGATGCGGGAGGACGGACGGGCCTGGCCGGTGTAGAAAAGCCGCAGCCGTCGCTCCAGGGCCTGGCGGATCTCCGGAGCCAGGTGGACGCGCTCCACAGTGACCCCATGGGGATCGAACCGAATCCGGTTCAGGCCTCCGAAGGCCGCCGCATACTGGTCTTGCTTCCCCACCGGCATCCCCAGCCGCTCGATCTCGATCTGACAGGCCAGCTCCGCGATCTCCGCCCGGGAGAGGGACCAGCCGCTCCACGTTGCCAGGGCGGCGATCATCGAGACCGCCAGGCTGCCCGAGGAGCCGAGGCCGGTGCCCGGAGGAACCTGAGCGGCGATGAACAGATCGATCCCCCCGGGGCTCCCGAAGGCCTCCAGGATCGCCCGCGGGAGGGAGAGATTGCCATCCCACATGGCATCCCGGTCCGGGGCATACTGGTGGAACAGGCTGTAGTTGGCCGAGATCAGATGGGCCGCCCGGGGCGCCGGGGAGAGGATGGTGTAGACATAGCGGTTGAGGGTGACGCTCAGGACCTGCCCCCCATACCGCATGAAATAAGCGGGGAGATCCGTTCCCCCTCCCGCAAAGCTGATCCGAACCGGCGCACGAGCGATGAGCAGCATCCACGCAGGCTCCCGAAGACAGGATCTTGCAACACTGAGAATAAAAGGGGGGAGTTGGGCTGGGATAAACGAAAAGTTAGGAAAACGTGGAGGGGATACGCACCGATAAGGGTAGGAGGATTTAACCAATCGGTTGGAATCTCTTGGGGGGCTCTTCTGCTTCCGGTTCAGCCTTGGCTGTCCTCTGAAAAAGGGGCAGAAGGCGAAGTCGGCGCGCAGGGAGCATGGATGACTACATCTTCGGCGAGGCCCAGCAGGCGCTCGAGGATGCGCGACGGATTTACGTATTTTGCGAGCAGCAGGTTCGTGCGGCGGGAGGCGGTTCTGGAGGCGCTGCGCCGCTGCGCTGAGCGGCTGCGGGCGGAGTGCCCCGCGGTCGTCGCCATCTACCTGTTCGGCTCCTTCGCCACGGGGACCGCTACGCCGCGCAGCGACGCGGACATCGTGGTGGAGATCGCCGAGGAAGATCCCGCTCTCCGGGAGGCCGTCCGGGAGCAGGCCATCGCGATCTTCGCCGAGGCGCCGGTGCCGGCGGAGGTGTTCGTGAAATCGACCCGTGAGGTGGAGGAGGGACGCCGGACCGGGCGGGGGATCGCCGGGGCCGTGGCCCGGGAAGGCCTCCGCCTGGCGTAGGACGAAAAGTTTTTCGCCTCTACAGGGGGCCTGTCTTCAGGGAGCCGGATCTCCCCACTGCACTGTGAGGGTCGGGCGGCCTTTTGCGTTCCAGTCCTCCGTGTCGGAGGAGACGAAGTATTTTCCGGAATCGTAATCCCCGTCGGCGGAATAAAGGGCCAGGCGCAGGGGCTGGCCGGCCGCGTAGGCCTCCGCCACCGCCCGGGTCACATCCCAGGTGTAAGGAATGCCGGGCCAGCCGGGCCAGCTTCGCACCGGATCCACTCGTGTTCCCCCGATGTTCTCCCAGGCCAGCGGCGCCTGGTTCCAGGTCAGCGTCCGTTCCTCCCAGTCCTCCCGCACGGTCAGCACCTGGATCCAGGAGGGGGATGGGTTCGATCCCGCGTGCCCCATCTGGTAGAGCGTGAGGGTGGCGGAGAGGATCACCTTGCCCGGAGGGATGGCGTTCAGCGGGAAGATCACGTAATACTTTGAGAAGCACGGCCAGTCCGCGATGTCCACCTGGTTCTGGATGTTGAAATCCGGTCGTCCCGGATCCGGGGTCTCGCCCCATTGGGTCCAGTAATCCAGCCCATCTCCACAGTTCGTGTATCCCCCGATGCCGGCATCTCGAACCACTGCGCCGTTCAGGCCGTGGCGGATGGTCACAGTCCCCCCGGGTTGGGCGGGAGGCGGCGTGTGAGCGGGCATCCCGAAACGGAGCCGCCCCCACGTGGCGGGCACATTGGGGTTCATGGATTCCGGCCAGACGGTGACCGGGATCGGCGTGCCGGCGGCGTCATCGCGGTCGTGAACCATCACGGCAAGCCCCCAGACTGTCCCCTCCGGCGGCGGGCCGGATCGCCCCAGGCTGGCGAAGGGGATCCGGAAGGTCATCGCCCAGCCCCGGTCGTCTCCGTCATCGTTCAGGCGCTCCCCCCGCCAGCCAGCGAGGGCGGTGAACGAAATAGCCTGAGCCGCCCATCCGGTGCCGGTGCCCTGCTCCGCCGTCTGATACCGGCCGGAGCGATCCCCGTTGCTCAGCCCGCCGATGAAGCGATACGAAGAAGGGGTCGGCGCGTTCCCGATGTTGCCCTCCAGATGGAGGAGCAGGGTGACCGCATCCCACGAGGTCAGGGTGGAGGGGCTGGGGTTGGGGTTCGACCAGAGCCGCCGATCGAAGATCGCCACGTAGACCACCAGCTCGGAGGTCGTGTAGGCCACGCGGACATCCGCGTAGTTCGCGATGGGCGTGACCCTCCCGAACCAGAAGATGGCCATGCGGGAGAAGTCCGCGCCCAGGGGATCGGCGAGCCGGGGCGCGTTGACCTGGCGGGCCGGGACAGCCCCGACCCCCCGCAGCACCAGCGGAAGGTAGACCGAGAAGGTGGGGCTGACGGACGGGGAGAGCGAACCGCCCTCCAGGGGCTGCCTCCTCTCCCGGACGCTCGCGACCGGGATATGGGGAGCGAGACCCCCACTTAGAAACAGGAACAGAACCGCCAGCCCGGCCACCCGACGGGACATCCTTTCCCCTCCCGGAGACGATGTCCAAACCAAAATCAAACTAACTATATTCTAACAAAAATGGGCAGAATAGTCCAGGCGCGGATCTCTCCGGTGGCGGATGGGTGGAGAGGGGACAGGTCCTCGGAGATCCTGTCCTCTCTCCACCCGGCGTGGGGATCATCGAGTGATCTCGAAGATCGTTCCTTCGCTCTGGCCGTAGATCTCGGGGAAGTAGAATGCGTAGGCGCGCGCGGGCCGCACCTGGAACCGGCCGGCCCACCCGGCCCGGATGAGATACGTGTATTCATAGGTTCCCGGCGGCAGGTAATCGGCGAACAGGGCGGCTCGATCATCGTAAAGGGCCGCATGGCCGAACCACCACCAGCCCCACCTCCCGTAGCCCCCGAAGGGATCCGAGGGATCCACCCGCTGGAGCTCCGGCGGACGCCCCACCGTCGGGGAGGTCTTCAGGGAGGGATCGATGGCCTCCGCGCCGGCCGGATACGGATCCTCCAGCACGAGATGGTGCACCGCCCGGGGCGCGATCAGGGTCAGCCGCACGGTAAGCAGATCTCCCACCCGCGCCGAGGTCACCGGCGTGCACGGCTGGCGCCGATCCCGCAGGCATGGATCGTCCGCCCGCACATACTGCCGGAGGACCGTCAGGCCCCGGGAGCGCGGCGCGATCCGCTCCACCGGCTCCTCCAGAGCCAGATGGACGGTGTAGTAAAGCACACCCGGGCCGGCGCTCCGGGAAAGCTCCAGAGCGTTGCCGACCTCCCGCAACAGACCGGCGATGTCTTGTTGCAGGGTGACGGTCTCCTGGATGTGCGCCGGGTCCACCGTTCCGGAGCCCAGGAACGCATCGTTCAAGCGGACCGTCCACGTGTAGTTCCCCTCCAGCTCGCCGGTCTGGACCATCCATTCCGTGAGGGCCATGAGCGCCCAGGCGGTCTCCTGAGTGGTCTCCCAGCGGTCCGCCCGCCGCGCGGCCATCAACCCGCGCACCGCCTGGAAGGCGAGGGGATGGTCCGGATCCAGACGCAGGAGGCTCAGCAGGGCGATGGCGGTGGTGCGGGTGTCGGTGTTCCAGTTGAAGTCGTCCATCTTTTGCTCCTGCCAGAAGGCCCCTGTGGCGGTGACCTCGGCGCGTTCCAGCACCGCGCTCTGCAGGGTGGGGATGAGCGGATGGTCCGGCTGGACCCGGGCGAGGGCCATGGCCAGGAAGGCGCGGGCGTAGAGGGCCAGGCGATCCTTCTGCGCCTCCCACAGGGCGACGATCCGTCCGGCATCGCCCGCACCGGCCTCCGCCATCGCGAAGAGCATGAAGGCCTGCCGGTTCGCCTTCCACTCCGGCAGATCCGCTGGCGCCTCCAGCGATCGGCGCAGGAAGGAGACGCCACGGGCGATCACCTCGTCGGAGACGGCGAACCCCGCCGCCCGGGCCTGGGCCAGGGCGAAGACCGCGTAGGCCGTGGTCAGCGGATCGCTTTCCATCGAGGTGAACCAGCCCCACCCGCCATCGGCGTGCTGGCCGACGTAGAGGCGCTGCAGGCCGATGGCGATCTGTTGCCGGAGCGGCTCCTCCAGCTCCGGCCGCATCCGGTTCAGGCGGATGAGAGCTTGATAGGTGGCGATGTTCGGCAGGAAACGGCTGATGGTCTGTTCGGTGCATTCGTATTCGAAGTGCTGAAGCCACGTGAGGCTGTCAAGGGTCGCCGCGGCGAGGGAGGGCGACAGACGAAGGATCATCCTCCCGCCGACGACCTCGGGCTCCGGCGGGATGGCGATGATCTCCAGACGGGGCTCCGCCGTCTCCAGCATCCCGGCGCTGGCCACCGTCTCCAGGCTCACGTAACGCAACACCGGGATGGTGCCGTCCGGCCGCGCGAGGGTGGGTTTGGTCGCGTCCCGAAAACCGCCTCCCTCCGCGAAGAACGTCAGATCCACGGCCTCCACCGGCTGCACGACGCCGGTCCACTCGAAGCGGGCCGCGCCGCCGGCCGGGATGGTCCCCTCCTGGGCGGCCGGGCTCTCCAGGGCCAGGCCCCGGGCCTCCAGCCGGACGGCGACGGACAGGGTCCGGGTGGTGGCGTTATGCACCGCGGCGCCCAGGGTGACCCGATCCCCGGCGACGAAGAAGCGGGGCACGCTGGGTCGGATCAGGAGGTCTTTGGTGCTGAGCACATCCCGGGTCGCCTCGCCCACCCGGGTGTCCGCGGTGACGCCTTTGGCGAGGATGCGCCACGTGGTGAGGTTGTCCGGCAGCCGCACGGAGAAGGTCGCCGTCCCGCTGGCGTCGGTCCGCAGACGGGCGTTCCAGTAGGCGGTGTCCGGGAACTCCCGGCGGATCTCCCCGAAGGCCTCCACCGATCCGCCGCCGCCTCCCTTCCGCTCCCGAGCGATCCGCACGGTCACCCGGTTCAGGTTGTAGACCATCGCCACGCCGGTGAGCACGGAGAGCGGCCGCCGCGCATAGAAGCCCTCCAGGATGGGCGGGGCGTTGGGATCCACCAGGGCCAGCACCGAGGCGTCCACCACGGCCACCGCGACCTCCGCCGGGACCGGCCGGCCGTCCGCGTCGGTAGTGCGCACGGTTACCGTCATGGTCTCCCGCGGCCCGTAGTGGGCGCCGGCCTCGACGTCTCGGTCGGGGATCAGCTCAATGCGAAGCTGCTGCCGGACCGGCTTCACCGGGAGGTTCACCATCCCCATTTTGAAGGATGGCGCCGGGTTCGCCGGGGTCACCCCCTGAACGAGCAGGACGGAGACGAAGACGTTGGGGGCTTCATCCTCTGTGAGGGGGATGGACAGGGTCGGGGCGTTCCCCTCCAGGGTGCGGACCTCGTAACGCCGGATCCGCCCGCGCTCCAGGGTGATGAGGGCGGTGACCGTCCCGCTGAACGGGGAGGGGATCAGGATGGTGGCCGTGTCCCCGGGGGCATACTCCCGGCGGTCCGCGATCAGCTCCAGGCGGTCGTTGTTCTCCTGGCGCCAGGCCACGGTCCCTCGCCCGCTCACCCACACGAACTCCGCGCTTCGGATTCGATGACCCTCCCCATCGATCCCCTCGGCCTTCACCACGTAGGTGCCGGGATCGGGAGGCGTGAAGGCGAAGCGCCCGCTTCCTTCCGCATCCGTCCGCAGGGTGCCGCTGACGATGGCCGTGTCGCTGTAGGTCCACGTCCACATGGGGCCGCGCTCGGTTTCCTGCATCACGCTGAACCACTCCCGACGATAGGCGGTCCAGGTGAGGGGGATCCCCGCGACCGGTCGGCTCTCCCAATCCACCGTCCGCACCGTGAGCGTGAGGGGTTGGCCGGCCTCCCCGACGTAGCGCTCCGCCTGCAGTCCGATGTAAAAGCGCCCCGCGTGAACCACCGCCTCCGTCCGCCCGGCCACCACGTTGTCGTTGAGGTCGGTGACGCTCGCCTCCAGGATCACCACCTGGCTTCCGGCGCGCTTGCCCAGGTCCGCCGGCAACCGGATCAGGAACCGTCCCTGGGCGTCGGTGGTTCCGCTGCCGCTGGCGACCACCTCCTCGCCTTCCCCTTCATAAGCGCTGTAAGGATCGACGTCGGACCAGGAGAAGTAACCCGGCCCTGTGTATCCAAAAAAGTAGGGGCGCATGCGCGCGATCCACTCGACCTTCGCTTCGGCGACCGGTCCCCCGAAGTAATAAGTGGCCTGGACCAGGGCCTGGATGGTCTCGCCGGCCACGTAGGCGGGGCGATCGGGGGTCAGGGTGACCTGGAACTCCGGCCGTCGATAGGCGGCCACCAGGAAAGAGAGGGTGTGGGCGTAGGGGCCCGGGGGCAGATCCGCCATGAGGGTGTAGGAGCCCAATGGAGCTTCCTCCGCCAGGGCGAAGGCGCCCTCTGCGGTGCCGTAATCGCTCAGCGGGAGGGTGGCGGAATAAACCTCCCGGCCCTCCGGATCCTGGATCCGGATCGGCAGGGTTGGAGTGGTCGGCAAGGTGTAGCGGGCGTCGTCATCGACTCGGACGATGGCCTTGAAGCGGACGGTCTGGCCCGGCCGGTAGATGGGCTTATCGGTCTGCCAGTAGACCCGGAATCGCATGGGTTCGTAATCCGCGGGGATGTCGAAGCTCCACGGCTCGATCCCGTCCGACCACGTGCTGGCCCCGATCCCGAAGCGACCGCCGGGGGTCCCGGCCACGGCCACCCGCATCCGCCAGAGGGGCGTCGGCTCCGCCCACGTGAAGCGCACGATCCCGTCCGCGTCCGTGGTCCCGGACCCGCGGGCCTCCAGACGTTCTTCGACGACCTCGAAGAGCTGGACCGGGACGCCCGGGACGGGACGCCCGGAGGCCAGGTCGGTGACCCAGACCAGGGCCTCCTGGGGCGCCACCTTGATCGCCACGTGGAGATCGGTCGCCGCGATCAGATAGCGAGCGGGTCGATCCTGCAGGGAAACCGGAGCGTCGAGGCGCAGGTGATACAACCCGGTCGGGAGCGTGGGCCGGCCCGGCCCGGCCAGAGGGATGCGATTCAGCATGATGACGTCCGTGATCACCTCGGGGACCGTGAAGGTCCATCGGGCGAACACCTGGGAAGGCGGGGCGATGTAGCGGGAGACCGCCTCCGGGTTCTGGGTCATGGTGATGAACGAAGCGAGGCTCAGGCGGGCGAGGGTGAGGTCCACGCGATCCAGGTTGCGGGTGGAGAGGAACGCCGTGGTCCCGGTGTAGGTCCCCACCAGGGCGATGGGGGTATAGGGGCTGCCGATGTTCAGGTAGGCGAGGGGATCCAGATGGTCAACGGTGAACGTGAACACATGCTGGCGATCCAGCCGGTTGCCGTAGCGATCCTCGATCCCCGGGCCCACGGTGAGGGTGTAGGCCGTCCCCGGCTTCCAATCCGCGTAAAGGGTGAACTCCCCACTCCCCGGGTTCCAGCTGGTCACCACCCGCGTGACGGAGATGGGCGGGTCGAAGCGCAGGTTCGGCCAGATGGTCTCCGGGCGGATCAGCCCGGAGCTGAAGCGAAGCTCGATAGAGGAATCCGTGCGGAGGCGGTTCGGCCCTTCCGGGCTCAGGCTGGCGCTCCGCAGCCGAGGGTAGGCCGGCGTGGTGAAGGCCCACGCCAGCGGGCCTTCGAGGGTGGCCCCGGAGGGGGCCGCGGCGCGGGCTTCCAGACGGACGAAGTAGCGGGTCTCCATCTTCAACGGCTGGGCGGGTCGGAAAACCAGGGTCCGGCTGATCCATTCAAAGCGCCCGGGGATCGCCGGCCCGTCCTCCGCGCCCTCTCGCAAGGCGAAGGCGGCCTCGGTCGAGGACCGCTCCATCTCCATGTTGAACGTGATGGAGATCGGCGTGTTCAGATCCAGATCCATCGCCCGGCCCGGTCGGGGGGCATAATCCACCACCGCCGGACGGCGGATGGTGAACGTCCAGGTGTAATCCCGCTCCAGCGTGACCCCGGAAAGATCCTTTAACCCGGCGGCCACCCGCGCGATGTAAGTCCGCCCGGCCTCCCAGCTTCCCTCCGGCTGGAAGGTGTAAATGCTGGTGTTGATCCATCGTCCCGTCCCCCGGATGGGTGGATCGAAGGTGAGGGGTTGCGGGAGATCGCCGGGGGCGAGGTCGCTGCGCAGCGGGACGATGGGGCGATTGAAGATCACGGTGACGGAGGCCCGGGGATCCACATCTCGGGCGTCGGGGGAGGGGATGACCTCAACCACGGCAAGGGGGGAAGCGGTGCGGAAGCGGAAGGCCACCGGTCGGGCCAGGGCCTGGCCGTTCCGGGCCCGGGCGTTCTCCAGGCGAACCTCGTATTCGGCATCGGGTTTCCACGGGGCCTGAGGGATGAACCGGAGGATGCGGTCCCCGGCCTCCCAGGCGAAGCGCCCGGCGATGGCAGGGATCACCCGGAGGTTCGCCTCCACCGAGGCGCGATCCATCGGCTCGCTGAACACCAGCCGCAGGGGCATCTCCGGGGTTGCTTCCTGCCCGGGCTCCGGCGTGCGGGCGACCAGAACCGGCGGCAGCCGCGAGATCACCGGGGTGGGCGTGGGAGTGGGAGCCGGGCGACAGGCATCGAGGAGGAGCAACAACAGAATGAAAGCCCCCCCGATCCTTCGCCAGGGCCGGGATGTCGAACGCATGGGAACCCCCTTTCGGCACAAAGGCCGGAGAGAGGTCCGCCAGGCGCCTGAGGCGCCTGATCGGATCCCCATCGTTTAGTATCGACGCTTCCAGTCGAAGACGTATTGGCCGATCTGATTGCAGTCCTGGTGATCGATGATCACAGGCGGCGAGAGCGGCCGGGGGTTGCTCGGGCTCTCTACGATCTCGATGATGAACCGGAAGGGCTTGCTATAATCCGCTGGGTTTAGCGGAGCAAAACCCCATAGCCCGGGCGCGCGACCCCCGCTTTGTTTATAATCCTCGCAGTTCCCATCGCCGGGCGAAAGACAGACCTGCTCATATCCCCCGCCGGAAGGGAAGAACATCCGCAGGCGATACCATACTCCGTTGATGGGGTTCCCCGCCGCGTCCCGGATGTATCCTTCCATATAGACCGCCCCACAGTTGGGGGCGGTGGACATCGGCTGCGGGTAGAAATCGAAAGCCGGCGTGGGGGAGGGCGTGGGCGTCGCCGTCGGCCGCGGCGTGGGGGTGAAGGGCGGCCGGGTCCGCGTGGGCGTGCGGGTGGGAGTCGGGGTCTCGGTAGGGGTCGGCGTGAACGTGGCGGTCGGCGACGGCGTGATGGTGGGGGTGAAGGTGGCCGTCGCCGTCGGGCGCGGCGTGCGGGTCGGCGGGAAGGTCGCCGTGGGCGGCACCGGCGCCCCGAAGGGGACCCCTCCGCAGGCTCCTGCGAGCAGGCTGAGCACCGCGATGAGCCCGACGATCCCCCATCGGGTATGGACCCCCCATGCCGCCGCTGTTCTGATCCGCATCGCATCCTCCTGATCTCCGAAGATCCTCATCCCGGCCCCGGCGAAGGCGCCGGCTCGGTTTGCATCGCCTGAAGCAGATGATAGCGCAACCGACGCGCAACTGTCCAGCGGTCCGCCGGCCGGGTCTTCGCCTCCACTCGAACGATGAAAGCGGTCTCCCCGATGGCCTCGATGCCGGCCACCGTCGGGGGCTCCAGCCATCCGCCCTGAAGCTCCGGATCCTCCCGCAGCGCCCGTGTCGCCTGCTCCAGGGCCTCCTGGAGCGCCTCCAGCCGGGTCCCTCGGGGCACCGGCAGGTCGACGATCACCCGGGCCCAGTCCCGGCTGAGGTTGCTGATCACCCCCAGCATGCTGTTCGGGATCACGTGCAACGTGCCATCGGCATCCCGCACGTAGGTGGCCCGCAGGGTGATGCGTTCCACCTTCCCGCTCACGCCCGCCGTGCGGATCACGTCCCCGATGCCGAAGGGCCCCTCCAGGACGATGATCAGGCCGGCCAGGAGGTCCCGGATCAGGCTCTGGGCCCCCAGCCCCACCACGACCCCCAGGATGCCGGCTCCGGTGAGCAGGGGCCCCAGGTTCAGCCCCATCAGGTCGAGGGCCATCAGCAGGGCCACGGCGAGGACGGCCGCCCGCAGCAGGCTGCGGCCCAGGGAGAGGACCGCCTGGATCCGCCGGGCGCGCTCCGGATCGGAGAGAGGGAGCCGGACCTGGACCACGCGCCCGATCCCCCACCAGAGGGCGCCGGCGAAGATCACGAGGATCAGGATCCGCAACACCAGGATCAGCGTGCCGGCCTCCATCGGGAATCGTCCCATCGCTCACCAGACCGCATCCGGGAAGGTGCAGATCCCCGCGTGGTGGCCCACCCGCTTATACATCCGGATCCCGTCGAAGGGCTCCCCCAGGATGCCGTCGTAAATGGCCCAGGAACGGCCGCGCACCGTTCGCTCCATCCCGGGCTGCCGGAAGGGGGTGGAGCCGTCCAGCCGACGGTGGAGCACGCCGCCCGGCTGGAACTCCCGATGGATCCACTCCATTTTGGTGCGCCCCTCGATGTATCCGCAACCGTAGCGTTCGAAGAGGATGGCCGCGTGGTAGGCCAGGGGCTCCACCAGGAACAGATCGTGGCCCAGGCGGCGGATGAACTGCTCGAACAACGGAAGCATATGTTTGGTCAGGCGCAGGCCCCGGCGCACCTGGCCCGGGGCCAGGCCGAACTGCATGGCGGCGATCTCCGCCTCGATGTTCCGGCTCACCGTTCCGTATTTCGTCGGCCGTCCCTCCCGGTCCCGATCCACATCAAAGCGAGGGGATTCCGGGTCGTTGGTCATGAAGAGGAGCACGATGATGCGGTTATGCAGCGTTTCCGCGAAATGCAGGTAAACCAGCGGATCCCGATCGTCGACCCGTCGCCAGACCTCGATCTCCACCTCCGCGTTCTCCCCATGGATGCGGACCAGCGGCCGCCCGGCCGGGTCGCACAGCGTGACCGGGTCGATGCCGTAACGCTCCAGGAGGAAATCCGGGATGAGCGTGCGATAGATGGCCCGCTGCGCCTCCTCAGGCAGCCGGTGGATCTCCCGCAGGGAGGCCAGCGGGCGACCCGCCACCACGAAGCGGTCGGATTGGATCTCGATCTCCATCCCAGGTCCCCACCGTGGGAACGTGGCTTCGGATCCGAGAGGATCGCCCATGGCGTTCACCCGGTCTCCGCCTGCTCCGACAGCCAGGCGCGGATCTCCCGGGCGAAGCGCCGAAAGCGGTCCGGGGCGTCTCGCAACGCCTGAGCGACCCGCTCCGGATCAATCCGGATGTATTCGTGAACCAGAACGTTTCGAAGGCCTCCGGCACCTCGCAACAGCCCATACAGCTCCTCGGAGATCACCCCATGCTGTCGAAGGTCTTTCAGCAGGTCTTCATAGGTGGGTGCCTCCCGATGGAACCGGGCGACCAGGATGTGATCGGCGATCTGGAATATGAGGTTGAGCCCGGCGATCAGCCCTCGTTCGGCAGCCCAACGTCGGTGCAGATCCCCCTCCAGATCACGGGCGGTCAGCGCGCGATAGGCCTCCATGGCCTCGGCGATCCGTTCAAGCTCCAGAAGCGCAGACCAGAGGAAATCCGCTCGCAGGGGCATGGGCACTATCCCCCATCGGGCCTGATGGACCTGGATCCGGATGCGGAGCCCCTCGTCCCGGGCGATGACGCGGGCGCTTCGTTCGAAAGCCTCGCGCTCCGCCTCCGATCGAGCGAACAGACAACGGCCGCTTTGAAGAATCCCCGCCTTCAGATAAGGCGGCGCGAACCGGAGATCCACGAGATCCAGGCGATCCGTCCCCAGGGCTTCCGAGAGTTCGGCGTATAGGAGGGGCCATGAGAAGCCTTCGTCCGGCAGGACGGCCAGATCCACATCCGCCGCGCCCGGATCCCCGCGGGCCAGGGATCCGAACAGATAGGCCAGGCGCACCGGGTGGCGCCGGAGGAGGTCGGGCAGGCTTTCCATCCGCCGTGCCACATCCAAAGGAAGTGGGGGCTGGCGCCCGTATCGCTCCCGCACGCCCATCTCACTCTACCCCCTTCATGGCGCGCTCGATCTCCCGGCGGGCCTCCCGCTCGGCGATGGCGCGGCGCTTCTCATATTGCTTCTTGCCTTTCGCCAGGGCGATCTCCACCTTGGCCAGGCCCCGGGCGTTCAGGTAGACCTTCAGCGGCACGATGGTGTAGCCCTTCTCCTGGGCCTTGCCGATCAACCGGTTGATCTCGTGCCGGTGGAGCAACAGCTTGCGCGGCCGCCGGGGATCCGGGTTGTCTCGCGCGGCCGGCTCGTAGGGGGCGATGTGCACGTTCATCAGCCACAGCTCCCCATCCCGCGGCAGCACATAGCCCTCCCGCAGGCTGATCTTCCCCGCGCGCACGGATTTGATCTCGCTGCCGGTGAGGACGACGCCCGCCTCAAAGGTCTCCTCGATGTGGTAATCGTGATAGGCTTTCGGGTTGGTGGCCACCACCCGACTGGATTCTGTTTTCTTTGCCATCTCAGGCTTCCTTCTCCCCGCCGAACCTGGGGGAACCGCCGTATGGTTTAGAGGTCTTCGCGAAGTTTGCGACGCACCAGCTCAAGGACCCGATCGGCCATTTGCAGCGCTTCCACTGCAATCGCGCGATTATAAATACGGGCAGGGATGCTATCGGGCACGCTGATGGGATAACGAGCAGGAAGATAATGGCCATCCAGAGGGGCCACCTCCGGACGCAAAGCTTCGAACTCCGGATCATACTCGGCGGCCCAACGACACAGCGCTTCCACGGAATGACCCGTGACGATCTCCTCGCCCTGGGCATAGAGGAAGGCCTTGAGGGCTTTCTCCGCGACCTGCTGGGCGATAAAGCAGGCCAGGTGATCGCTCCCGCCTTCCAGCAGGAGCTGTCCTCCTTTTCGATCGGCCTCCGCCTGCTCAAGCCAGCGGAGGCCCTCCGCCTTCGGATCCCGCCGCATAGACCGTCTCTCCCTCCGCCAGCGCCTGACGGATAAAAGGGTGATCCGCCAGCCGCCGGATTTCCTCCGGCGTGTAAACGAACAGGTCCACGGGGACTCGCGGGTTTAACCGGCGGTAGAGGAAAGCAGTTCGTTCCAGGAACCCCATGGGCGTATCCCATATGACCAGAAGATCCAGGTCGCTGGTTAAACCGATCGTCCGGCGGACGACGGATCCGAACAGGATCACCCGCTCGACCCCGATGGCTTTTAATTCCTCCACCAGACGGGGGAGCTCCTCCTCCAGCTCCCTCCGGTGGACCCGGCGGCGTTCCTGCAGCCTGCGGCGAAGCCGCTCCTCATGGACGGCGCTCATGGCTTTGCAGAGGCTCCGGATAGGATGCCGGCAGAGGATATTATGCGGGCAATTTGATCGCGGGGGAAACCCGGCAGGGCGGAGGCCTTCCGGAACCAGACATCCCCCTGCGCATCCATCGCGTATCGAAACCCCGCCGCACCCGCACGGATGGGGAAGCCGGATTTATGAGGCCCCGGGGGGCTTGGGCGAGGGTGCCGCCGGGGAGGCGCCACCCATCTCCACAAAATAGGCTTCACATGCCCGATCGATGAGCTCCTTGCTCAGCGTGGGAGGCACGTTGAAATACGAGGCGATATCCTGGATGTGGGACAGCAGATCGCGGGCGTGGACCGCCCGCAGCGGCCGCCGGCGCTTGATATACCACTCCTGAAGGAGGTAGACCAGGGCCTGGTCGTCGTAAGGGATCCCTCGGGCCTGGCACTCCCGGCGGAAGATCTCCCGGAACTCCGCCGGGGTGGGGTCGGGGATCTCGATCTTGTGTCGGATGCGACGCAGGAAGGCCTCATCCACCAGATCCCGCGGGTTGAGGTTGGTGGAGAAGAGGATCAGGGTCTCGAAGGGGATCTCGAACTTCTGGCCGGTGTGGAGGGTGAGGTAATCCACCCCCTTCTCCAGGGGGACGATCCAGCGGTTGAGGAGATCCCGGGGGCGCACCTGCTGGCGGCCGAAGTCGTCGATCAGGAAGACCCCGCCGTTGGCCTTCATCTGGAGGGGCGCCTCATAGTAGCGGCTGACCTCGTTCCAGGCCAGATCCAGCATCTCCAGGGTGAGCTCCCCGCCGCTGACGATGAACGGCCGCCGGATGGCGATCCAGCGGGCATCCGCTGGCGTTTTCAACACGCCGGTCTGGCCGGGCCGATGGTTGGGCAGCGGCTCGTGGTTCACCTCATCGAACACCTTGATGACGAACCCGCCGACCTCCACGGCATAAGGGATGTAGATGCCTCCCTGAAAGACCCGGTGGCCGATGGCCTCCGCAATGGAGGTTTTCCCGTTCCCGGGCGGGCCGTAGAGGAAGATGGAGGTCCCCGAGTTGATGGCAGGTCCGATCTTGTGGAACACACGGTCGTTGAGGACCAGATGCCCGAGGGCCTGGCGCATCAAGCGCGGGGTCACCCGCGTGCCTTTATGGGATTGTCGACGCATGGCCGCAGCGTAGGCGGGGAGGGGCACGGGGGCAGGCCCCGCATATTGGCTTCGGTCCAGCGCCTCGCGGGCCCGATCGCGCCCCCGGGCGGTGAGGGCATACTGATAGGCCTGCTCCCCCACCCCCTTCGCCCCCAGCACCTCCACCAGTTGCTCCCGCTTGAGGAACTCCAGAATGACCTCTGTCACCCCGGTGTAGGGGAGACGCAGGCGCTCCGCCAGCTGTCCGCCGGTGAGATAACCGGCGTTGTAGAGGATCTTGAGGCTGAGGTCGGCCAGGAAGGCCAGGGAAAGCCCCGTTTCCTCAATGGAACGCGGCATCGGAGGGATGAACGCGAACTCCCCCGGAACCGTGGATCTTGCGGTGGTGGACGCCTCAGTCTGCGAGCTCACCGTTGTGTTCGCCATGCGCTCTCCCCCTCCTCGCCGGATCGGAGTATCGCCGCACCGAACACCCCAGGCCCGGAAGGATCGGCACGCCGCCCGGAGCGCGCTCCGGGCGTCTCTATTTTGGACTCCCCAGGGATTTCATGCAAGGGCTCCCCTTCTAATCCGGAAACCGTAACGCGAGCGCTGCAGGATACTACGATCCCTCAGCAGGAACCTGGAGTATAATCCTTTCTGAGGGTCTCGGCTGGATGAGCCATTCCATGAAGAGCCCCTGGCTGCAAGATAACAGGAGGCAGATCGGAATGGAGGCGGTGGGGTTGTTAAGGAAGATCGCGCAGGAGCTGCAACTGACGGAGGAAGATTTGATCCGGCAGGGTCTGCGCGCGTTTCTGGAACAGCGGATTCGGGAGCTCCGAGCGGAGTGGATCGAGATCACGGGACGTTACGGGGTGGCCGGCGTCGAAGAGATGGAGGCTCGATACCGGGAGGGCACGCTGGAAGAGGCGGACACCTGGAGGGATCTCCAACGGTTGGATCGTCTGGAGTATCAAATTGAACAACTTCAAAGGCTTCTTGAGACTCTGTCATGATGAACCTCGAAAATCTACGCAAAATTGCCGAAAAGGAATTCGCAGACATAGTGATTCAAGTATTGTTGATACATATCAACGAGATGAGAATTATTCTGATTGATGGAAGTTTTATAGATGTGTGGTTTTCCCTTAAACTCAAGGGCCGTTACAGCTATCACTGGGAGAGACGGGCCATCGATGGTCAGATCTATCGACATGATAACGCTCCTCATCGACGCTGGCAATCTGTATCTACCTTCCCTCGTCATTTCCATGATGGCAGTGAGGATCGTGTGATTGAAAGCTACATGTCCGAGGATCCCGCGCAAGCATTGCGGGAATTCCTGGGTTTCGCTCGGGAGAAGCTACGCGCGGCCCCTCTCAGCCCACCGGGAGGCGAAGCGGGAGGATGAGGTTCAGGAGGAGCCCGGCCAGGAACAGGGCGCCGGCCCGCCGGTTGAAGACGAAGGCCCAGGAGACATACCACAGGGGCCACACCGGATAGCCGGGAGGTGGCTCAGCCGGACGGGGGCGGGCGTAGGTCCGCAGGACGTCGATCAGACGCGGCAGGCTGAGGGCGGTGAGCCACACCCATGGCCCGAGCACCCCTGCGAGCGCCAGCCCTCCCACCACTACGTAAAAGGCCACCATCAGCCCCGCGTTCAGCGCCCGCGCCATCCGCTCCCCCAACAGAACCGGCAGCGTGTAAATCCCCCGCGCGCGATCCTGTTCCAGCTTGTCGATGTGCTTGCCGATGAGCACGGTGGAAACCAGCAGAGCGTAGGGGATCGAGGCCAGCCAGACCCATCCCGGGAGGGTCCCTGTGGTCGCGTAAAAGGTGCCGCCGATCATCAAGGGCCCCCACACCAGGAAGACGCCGAGCTCCCCCAGGCCGATGCGCTTGAGGCGCAAGGGCGGGGCCACGTAGAACACACTGATGAACAGCCCGGCCAGGGCGAAGGCCAGGATCGGCCATCCCCGCATCGCCGTGAGGGCCAGGGCGATCAGCCCATCCAGAGCGTTCACCAGCAGGATGGCGCGCCGCAGCTGCTCCCGTGTGACCATGCCCGAGAGGACCGGATGGGGCGCATACTGGGCCCGGGCGTATTCCGCGGTGTCCAGCCCTGTCTCCAGATCGAAATAGTCATTGATCATGTTGTTCGCCGCGTGGGCCAGCAGCAGCCCCACGGCGGCCAGAGCAAAGGGAAGGGGCTCGAAGCGCCCGACGGACGCCGCCAGCAATCCTCCAATGGCCGCGGAGATCATCGTCATCGGGAACACGCAGCAGCGGACGATGATCAGCCACTTCGAGATCGAATCCATAGGCCGATCCGCCCGCAGGTTGCATGTGCGATAGATCTCCAGCCAGTTCCGCCACATCTGCCACCCTCCTGCGCGGTTTTCGAGGGGAACGCTTTTCCATTCCTCGGCCCGGAACGCCGGTTGCGCGTTCCCCCCTGCCCGGATAGATTGTATCCGAAATCCATTCAGGCCTCTCCGGAGCGGCGCGATGCGGATCTTCCTGTGCGGATGGATCCTGATCGGGTGGATGGCGGTGGGCTGCGCCAGGCGCCCCACGCCCTCCGGCGTTGCCCCTTCGACCGGGAGCCCGACCCCGGTCCCCATCCCGACCGGGCGATCGCTCTCAACCCCTACCGTCCCGATCCCCACCGCAACGGCCCTTCTGACCCCAACCCCCACCCCTGACCCTTATGCCGATCTCACGGTGGAAGCCCTGCGCCGGCGCGTCTACGGCGGTGGATCCATCCGGATCGAGCGCACCCTAACGGTCACCCCGGCCTTCACCCGTACCCTCATCGCATATCCCAGCGACGGCCTGACGGTTTACGGCTTCATGAACGTCCCCCGAGGGAAGGGCCCGTTCCCGGTGGTGATCGTGCTGCACGGCTATGTGGATCCGGCGCGTTATTCGACGCTGGCCTACACGACCCGCTACGCCGACGCCCTCGCCCGGGCCGGCTTTCTGGTGCTCCATCCCAACTACCGGAACCACCCACCCTCCGATGAGGGGCCCAACCCCTTTCGCGTGGGCTATGCGGTGGACGTGCTGAACCTGATCGCCCTGTTGCCGACGCTGCCCCAGGCGCGGGCGGATGCCGTAGGCCTGTTCGGCCACTCCATGGGCGGCGGGATCGCCCTTCGCGTCCTGGTGGTGAACCCGAGGGTCCGGGCCGCGGTGCTCTACGGCTCCATGAGCGCCGACGAGCGCAAAAACTTCGAGCGCATCCTCCAGTGGTCAGGGGGAACGCGAGGGCGCGAGGAGCTGAACACGCCGGAGGAGGCCCTGCGCCGCATCTCGCCCCTCTACTACCTCCAGGACATCGCAACGCCCATCCAGATCCATCACGGGGGAGCGGACGCCGTGGTGCCGCCCGAGTGGTCCCGGGAGCTTTACGAACGGTTGCGCGCCCTGGGCAAGACGGCGGAGTGGTTCGAATACCCGGGCCAGCCCCACACGTTCCCAGCCGGGAGCGCGGCGGACCGTTTGCTCCTGGAGCGAGCCATCGCCTTCTTCCGAAAATATCTAAGTGAGAGCGTCCCCTGAGGGAAGATCGCGATCTCCGGCGCATCCAAGGAGGAGATGGTGGGGCGGGCGGATCAGGGTATCGCGGATGGGCGCTGGGCGGTGATCCCCCGGGTGCTGTGCTTCCTGTTCCGGGGCGACCAGGTGTTGCTGCTCCAGCGCTCCCCAGCGAAAAAAGTTTTCCCGGGGCGTTACAACGGCCTGGGCGGGCACGTGGAGCCCGGCGAGGATCTGCGCACGGCGGCCCGCCGTGAGCTGGCAGAGGAAGCGGGCATCCCGGCGGGGGAGCTCCGGCTGGCCGGCCTGATCACCGTAGACACCGGCGCCTCCCCCGGGGTTCTCCTCGCCGTCTTCGTCGGGGAGACGGACGCGCAGCCGGCAGGGCCCACCCCGGAGGGAACGCTGACCTGGGTGCCGATCTCCCGGGTGCTGGACCTGCCGGTGGTGGAGGATTTCCCGGCCCTCTGGCCCCGGGTGCTGCGCTTCCGGGAGACCGGGGAGCCCTTCTTTCTGAGTTACACCTACGATGCACAGGACCGTCTGATCGTCCGGGAAGGATGAGCCGATGGGAGAGATCCGCACGGAACAACTGGTCGAGCTGGGGCGGGCCCTGAAAGCGTTGCGGGATCCGCAGGAGATCCGCCGTGCCGCTCTGGACTGGGTGATGGCCCGAACCGGGGCGGTGGAAGGAGCCGCGCTCCTTCGGGAACCCGGCGCCTGGCGGTGCGCCATCGTCCGGGGCGACCCGGCCTTCTGGGAGCGCGAGTGGACGCTTCCGCCCTCTGCCCGATCCCCCTGGGAGCCGGTTGCGGACGTCGTGTGGTTCCTTCCCCTTACGGAAAAAGCGCCTTCGGAGTGGCTCGGGGTCCGGGATCCGGACCCGGAGGCCCTGGCCGATGAGGCGGGATGGGAGGTGGCGAGGCTGTGGATCGGGATGGCGCTGGAGGCAGCCCGGGAACGGGAGGCCCACGGCGCGTTCTTCTCCACCGCCGTCCACGAGCTCCGCCTGCCGATGACCAGCATCAAGGGTTACGCGGACCTCCTGCTCAAAGAGCTGGCCGGTCCCCTCACCGAGAACCAGCGCCGGTTCCTTGGGGTCATCCGGGGGAACATCGATCGACTGGCGAATCTGGTGAGCGACCTGCTCGAACACGCGCGCCTCGAAACCGGACGTCTGCGCCTGCGCATCGAGCCGGTCTCCCTGTCAGAGGCGCTGGAGGAGGCCCTGCGCCGTGTCCGACATGAGATTGAGGCCCGGGGCCACCGGCTCTCCGTGGAGCTGCCCGAGGGCCTCCCTTCGATGGCTGCGGATCGGGAGCGGCTGGAGGGGATCCTGGCGAAGGTCCTGGACAACGCCGCCAAATACACCCCGCCCGGCGGAGAGATCCGGGTCCGGGCAGGGCGTCAGGGGCCCACCGTGATTTGTGAGGTCGAGGACACCGGGATCGGGATCGCGCCGTCGGATCAGGCGCAGCTGTTCACTCCCTTCTGGCGCTCGGAGGACCCACGGGTGCGGGAAGTCCCGGGCTTCGGGCTGAGCCTGACGGTGGCGCGGGGTCTCCTCCGGGCCATGGACGGGGAGATCGAAGTGGAGAGCGCCCCGGATCAGGGCACCCGGGTCCGAATTCGGCTGCCGGCGGCGGAGCCGCCGCGCTGAGGATCAGCGGGCTCCCTGGGCGGCCTCCACCAGCCAACGGAACGGCCACAGGTGACGGGGATCATCCTCAAAGAGCAACTCCGGGTGCCATTGCACAGCCAGGGCTCCGATCATCCCGGACGCCGAGCGCCAGAGGAACGCTTCCACCACGCCGTCCGGTGCCTCTGCGATGGGCTGGAGAGGCGGGGGGAGCTCCGCCCGACGGGGAACGCCCTGGTGATGATAGGAATTCACCTCCAGGATCTCACCGATCCCGTGAGCGCGCAGGAGCGCTTCCAGCTCGGGAGGGGGCTCCAGGCGCACGGGATGAGCCCGGGCGGGCGGAGGCGCCTTGCTGTCATGGGTGAGCTCGGTGATGTCCGGAAGATGCTGGCAGAGCGCGGCCCCGAATGCCACGGCCAGCACCTGGGAGCCGCGGCAGATCCCCAGGATGGGCTTCCCCTGTGCTCGCGCGGCCTCCACCAGGGCGAACTCGAAAGCGTCCCGCTCCGGATCCACCCCGTCGGTCTGTGGGTGCCGGGGGGCGCCATAGCGGGCGGGGTCGATGTCTCCGCCCCCGGTCAGCAGCACGCCCTCCACGCCTTCGAGGCACGCAGGGGCCGCCTCCGGCGGGAGATTCGGGAACATCACCGGCAGCCCCCCTGCCGCCCACACCGCCCGCAGGTAAGCGGCCTCGGTCCCCATCTGCGGGCGGCCCAGGGGATCACGGCCGTGAAGGCGCTTCGTGGTCACACCGATCCGTGGCCGTCGCATCGGAGTTCCCCCCTCATCGATCCGGCAGCGCATAAAGGGTCTGCGCGTTGCGGCAAAGGATGGCTTCGGCCGCTGCCTCTGCCTCCGCCGCCGTGAGATCTCCGTCCGCCACCGTTGCTTCCAGGACATCGCCCAGGATCCGCCGTCCCCAGCGTGCCCCCAGGTAGAACAGCTCGGGGATCAGGTGGGCGTCCGTGGAGAAGAGGATCTTGCTGATCGGCGTCAGCTCCAGGAAGGCGCGGACGGCGAAGGCCATCCCCGCCCGGCTCAGGAAGGGGATCGCCAGCCCCAGGTCCACGTAGACGTGGGGGTAGACCGCTGCCAGATATCCGGCCTCCCGGGTGTAGGGATAGGAGGCGTGGAGGAGCACAAAGGGAACACGGCGAAAGTCTGGATGTTCGAGTAGCGGGCGCAGATGAAGCGGATTGGCCCACCGTAGATCCAGATCTGGATCTCCAAAGCCGGTATGGAATTGAATCGGGAGGCCCCGGCGGGCGGCGGCCTCCAGGGTTCGCCAGACCACCCAGTCGTTCAGGGGTTTGTGAGCCAGCCGCAGGCGCTCCCCCCGCTCCGCCTGCTGTCGCAGAGCGCGGAAGGCAGCCTGGGCGGCCTCAGAGTCTGGGGGCTCCACCGCGAGTCCCGTCCGATAGGCGATGATGGTTTTGTAGCCGACCACCTCGGGATCGAGGACCTCAAGATCAGCCCGGAAGGCTTCCTCGAAGGCTGACCAGGTGGGGGCCTCGGCGATCCGGCGCTCGGCCACGAACTCCACCCGAAGCAGCCGGTAGACGGGAGCGAAGCGGTTGTGCCAGGCCGTGGGCATCACCTGATCCGGCATGAACCCGTCGTCCAGCAGGATGGCCTGGAAGCCCGCAGCCGCGAAGCAGCGCCGGGCTACCTCCTCGAACCCCAGCCGCTCCCGTGTCTCCAGGATGGACTCCAGCGTTGGCTCGCACCCCAAGAGCGCCGCGATCTCCCGCATGCTCCGGCGGAAGAAGATCGTCTCCCGCACGTGGTGGGTGACGACCTCCGCTGCATAGCCCTCGGTGAAGGCCGAGGGATAGGCGAAGGTGCGTGCGTGCTCCGGACGCAGCAGATTATGGGCGTGCTGATCTACGATGGGGATGGCAGACAGGTCCACCGTGCTCTCCTCAATAGCGCTCCAGAAGGATACGCACCTCCTCCTCATGAGGCAGATCCTTCATCGCCTCCCACTCCGCCCGCCGCACCGCCAGGTACGAGCGGGCCAGCTCCGGCCCCAGGGCCTGGAGCAAGACCTCATCTTGCTCCAGGGCAGCGATGGCCTCCCCCAGGCTCGTCGGCAGAGGCTGGATTCCCCGGGCGGCCCGTTCCGCCTCCGGGAGATCCGCCGGATCCACCTGAACCGGCTCGCCTGGGTCGAGCCCTTTCTCCAGGCCGTCCAACCCAGCAGCGATCACCGCCCCCAGGGCCAGGTAAGGGTTGCAAGAGGGATCCACGGTCTTCAGCTCGATGTGGGTGATGGGCCGACCGGCAGGGGGCTGGGGGACCCTCACCGCGGCCTCGCGGTTGCCGTAGCCCCAACAGGTAAAGGCCCCGCTCCAGAACCGCGGACGGATCCGCTTAAAGGAGTTGGGGCTCGGAGTCGTGAAAGCCATCAGAGCAGGCAGATGCTGGAGAACGCCGGCGATGAATGCCCGGGCCTCGGCGGAGAGAGCATTGGGACGGCGAGGGTCCGCTGTGCGGTTGCGATCGCCCCGCCACAAGCTGAAGTGAAGATGGGCGCCGCTGCCGGCTTTGTCCGGGAAGATCTTGGGGACGAAGGAAGCGATGAGGCCATGACGACGGGCGACGGCCCGCACCGTCTCCCGGAAGATGATCTGGTTATCCGCCGCCCGCAGGGCCTCCGCGTAGCGGATCGGCATCTCGAACTGGCCCGGGCCGGACTCCGCGTAGATCATTTCCGGGAGGACGCCCTGAGCCTCCAGGGCCGCGGTGATCTCTTCCAGCACCGGAGCCATGGCGTCCAGTGCGGCGGTCTGGGCGAACACCGTGTTGTCTGCGGGAAGCAGCCGATCCCCGTCCCATCGGAGCAGGTAGAACTCGTTCTCGAAGGCCGCCATGATACGCCATCCCTGCCGCCCAGCCCGCTCGATCATCCGGCGAAGGAATGAGCGCGGACAGTGAGGCCATGGCGCATCTCCCTCGTAGATATCCGTGAACACGCGGGCGTGACCGGGAGCATATGGTAAAGGGGTGAAAGTGGACCAGTCCGCCCGCATGTGGACCTCGCCGGCGGGGGTGAGCCCGGACCCCGAGGCGAGGGCATCCATCATCACCGGGAGAGCCTGCTGGGCGGCAGCAATGCCCACCCCGGCTCCCTCCAGATAGTCCTCCAGGAAAGCCGTATGAACGGCCTTGGCCCGGATCAGACCCGCGTTGTCGCACCAGATGAAGCGAACATACCGGATCTGATGGGTGCGAACGACGGCGAGAACTTCGCTCTTCCCGGGCGTCATTTTCCGAGCCTCCGCGGCGCGAGATGGAAAACAACGCGATGAAGCACATATTCGGCCCGGCCCGGGTTAGGCTTCGGTCCCGGGCCGGGCGTTGCGAGATCTTCTCTCAGGGCGCGGGGACCTTCTGCGGGACGCGCTCAGCAGCCAGGGTGAACTTCCCGCCTTTAACCTCGATGACCGTCACGCCTTTCTGCGGGATATGGGATTGCGGGGAGTAATTGATCACCCCGGTGACGGCCGGGAAGTCCCGGATGCTCTCCAGGGCCTTCTTGATCGCTTGGCCGTCCGTGGAGCCGGCGCGGCGGATGGCCTCGGCCAGCACATACACCGTGTCATAGCCAAGGGCGGCGAAGACTGCCTCCGGCTCCGTGCCGTATTTCTGCTTATAAGCGGCGACGAACTTGCGCACCCGCTCATTCGGCGAGTCCGCCGTCAACAGCGAGTGGGTGGTGAAGAACACATTCTCCGCAGCCGGCCCGGCCACCTGGAGGAGGAGCGGGGTATCGTAACCGTCGCCGCCCACGATGGGGCCGTTGATCCCCGCGTTGCGGAACTGCTTCACGATCGTCCCTACGTCATCCGGTAGCGCCGAGATGTAGTAAAAGGCGGGCTGCTGAGGCAGCGCCTTCACCTTAGCGATCTGGGCCGAGAAATCCTTATCCCCGGATTGATAGGTATCTTCCAGCACGATGGTTCCACCCAGCTCGGTGAAGCGCTCCTTGAAGTATTTGGCCAGCACCGTCGTGTATTCGGCACCTTTGTCCCAGAGCAGGTAGGCGGTCTTGCCGAATTTCTCGAAGGCGAACTCGGCCCCCACGGCCGCCTGCACGTTGTCCCCGAAGGGGGCCAGGAAGAGCATGTCCCCCACCTGCCCGGGCAGGCGCGGAGAGGTCGCTCCCACGGTGATGAAGGGGACCCCGGCTCGCTGGCAGATGGGGCCGGCGGCCAGCACGTAGTCGGAATCGTTGAAACCGATGACCGCCACTACTTTATCCTGCTCGATCAGCTGGGTGACCACGGTGGCGGCCGTGGCCGGGTCGGTCTTGGTGTCGCGGATGAGCAATTCGATGGGCCGGCCGAGCACACCGCCGGCCGCGTTGATCTCTTCGGCGGCCAGGCGGGCGCCGTTGGCGGCAGGCACATCAATGGAAGCCATCCCTCCGGTGAGGTTGAAGGGGGCGCCGATTCGAATCGGGGCCCCGCCCGCGGGGGTCGCCGGTGCCGCGGTCGGGCTGGCCGGCGCAGCGGGCCCGGTCGGCGCGGCAGTGGGAGCCGCTCCGGGCGCACAGGCGGCTGCCGCAAGGATCAGAATCAGGAACAAAACACCGAACCAACGCAGCGGGCGCATGGTTCCTACCTCCTCATAAAAGGATCTGCCTCTCGAACGGAGGAGGCTTTCCAGGGAACCCGGAATTCCCTGATCCAGTCCTCCGTCCGTTCGATCAGGGCCTCCAGCCGGAACTCGCGGTCCCCCAGCAGCCCCTGGCGGCGGAACGCGGTCAGGAAGATGAGCAACACCGCCAGACCGATCTGGCTTAAGCCGTAAAGGGGGCCGATGGAGAACGTCCCCACAGTCACCCCGGGTTCCAGGTTCCGTAGCAGCTCGGTCACGCTCATCACCAACAACGTCCCTACGATCGATCCGGTGATGCTGCCCATTCCTCCCACGATCATCATCACGATGATCTCGAAAGTTTTCGAGAAATAAAACGCGTTGGGGGAGAAAGCAGTGAGGAAATGCGCCCACAACCCTCCAGCCACCCCGGTGAAAAAGGCGCTGATCCCGAAGGCGATCAAACGCACCCGTCCGATGGCCACGCCGACACCCTGGGCGCCCCACGGATCGTCCCGCGCCGCCAGAATCTGCAGGCCTAAAGTGGAGTGTTTGAGGCGCCAAGCGATGTAAACATTCAGAGCAGCCCATAGGGCCGCCCAGCTCAGCGTGGTGTAGGGTGGGACGCCAGCGAAGGTGCGCGTGCCACGGGTGAAGGCTTCCGCGTTGATCAAGACCACGCGGGTGATGATCAGGAAGCCCAGGGTGGCCACGGCCACGAAGTGCCCGCTTAACCGCAGGATGGGGATGCCGATCAGCCCTGCCACAAGCGCCGCAAACAGCCCTCCGAGGAGGAGGGCAGGCAGGAAGGGTAGGGCGACCGAGGCCAGCGGCGCCGGCAGGTCCGGGAGGTTCGCCGCCTTCGCTGTCACCGGCAGGGTGAGGATGGCGGAAGTATATGCGCCCAGGGCCATGAAGCCGATGTGGCCCAGGGAGAAGACCCCGGTGAACCCGGTGAAGAGATTGAGGCTCACCACCAGCATAAGGTTGATCAAGAAAAGAACGCTCAGACGTTGCAGGTAAGCGTTCCCGCCCCGCTCGATCACCAGGTAAAGGCCCAGTAGCAATAGGCCTCCAAGGCCGCGCCCCAGCCAGAGCCAGCCTTGCCGAACAGAGATTGCCTTCATCTCAGATCCGCTCCGCTTCTCCATGGCCAAGCACTCCACCCGGGCGCACCAAGAGCAGGAAGATCAGAACAGCATAGACCAGTGCATCGCGATAGCCCACCACCGCGGAAGGCAAGAGCCCCTGCAAGAAGATCTCCAGGGCTCCCAGAAGATATCCCCCCAGCACTGCCCCCGGGATTGTCCCGAACCCGCCGATGACACAGGCCACGAAGGCTTTCAGCACGGGCTCAAAACCCATGCCGGGCTGGACAGTCCCGATGTGGGCCACCCAGAACAGGACGGCCAAGCCGGCCATCGCCGAGCCGATGGCGAAGGCCAGGAGGGTGACCTTCCCCACCTCGATGCCCATCAACTGGGCTGCGGTGGGGTTCTCCGCCGCTGCCCGCATCGCCAACCCTATCCGAGTGCGGGTGACAAAGAAAGCCAGCCCGCCCAGGGCCAGCAGCGCCCCGCCGAAAGCCCACAGATGGATAGAGGGGATGAAAAGATCTCCCCACGGATGAAAGACCTGGGTGAGCAGCGCCGGCATCGGGAAGGGACGGGACCGTGGGGAGAAGAGCAGGACTGCTATGTTCTCCAGAAACACGGCCACCGCGAAGGAGTTGAGGAGCAGGGCCACATCCGGAGCACCTCGGATCGGCCGGTAGGCGATCCGCTCCATTAACACGCCCAGGGCCGCTGCCCCAAGGATGGTCCCCGCAGCGACGAGGGGGAAAGGCAAGCCCCGTTGGAGCAGGAGCAGGCCGATGTAGGCGCCACCCATCATCACTGTCCCGTGGGCGAAGTTGATCAGCCGCATCACAGCAAACACCATCGCCAGGCCCACGGCCATCAGAGCATACTGGCTGCCCAGCCCCAGGGCGTTGATCAGCTGTTGGATCCAGAACTCCAGAGAACCGACGGCATGCATAAGAGGACGATCCTCCTTCCGTCTCAGCGTCCCAGATAGATCCGCACCAGATGAGGGTTCTCCCGCAGGCGGGCGGCCGAATCGGCCAGAACCAGGCGCCCGGCCTCCAGCACATAGGCCCGATCGGCTAAGCCCAGGGCCTTCTCGGCGTTCTGCTCGACGATGAGCATGGTCAACCCCTGGGCCTTCAGCCGGGCCAGGGCCTCAAACACCTCCTCGACCACCCGGGGTGCCAGCCCCAGGGAGGGTTCATCCAGAAGCAGAACCTCCGGCTCCGCCATCAGCGCCCGGGCGATGGCTAACATCTGCTGCTGTCCCCCGGAGAGCAGCCCTGCCCGCTGGTTCAGGCGCTCCTTCAAGACGGGGAAAAGCTGGAGCACCCATTCCAGGTTCCGACGCTCCCGTCCGGGATCCCGCAACCGGTAAGCGCCCAGCCACAGGTTCTCCCCTACCGTGAGGTTCTTGAACACCTGACGACCTTCCGGACACTGGATGATTCCCATCCGGGCGATGGCCGCTGGCGGTCGCCCTGTGATTTCGCTGCCCTTATAGAAAACCTGACCCCGGGCAGGGCGCAGCAGTCCAGAGATCACCCGCAGGGTAGTGGTTTTGCCTGCCCCGTTGGGCCCCAGCAAGGCCACCACCTCCCCGGGCTTTACTTGCAACGAAAGGCCGTGTAAAGCTCGGATCGCTCCGTAGGCCGCATCGATCTCACGCAGCTCCAGGATGGCGGGCTCGCCCAAGGAAGGCCTCCAGCACCAGAGGGTTGTTGCGGATCTCCTCCGGCGTCCCCTCGGCCAGCAGTGTCCCGGAGCTCAGCACGTGAAGGCGCGGGCAGAAGCGCATCACCACCGGCATGTCATGGGCCACCATCACAATGGCCACGCTGCGCTCTTGATGAAGACGGCGCAGCTGCTCCACCAGCGCCTCGCTCTCCTCCGGGTGAAGGCCGGCCGTGGGCTCGTCCAGAAGCAGGAGGGATGGCTCCAGAGCCAGGGCGCGGGCGATCTCCACCCGCCGCTGATCCCCATATGAGAGGGCCGCGGCAGGCCGATTGGCGAGGTGAGCGATCCCCAGCTGTGCCAGAAGATCCATCGCCCGCTCACGCAGCCTTTGAGCCCGCCGCTGCCCCGGCCCAAAGCCAAGCAAGAGCGAATCCAGGTCAGGCGGATGATGAACGGTCATGGCCACCATGACGTTCTCCAGGGCTGTCAGGGAGGGGAACAAGCGGATGTTCTGGAACGTGCGAGCGATCCCCAGCGCCGGGATCCGATGGACAGCCAATCGGGTGAGATCTCGACCGCGAAAGCGAATGGACCCCTCATCCGGCTTCAGGAAGCCGCTCAGGAGATTGATCAGCGTGGTCTTGCCCGCTCCGTTGGGCCCGATCACCCCCAGGATCTCACCCTCCCGGAGGGTCAGGCGATAGTCCTTTAAGGCGATCACGCCCTGAAAACGCTTGGTCAGCCCTTCTACTTCCAGCAGAGGAGCTGATCCTCTTTCCTGCTGGGCTGGCTTTTTATACTCGCCAGGTTGAATCGTCCGAGATCCATGGATGGAACCCGTCGACGCCATCGTCTTGCCCTGCCCCCAGGAGATTCACAAATATGACAGATGTGCAAGTTTGCACTATTGTAGTAAGCACGTTCGAGATTGTCAAGGATCAGTGCGAGGGGATCTCCAGAGCAGAGACCACGAGAGGAGCCGGCTCGGGGCGAGAGGGGATGGGGTTTCTCCGAAACCGGCCCCTTGAAGGGGAGGCCTCTCTCGTCGCGGCCTCCGGGTTCACTCCTCCGCTTCCGCCGCGACCTGGGCGAGCTCCTCCGCCGTCACCGCTTCCACGTTGTAGCGAGAGAGCCCCTCCCGGATGCGGGCCATGACCTCGTCGAAGGACATGGTCACGATCCGCTTGCGACGGATGGGGTTGACCTGAGAGAGCACCGCCTGCTTCAGGAAGGGATAGCGGATGCCCCGCTCGTGCAGGGCTTCCAGGATGGGTTCCAGCATCGCGTCGATGGCTTCGATCACCTGGGCCCGGCGCTCCCGTTCTCCGAGCGCTTCCCGCAACGGCATGTCCAGGAAACCATCCACCTTGCGGAGGATGGGGACGTAGCCCGCGCCGGCGAACCGCTCCTTGCGATCATACAGGATCCCCAGGGTGATGAGATGCGCTTCCTCAAACTGGAAAGCGAAGGCCCGCTCCGGGTCCTCCGGATGCTCCTCCCGCAGGGTTCGATACATCCGGAGAACCTCCAGCGCCTTCTCCCGAAGGTTGTGGGCTTTCTCTGTGTTCAGACCGAGGATGTGATAAGCCACTGCGGGATCCGGGATCAGGATGGCTGTGATCCGGCGGGCGCCAAGCCGGAACATCGCCTCCCGCCGATGGTTGCCGTTAGGGGTCCAGTAGCGGCCGTCCGGGGTTCGGATCGCGACGATGGGGTCGATGAAACGACCGATCGCCCGGATCACCGCTTTCAAGCGCTCCACGTGATGGGGAGAGAGATCCCGCTGATAGGGGGTGGGCTCCACGCGGTCCAACGGCAGCTCCACCAGGAGCTGCCAGCGGCCGCCATAGGGATCCGGATAAACCGCCCACACCACGCCCCCATCCGCCTCCACCTGCTGGGCCAGCTGCTGGATCTCCGCCGGGATCTCCCGAGACATGGGCGCTTCCTCCCCCGTTTCGAATTCCACCCAACACATCTCTCATTATAACCCCACCTTCAAATCCCAGAGGCCCCACCTTAGAATATCCGATTTTGGGAAAATTACGGTGTCTTACACAAGAAATGATTTTGATTACATCCATTATCAAAAATTTTGTTGTTGGTTTTGACAGCATGCGCGGGTTTGTGGATAATGAGAGCAGAACAAGTATTGTCTTTTGTCTTAGGCTCCTCGACAGCGTGTCGGGTAGGGGGTCTCCGCCGGAGGCCATCGCGGCGATGAGGAGAAGAGGGAGCCCACGCCCTGTAGGGAAAGTTTCGACGGCCTGGGATCTGGCATTCCCCTTCTCTGATTCATAATAAGGAGGTGCCCCATGGCGAAGTTGCTCCGGGTGAACATGACGGATCTCTCCGTCCGCTTCGAGGAGGTGCCGGAGAAATACGCGTTGCTGGGCGGCCGCGGCCTGACCTCCAGCATCATCTACGATGAAGTCCCCCCGCTCTGCCACCCCCTGGGTCCGGATAACAAACTGATCATCGCGCCGGGCATCGTCAGCGGGACCAAGGCCCCCACCTCCGGCCGGACCTCCTTCGGCGGCAAGTCCCCGCTCACCGGAGGCATCAAGGAGAGCAACGCCGGCGGCCTCTCCTCGCAGAAGATCGCCCGCCTGGGGATCAAGGCGATCATCGTGGAAGGCCAGCCGCGGGAGAAGGATCGTTTCTACGTCCTCAAGGTGGACAAGGACGGCGCCCGCCTGCTGCCGGCGGATCACCTGAAGGGCAAGGGGATGTATGAGACCTGCGATCTCCTCTGGAAGGAACACGGGGAGGGCGTGGCCATCATCGGCATCGGCCCCGCCGGGGAGATGCGCATGGCGGCCGCCGGGATCTGCGTCAACGATATGGAGAACACCGCGGGGCGATACGCCGGCCGCGGCGGCCTGGGAGCGGTGATGGGCTCCAAAGGGCTCAAGGCCATCGTCATCGACGATCGGGGCGGGCCGGGCGTCGAGATCAAGAACCCCGAGCTGTTCGAGCGGGGCATCAAGAAGCTCACCCAGGCCTCCCTGACCCACGACGTGACCAAAAAGGGCGGCGCCCTGAACACCTACGGCACCAACGTCCTGGTGAACATCATGAACGAGGCCGGCGGCTACCCCACCCGCAACTTCTCCTCCGGCCGCTTCGAGCTGGCCTCCCAGATCAGCGGCGAGACCAAGGCCGAGATCATCCACAAGCGCAACGGCGAGGGGATGACCGGCCATCCCTGCCACCCCGGTTGCATCATCCAGTGCTCCGACCGCTGGGCCAACCCGGACGGGACCTTCAAGGTCTCGGTGATGGAGTATGAGTCGGTCTGGGCGCTGGGCGCCAACTGCGGGATCGGGGACCTGGACAAGATCGCCGACCTGATCTGGCTTTGCAACGACATCGGGGTGGACACCATCGAGATGGGCGACACGCTGGCCGTGGCCATGGAGGCCGGACTGCTGGCCTTCGGCGACGCGGACACCGCCATCCGCCTCCTGAACGAGGAGGTCCGGCACGGCACCCCGCTGGGCCGCATCCTGGGCAACGGCTGCGTCTTCACCGGCCGCGCCTTCGGCGTCACCCGCATCCCGGCCGTCAAAGGGCAGGGGATGCCCGCCTACGAGCCCCGGGCGGTCAAAGGGATCGGCGTGACCTACGCGACTTCCACGATGGGCGCCGATCATACCGCCGGCTACACCATCGCCCCGGAGATCCTGGGCGTGGGCGGCAAGGCGGATCCCTTCGCCGTCCAGAAGGCGGACCTCTCCCGAGCCTTCCAGGCCACCACCGCCTTCATCGACTCCACCGGCTATTGTCTCTTCGATGCCTTCTGTGTGCTGGACATCCCCGAGGGCTTCGAGGGGATGGTGGAGTCGTGCGCCGGCGTGCTGGGGGTGAACTGGACCACCCAGGATGCCATCCGCCTGGGATATGAGATCATCCGCAAGGAGCGGCTGTTCAACGAGGCCGCCGGCTTCACCAAGGCCCATGACCGCCTCCCCGACTTCATGACCAAGGAGCCGCTCCCGCCCCACAACACCGTCTTCGACGTCCCGCCGGAGGAGCTGGACGCGGTCTATGACTTCAGCAAGTGGCCTAAGGAGGTCGTGGGGGAGGTCGCGGCCTGAGCGGTTCTCTCCCGGAACGCGATGCCGAAATCGGGGGATGGGTGGGTGTTCCGGACACCTGCCCATCCCCTTGTTATCCCTCCAGGACCGGAAGGGTTGCGCTCCACGATCCGCGATGATCGAGATCCATCTATATGGTGATCTCCGTCGCTATATCGGCCAGGAGGATCCGCGGCAGGATGCGGTCGCCCTCCTGCCCTATCGCCCCGGCATGACGGTGGCCGAGGCCCTGCGGGATCTGGGAGTTCCCCTCGAGGAAGCCCGGCATATCTTCATCAATGGGCTCTACGACCCGGAAGGGATGCGGCGGGCCCTGCGGGAGGGCGATCGCATCGGCGTTTTCCCTCAAAACATGACCATGCCGCACATCCGCCTCTTCGCCCCCCGCGCGACCCGTGAAGGATGAACGTTCGCGCCGGGGCCGTCCCATCGCCCGGAACAGGAGGGCCAGGAGATGATCGAGGTGCATCTCTACGGGGAGCTGCGACGTTACGCCGGAAAGACGGATCCACGGGAGGAGGCAGTGCTCCGGATCCCCTATCGGGAGGGGCTGACGGTGGCGGATCTCCTGCGGGAGCTCGGCATCGATCCGGAGCGTGAGGTGAGCAACATTTTCATTAACGGGCGCTACGATTACCATGCGCGCTCCCGTCTGCTCCGAGACGGCGACCGCCTGGGAGTCTTCCCTCGCAATATGGGGATGTTGTATTGTTAGGCGGATGAAAGACCCATCGCGCCGGAGGCGTGAGGAAGGATGCAAGTTAAGGTTCAGGTTTATGCGATCCTCCGTCAGTATATCCCGGGCGCCTACCAGGGACCCCTGATCCTGGAAGTCCCGGAGGGGACGACGGTCGGGCAGCTGATCGAGCGCTTGCCCATCCCCCGGGAGCTGGCCCGGGTGGTCTTCGTCAACGGGATCCGTCAGGAGCCGGATTGGGTGCTCCGGGAGGGAGACGAGGTGGGGATCTTCCCGCCGATCGCGGGAGGCCACCCGAACCCGGCGTGAAGGATGCCGCGGCTCCCATCCCAATCCTCGACAGGGCGAAGGGTCTCGTTTTAGAATAAAGACGATGATCCAAAACTCGCGGAGGTGCACCATGGCGCATACCCTTCCCCCGTTGCCTTACCCGTATGATGCCCTCGAGCCTTACATCGACGCACAGACGATGGAGATCCACCACACCCGACACCACCAGGCGTATGTCAACAACCTGAACGCCGCCCTGGAGAAATATCCCGAGCTCCAGGACGTGCCGGTGGAGACCCTCCTGCGCAACCTCCCCAGCGTCCCCGAGGACATCCGGGAGGCGGTGCGCAACAACGGCGGCGGCCATCTGAACCACAGCATGTTCTGGACGTTGATGAAGCCAGGCGGGGGCGGGGAGCCGAGCGGCGCCCTGGCCGAGGCCATCGCCAAGGCCTTCGGGAGCTTCGCCAACTTCAAGGAGCTCTTCACCAAGGCGGCCATGGGCCGCTTCGGCAGCGGCTGGGCCTGGCTCAGCATGACCGCCTTCGGGAAGCTGGTGGTGCACTCCACCCCGAACCAGGACAACCCGGTGATGGAAGGCCTGATCCCCCTGCTGGGCCTGGACGTCTGGGAGCATGCCTACTACCTGAAATACCAGAACCGGCGGGCGGATTACGTCCAGGCCTGGTGGAACGTGGTGAACTGGGATCAGGTGGCCGCCAACTACGCGAAGGCCCTCGAGGCCATCCGCACCGGCGTCCGCGCCTGAACTCTCCTGCGAGGAAGAGGCGCCGTCCGAAGATCCGCGAGCCCGGTCCGAGAAGGCCGGGCTCGCGCTGGTTTTCCCCGGCGCGGTTGCCGGGAGGCCAAAAGCATGCCAGGATGAACGCGAGGACGTTCGGGAGGGGTTTCGAATGGGCTACGCGCCGCTGACCCTCCAGGAGGTCGCACGGCGGATCCGGGAGGCTCTGACGGATCCCGAAGGGGGAGAAGCGGACGCCTGGCTGCCGATCCGGGAGTTCCTGGACGATTTCCGCGCCGCTGCCCCGGAGGTCCGGCAGGCCATGATCGAGGCCCGCCCGGAGCCCACCGGGGACCCCCGTTTCGACGCCTACCTGGCGGCCCTGGCCGAACACCTGGCCGTCCGTCACGGCCTGAGGGTCCCCCGGTGGGTGGAGGAGCCCGGGCGCTTCCTGGACCGCTGGTGGTTTCCCACCCGCTTCCGCAGCCTGCATGCCATGGCCCTGGTGGAGAGCCCCGCGGCCTTCCGGCGGCGCGGGATCTTCGTGGATCATACGGAACTGGAACGGTGTTAAGGAGATGGATCGGGCGGAGATCCTCACGCTGAACGGAGGGGAGCCCGATGGCGCCTTTGACGGAGCTGCGCGCTCGTGGTCAGTCGGTCTGGCTGGATGAGATCCGCCGGGAGTGGCTGGAGGATGGAACTTTGAAGGAGCTGATCCGGCGAGGGGTGACCGGCCTCACCAGCAATCCGACCATCTTCGAGCGGGCCATCACGTCCAGTCCGGCCTACGACGCCGCCATCCGAACCCATCTCCTCCGGGATCCCGAGCTGGAAGTTGCCGCCCTTTATGAAGCCCTGGCGGTCGAGGACATCCGCATGGCCGCGGATCTGCTGCGGCCGGTCTATGAGGCGACGGAGGGCGGTGACGGCTATGTGAGCCTGGAGGTCTCGCCTCACCTGGCCCACGACACGGAGGGGACCATCGCCGAGGCCCGGCGGCTGTGGCAGGCGGTCGATCGGCCCAACCTGATGATCAAGGTCCCCGCCACCCCGGCGGGGATCCCGGCCATCGAGGCCCTGATCGCCCAGGGGGTGAACGTCAACGTCACGCTCATTTTCTCTCCCACCCACTACGAGGCTGCAGCGGAAGCCTACTGGCGAGGCCTGCGGCGGCGGGCGGAGAGGGGCGGGGATCTTCGATCGGTGGCCTCCGTGGCCTCCTTCTTCATCAGCCGCATCGACACCGCGGTCGACCGCGCCCTGGAGGCCCTGGGGACGCCGGAGGCCCTTGCGCTGCGGGGACGGATCGCCGTGGCGGTGGCGAAGCAAGTCTACCGCCGCTTTCGGGAGCGTTTCCTCCCGGAGGCCTTTCCGGAGCTGGCCGCGCGGGGGGCGCGGGCGCAGCGGGTCCTGTGGGCCAGCACCAGCACCAAGAACCCGGCTTATTCCGACGTGAAATACGTGGAGGAGCTGATCGGACCGGACACGGTCAACACGATGCCTCTGGCCACGCTTCAGGCCTTTGAGGATCACGGCCGGGTGAGCGGGGACACGGCCCTGGAGGGCTGGGAGGAGGCGAAGGCGGATCTGGCAACCCTCGCCCGGCTGGGGATCGATCTGGAGAGGATCCTGGAGCAGCTCCAGGTCGAGGGGGTGGCGGCCTTCGTTCGCTCCTACGATGCCCTCCTCGCCGCCCTGGAGGGGAAGCGCGCGCAGTTGCTCTCGATCCAAGAGGGGAGGTGAGCGATGCATCGCGCCCGCACCGACGCGTTGCCCGGTTTTCGCGCCGGGGATCTGACCCTGCGGCCGTTCACAGGGGAGCGCACCATGGTGGTGCGCGTGGAGGCGCCGGCCGGCGCGGTGGTCCCGGCCCATGCCCATCCCCACGAACAGATCACCCTCGTCCTCCAGGGGCGCCTGCGGCTGCGGATGGCGGGGGAGGAGACGGAGCTCGGGCCAGGGGAGATCGTGCACATCCCCTCGGGGGTGGAGCACGAGGTCACGTTCCTGGAGGACGCTCTGGTCTTCGATGTGTTCCAGCCCCCTCGGGAAGATTTCCTCGAGCGCCTGCAGATGACGGCGCTGATCGAATAGAACCCGAGCTCGGGGCGCTCCCTGCTGTAGGAGCGGCTTTAGCCGCGACCCTGGCTTCAGCTGAAGACGGAAGACTCGGGATTGTGGGAAGCGGCTTCATCCGTGACCTTCCGAGATCTTGAAGGCAGGTTCGGAGCGAAAGTCCCTCTTGCAAAAATCAATCCTGTAGGGGTGGCTTCAACGCGACCGATCCGCCGAACACCTGGAGGGAAGCGATGGCGGGATCCTGGACCTCCGCCTATCGGCGTCTGATCCTGCAGGAGACCGAGCCGGGCATTCTGGAGATCATCCTGCATCAACCGGAGACCCTCAACGCGCTGGACGCGGTGGCCCATCGGGAGCTGACGTATGTCTGGCGGGAGATCGACGCGGATCCCTCCGTGCGAGTGGCGCTGGTGCGGGGGGCGGGGCAGGCGTTCTCCGCCGGGGGCGATTTCTCCCTCATCGAGGAGATCATGACGGATCCCCGGGCGTGCCTTCGGGTCTGGAAGGAGGCGCGGGATCTGGTTTACAACGTAATCCACTGCGAGAAGCCCATCGTCTCCGCCATCGAGGGTCCGGCGGTGGGGGCGGGCCTGGCGGTGGCCCTGCTGGCGGACATCTCGGTGGCGGCCCGCGGGGCGCGCCTTCTGGACGGCCATGTGCGCCTGGGGGTGGCGGCGGGGGATCACGCCGTGCTGGTCTGGCCGTTGCTGATCGGCATGGCCAAGGCGAAATATTACCTGCTCCTCAACGAGCCTCTCACCGGAGAGGAAGCCGAGCGGCTGGGGCTGGTTTCGTTGTGCGTGGAAGATGGGAAGACCTACGAGGTGGCCCTGGAGATCGCCCGGCGCCTGGCCCGGGGAAGCGCCTCTGCCATCCGCTGGACCAAATACGCCCTCAACAACTGGTTCCGACTGGCAGGCCCCCTCTTCGACGTCTCCACCGCCCTGGAGTTCCTGGGCTTCCGCCTCCCCGATGCCCGGGAGGGCCTTCAAGCCCTCCGGGAGAAACGGCCACCCCGCTGGCCGCTGGAGGATCTCGCCTCGGATTGAAAGGGAAAGGAGGGTAAGCCGAAATTCGTTTCGTCTTACCCTATGTCCGCAAACCCTTGTTGAGGAGGTGACCCATGCGCTGGGAGATTGCCCCGGAGCGGACTTATCCGGTGTTGCGCATCTTCCTGGAGCAGGGAGAAGAGGTGATCGCCGAGCCCAGCGCGCTTCTCCTCATGCAAGGACCCGTGCGGGTGGATACGGGCATCCGAGGCGGGCTCCTTCAGGGGCTGATGCGCTCCTTGCTGGGAGGAGAATCCATTTTCCTCAATACTTTCCGAGCGGAAGGCCCGGCCCAGGTATGGCTCGCGCCGGCGGGCATCGGCGACATCCACTACGTCCCCTTAAACGGGGAGTCCTTTGTTCTGCAGGATTTCGCTTACCTGGCGCACCATGGTTCGGTGGAAGTTTCGGTGGCCTGGAGAGGTTTCCGGGGCTTCCTGACCGAGGGAGAGCTGGTGTGGCTGAAAGTCCATGGGACCGGAGGCGTGTGGGTCAGCGCGTTTGGGGCCATCGAGGAGATCGAAGTGCCGGCCGGGGAGACCGTCACGGTGGACAACTTCCACTTTGTGGGGATGGTGGAGGGAGCTCAACCGCAGATCCGCATGGTTGGGGGCTTGAAGACCATCCTCTTCGGCGGCGAGGGCCTGGTGGTGGATGTGAAGGGGCCTGCCCGCCTCCTGATCCAAAGCCGGCATATGGTCTCCCTGGCGCAGATCCTCCTTCCGATTATCCGTCGACATGTCCGTTCGGGCGGGAAATAAGGCCTCAGACGGTTAGGGGCCTTCGCGAGTTGGGCGGGAGGCTCCCTCCCTCTTCCAAATCCACCTATTTGAAACAGCCCCATGAGGTGCGAATTGACATTATGGGTTAATCTGGTATAATCCAGACTGACTTCCCACGCGCTGGGGATGGGTGAGGATGGAACGGATCTTCATGGCCTGCGTCCCGGAGCCCTCCTCGGAAGCCTTTCGGGCCGCGATCCGGCGCGGTCTGGAGGCGCTGGGGATATCCCTCCCAGCTGGGCGTCGGGTTTTCCTCCAGCCGGCTTGCCCCTGGGCTCATCCCCGTTTCGCTCCCCATGCGTTCACCCCGGTCGCGCTCCTGGAAGCGCTGCGCTCGCTGTTCATCGACTGTTCCATCGTTGTGGGAGCAGGAAGTCTCCCGGGCTTCCCGGCCCGTTATGCGATGCAGCAAGCAGGTTATGGGGCTTGGGCTCGTCGCCATCGCATCCCCTTGATCCCCCTCGACGAGGTTTTCGATGGGCAAGCCTCCCGATGGCCGGACCTTCTTCGGGGCATTGACCTTTGGATCGCCCTGCCTCGCCTGACCGGGAGCGGGTTCCTGGGGTTCGCTGGTTCGGCGCGGCATCATATGTTCCTGCTGAACCCCACCGAGCATCTTCACGCCTACCCCCGGTTGCCGGAGGTGATCATCCAGACTCTGCAAGAACATCCTCCGCACCTCATCATCCTGGATGCCACCCAGGTGCTCCATCGCGGGGGGGAGCTGGCAGGCGAACCCCTCACGTTCTCGGTCTTGGTGATGGGAACCCATCTGCTCACGATGGATCTGATCGCTGCCCGGCTCTACGGCCTGGATCCTTTGGAAGTCCCCTGGATCCGGGAGGCTGTTCGGCAGGGCCTGGGTCCTGCTGACCTTTCGGAGATCCGCATCCAAGGAGACCTATCCCTGGAGGATCTGGGGCGATTGGGGGAGCAGGTGATCCGGCCTGACCCGCTCCCGGAGCGTTATCCCTGGCCGCCCCAGGTGCGGGTGTTTCGTTCCGAGGCTGAGCCTCTCTGGAACATCCCGGGCGCGCTGATGGAAACCCTCTGGGTGCTGGAGCACGGGGGGATCTCCTTAGCCAAAGCCCGCGAGGCAGCGATCGTGATCGGATCGGTGGGGGAGCTCCCCCGGCCGCGGACGGACACTGCGGCGGCGATCCTCCTCGGAGACTCCGCGCGGGCGGATTATCGGGGATACAGCCGGATCGTTCGGCTCCCGGGCCGCCATGTCCCCGTGGCCCGGCTCCTGCTGGATCTGCCTTATATCCTGCAGGTGGCCTCGCTCCGAAGCGAGCTGGGTTGGGGGTTCCTGTGGGCATCCCTCCGGGCCTTCTTGCAGCGCCGGCTCCGGTTCCAAGCGCTGCGTGAGACCCGGATACAGGGAAGGAGGTGAGATTGAGGAGAGCAAGGTGCTTTCCCCATCGCTTCATCCCACTTTTGAGGAGGTTGCCATGTTTGCCACCCTGCAGCGGATCGGTCGTTCTTTGATGCTGCCGATCGCCGTGCTCCCGGCAGCGGGGATCCTGTTGCGGTTCGGGCAGCCGGACCTGCTGAACATCCCATGGCTGGCGGATGCGGGTGGGGTGATCTTCGGCAACCTGCCCCTGCTGTTCGCCATCGGTGTGGCCATCGGCTTCACCGCCGACATCGGGACGGCCGGCCTGGCCGGGGCGGTCTGTTACTGGGTGCTGACGAAGGTCCTGGCCGACATCAGCACCAGCGTTTATCGCCTCGAGAAGCCCTCCGATATGGGGGTGCTTGCCGGCATCCTGAGCGGACTGCTGGCCGCTTATCTCTACGAGCGCTTCCACACCATCCAGCTTCCCGAGTGGCTGGCTTTCTTCGGCGGCAAACGGTTCGTCCCCATCGTCACCGCCTTCGCGGCGGTGATCCTGGGAATTGTGTTCGGACTGATCTGGCACTGGCCGGAGCAATGGCTGGCTGCAGTGGGGAACTGGGCCACCCAGGCCGGGCCCCTGGGCGCGGCGGTCCATGCCTTCCTCAACCGCTTGCTGATCCCCTTCGGCCTTCATCACATCATCAACTCCATCGTCTGGTTCCAGTTCGGCGATCTCACCCGCTTCTTTGAGACCCGGGGCGCGGAGGGTGGGCTGTTCATGACCGGGTTCTTCCCCATCATGCTCTTCGGGCTGCCCGGCGCCGCCCTGGCCATGTATATGACCGCAGATCCGAAGCGCCGACCCATTGTGGGCGGCATCCTCTTCTCAGCAGCCCTGACCTCCTTCGTCACCGGGATCACCGAGCCGGTGGAGTTCGCCTTCATGTTCGTCGCTCCCGTCCTCTACGTGCTGCACGCCGTGCTGACCGGGATCTCCGCCTATGTCACCATCTCCCTCGGGATCCGGCACGGCTTCACCTTCTCGTCGGGGATCATCGACTACATCATCAACTTCGGGATCGCCAAGCAACCTCTGTTGCTCCTGGTGGTCGGGGTGATCTTCGGGGTGATTTACTACGTGCTCTTCAGCTGGCTGATCCGGACCCTGAACATCCCCACGCCCGGCCGGGAGCCGGAGGCCTGATCCGCATCCTGAGCACCGCAACCGGTCCCTGTGGGCAGGCCGGATCCTGCCTGTCCACAGGGACCTGCTGGAGGGAGAGGGGCAACCATGCGGGATAAAGCGTTGCGCTATATCGAAGCCCTCGGTGGTCGGGAGAACATCCGGGAGATCGACGGTTGCATCACCCGTCTGCGGGCCACGCTGGTGGACCCGAGCAAGGTGGACGAGGCGAAGCTGCGGGCGGCCGGGATGATCGGACGCCCGGTCCGCATGGGCAACGGGATCCAGATTGTGGTGGGTACCCACGCGGAGCTGATCGCCACAGAGATCAACAAAATCCTCCGGGGAGGCTGAATGATCCCCATCCTTTCCCCCTTCACCGGTCGCGTGGTGCCCCTGGAAGAGGTCCCGGATCCCGTGTTCGCGGAGCGGATGTTAGGGGAGGGGATTGCGGTCGAGCCCGACGAGGGGATCGCCGTGGCCCCGCTGCAAGGCCGTCTCGTTGTGTTCCATTCCGCCGGTCACGCCTTCGCGATCGAGGGGGAAGATGGCCTGAAGGTCCTGGTGCACATCGGCCTGGACACGGTTCGTCTGCGCGGAGAAGGGTTCGTGCGGCTGGCTCAGGAGGGAGACTGGGTGGAAGCCGGCCGGCCCATCGCGCAGTTTGACATGGAGCGGATCCGCGCGGCGGGTTTCTCGCTTCTCTCCCCGGTGATCATGCCTGAGCTTCCGGCGGGCTATCGGGTTTTCCCTACCAAAGCCCATGCCGTGAGGGCAGGGCAGGATCCCCTGCTTTACGTTGTGCGGGAGCAAGGATGAGCGTGAAACGCCTGCTGGACGCCTTTGCCAGCGACTTCCGCGCTATGGACGGCCGGGAGCTGCGGGAAAGCATCCGGCTCGCCGAGGGCCGGACGCTGTGCGCGGAGATCCTGGTCCTGGCCCCTCCGCTGGTGGATGGGATCAGCAACGTGGAGCTGGCGGCAAGCATGGGGGCGGACCTCATCCTGTTAAACGGTTATGATGTCCTCCAGCCTCAGGTAATGGGCTTCCCAGGGACGGGAGGGCTGGATCTGGGGTGGACCCATCTGCCAGCGGGTCTGGGCACCACGCCGGAACAGATCAAGCGGTGGATCGGCCGCCCCGTGGGCCTCAACCTGGAGCCCATCTCGATCCCGGAACTGGCAGCGCGGATGCCCGGGCGACTGGCCACTCCTGAGAACGCCCGGCTGGCACAGGAGCAGGGGGCGGATTTCCTGGTGATCACGGGCAACCCCAAGACAGGGGTCACCGGACAGGGGATCGCGGAGGCCATAAGGCGGATCCGAGAGGACCTGGGGGATGCCCTTCTTCTCCTGGCAGGGAAGATGCACCGGGCAGGCGTGGATCAGCCGGTAGTCACGGAAGCAGATGTGGAGGCCTTCCTCGCAGCCGGGGCGGATGGCGTGCTGATCCCGCTGCCCGGGACCGTGCCGGGGCTTCTGGAGCACGAGGCCGCCCGGCTGGTCGAGCGGATCCATCAGGCGGGACGACTGGTGATGGGCACCATCGGGACCTCCCAGGAGGGTGCCTCCCCCTCAGTCATCGAGCAGCTGGCCCTGACCGGCAAGCGAATCGGGGTGGATCTTTTCCACATCGGCGACGCGGGGTTCACCGGGATCGCCTTCCCCGAAAACATCTACACCCTCTCCATTGCGATCCGCGGGCGCCGACACACCTGGCGCCGTATGGCTGCCTCTCCTTATCGCTGAAACCCCTTTGCGCCCCGGAGGGCGAGGTGCCAGCCGACCCTCTTGACAATTCCCTTCTTTCCCATTACACTGGAATTGAATCGTTTCAATCCCGGGGGTGGGATGGCGACGATCCGGGATGTGGCGCGACGAGCGGGGGTTTCCCCGGCCACGGTCTCCTATGTGCTGAACAACTCGGGGCCGGTGCGCCCGGAGACCCGGGAGCGGGTGTTGCGGGCCATCGCCGAGCTGGGTTACCACCCCCACGCCGGCGCCCGTCAGCTGAAACGCCGCCGCACGGACACCATCGGCCTGATCCTCCCCACCGGCGAGCGCCGCCTCAGCGACCCCTTCTTCCTTGAACTGATCCATGCCCTCGGCGATGCCTGCGCCACCCATCAGCTGGACCTCCTGATCGCCACCTGCCGGGACCCCGCCGCCGACCTGCGCCTGATCGATCGCCTCTTCAAGGGACGCCGGGTGGACGGCTTCATCCTGATCGACCTGCAGCGCCACGACCCCCGCATCCCCCACCTCCAGGCTGCGGACATCCCCTTCGTGGCCTTCGGGCGGATCGAGGGCGATGGGGAATTCCCCTGGGTGGATGTGGATGGGGCGGCCGGGATGCGGGAGGCAGTCGCCTACCTGGTTGGGAAAGGGCATCGCCGCATCGCCTACCTGAGCCCCCCGCTCTCCTTCACCTTCGCCCACCATCGCTTCCAGGGCTACCGGCAGGGCCTGCTGGAAGCCGGCCTCCCCTTCGATGAAGATCTCGTCCGGATCACCCGCCTGACGATCGAAGGGGGCTACGAGGCCGCCCGAGCGCTCCTGGAGGCCGGGATCCCCTTCACCGCCCTGATCGCCGCCACCGACCTGATGGCCCTCGGGGCGATGCGCGCGCTGCATGAGGCCGGGCGGACCCCCGGACAGGATGTGGCCGTGATCGGCTTCGACGACATCCCGATGGCCGCCCAGGCCCACCCACCCCTCACCACCCTGCGCCAGCCCATGGACCAAATCGGCGAAGGCCTGGTCCGCACCTGGCTGGCCGCCGTCAACGGAGAATCCCCACCCCCGATCCTGATCTCACCGACCCTGATCCGCCGGGAGTCGGCCTGAGCCCACTCCGTAACCACGAACCCGGCTCTTTGAATTTCAATGCGGATTGAAACGTTTCGAACGGAGGACCGATGCGGTTGCCGCGGGATTATTACCACGTGTTTCTGGGGAACGGACACGACGCGGTGCTGATCGGCTACACCGGGGCGATGGTGCCGGACCGCCCGCCGAACGGCTGGCATCCCTATCTGGATCGCTGCCAGTGGTATAAGTCCGACCGCTACTACCCCGAGGACCGCCTGGTGGATGTGGTTCCCCCGCGCCGTCCGCCTTTCGCCGCGGCGCTGCCGAAATCCGGGAAGCCCTGGGCCGAGCTCGCCCCCCTGGGCTACACCGCCTACGAAGTAGAAGTCGAGGGACAGCCGGGCCATGTCCGGGGCTTCACCCAGACCTTCGTCCCCGAGGAAGGGACGGTCTATACCACGGTGGACTGGGGGGTGGCTCGGGCGGAGGTGGCCACTTTCCTGTGCCCCGACCGCCCGCTTCTGGTGATCCGTTACCGCTTCAACCGGCCGGTCCGCCTCCGGGCCTTCGCCGCCCCTGGCGTATGGCATGAAGAGGGCTATGAGACGGATCCCTTCGACGCCCTCACGTTCCTGGAGGACCGTGCGGCGGCCTTCTACCGGCTGGGGCCTTATCAGGGTTTCATCGAGGTCGCCCTCTCGGGAGCGCAGCGGTGGGGGCGAGAGGGGAAGGTCTGGTGGCTGGAGGGGGAGGGGACGCACTTCACCCACTACTTCGCCATCGCCGACGACTACGCAGGCCCCCTGGACACCGCGGTCATCCCCCGGGCGATGGAAGAGGGACCGGAGGCGCTGCACGCCCGCGCCCGTTCCTTCTGGCAGGCCTACTTCTCCGTCTCCCGTTTCGAGATCCCCGCGCCCGACTTCCAGCGGGTCTACCGGACCAGCCGGTATCTCTTCAAGGCCATCCAGAACCCGGCCTCCGGAGGGCTCCCGGTGGGCAACCTGCGGCTGACCTGGTCCTCCCACCTCTTCTGGGACGCTTACTTCATCCATCGGGCGCTCCTGGAGGCCAACCACGTGGCGGAGGGGGAGGCCGCCGTTGGGTTTTTCCTGCGCACCCGGGAGGCCGCCGCGCGCCACGCGCGGGAGGATTTCGGCGCCCCCGGTCTGAAATGGGACTGGGAGCTGACCCACCGCGGGGAGCCCGCTTACGGCATCTGGGTGCACCAGAAGGAGCAGGTCCACAACAACGCGGCCTACGCCAACATGCTGCTCCAGCAATACCTCTTCACCCGGGACCGCCGGATCCTGGAGGCGGTGTTCCCTCTGCTGGAGGGCCTGGCGACCTTCTTCCTCCACGCGGTGGTGGAGGAGACGCCCCGGGGCCTGGAGATCCGCCCCATGGTCGGGGTGGACGAGCGGCCGGTGCGGGTGCGCAACGAGGGGATCACCCTGGCCGGCACCATCCGTCTGCTGGAGGGCTATGTCGAGGCGGCCCGCTGGCTGGGTCGGGAGAACGGCCTGGCCCGTCGCAGCGCCGAGGCTGCCGCGCGCCTGCGCCGGACGCTGGACGGCCTCTACAACGGCCGCTACTTTCAGGCCTCAGAGGACGAGGATCGCCTCAACGTGAGCAGCCTGGCCCCCATCTATCCGATGGAGGTGATCCCCCCGGAGGACCCGCGGGCCCTCCGGACGGTGCGGGCGTATCGGGCCCGTTACGCCGGACGGATGGTCGGGCACGGGAACAACGAGTGGGGCTTCCCCTGGGCCGCGGCGATGCTGGCCACCCTTCAGGCCTGGCAGGGCGACGGGGAAGGAGCCTGGCAAACGTTGCAGGAGCTCCGCCCCGCTTTCTCGCTGCACGGGGGGATCGCGGAGACGGTGGATGAAGAGGGCCGGTGGAACATGCAATATTTCGCCACCGCCCACGGGGCGCTGTGCACCGCCTTGCATCACTTGGTGGTTCAGACGCGGGCGGACCGCCTGGTCATCGGGCGTTCGATCCCTCCGGAGTGGGAGTCCGGATCCTGGGAGAACCTGCGGGCCCACGGCCTGCTCGTTTCCGGCCGCTGGGATCTCCGGCAAGGCTTCCTGGAAGCGGTCCTTCGCAACCCCACGGCGGAGCCGCTTTCCATCCGGCTTCAGATCGGAGAGATGGACAGGGTTGTCTCCGTTGCGCCGGGGACGGCGCAGCGGTTCCAGATCCCATTACCTGAAAGGAGGCTGCCATGAAAAGGTTCCTGCTCCTGCTCGCGGTCCTGGCCCTGGCCGTGACGGCCTGCGCGCCGGCGGCCACCCCCACCCCCGCCGTCACCCGGGAGGTGGTGGTCACCCGGGTGGAGGTCACCAAGGAGGTGGAGAAACCGAAGGTCACCGTGCGGCTCTCCGGTTGGGCGGCCAACCCTCAGGAAACGGCCCTGCTGGAGTCCCTGCTGTATCGTTGCTCCCTCAAGAACCCCGACGTCGTGGTGAAATACGAGCCGATCACCGGGGACTACTGGGCCAAGATCAAGACCCTGGTCGCCTCTAAGGAGGAACCGGACATCTACTACATGGACATCTTCCAGTTCCCCTTCTTCGCCGCCAAGGGCGTTCTGGTCCCCCTCGACGACTATATGGCGAAGTCCGGCGTGAAGAAGGAGGATTTCATCAAGACCCTGATCGACGCCTTCACGGGGCCGGACGGCAAGGTCTACGGCATCCCCAAGGACTTCAACACCCTGGCCCTGTTCTACAACAAGGACCTCTTCGCCAAGGCCGGGATCCCGGAGCCCAATGAGAACTGGACATGGGACGACCTCAAGGAGGCCGCCCGCAAGCTCTCGGATCCGGCCAAGGGCATCTACGGCCTGGGCGTCCCGCCCGACCCCGGCCGCTTCCCGATCTTCGTCTTCCAGAACGGGGGTCGCATCATGAAGGAGGACTTCAGCGACACCCTGCTGGACAGCCCGGAGGCCGTTGAGGCGGCGCGGTTCTATACCTCCTTCCGGGCGGAGAAGATCGGGGCCATCCCCTCGGACGTGGGGGTGGACTGGCAGGGGACGGCCTTTGGGCAGGGGAAGCTGGCGATGGTCTTCGAGGGCGGCTGGCTGATCCCCTACCTGCGGGAGCAGTTCCCCACCTTGAAGTGGGGCGCGACCTTCCCGCCGAAGGGCCCCAAAGGGCGAGGGAACCTGATCTTCACTGTGGCCTACGTGATCTCCAAGAACAGCAAGAACCCGGAGGCCGCCTGGAAGACCATCGAGTGTCTCACCAGCGAGGAGAGCCAGACCGTGGTGCTCTCCACCGGGTTCGCCCTGCCGTCCCGCGCCAAACTCACCGAACACGAATACTTTAAGACCCATCCGGAGTCCCTGGTGATCTTCAAAGGCGCGGAGTTCGGCACGCCCTTCATGTGGGGCCTGCGGGGGGATGTGGTGAACGAGCAGATGGGCAAGGCCCTCGAGCGGATCTACCTGGAAGGCCAGGACGTGGCCGCCAGCCTCAAGCAGGCCGCTGAGGAGATCCGCAAGGCCCTCAAGGAACAGCAATAACCACGGAGCGGGGGGGCGGGCCCAGGAGGCCCGCCCCCCAAGGGGGAAGCGATGGCCCGGAAGTGGCGCCGGCGGCTGGGGGAGTGGATCGCCGCTTATGTCCTGCTCGCGCCCTATCTCTTCGTCTTTCTGGTCTTCAACGTCTTCGCCATCGCCTACGCCCTCTATCTCTCCTTCACCTACTTCGATCTCTTCAGCCCACCCCGCTGGATCGGGCTGGGAAACTACCTTTACCTGCTCCAGGACCGTCTCTTTCTGCAGAAGGCCGTCCCCAACACCCTCAAATATGTGGCCGTGGTGGTTCCCACCCAGACGATCATCAGCCTGCTGCTGGCCTTCGCCTTAGATCAGGAGATCAAGTTTCGCCGCTTCTTTCGCACGCTCTTTTATGTGCCTTCGGTGACCTCCTCAGTGGTGATCAGTCTGATCTTCCTCTGGTTGTTCAAGAAGACCGGGGTGATCAATCAGATCCTGGGTCTCTCCATCGACTGGCTCAACAGCCCCGTCTTCGCCCTGCCGACCATCATGATGGTCAACATCTGGTCCACCACCGGGACCATGATGGTGATCTTCCTCGCCGGCCTCCAGGACATCCCGGTGACCTACTATGAGGCGGCGATGATCGACGGGGCGAACCGCTGGCAGATGCTCCGCCACATCACGATCCCGCTGCTGCGCCCGGTGATCTTCTTCGTCGTGACCATGGGGGTTATCGGCTGCTTTCAGGTGTTCGATCAAATTTACGTGATGACCGCCGGGGGGCCGCTGGACTCCACCACCACCATCGCCTACCTGATCTACAAGTGGGCCTTCCAGAGCACCACGCCCTTCATGGGGCGGGCCTCGGCGGTGGCCTTCGTGCTGGCGGCGATGATTCTCATCGTGACCGTGATCCAGCGCCGCCTGATCGAGCGTCCGACGGAGGTGTGAGATGGCGGCTGAGGCGATGGCGCCGGCCAAACCGGCGGTGCGCTACCGGGACGAGTTCGCATGGTGGGATCGCATCAAGAAGCCGCTTTTTTACGGGGTGCTCATCGGCTGGTCGATCATCGCCGTGACGCCTTTCTACCTCACGGTGGTCTTCTCCCTCAAGCCCCTTACCCATCTTTACGAGGCGCCCTTCTTCTGGCCGACCCCCTTCACCCTGGAGAACTATCTCAAGGTCGTCACTGAGTTCCGACACCTCTTCCCCCGCTGGATGCTCAACAGCGCCCTGGTCGCGGGGCTGCTCGCCGTGGTCCGCACCCTCTTCTGTGCCATGGGGGGTTACGCCTTCGCCCGGCTGCGCTTCCCGGGGCGGGATCTCCTCTTCTGGGCCATGCTGATCACGATGATGATCCCCGGCCAGGTCACCCTGATCCCCAACTTCTTGATCGTTCGCCAGATGAAGCTCCTGGACAGCCTGCTGGCCCTGATCGTGCCGGGGATCGCGGGGGCCTTCGGGGTCTTCATGATGACCCAGTTCTACAAGAACCTCCCCCGGGAGCTGGAGGAGGCGGCGATGATCGACGGGGCCGGGTGGTTCACCATCTTCTTTCGCATCGTCCTGCCCATCAGCCGGCCGGCCCTGCTCACCCTGGCCCTCTTCACCTTCCAGGGGGAATGGAACGCCTTTATGTGGCCCCTGATCGTGCTCAACTCGCCGGAGAAGTTCACCCTGCCCCTGGGCCTGAGCTGGTTCAAAGGGGAATACTACACGGTTTACTCTGTGGTCCTGGCCGGATCGATGTTTAACAGCGTCCCCATCCTCCTGCTCTTCTTCCTGTTCCAGGGGTATTTCACCCGGGGCATCGCCCTCACAGGGCTGCGGGAGGGATAAGCGCAAGAAAGCGGGCCCTCATCGCCGAAGGCTTCCTGAAGGAGCCAGGCCGCCACGCGCCAGGCTCGCTCCCGCCGCTTCGCCCGTTCGATCCACCGATCCTGCTCCCGGCGCCACGAGCCGACCTGATCACGCGCCAGATCCTCCATGGGCGGTCTTCCTCCCGGTTCATGATGCCGTTCTCTGCCCCGATGCGCCAGTTCCATACCGGAGGCGCGATTCCAAATTTCCAAAATGGAAAGGTGACGGGCCTCGAGATATGAGATATATTGAACCTCAGCTCCGGAGCGCAGGAGGGAGCGATGCGTCCTCTCAGGTGGCCGGTCTGGATCGGGATCGCCCTGATCGCCCTGGGCGGGGTGGTCGTCGGTCGGGCGCATGCGCACGCCGAGATCGCGCGCTGCGAGCCCCCCATCGGCGCCACGCTGGATGTCCCCCCCACGCAGATCCGTTGTTGGTTCACCCAGGAGCTGGACCCTAAAGGGAGCACAATGACGGTCCTGGACGCCGCAGGCCGGCCGGTCGATCGCGGCGACGCTCACGTGGATCTCAACGACCCCGACCGAAAGCAGATGGTGGTCTCCCTCGATCCCACTCGCCTTCTGCCGGGAACCTACACGGTGCGTTGGCACACCCGCTCCGCTGAGGACGGAGAGGAAACCGGGGGCACGTTCTCATTGACGGTGCGGGGCGTCCGCCCGACGGCGACGGCTCCCTTTACTCCGACGATCCCACCGTCGCCAACCGCCCTCGTCCCTCCCACCGCCACCCCCACCCTCGCCACGCCGACGCCGTCTGCCGTGCCCGCCTTCCCTCCTGAAGCTCCGCGGATCCCCATTGGGGCGGTCCTCTTGGCCTTCCTCATCGGGGTCGCCGCCGTCGGCGGAGTCCTCGGGTGGGCGCGGCGCCGTTGAGAACGTAGAGGACCAGGAGGTTCGTCCATGCCCGGCTCGTGCTCACGCCGACGGACGGGAGGATGGATCCCGGCGGGTCTCCTGCTGGTGGCCCTCCTTGCCGCCCTTGCCCCTCCTGCCGCCCAAGCCCATGCCATCCTGGTCCAGGCGGACCCACCGCCTGGCGCGCGGCTCTCCCTTCCTCCGGATCGGGTCCGCCTCTGGTTCAGCGAGCCGGTGGAACCCACCCTCACCCGGGTGGAGGTCCTCGACGCGGAGCGCCGTCGGGTGGATCGGGGGGATCTTCGGGCGGATCCCCAGGATCCGCGCCGCCTGGAGATTTCCTTGGCGTCCCTCCCACCTGGCCTCTACACGGTGGTCTGGCAGACCGTCTCTCGCGTGGACGGCCATCCCGCTCGTGGGTTCTACACCTTCGCCGTCGGCGCGGGGGCCATCGGCCCAACCTCCGAGGGGATCCAAGCTGGCCTCCCCCCGATTGCGACGGCGATCCGGTGGCTGCGGAGCCTTGCTCTCCTGCTGGCGTTCGGCCTGTGGACCTTCCACGAGGGGGTGCTGGCCCCTGCGGGCGCGCGGGTCGGTCCGTCCGCGGAGCCTCTCTTCCGCCTCAGCCGCCGCATGCGGCTGGGGGCAGGAGGCCTCGTCCTGGGCGCTGCTGGACTGTGGGCCGTGGGATGGGCGAGCTGGACCACCCAGGGCCTGCCGCCGCAGGTCTGGGGCATTGCCCTGGAGCAGGCAGGACTACGGGCCCTGATCACGAGCGGCCTGGCCCTGCTGGCCACCCTCCCCGCCCTGCATCCGCGGTCGGCGCAGTTGAGGCGCGGGGAGCAGGCGATCGTGCTCCTGCTCTTCACGGGGTCCCTGCTTTCGCTTTCCCTGGAGGGCCACGCGGCCGCAGGCGGAGACTCCCTCGCGGTGGCCGCTGACCTGCTCCACCGGCTGGGGGCTGGGGTCTGGATCGGGGGATTGATCGGGATGTCGGCTGCCCTCAGGGTGCTGCAACGGCTTCCGCCGCCGGAGCGCGTGGCGTTCCTCGCGGAGGCCGTGCCTCGCCTCTCGAGCCGCGCCCTCCTCGCCGTCCTCGGGCTGGCCGCAGGCGGGATCTACCGCGCGGCCGGGGAGGTGGGCGGCCTGGATCGGCTGGGAACCACGCCCTACGGGCGCCTGCTGCTGCTCAAGTCGGCCCTGTTCCTTGCGGCTCTGGTGCTGGCGGCGTGGAACCGGTTCCGGATGCGGCCTCGCTTCGGGGCCGCCTCCCCCGCGGCGACGGCAGCCCTCCCCGCTTTCCGCGCTTTGGTGGGGGGCGAAGCGTTGCTGGCGGCGGCCATCGTCGCCCTGGCGGCGGGGCTGGCCGATCTCCCCCCACCTCGAACCCTCCCAGGGACCGTGGGGGAGGCTGCGTGGATCCTCCTCGGCCGGCCGGCCGCGGATATACGCTTGCAGCTCACCCTCACCCCCGCCCGCGCCCCGAACCGCTTCGATATCGAGGTTCGCGATCCGATGGGCCGCCCGCTCCCGGATCTCCAGCGGGTGATCCTGGAGCTCACCCCGCTGGAAGCCCCGGTGGGGACACGGCGGGTGGTCGCCCAGGCGGAGCCGGACGGGCGCTTCCATGCGGTTGAGCCGCTGACCTGGCCCGGATTGTGGCGAATCCGGGTGATCGTGCGGCGGCAGGGGCGCGAAGATGTCTCCAGCGTCTTCCCCCTGGATCTCCCCGGCGCCTCCTCCCCCCGAGAGGTGGACCCCGAGGCGCTGGAGTGGTTGCGCCGGGCCGACACGCGCATGAACCGCCTGAAGAGCGTCCGGATGCGTGAAGAGCTGAATGACGGGGAGGGGCGGGCGGTGTGGGGGGAATACGAGTTCCAGGCCCCAGACCGGATGCGGGTTCAGCTCGAAGGCGGGTCGGCCGCGATCCTCATCGGGAAGACCCAATATGTGCAGGAGGGCGGGCGGTGGACGGCCCTGGCTCTGGCGGAGCCCTTCCGATTCCCGGACTTCCACTATGCGGAGTCCGTGGAGGTTGCGCACGTCGGGCCGGAGGAGGTGCTGGAGGGAAACCCGACCCGGGTGATCGTGGCGCGGGGGCGGGCCGGTGGGCTGGCCTTTGCGTTCTGGATCGACCGGCGGGACTTCCGTCTCCACCAAGTGCTGATGGCCGGCCCGGGGCATCTGATGGCCCAGCGCTATTTCGACTTCGATGCTCCCCTCTCCGTGGAGCCGCCGTGAGGCTGGACCGCATTATATGGAACACCGCCCCTTGGCCTGAGCTGGTTCAAAGGGGAATACTACACGGTTTACTCTTGCACCAGCAGGTCCCGATGCCAGTCCGGCCCTCCGGGCCGATGTCCGTCGATCTCACGGGCGATCTCCTCGAAGATCCGTTCCGCTCCCGTGTAGAACCCGTGGAGGTTTAGCGCAACGCCATCCCAGTAGCCGTCATCCCCGGTTCGCAGGGCCTTCTCGCAGAGCTCCTGGGCCCGCTGAGCGGAGCGGGCGATCTCCATCAGCTCCTCGCGTATCCACCCGATGAGCGCAAGAAAGCGGGCCTTCACAGCAGCACCCCCTCCCGTTCGATCCGGCGGCGGAGGGAAGGCGGAGCGTCCTCGAGCCGCACCACATCGATGGGGAACTCGGGATCCAGCGCCTGGAGCCGGCCGACCGCCCGGCACAGATCCCGCTCCGCGAGGCCGACGACCGCCAGATCGATGTCGGAGCGCTCGTCCAGCTGGTCGCGGACCAGGGAGCCGAAGGCCCAGACCTGCCGGACGCCGAAGGTTTCCTTGAGGAGCCAGGCCGCGCAGGCCGCCACGCGCCAGGCTCGCTCCCGCCGCTTCGCCCGTTCAAGCCGGCGGACCTGCTCCCGGCGCCGCCATCCCGTCCGATAGCCTTCCAGATCATCCAGGCGCTCGCTCATCTCTCCCCCGCACAACCCGCATCTCTCCTACAATAATGAGGCGCTTCGCTTGGATGCGCCAGTTCCCCCACTCGAAAAGAACGAGCGACGGTCGGCCCTTTTGTCCGGTATCATGAAAGCAGTCCGATCAGGAAATCCGAACGGAGCGCCCATCGATGGATCTTCGGAAAGCCCTCCTCGCCATCCGTTTTGTGGGTCTGCGCACGGCGCTGCGGGCGGTGCGGGCCGCCCGGGAGCGAGACCGCTGGGAGGGCAGGGGGGTATCTGAGCCTGCGGCGTGGTCGCCGGTGAAGCCTTTGCAGCGGATGATCCCTCTCCCGGACGGCGCCCGCTTCACCGGTCCGGACGCCGAGCTGGAGATCCGCTTTCTGGCCCCGGATGTCGTCCGCCTCACCTGGACCCCGGGCCTTCTCCCGTTGCCTTACGCGATCGTTCGGGAGCGTCTGGAGGAGGTTCGCGTGGCGCGTGGTGAGCAAGCGGACGGATGGACGCTGGAGAGCGAGGCCCTGGGCCTGGAGGTCCGAGCCGATGGGGGGATCCGTTTCCGCGATGGCGCGGGGAGGATCTGGCGGGTGGAGGACCCGCCGGAGCGCCGCGGGGAGGCGTGGCGGCATCGCGTTCGGCTCCGCCCGGAGGAGCGGCTCTACGGCCTGGGGGAGCGGGCCGCGCCCCTCAACCGTCGCGGCCGGATTTACCGCATGTGGAATCGAGACCCCGGCGGAAGCTACGGCCCCGGGGCCGATCCCCTCTACCTGGGCATCCCTCTCTGGCTCAGCCTCCACGCCGAGGGCGCGTATCTGGTCTTCTACGAAAACCCCTTCGAGGCTTCGTTCGATTTGGGAGCCTCCGAGCCCGATGCGGCATGGGTGACCTTCACGGGGGGCGCGCTGCGCGAATACGTGTTCTACGGGCCGCCCTCGCGGCTGCTGGAGCGTTACACCGCCCTCACCGGCCGGCCCCCGCTGCCGCCCCGCTGGGCCCTGGGCTTCCACCAATCCCGCTGGAGCTACGAAAGCGCGGAAGAAGTCCGCGCCGTGGCCCGGGGGTTCCAGGACCACGGCCTTCCGCTCCACGCCATCCACCTGGACATCGACTACATGGACGGCTATCGGGTGTTCACGGTGGACCGTCGACGGTTCCCCGATCTGTCGGAGCTGATCCGCGAGCTGGAAGGGCAGGGGATCCGGACGGTGGTGATCGTGGACCCCGGGGTGAAGGCCGATCCGGGCTACGCCGTGTATCGGGAAGGGGTGGCGCGGGGGATGTTCTGTCGGTTGCCGGACGGCCGGCTCTACCGCGGGCTGGTGTGGCCGGGCTGGTGCGTCTTCCCCGACTTCACGGATCCGGAGGCCCGGGCGTGGTGGGGGGAACACTACCGCGCCTTCCTGGAGGCTGGCGTGGCGGGCTTCTGGCACGACATGAACGAACCCACGGCCTTCGTCGCCTGGGGCGAGCCCACCTTCCCGCGTCGCGTGCGCCACGCGATGGAGGGACGGGGAGGGGATCATCGGGAGGCGCACAACCTCTACGGCCTGCTGATGAACCGGGCGGCCTGGGAGGCGCTGCGGCGGCTGCAACCGGATCGCCGCCCCTTCCTGCTCACCCGCTCGGGATGGGCCGGGATCCAGCGTTATGCATGGACCTGGACCGGGGACGTGGAGAGCTCGTGGGCGGCGCTGCGCCAGACCCTCGCCACCGTCCTGGGCCTGGGGCTCTCCGGGGTCCCGTATAGCGGGCCGGACATCGGGGGGTTCAGCGGGGCGCCCTCGGCGGAGCTGTTCATCCGGTGGTTCCAGGCCGCGGCGTTCATGCCCTTTTTCCGGAACCATGCGGCGAAGGGCACGCCCCGGCGCGAGCCCTGGGTCTTCGGCGAGCCCGTCCTCTCCATCGCCCGCGCCTTCCTGCGCCTGCGGGTCCGCCTGCTGCCGTATCTTTACACCCTGGCCTGGGAGGCCGCTCAGACCGGGGCGCCGCTGGTCCGCCCGCTGTTCTGGCTGAGCGAGCAAGACCCCGCGCTGTGGGAGATCGAAGATGCGTTTCTCCTGGGATCCGCCCTCCTGGTGGCCCCGGTGCTCGAGGCGGGGGCGCGGGCCCGGGAGGTCTTCCTCCCCACGGGAGAGTGGTATGACTTCTGGAGCGATGCGCAGCGGGCGGGTCCCGCTCGGGTCCTCGTGGAGGCCCCGCTGGATCGGCTCCCGCTCTTCGTCCGGGCGGGGAGCCTCCTGCCGCTGGCGGAGCCGGAGGGCGTGACGCTTCATCTTTACGTGTCGTCGGAGGGAGAAGGGGAGGGGATGTTCTACGAGGACGCCGGCGACGGCTTCGGACCCTGTCGGGTGGATCGATTCGAGTGGCGGTGGGAAGGGGAGAGCCTGCGCATCCATCGGATTCGCGAGGGAGAGCTCTCCGAGCCGGAAGGAGGGTTCCGGCTTGAGTTTCACGGGTTCGTGCCGGCCCGGGCATGGGCGGACGGCCATCCCGTGCCGGTGGAAGGGTCAACCCTTGTCGCCCCTCCGTTTACGGAGCTGATCCTGGAAGGACGTCCGGTTCGATTGCCGGCGTGACGAGGTTTCGAGAGATCTCCCGGATGAGCGGCGCATCGGGGGTTTCCCCCAGCGCTTCGCAGGCCCTCCGGTAACCCTGGAGCAGGGCGGAGGCCAGCTCCCGGAGGGCGGCGGGCTCCGCGCGGAGGAAAGGGAGCAGGATCCGCAACCCCTCCGCGAAGGCCTCACGGGCTTCCGATGCGCGCCCCAGGTCCAGAAGGACGCTTCCGTAGGCCCCCAGGCTCCTGGCCAGGTCGGGGAGGAAGGTCTGGGGGCGTTGTGGGGCCAGCCGGCGGAAGAGGTCCACGGCTTCCCGGGCGGCCTGCAGGGCCTCCTCCCGCCGGCCCAATTCGGAAAGCCACACGCTCAAATCGTTCAGGCTCCTCGCCAGGCCGGGCAAGAAAACCTCCGGGTGCTGTTGGGCCAGCTCCCGATAAACGTTTTGCCCCTCGCGTTGATGCCTCAGGGCCGAGTGGAGGTCCCCGCGACGGGCATAGAGGCGCGCCAGCTCCTCGTGGAGGGATGCGATGCGGGGGAGGTGCGGACGGCGCTTCCGGGCTTCCGCCTCCAGCGCCCCCTCGTAGAGCCGGATCCGCCCTTCCACTTCAGCGGGAGGCAGCGCGCTGTGCGGGTGGTCTGCTGTAAGAAACATCTCGATCCGGAGCGTTTTCTCTGCCGTCGGACGAAGACGCTCCAGGTCGATGATCGCCGTGCGGGCCGCGAACAGGTCCGCTGCCCATACGCTGAAAGCGCGCAGCTCCGGAGGGGTCACCCAAAAGAGGATCGGCGCATCGAGCCTTTCCAGGGCTTCGCGTTTGAGATTGAGATCCTGCAGGACCCGCCGGGCCTGCTCTGCAACGGCCGACCGGGCCGGTTCCGCTTCCGCAACGCCCAGCCCTTCCACCTCCACCCAGATCATCGGCCGGCGATCTCCCTGCAGCGCGCGGAGCTGTCCCCTCAACGCCTCCGGATCCAGCGGCTGTTCGGGGGAGAGCCGCACCGCAAGGATATGCCATCCGGACAGGAGGCGAGACAGGCGCTCCATCTCCCGTTTTTTCCCCTCTCCCGGAGGGGTTACGATGAAGAAAACGGAAGCGCCTGTGGACATCGAGAGGGCTTCCTGCAACTGCTCCTCCTCGCGGGCAGCGCTTTCGAGGGGATCCATGGCTATTTGCCCCCTTCGTTTTCCTCGAGGAGCTCCCGCACAGCCGGATGCACATCCCACCAAGTCTCGCCGTCGTATTCCAGGATGCTCAGGTTATGCAATAACCGGTTGGCCACCTCCTCGGGCAGGTCATCCAGGCTCTTCCGCTCCTGCACCTTCCGAAGATGTCGGTAATCTTCGAGCTTCAAGATGCGGCGGAATGTGTTCTGCGCCTCCCGCATGGCGCCGGCGACGTCCCCGGGAAGGATCCGGGCATCCCGACGGCGCCGGGCGAGGATCACGCTGAGACGGGCCAGGCGGATGAGCTCCCGCAACAACCCCCCCGAGGCTTCCACCAGGGCCTCCATCGCCTCAGGATCGAGGAGGGTCTCCGCGACGCGGCGGCGGAGGACTTGCCGCAGCATCTCCCTCCCGGTCTCCCACGGGGCGCCATCCCGATGACGGATCTTGATGTTGGGGAGAAGAAAGACGCGGTGGAAGGTGGAGCGAACGAGCTGGAAATCATTGCTGTAGAACAGCGGGTAGGGCACCGTGTAAATGATGCGGCAGGCGGGTGCCATCAGCGCGTTGCCGCCATGGAGGAACAGATCGGCCGCCCTCCGCAAATTGTAGATCTTATCCAGACCGTCCACGATCATCAGGATCCGCTTTCCGGATCGACGGCGCAACTCTAAGAGCAGCCGGTTCAGCCGCTCCAATAGGTCCGAGAGGTTTGGCTCCACGACCGCGCGGATGCGTTCGCGACGCGGGGATTCTTGAGAAAGGCGGCTGCCGAAGCGAAGGACTCCCAGGTTGACCTCAGCGCTGGTCTCGCTCTGGAGCGGAAGGGCCTCATCCTGCTCCAGGATCCGCTCTCGATACCAAAAGAGAAGATCCCGGGCATGTTGCTCATCCGCCCGAATCCCACAAGCGCGGGCTTCCTGATAGGCCCGCAAGCCCAGCATCACCAGCAAATCCGTATAGTGGACATCGCCCAGGTTCAGGGTTTCCTCAACATTCAGCAGGATAGGGATATGGGTGCTCTGCAGTTCGCGGTAGAGGCGATACAACTCTGTGCTCTCCCCCGCTCCCTGCTGCCCGGAGAAAAGGGTTTTGTCATTCTCCGAATCGTCCAAGTTCAGCTCATCCAAAAGCTTTTCGATCCCGCCGTCCTCCGGGCGCGGGACGTAGAAGGCTTCGAACCACTCCTCCCGAAGCGGGCGAATCGGATCCAGGTTCCGATAAGCTTCCTCGAGAGTAAGGGCTGGCCGCAATGCGCACATGTCCAGGGCCTCCGTTCCGGCGCATATGGAGCGAGGACGGCAGATCTGCGCCCTTCTTTCTCATTTTACCCTACGGACTACAGAGGCGGAGCGATGAGGCTCCCGGGGGCCTTCCAGTTTTCCGGGCAGGTGATTGCTTCCGGTCGCAGGATATGTAGGACAGCTGCGAGCGGTTGCCCTACATGCAAAACCGGAAAGCCCTGTGAGGCTCCCGGGTTATCATGGGTGGCGGAACGCGCTCGGGGGAGCGCCGATCCGTATCCCGAGGGCGTTCGATTCGTTCATCCCGAGCGAGGAGGCAGCGGGATGCGGTGGGGAGTGCGGGAACAGCGATTGCGGGAGGCGCTGGTGGAGATCGGGGCGCGGCTTTACGCCCGGGGCCTGGTCTCCGCCAACGACGGGAACCTCTCGGTCCGCGTGGATGCGGAGCGTTTTCTGATCACCCCGCGGGGGCGGAGCAAGGGACACCTGCGCCCGGAGGACCTGGTGGTGATCGATCCGGAGGGGCGGGTGGTGCGGCCGGGCCGGGGCGGGGCGATGCCCTCCTCGGAATGGCCGATGCACCTGGAAGCCTACCGGCAGCGCCCCGACATCGGGGCCGTCCTTCACGCCCATCCCCCCTTCACCGTCGCCCTCACCGTGGCCGGGGTGACGTTCCCCTCCGAGATCCTGCCGGAGGTGGTCATGACCGTGGGAAAGGTCCCGACCGCCCGGCTGGCCGTCCCCAGCTCGGAGGACGACGCCCTGGCCATCCGAGAATGGATCCGGGAGCACGATGCGGTGCTGCTGCCCCATCATGGGGTGGTGACCGTGGGGCGCACGCTGGAGGAGGCCTGGGTGCGGCTGGAGCGGATCGAGTATGCGGCGAAGGTGTATCTGCTGAGCCGGGCGCTGGGGGAAGCCCGACCGCTGCCGCCGGAGTTCCTGAAGGCGCTGGCCAGCGCAGGGTGAAAAAACCGGGGGGCGGACGGCATCCGTCCGCCCCCCGGGCTTTCATGTTCATCCCGGGGCTCAACGGGTCTCGATGCGAGCGGCCTGCTCCTTCAGAGCGGCCTGGGCCGCGGCCAGGCGGGCCACCGGCACCCGGTAGGGCGAGGCGCTCACATAGTTGAGCCCGATCTCGTGGCAGAACTCGATGGAAGAAGGATCCCCGCCGTGCTCCCCGCAGATGCCGACCTCCAGGTCCGGCCGGGTGCGCCGTCCTTCCTCCACCGCCATCCGCATCAGCCGGCCCACCCCCTTGCGGTCCAGCACCTGGAAGGGGTTCTCGGGGACGATCTTCTCCTCGAGGTAGCGCAGGAGGAACTTGCCCTCGGCGTCGTCGCGACTGATGGCCCAGACAGTCTGGGTGAGGTCGTTGGTGCCGAAGGAGAAGAACTCGGCGACCTGCGCGATCTCGCCCGCCAGCAGGGCCGCCCGCGGGACCTCGATCATGGTCCCGAACTTGTATTCGATCTCCACCCCTTCCCGGGCCATGACCTCCCGGGCCACCTCATCGACGATCTCCCGGACGATCTGGAGCTCCTTCACGTCGGCGCTGAGGGGGATCATGATCTCCGGCCTGGGGGTGATGCCCCGCCGTTTCACGTTGCAGGCGGCCTCGAGGATGGCCCGCACCTGGAGGCGGATGATGTCCGGGTAGAGGATGCCGAGGCGGATGCCCCGCAGGCCCAGCATGGGGTTCATCTCCCGCAGGGCGTTGACCGCCCGCAGGAGCGCTTCCTTCTCGGCCAGCTCCTCCTCCATCTGCCGGATGGACTTCTCGCCCTTGCGCGGCCGGTAGCCCTTGATCTTGCGGCGCTCCTCGATGCGGGTCCGCAGCTCCACCACTTCGGCCAGGAGCTCCTCGTAGCGCGGCAGGAACTCGTGCATCGGCGGGTCGATGAGCCGGATGATCACCGGCAGCCCATCCATGGCCTCGAAGAGGCCCTCGAAGTCCTTCCGCTGGACGGGCAGGAGGCGATCCAGAGCCTTGCGGTAGGCCTTGACGGCCTTCGAGGCTCGGACGGCGCGTTCGGCCTCCCGCAGGGCCTTCTGGGCCTTCGGGTCGTCGGGGCGGGCCTGGGCGGCCTGCTGCGCCGCCCGCAACTGATCCATCAGGCGCTGGGCCTCGGGGGCGTTGAGGATCATCTGGCGGACGTAGGGCAGGCGGTCGGTCTCGAAGAACATGTGCTCCGTGCGGGCCAGGCCGATGCCCTCCGCTCCGAACTCCCGGGCCTTGCGGGCATCCCGCGGGTAATCCGCGTTGGCCCAGACCTGCAGGCGCCGGAACTCATCGGCCCAGGAGAGCAGCTCCGCCAGCTCCCGCTCCTCCGCCAGGTTGGGGTCGATGGTGGGGATCTGGCCGGCGAAGACCTCGCCGGTGGAGCCGTCGATGGAGATGAAGTCGCCCTCGCGGATCACCCGGCCGTTGACGGAGAACTGCTTGCGCTCCAGGTCGATCTGCAGGGCCTCGCAGCCGACCACCGCCGGCTTGCCCAGGCCCCGGGCCACCACCGCCGCGTGGGAGGTCGCCCCGCCGCGCTGGGTGAGGATGCCCCGGGCCGCGATCATCCCGTGGACGTCGTCCGGCGTGGTCTCCGGCCGCACCAGGATGACCGGCCGGCCGTCCCGGCCCCAGGCCTCGGCCGTGTCGGCGTCGAAGACGGCATGGCCGGTGGCCGCGCCCGGGGAGGCGTTGAGGCCTCGGGCCAGCAGATCCCCCTTCTCCCGGGCCCGCTCCTTGGCCTTCTCATCGAAGCGGGGCAGCAGGAGCTGGTTGATCTGCTCGGGCTCGACCCGCATCACCGCCTCTTCTTTGGTGATGAGGCCTTCGTGGACCATGTCCACGGCGATCTTGACGGCGGCCTTGGCGGTGCGCTTGCCCGTGCGGGTCTGGAGCATCCAGAGCCGCCCGCGCTCGATGGTGAACTCCAGGTCCTGGACGTCCCGGTAGTGACGCTCCAGGAGCGCGGCCACCTCCAGGAACTGCCGGTAGGTCTCCGGCATCAGCTCCTCGAGGCTGGGATAGCGCAAGCGCCGCTCCTCTTCGGAGATCCCGTGCTCCCGGGCCCACTCCTGCGAGGCCTTCTTCGTGATCTTGAGGGGCGTCCGGATGCCGGCCACCACGTCCTCACCCTGGGCGTTCGGGAGGTATTCCCCATAGAGCTCCTTCTCGCCGGTGGCCGGGTTGCGGGTGAAGGCCACGCCGGTGGCCGAGTCGAAGCCCATGTTGCCGAAGACCATGGTCTGGACATTGCAGGCGGTGCCCAGGTCGTGGGGGATCTTGTAGAAGTTGCGGTAATCGACCGCCCGCTTGCCGAACCAGGAGTCGAACACCGCCCGGATGGCCTGGCGCAGCTGCTCCAGGGGATCCTGAGGGAACTCCTCCTCGAGCTCCTTGCGGTAGAGGGCCTTGAACTCCTCCACAATGTCCCGGAGCATCTCCGCGGTGAGATCGGTATCCTGCTTGCCCTTCGTCTTCGCCTTGTAGCGGTCCAGGATGTGTTCGAACCGCTCGCCGGGGATGCCCTTGACGATGCGGCCGAACATCTGGATGAGGCGGCGGTAGGCGTCGTAGGCGAAACGCTCGTCGCCGGTCTGGGCGATCAGGCCTTTCACCGTCTCATCCGTGAGGCCGACGTTGAGGACGGTGTCCATCATCCCGGGCATGGAGAATTTGGCGCCCGAGCGGACGGAGACCAGGAGGGGGTTTTGGGGATCGCCGAAGCGGCGGCCAACCTTCTCCTCAACGCGATGAAGGGCCTCCAGGACCTGCTCCCACAGCCCTTCGGGGAACTGGCGGCCGGCGGCGAAGTAAGCGTTGCAGGCCTCCGTGGTGATGGTGAACCCGGGAGGGACCGGAAGGCCCGCCCCGGCCATCTCCGCCAACCCGGCGCCCTTCCCGCCCAGCAGATCCCGACGGCGCTCCGCCGGGATCTCGCGGTAGCCTTCCTCGAAAAGGTAGACCCACTTCTTCATCCTCCCACCTCCCGTGGAAAAGTGAGGGAGCCGCCATCAACAGGTTTCAAAGGAAAATGATAGGACAGCCCCCCGATTTCGGCAACTCCCCTCATCCGATTTTCGCTGAGCCCGGGTAGTGAAATGAATCACAAATTCGGGCGCCGCCTCTTCTACAGGAAGCCTCGGGCAGGGCCCGGTTCCATCGGGATGCCCCGGAGCGTTGTGGGATCACCCATTGGGATCCGTGTGGCGGAGGCCGGAAAGAAGGGGCGTTCCTTGGGCGCTGAAACGGAGAGCCGGTGGAGAACGGATGGACGCGGTGAGCGCGTCGCGTCTGCGACAGGCCGCCGAATGCGAGTTCGCCCGGGATCGCGCCCGCCCCATGATCGAATCCGGTTGCCGGATCCCTCCATCTGAATCCATGATAGGGAAAGGTTCCGATCCGTCCTCCACAACCGGGGAGATGGCATCCGGCGATGAAGACCCTGGAGGCCCTCAGCCGGATCCTGGTGGTTTGCGTCTATCTCCTCGCCGCGGCGGCCGTGATCCTTCTCCGCACGCCCATCGATTATCCGGTCTACGTGATGGCCGCGTATGGGTTCTCCCGGGGCGAGGATGTCTACTCCTGGACGGAAGCCGACTACGCCCGGGCGGCGGAAGCGCTGGGCTTCTCCCGCTACGCACCTCCTTATCGTTACCCACCCCTCGCGGCGCTCCTGGTCCTCCCCGGGCTGTCGTTCCCGGACCGGGGGATGGGGATCTGGGTCGCGGCCCAGGCCCTCAGCGCCCTGCTGACCGCAGAGGCGCTCGCCCGGATGGCCCGGGATCCGGCCCGGCGGATCCTCATCCGGTTGGGGGTCGGCCTTCTTCCCCCATTTTTCGTGAGCCTCTACGCCGGACAGATCAACCCCCTGGTCACCCTGGGGATGATCCTGGCGGTCCGGTGGATCGACCGGGGCCGGGAAGGGTGGGGCGGGCTCCTGCTGGGGCTCAGCCTCATGCTCAAGCCCCTGGCCCTCGGCCCGGCGGCCCTCTGCCTCTACGAGGGGCGGCGCAAGGCGCTGGCCGGGATGGCCCTGGGGGTCGCGCTCTCCCTGGCGGCGGGCCTTCTGGCGTTCGGCCCACCCGCCCTGGGATTTCTCCGTCTCTCGCTGCCGACCTCCGGCGGCGTCTACCCCCCGGCGCAGAACCTGCCCGGGCTGGCCGCCCGCTGGCTCACCCGTCATCCCTACGGATTCTCCCTGGCCGACGATGCCGGGATCGCGCGAGGGGTTGGATGGGGGCTGGCCGGGATGCTGTTGCTGCTCACCGGGATCGCCCTGGGTCGGCCCGGGAAGGCTCATCCCGACTTTGTGCGTCGGGCTGGCCTGGCGGCCATCGCTTTCCTCCTGGCGAACCCGGGGACGTGGTATCATCACGGCACGATCATGAGCATGCCCCTCGCGGCGTGGCTCGCCCAACCCGGGCGCTCCCCGACCGAATGGGGAGCGCTTGGGGCGAGCGTCGGGGCGATCGCCATCTGGGGGGTGGCCTGGCACGCCTTCGTCGGCTGGACGCCGTTGCTGGATCTGGCGACGCTGGGGAGCCTGGGGCTGTGGGCCTTGCTTGCCTGGGAGATCCGAAAGGAGAGCCCTCGATGAAGGGAAACCGCCATCCCGTGATCCTCATCGGGGTCTGGGTTGCGGTGTTGCTTCTTCTTTTCCGCCCGCAGTTGCACGGGATGGACACCGTGGCCTATTACGCCTGGCTGCGGGCGGCGGTCATCCGGGGCAGCCTGGATGTGAGCGAGGAGTTCATCCGCTTCGGGTATGGCGGGGAGCGAGGGCTGTCGCCCACCGGATATCGGATCAACGAATGGTCCGTGGGGCCCGCCCTGTTGTGGTCCCCCTTCTTCCTGATGGCCCACGGCCTCGTCCGTCTGGGGAACGCCCTGGGGATCCCCTGGGAGGCCGACGGCTACAGCGCGCCCTATCAGACCCTGACGGCCCTGGGATCCGCCCTCTACGCGCTCATCGGCCTGGAGCTGCTCCGACGCCTGGCCCTCCGGATCGCTTCCCCGGCTGCCGCTCTGTGGGGGGTCCTCACCGCGTGGCTGGCCTCGCCGCTGGTGTTCTATATGTCCGCTCACCCTTTCATGTCCCATGCGGTGGACTTCTTCGTCAACGCCGGGTTTCTCCGGGCATGGACCTGTTGGGAGAAGCCCACGCCGTGGGCCCGGCTCGCGCTGGGATGGATCGGCGGGTTGGCCGCCGCGGTGCGCTATCCGAACGCCACCCTGCTGCTATGGCCGGCCCTGGAGGATCTCCGTCAGGCCCTGCGGGCGCCCCGCGAAGGGCTCCTTCGTTTGCTCTCCCTGGGGGTTGGGGCCTGGATCGGGTTCCTCCCCCAGATGATCGTCTGGCGTGTGGTCTTCGGCGCGTGGATCGTCGGGAACCCCTACGGGATCGCCGGGGCGGGGACGTTCGATCTCCGCGCGCCCCATTTGCTCGAGGTGCTGTTCTCCACCAACCGCGGGCTGTTTCCCTGGACGCCGATCGCCGCTTTCGCCCTCGCCGGCCTGGTCGGGCCGCTGCGGCGCGCCCGCCCGGCGTGGGCCCGTCTGCTGCTGGCGCAGACCGGCGCCCAACTCTATATTGTGGGCTCGTGGAGCGTCTGGTCCGGGGCGGCGGCGTTCGGGCCCCGTCTGCTCACCGGTCTGTTCGCCGGGTTCGCCCTCGGGCTGGCGGCCCTCTATGAGGCCGGGCGGAGGCGATGGGGGATGAAGCCGGCCCTTGCCCTCAGCCTGGGCGCCGTTGCCTGGAACCTGATCCTGCTGGCCCGCTACGGCCTGGAGGATGTGCCGCGCATGGGCCCGGTTCCCCTCTCGACGCTCTGGCTCGGCCAGCTGACGTTCATCGGGCGGGCGCTGGGGGAGCTGGACCGCATCGGGCAGGCGCTCCTCCGTCGATTTCCCTGAAAGGACACGGATCGAACCTCCGGGATCCTTTGCGGGAGGGAGGTGTTGCATGCACACGCCGGAATGGGTGGCGCAGGTTCGCTCGGAGTTCCCGGCCCTGGGGCAGGTCATCGAAGGCCGGATCCCGGCTTTCCTGGACGGCCCGGGGGGCTCTCAGGTTCCGCGCCGGGTGATCGAGGCGATGGCCCGCGCCATGGTGGAAGCGAACGCCAACACCCATGGCGCCTTTCCCACCAGCCGGCGGGTGGACGCGGAGATTATGGAGGCCCGTCGGGCTGCGGCCGACCTGGTCGGCGCCTCGCCGGAGGAGATCGTCTTCGGGCCGAACATGACCACCCTGACCTTCCAGATCAGCCGGGCCATCGGCCGTCGGCTCCGGCCGGGGGACGAGATCGTGGTCACCCGCCTGGATCACGACGCCAACGTGGCGCCGTGGCTGGCCCTGGAGGAACAGGGGGCGGTCATCCGCTGGGTCGACTTCCATGTGGAAGATGGCACCCTGGATCTGGAGGGGCTGGCCCGGGTCCTCTCGGAGCGAACCCGGGTGGTGGCCGTGGGCTACGCCTCCAACGCCCTGGGGACGGTGAACCCGGTGCGCCGCATCGTCGAGATGGCCCATGCCGTCGGCGCCTGGGTCTACGTGGATGCGGTGCACGCCGCCCCGCATCTCTTCATCGATGTGCGGGAGCTGGGATGCGACTTCCTGGTCTGCTCTGCCTACAAGTTCTTCGGTCCCCACGTGGGCTTCCTTTACGGGCGCATGGAGCGGCTGCGGGCCCTCCAGCCCTATAAGGTGCGCCCGGCGCCGGATCATCCCCCGGAGGCCTTCGAGACCGGGACGCAAAACCACGAGGGGTTGGCCGGGCTGATCGCAGCGGTGGAGTATCTGGCGGACATCGGGCGGCGCTTCGGAACCCCAGCGGATCCCTCCCGGCGCGCGGCGATCCGCGCCGCCATGGAGAAGATCCGGGAGCACGAGCGGGATCTGTGCGCGCGGTTGCTGGAGGGGCTGGAGGAGCTTCCCGGGGTCATGGTTTACGGCATCCGGAGCATGGCGCGCTGGGCGGAGCGGGTGCCCACGGTCTCGTTCCGGATCTCCGGACGTCATCCCCGGGAGGTGGCGGAGGCCCTGGGGCGGGAAGGCATCTATGTCTGGGATGGCAACTTCTACGCCCAGGGGGTCACGGAGCGGCTGGGCCTGGAAGGGCAGGGCGGTCTGGTCCGGGTGGGCGCGCTCCACTACAACACCCTGGAGGAGATCGATCGGCTGCTGGAAGCCTTAAGGCGTCTGGTTCGGGAAAGGATATAGGCCTATCCCAGGATCTCATCCACAGAGAGGATGAGATCGGGGAAGGCAAGGGGAGTGAGGGTTTCCCCCCGCCGGGCCACCTGAAGGGTGCGATAGCCCTCCGGGGAGGGATCCCGGCCCACCACAACCTCCTCCCGGGCCAGGTCCACCACCCAAGCCTCCGGGATGCCGGCCCGGCCGTAAAGGGGGAGCTTGTGGGTTCGGTCGTAGTCCGCAGAGGATTCGGCCACCTCGATGACCAGCAACACGTCCGCGGGCCCGGGATGGGAAGCGGCATAGAAATCCTCCCGCGGCCGTAGCAACGCCAGGTCCGGCTGGGGCTCTGAATAAGGGCCCAGGCGGATGGGGCTTTGCACACGAACAATGCACCGCCCTCGGAGGGCAGGCGCCAGCCACATGGTCAAGCGGTCAACCCCTCCGGCGTGCGCGCTGCGGATGGGAGGCATCTGAATCAGAACCCCCTCGATGAGCTCCACTCGATCGTCCTCAGAGAGGATGCCCGTTTCAGCCAGCCGATGGTATTCGTCCACCGTGAACTTGCGAAGAGCGGCCTGCGTGGCCATCCCGGCCTCCCCTTCTCATCGCTCTCCACCATTGTATCCGAAACGCCGGATCCGCTCGGGATCTCACCAGACCCGGCAGATCAGGCCTTTGAGGTATTCGGACTCGGGGAACGAGAGGCGGATGGGATGATCGGGTCCCTGGGAGAGCTTCTCGAGGATCTGGACCTCGCGCCCGGCGTCCTCCGCGGCGGCGAAGACGATCTTCTGGAAGAGCTCCGGGGAGACCAGGCCGGAGCATGAGAAGGTGATCAGGAGCCCACCCGGGCGGATCAGGCGCAGGGCCTGCAGGTTGATGTCCTTGTAGCCGCGGGCGGCGCGGTTCAGATGCGCCTGGGAGTAGGCGAACTTGGGGGGATCCAGGATGACGGCGTCGAACCGCCGCCCCTCGGCGACGAAGCGCCGCAGCACCTGAAAAGCGTCCCCCTCCACGTTCTCGAAGCGGTCCTCCCCAAAGCCGTTGAGGCGCAGGTTCTCCGCCGCCAGGCGCAGGGCCTCCGCCGAGGTGTCCACGTTCACCACGCGGCGGGTCCCGGCGGCCAGGGCGTAGACGGCGAAGGCCCCGGTGTAAGAGAAGGCGTTGAGGGCCTCCTCCGCGCCGCTCAGGTAAGCGGCCGCCCGTCGGCGGTTCTCCCGCTGATCCAGATAGAAGCCGGTCTTGTGCCCCCGCGCCAGGTCCACGTAGAAGCGATGCCCATGCTCGGTGATGATCAGCCGCTCGGGCGGGGCTTCGCCGGCCAGGAGCCCGCAACGCGGCGGCAACCCCTCTTTCTCCCGCACGTCCACATCGCTGCGCTCGTAGATGCCCCGCGGCCGGAACATCTCCCGAAGCAGCTCGACGATGAGGGGCTTCCAGCGTTCGATGCCCAGGGTGAGGGACTGGAGGACCAGGAACTCGTTGTAGCGGTCCACGATCAGGCCGGGCAGCCCATCGCTCTCGGCGAAGACCAGGCGGTAGGCGGTGGTGTGGGCTTGCAAGCCGAGGGCCTCGCGGGCCTGGGCCGCCCGCGCCAGGCGCCGGCGCCAGAAGGCCTCCTCCACCGCCTCCTGGGGGTCCCAGGTGAGCAGGCGGGCCAGGATCTGGGAGCGGCGGTTGAGGTAGCCCCGGGCCAGCCATTCCCCCTCGAAGGAGAAGATCTCCACCAGGCCCCCGTCCTCCACCGGGCCCTCCAGACGCCCCATGGCGCCGGAGAAGATCCAGGGGTGATGGCGGCGGACCGGCCGGTCGTGCCCCGGCTTCAGATACAGGCGCGCGGATCCCCGGGGAAGCGCCATGCCTGGCTCCAGAAGACAGGGTTCAATCCCCTATATTTTCCATTCCTTCAAGGAGTTATGGCACGAGCAGGCCTGCAGTCCCGCTTCTACAATGGGATGGAAGGCGCGCCGCGAGCGATTCGTGGGGCGCCTCGTCCGGGGAGGTTCGGGATGGTCTACGCGCGGTTCTTCCGGGTGCTGGGGTTCGCTCTCCGGCTGCTGGCGCATGGGGTGTGGTGGGAGCTTCTTCTACGGCGGTTGCGCCCGGCCTGGGTCCGGGAGACGGCGCCGGCGCGCTACCGGCGCTGGGCGGCCGCGTTCGGGGATTTGGCGGTGGAGCTGGGCGGTGCGCTGATCAAGCTGGGTCAGTTCCTGAGCGCACGGGTGGATCTCCTGCCGGACTTCGTGACCGAGGAGCTGGCCCGGCTCCAGGATGAGGTGCCGGCTGAGCCCTTCGAGCGGATCCGTCCGTTGCTGGAGGCCGAGCTGGGGGAGCCGCTGGAAGCGGCCTTCCGGGCTTTCGAGGCCGTCGCCATCGCGGGAGCCTCCCTGGGTCAGGTCCACCGGGCGTGGCTCCCGGATGGGACGCCGGTGATGGTGAAGGTGCAGCGGCCGGGCATCGAGCGGCTGCTGGCGGCGGATCTCGCCGCGTTGCAGGTGGTGGTCCGCGCCCTTTCCCTTTACCCTCCGTTGCGCCGGCGGGTGGATCTGGATCGCCTGCTTCAGGAGTTCAGCCGCACGCTGTGGATGGAGCTGGATTATCTGGCGGAGGCGCGGAACGCGGAGCGGTTCGCCCGCAACTTCGCCGGGGATCCCGGGGTTCGCATCCCACGGCCTTTCTGGTCCCACACCCGTCGGCGCGTCCTGGTGCTGGAGGATGTGACGGCCATCAAGATCACGGATCTGGAGGCCATCGAGGCGGCCGGCATCTCCCGCTCGGAGGTGGCGCGGCGGCTTTATCAGGTCTATTTGAAGCAGGTCTTCGAGGATGGCTTCTTCCACGCCGATCCGCATCCGGGCAATCTCTTCGTGGCGCCGCTGGAGGGGGAGGGATCTGGGGGAAGCGGACGCCCGTTCCGTCTGCACTTTGTGGACTTCGGCATGGTGGGGTGGATCTCCCCGGAGGCCCGCCGGTGGCTGCGGGAGGCGGCCATCGGTCTGGGGACCCGGGACGCGGGGCGGATCGTGCGCGCGATGGACGCGCTGGGGTTTCTGCTGCCGGAGGCGGATCGGACGCTCGTGCGCCGGGCGGTGGAACGGCTGCTGGATCGGATCTGGGGTCTTTCGATGAGAGCGCTGCGGGAATGGTCGCTCACGGAGGTGGAGACGCTCTTTCTGGAGTTCCGCGAGCTGCTCCTGCGCTTCCCCTTTCAGATCCCCCAGGATTTTCTGTTGCTCGGGCGCACCCTGGGGTTGCTGGCGGGGCTGGTCACCCGGCTGGATCCGGAGTTCAACGTGTTTGAAGAGGCGGAGCCCTTCGCGCGGCGCCTGCTGGAAGAGGAGCCGTGGGGATGGGTGGAGCAGATCCTTGAGGCGGCGTGGGGGATCCTGCGGACCCCCCTGGATCTCCAGCGGTTCCTGGAGCGCTCGCTGCGCGGGGAGCTGCAGTGGCGGGTGACGTTCCCGGAAGCGCGGGAGACCCTTTCTCTGATCGCGGAGGGGTTCCAGCGGCTGATCTGGCAGCTCACCGGATTGGTCTGGGTGATGATGGGCCTGTTCGCCGGGTTGAACCATCAACCCGCCCTGGCCGGGGTGCTGCTCGGGATCGGTGGGCTATGGTTGTTATGGGGGCTGCGCCCGTTGCGCCGGCGTCGTGAAGGGGGAGGGTAGGGGAAGTTTCTCCCCTCCGGATTGTAGAGGAAGCGCTCCGGGCGAGCCCCCGGGTTCAGGAGGGGTGGGAGCCTGTTGGCGTTTTCTCCCCCTCTTCCAGCCATGCGTCGATGGCGGTGCGCAGGGCCAGCAGGGTCTCCCGGCGGGCCGCCCGCAGGTGCTGCCAGAACCCCTCCGGGAGCATCGCCTTCATCGCCTCCCGGAGCTCCCGGGAAGCGGACCGCAGGTGAGTCCGGGCCTCTTCCGACCATCGAGATCGGGTCTCGGCCATGGAAATCCCTCCTTCCTCCAGCCCGGGCAGGGCCCTGGTGTTCTCAATTTCATGATACCTCGAGCGGCGTCCAGCAGGAGCCGGTTGGGGTCAGCCCTCGGAGGGCTCGGGGCCCTCGAAGGCCTGGCGGTGGACGGCGCGCAGGCGTCGGGGGGAGACCCGGGCGTAGCGGCGGGTGGTGGTGGGAGAGGCGTGGCCCAGGAGGTCCTGCACCGCGGCCAGGTCTCCGGTGGCCTCCAGGACGCGCGTGGCGAAGTAGTGGCGGAACTGATGGGGCGTGAGGGGTTCCTCCAGCCCCGCCTCCCGGGCCAGAGCCGCCAGGGCGCGGCGGACCCCTTCGGGGGTCAGGGGGCGGACGACGGCGCCGGCCCCTTTGTCATGGCGTGCGAAGAGGGGGAGGTGATCGCGGCCCTTCCCGCGGACTCCCGCGTCGCGCGCCTGCAGGTAAGCCTGGAGGGCGCGGACGGCGGCCTCGTCCAGGAAGGCGAGGCGCTCTTTGCCTCCCTTGCCGTGGCGGATCCAGAGGATCCCCTGGGCGGGGTCGAAATCGCCTCGTCGCAGCGCCACCAGCTCGCCGACCCGGATCCCGCTGCTGCGCAGGACCAGCACCAGGGCCAGGTCCCGGAGGCGGCGGAGTTCGTGGCGGGGGGAAGGGGAGGAAGGGCGGGCGCGGGCGGCCTGGAGCAAGGCCTTCAGGAGCTCCTCGCGGGGCAGACGGGGCAGGGGAGGGGTGGATCGCCCGCGCTGGGCGTGCAGCTCTCGGATCAGGCGTCGCGCCTCCTCGGCGGGCAGCGTCCACAGTCCCTCATCGAGGAGGAAGTGGACCCAGCTGACCAGTGCGGCCAGGTAAGTCTGGCGGGTGGCCGACGGCAGCGTCCGGCCTTCCCGGCGGTAGCGATCTTCCAGGTAAGGGATGAAATCCCGCACGTGGGCGGGGTCCAGCGCCTCGGGCGTCTGGTGTTCGGGATCCAGATCGATGTCGGTGAGGTATTCCAGGAAGCGCTGAAGGGCGCTTCGGTAAGTCTGGATGGTTCGGGGACGCCGGCCGTAGCGGGCGGCCAGGGCTTCCAGGAAAACCGAAACGGTCCGGCGCAGGCTCGGCCCCTCGGTCATCGGCAGCTCCTTTCCCTTCGGCGGACGTTCTCGAAAGAAGCGCCTTCGAGCTCTCCATTTTACCAGCGGGAGCGGCCAAGGGTGGCCTCCTCATGGATCGGGTGTATCCCAAAATCGTAGGACAACTGCTCGCAGTTGTCCTACAAAGCGGAAGCCGGAAGGGCACCAGGAGGCTTGACGGGAGCGGTGGATTGTGGTATAAAGGTTATAACCATCGATCCGAATCCTGCATCGATCCCGTCGTCCATGGACTGGCGGCCTGTCCTGGAGGAGCACCCCGAGCTTCTTCTGAAGCCTCAGGAAGCGGCCCGGCTTTTGGGGGTGACGGAGCGTTGCCTGAGGAGATGGGCGCAGGAGGGTCGGATCCGGGCGGTTCGGACTGCGGGCGGGCATTATCGTTATCCGCTCGATTCGGTGTTGCAAATCATTGGTTCCTCCCCTCAATCGTCTCCTGAGCGCACGGCCGCGCTGTATGCCCGCGCTGCCTGCCGCCGCGAGATCGAGCGTCAGCTGGGTGTTTTGCGGAAGGCGGCCGATGCGATGGGTTATGCGGTCCTCTATGAGGACTATGATCTTCGGGGTGGGGATCGGATCGGAGAGGGTTTGCAGCGTTTGATCCTTCTGGGGCGTCGGGGGCTTTTCCGGGCGTTGATGGTGACCTCTTACAGCCGCGTGAGCTGGCTGGGGGTGGTGGATCCTCGCTTCCTTCATCTGGTGTTCATGCTGATGGGCGTGCCGCTGGTGGTGGTGAATCCCTCCAGGGAGTTCGGATCCCCGGCGGAGTTGCTGCTGGACTTCATTGAGATCCACGAGCGGATGGCGGAGTCGCTTCCGTCGGAAGCTCGGAAGATGAACCGGGAGATCCTCCAGGCGCTGCGGATCCTCCAGCGTCGGCATCGGATCCGGTGGGAGGAGGAGTGAGGGGGCCTTGCAGGGCGCCCTCCGGATGATTTGCTTAATGTATCTTAAACAAATCAAAGCCTCGGAAGGCAAAAGGCGACCCCCAGCGGATGCCCTCCCCTTCAGGAGCGTGGCCTCGGGCGGATCCCCGATGGGATCCTGGCTGTTGGGAAGGTCCCTCCGCGCATTCCCGGCCGCTGATCCGCCCGGGCGGATCGGAGGACAGCGGCGCCCTCCGGACGGCGCGCCCGCTCCATGCCCGTCGGATCGATTTTCCCCTCCCCTGCCCCTCTCGATCCCCCCTTAGCCGGTTTCCATCCTGCGCGGGCTCGATGGCGCCCTTCATCCGGAGAAGGTCTGCGAGGGCTGGAGTGGCCGGATCCGCGGCGAGGAGGCGCGCCGCATTGCTCGTAGGGGAAGCGCGATTCGCCATCGCCGTCAGCGTTCTGGCGCCAGAGGCGGTGGGGGGACCTCAACCCGCGCGACATACGTTATAGGGGTACCGACTAGCGGCCCAGGGGGTATGGGACCGACCCAGATTACCAGCCAGCGGGGACTCCACTCCGGCCGCACATGGACAAAATATTGGCACCGCTCGCCCTCGCCAACCTCCCCCGATCTGTTGGGGTTGGGATTCCAGACTTCACAGCCTCCGAGGGCAACTGGCACCTCAAAGAAACCGACAGCCATGTACTGGTGGACCCACACCATAGTGGGATTCCGGGCCTCTTCGGTTCTCCTTGTTGCTTCCCATTCGAAGGCCAGCCAGGGGCATTCGCTGCGTACGGGCTTGTCGGCGTGGGGATCGAAATACTCATAGGTCCATCGGAGATTGCCCACCCGGACGGTGAAATTTCCGATCTCCACCGGGGTGTCCGCCGGGATGGTCGGGAGCTTCTCCAGGCCCAGGCGCTCGGCCGTGGTCGGATCAAGATGTGCCGCTCCAGGAGGACACGGTGCCGTCTTGGTCGTGGGCCGGGCGCAAGCCGCCGTTAGAGCGGCCATCAGAACCAGACCGATCCCGCAACCTTTTCCCCTCATCGCCGCCCTCCTGAACCGCCGCTATGCCTGCCTCTTAATTGAGCCGATCCATATTCCCGCAATTTGGACACCGTGCATAACGTGCCATCTCTTACCTCATCTGACAGAAATGAGCACCCGCATCGAGTTTCAATCCCACGCTGGTTCGATTGAGGCCTTTCCCCAGCGCACCACCACCGCCTCGGGGTCCTCAGGTTTCAATCCCACGCTGGTTCGATTGAGGCTCGCGCATCGCGCACCTCCGGAAGATGGGATGGATCCCCGTTTCAATCCCACGCTGGTTCGATTGAGGCGAACGTGATTCTGATCTTCAACAACCGCATTCTCGCCGTTTCAATCCCACGCTGGTTCGATTGAGGCCAGGAAGGCGATGAGGGCGGCGAGGTAGATCGAGACGGTTTCAATCCCACGCTGGTTCGATTGAGGCTTCAAGCGCTCCCAGCTGGCCGACCGGGCCTTCTGGGGTTTCAATCCCACGCTGGTTCGATTGAGGCCAGCTCCCCCGCAGGAGGCTCGGGAAGCGGGAAGCTCGTTTCAATCACACGCTGGTTCGATTGAGGCCCCGCATCGCCTTCGCGGATCTGGTCGACCGCGCCGCCGTTTCAATCCCACGCTGGTTCGATTGAGGCTGCGTCGTCGAATGGCTCCAGGTCTCTCCTGTGGCGGTTTCAATCCCACGCTGGTTCGATTGATGAGATTTCTGCGAAATCCTCGTCTTCCTCAGCGTCTTCTGTTTCAATCCCACGCTGGTTCGATTGAGGCCGTCCGCCGGTGAGATCCCCATCACGGATCCGCTCTGGGTTTCAATCCCACGCTGGTTCGATTGAGGCCGCGGAGCTGGCGCGGAAGGCCCTCCAGTTCATCCAAGGTTTCAATCCCACGCTGGTTCGATTGAGGCCCCGGAGATCCTGGACCGCCTGGTCCTGATCGACCCTTCCGTTTCAATCCCACGCTGGTTCGATTGAGGCACTACTACAAGCGCCACGAGAAAGACTGGATGGAGACCGTTTCAATCCCACGCTGGTTCGATTGAGGCCCCTTATGCTCGCAAGTCCCTTGTTTTCGATCCCCGCAGTTTCAATCCCACGCTGGTTCGATTGAGGCCGTCCTCGCGGGCCAGCGGGGAGGCGGACGTGCCCGTGTTTCAATCCCACGCTGGTTCGATTGAGGCCGATCTGCGAGAGCCGCTGCCCCTTCCGCTTGCCCCAGTTTCAATCCCACGCTGGTTCGATTGAGGCTGGAGCATGGAGGAGTTCAAGGAGTTTGTTGAGCGATTGTTTCAATCCCACGCTGGTTCGATTGAGGCCAGGTCAAGGGGCTTGGGGTAAGATGAGGCCAAAACAAAGTTTCAATCCCACGCTGGTTCGATTGAGGCGGAGAACTCCGTCACCTTGCCCCGCTTGCCGCCCACGGGGGGGTTTCAATCCCACGCTGGTTCGATTGAGGCGCATCGGCCACGGTGAGCGTGATGAAGACACCCCATGCGTTTCAATCCCACGCTGGTTCGATTGAGGCGAGGCCCCGGCTGCCGCGCCCGCGCGTGCGCGTCCGAGTTTCAATCCCACGCTGGTTCGATTGAGGCCAGGAAGGCTTCCCAGTCTTCATCGCCGACAAGACGTTTCAATCCCACGCTGGTTCGATTGAGGCCTTGAGTTTCACCCGAACCCCAACATCCGCCGTGCCTATGTTTCAATCTCACGCTGGTTCGATTGAGGCCCGTCTTCCCGATATCCGCCAGCCTGGCGATGAGATTGTTTCAATCCCACGCTGGTTCGATTGAGGCCGCCGGACCCGACGGCGGCCGGGACGTTCCTCGCTTCTGTTTCAATCCCACGCTGGTTCGATTGAGGCAGGAAACAATGGCTCAACAGAAGCAGTCCGTCTACATGTTTCAATCCCACGCTGGTTCGATTGAGGCTGCGCCGTTTCATCTTGCATGTGGGAACTTGAATAAGGGTTTCAATCCCACGCTGGTTCGATTGAGGCGCTGGGAAGCCTGGGGGACCACATGGGGTTTCTCCTCGTTTCAATCCCACGCTGGTTCGATTGAGGCGGGGTCCACCAGGAGAGCCGGCCGCCGGGGATCCAGCGTTTCAATCCCACGCTGGTTCGATTGAGGCATCCGGACGGCCAGCAAGCCCCAAGGGACGCCATCCGCCGTTTCAATCCCACGCTGGTTCGATTGAGGCAGCCCCCACCTCTTCTCCAACTGCTTGTGTTTAATGAAGTTTCAATCCCACGCTGGTTCGATTGAGGCGCAAGCCGCTCATCCTCGAAAACGGTGAAGGTGGTGTCGTTTCAATCCCACGCTGGTTCGATTGAGGCATGAGGCTCCCAATGTTGACGACGAGCGATTCGCTCGAGTTTCAATCCCACGCTGGTTCGATTGAGGCCAGCATCCCCGGGGCGGGCTTGCGCCACTCGGGGTTCCAGGGTTTCAATCCCACGCTGGTTCGATTGAGGCACAGCCCAGGCATCTCGCAAGATCCAAGCCAGAGTTGCGTTTCAATCCCACGCTGGTTCGATTGAGGCCGGGGGATCCCCGCGAGGGATCCCCGCAAAAAAAGAAGCGTTTCAATCCCACGCTGGTTCGATTGAGGCGCTCCAGCGCCTCGCCGGGCCTCACCGCCAGGCCCCGTTTCAATCCCACGCTGGTTCGATTGAGGCGCTGGACATCTCCGGCGGCGCCTACGCCCAGTGGGCGGGTTTCAATCCCACGCTGGTTCGATTGAGGCCCTGCGATTTCAGGGGGTGAGTGGGGGAAGGGAGAGAGAACCCCCTTCGGAAATCCAGTTCGCCTTAAATATAGCATCGATCGTGCGGTTTGTCAAGGGGTG
>Ga0079992_130149_pt1 | contig 157313 bp, 125 predicted proteins | sample FaiFalFF_MnMetaG_3_FD_69197 | JGI IMG/M metagenome (GOLD analysis project Ga0079992, IMG submission 69197) | Freshwater microbial communities from Yellowstone National Park, Wyoming, USA - Fairy Falls B (FF_Mn_B) MetaG (SPADES assembly) (version 2) | ecosystem: Environmental > Aquatic >...
TCGGCCGGAGCGGGTGGTCGTGGTGATCGTCGAAAACGGCGGCCAGGGCTCCGCCGTCGCTGCCCCCATCGCCCGCCAGATCCTGGAGGCCGCCTACAGCCTCCCCCTCACCCCCCTGCCCACCCCACCCCTGCAGGAAGATCGGTGAGGGAGGAGCAAGATGCTCGAAACTCAAACGCCCTGAGCTCGATCGCACATCGTTCGCAAGGATGCGGCGGCCATGGAGCCTCAATGGGAGCAGTTTCGATTCCGCCATCCCTTCCGCAAATACCAGCGCGTGATCCTGAATCAAATCCAGGCGGTCATCGACACGCCGCGCGATGACCGGCGGTATCACATCGTCGCCCCGCCCGGCTCCGGGAAGACCATCATCGGCCTGGAGCTCGTCGGCCGCTTCCGGAGACCGGCCCTCATCCTGGCCCCCACCGTCACCATCCAGATGCAATGGTATGAGCGGATCCGGATGTTCCTCCCCGACGACGCCCGCCTCGAGGAGTGGGCCACCCTCACCCCGGAGGGAAAAGCGCCCCTGCGCATCTTCACCTATCAGCGGCTGGCCGTTCAGGATCCCGAGCGGTCCTTCGTGGAATCCGCCTCCCGGCTGGCGTGGGCGGAGGACCTGATCGCCCGGGGCCTGGCGTCCGACCCGGAGGCCGCCCGGCGCTACCTGGATGAGCTCCGCGCCGGGAACCCCGAGGCTTACTGGGAGGAGATCCGCCGTCGCTACCCCCGTCTGAAGCGCCGCCTGCTCCGGGCGGATCCGGAAACCGTGGCCCGTTTCCTCCATCCCAACGCCCTGCGCCTGATCGAAGACCTCGTCGCGGACGGGATTGGGACCGTCGTCCTGGACGAATGCCATCACCTGCTGGATTACTGGGCGGTGGTGCTCCGCTATCTGATCCGCCGCCTGGACCAGCCCCGGATCATCGGGCTGACGGCCACCCTCCCCAGCCCGGAGGATGATTTCGCCTACGAGAATTACGCCACCCTTCTGGGGGATGTGGATTTTGAGGTTCCCACCCCCGCCGTGGTCAAAGAGGGAAACCTGGCTCCCTACCGGGAGCTGGCCTGGTTCACCGAACCGACCCCCGAGGAGCACGCCTTCCTTCAGGAACAGGACAGACTGCTTCAGGCGGTCCTGGATGAGGTATTGACCGCTCCGGGCTTTCGGAGCTGGCTGAAGGGCCTGCTCTTCCCAACCCCTGAGGAGGGCGCAGGGGCTTCGGAGCGCGAGCGGGCCGGCTGGCCCGAGCTGGCCGATGAAGATGCGGCGCTGGTGATCGCCGGGTTGCGCTGGCTGCGGGACACGGGAGAGCTGCCCCCGGAGCGCCCCCTTCCGCCGGAGGCGCGCCGCCGGCCCACCCTGGAGGATCGCCTGATCCTGCTGGAACACTACGCCCTGCGCATCCTCCTCCCCAGCCCGGATCCGAACGACCGCCAGCGCTTCCTGGAGCTCCGCCGCCGCCTGCGCCCCCTGGGCTACACCCTTACCCCGAAAGGCCTGCGTCCCGGCCGTTCGCCCATGGACCTCATCCTGGCTTTCTCCGACAGTAAAATCGAGGCCGCGCGGGAGATCCTGCGGGCCGAGAAGCGAAGCCTGGGCGAACGGCTCCGCGCGGTCCTCGTGGTGGATTTCGAACAGAGCACCAGCGGCCTCCGCCGGCTCCGGCAGGGGGCCGGATCCTCCGATGCGGATCCGGGCAGCGGACGGCGCGTCTTCCGCCGGCTGATCCGGGATCCAGAGCTGATCGATCTGCATCCCATCTTCGTGACCGGCCGCTCCCTGTGGATCCCCGAGGGCTTTCGGCCGATCTTCCAGCGCCTCTGGGAGGAGTTCCGCCAGCGGCACGGGATGCAGGTCGAGCTGACCCTGCAGCGACGTCCGGGCTACTACGAAGTGCGGGGGAGGAGCTCCGAATGGGGACCTCGGGTATATGTCCCTCTGATCACCCAAATGATGGAGCAGGGGCATACCCGCCTGCTCATCGGCACCCGAAGAATCTTCGGAGAAGGATGGGATGCTCTCTCGCTGAACACATTGATCGATCTGACCGGCGTGACCACCAGCACCGCCGTCCAGCAGCTGCGCGGGCGCTCCCTACGCCTGGACCCCCGGTGGCCGCACAAGGTGGCCCACAACTGGGATGTGGTTTGCGTCGCGCCGGACTTCGAATGGGGAGACCTGGATCTGCGGCGGTTCCGGCGCCGTCACGATCACCTGTGGGGCGTGGCCATCCCCGCCAACCCTGCCCGCTACGCTATGCGGCTCGCTTCCACCCTGCTGACGCGCGGCCTTCCCCCGAACATCGTTGAGGACCTGCGCGGGCAGATCGTCCGCGGAGCGTTCCATGTAGAGCCCCTGCTGGGCCTGCTGCTCGCCCTGGAGGATGAGAGCTGGAAGCACATCCCTTACGCAACCTTCAACGACATCATGCGGGAGGCCGCCGCGCGGCGAGAGGAAACGTGGGCGGCGTGGGGGATCGGCCGGCCTTATATGGATTTCGAAATCCCGATCTACCGGATTCGGCCTCAGGACCTCCGCCTTCGCTCCGTCTACACGCTACGGGAGAGCGCCACGGCGGTATGGCGGAGCCTCCGCTGGGCCCTGGCCGGCGCTCTCCCCCTGGGCTGGCTGATCTTCTGGGAGATCTTCACAGGGCTCCCTGTGGATTTGCCCCTGGCGGCATGCTTTCTTCTCGCCTCGGGAAGCATGGCGGCCGGCTTCCTCATCACCCTGCTCCGAGAGCGCAAAACCCTCGCCCGGGCGTTGCGCGTCCTGCTGATCGAGGTCCCGCCAGACGCCATCCTTCTCGATGTGGGACGAGCGCTGGCGGAGGCGTTGCGGGAAACCGGGCAGGCGAGCCCGGCCCTCTCCCCGGACAGCCTTCGGGTGATCGCCAGCCCGGACGGGGCTTACCGCATTCAGCTGGAAGGCGTTTCTTCGAAAGATGCGGAGGCCTTCATACAGGCTTACCGGGAGCTCTTCCAGCCCATCCGGAACCCGCGCTATCTCATTCTGCGCCGGGACGAGCGCCTGCCGGACCTGCTTCGCGCCGGCCTCTGGCAGGCGCTGCGGGCCCTGATCCCCCCGATGCTGCGCCGGCCGGCTTACCATCCGGTGCCCCAGGCGCTGGGGATCCGACGTCCAGACGCCGAGGCCTTCGCCCGAGCCTGGCGGCGTTACGTCGGCGAGGCCGAGCTGATCTACACCCGCTCCCCCGAAGGCCGCCGTCATCTGGATCGGGCCCGCGTGCAGGAGCCTCCAGCGCTTCAGGATTTATTGCTCCATCTATGGGGATGAGCGCGGAGATCCGCAGCCAGGCGGCCATCCCCTTGGGGCTGAACCGATGGCAGGCGGCGATCCGCGAGGCGGTCTCAACACGCCTACAAAAGTATCCGTCTCGAGATCGTGGATGATCTTCATGACTATCTCCCGGATGAGATCTCGGGCCTTCCCAATCGCGCAACGGCATGATCTGGCGGAGCGGCGGGATATCCGCGGGCCACGGCGAGCTCCCGGCGGGCGTTCGCGCGGATCCGGGCGATCGCTTCCTCGGTCAGCGGGCGCCCGAAGGACATGAGGCCGGCTAAGCGGAAGCCGTGATGTTCCGCCAGGCGGGCGATCTCCTCCACCCGCTCGATGGAGAGACGGCGGCCCAGGCTGTAAGGCTCATACCGGCCTTCCAGGGCCAGCGTGATGGTCTCCGCCATGCACGCATACGCCATGCGCGGGGGGAGCCCGAAATCGAAGCCGAAATCCACCTCCCCGGGAACCTCCACGATCCCCCCGTCGATGACCAGGACGTCGTCCCGCCGGGCAGCCACCGCCGGGGAGACGTTGCGGGGCTGGGCGACATCGCAAACCACCGCGCCGGGCTTCAGGTGCTCCGGTCCGATGATGGCGACGGGGGAGCTGCTCACCACCAGGACCAAATCGGCCTCCCGGAGGGCCTCCAGCCCTTCGGCCACCTGCGCCCGCGCGCCTTCTGCCTCCACGAGGAGCCGGATGGCCTCCAGCCGCTCCGTCCGGCGCCCGGCCAGGATCACCCGGGGCACCTCCCGGGCCAGCAGCCGGGCGGCCACCCGACCGATGGCCCCGGCCGCCCCCACCACCGCCGCGGTGGCCTCCGGAAGGGAGATCCCCATCCGCTCCGCCGCCTGCCGAAGGGCCTGCAGGGCCACCGCCACGGTGTAGCTGTTCCCCGTCGTCACCGGGATGCGCAGGCCTTTGGCCACCGTGACCCCGGCGTCCCCGATCACCGCGGTGAAGGCCCCCAGCCCGAGGATGCGGGCGCCGAGCCGCTCCGCCAGGCGCCCCGTTTCGATGATCTTGCGATAGGCCCGCTCCAGCGGCAGGGAGAGCATCCGCTGCGGGGTAAGCGGGCATGCCAGCAGCCAGCCCTCCACCGTCCTCCCGGTGGCCCGGGAGCGGATCCCGGTGACGCGGGAGAGATACACCGGGGGGAAGTAGGCGGAGAAGAAGTGGATGGCCGGCTCGGGCAGCAGCCGGCCCAGCAGCGGGAACTTCCGCTGCACATCCCGCTTCGGGTCGATCGGATGGATCATGAAGGCGAAGGTTCCCATCCTCCACCTCGCCGGTCCCACGCGCCGATGCCGCTTAAGGGGCGTTCCCTCGCTCCAGAGCCGGGGCCGCCTCCGGCTGGCCGACCTCTTCCTCCCGCGGATACAAACGCGGATACAGGGCGGCCCCGCCCGGGATGCGCAGGTGATCGCTGTCCTCGTAATACACGTTCCGGGTGATCACGTGATGGTCGGAGGTGGCGAAGAGGACCACGTCGGACTCGATCATGCGGGCGGGGTAGATCACCAGCCCGGAGCCCAGGCGGCAGTGGTGGCCCACGCAGCCCCCCAGCACCGGCATGCCGGCCTCCACCAGCTCGCCGCGGAAGTGAGTGCGGATCGGCTTGGGGAGCAGGTTGAAGTCGGTGAAGGTTGTCCCCGCCCCGATGAACGTGTCGCGCCCCACCACGCACAGCTGCAGGCAGGTGTTCTGGGCCACCATGGAGTGTTCCATCATCGTGGTCATGAAAAGGGCCGCCCGGAAGGGAAGGAAGCAGCCGTCCCCCACCACGCTCAGCAGCACCTGAACCCCCTGGCCGATGTTGACGTTGTTGCCGATAATGCTGTTGGCCACCACCGCCCCCGCCCCGATGGTCACGTTGTCCCCGATGATCGTCGGCCCCTGGAGGACCGCCGTGGGGTCGATCTGGACGTTGCGGCCGATGCGCACCAGCGCGGAGGAGGAGAGGACCTGACGGCGCTCCAGCATGGCCCGCCAGAGGATACGCAACTTCACGTCCAGGCGCTGGATGCGGTCCTCCATCCGGGCCCCCTCGGCGAAGATCCCGAAGGGGGAGTTGGCCATGAAGACATGGACCCAGTGCTCGATGGAAAGAAAGGCGCGCAAGGGCACCCAGAAGGTGAGATCCCCCTGGCGGGGCGCCATGTAACGCGGCACCCGATAGTAGCCGATCTCCCGGGCCAGGGTTTCGATCACCAGCGGGCGCGCGTAGGATTCCTTCCCATAGGGGAAATACCACATGTCGGCCACATAGACATCCCCCTCCCGTCGGATGCCCCGCTGCAGGGGAAGGGCATGGTGGACGATGGCGGGGTCGTTGAGGGCGAAGGCCACCCGGCAGGCCTTGTTGAGGCGCCGCGCCCGCTCCAGGAACGTCCGCAGGAAGGGCTCATCGAAGAAGAGGTTATCCCGATACACCAGGGTCGGCACCCGATCGTCCGGCACCTCGTCCAGGGAGTCCACCTCCAGCTCCTCGTCGCAGTAAGGCGCGAGGAGATCCCGCTGGTGCAACCAGAGGGGCTTGTTCAGCACCATGAGATCCCGCGCCGGCTCGTTGAAGGGCGGGATCAGCCGCCGATCCCGGATGATCACCTTCCGCAACTTCCCATTCATCAGTCCCCCCTTCCCTCTGTCATTGCACGCTAACCGACGCTCTGTCTGAGGGGAGGATTCCGGGTCCTTGCCTGTCCAGACGGATCCTTCGGCTTATGCGAGCAGGAAATCCGCGAGGGCTTGCCGGAAGCGTTCGGGCTCGTCGAGCATGGGGAAGTGGCCGGCCTCCGGCATCCAGAAGATCGACGCCTGGGGGGCCTCCCGGGCCAGCACGAACGCCTGATCGGGGTTGACGATGTTATCTCGGGCCCCATAGATCCCCAGGACGGGCGTGCGCAGCTCCCGGAGCCGCGGCCGCAGGTCCGTGCGGTGGAGGCTCCCGATGCTCTGGAAGAACGAGCGCAATGAAGTGCGGGAGAGATCCCGCTCCCACATCCGATACCAGGTCCGCCACGCCCGGGTGATGGTCGGCGAGGCCAGATAGGTCCCCGCCTTCACCGCCACCGGGAAGGTGTAGGCCAGGAAGGCCCAGAACGGCCGCCCGGCCATTTTCAGGAAGAAATTCAGGGAGCTCCCCGTGATCGGGGAGCCTACCACCGCCACCCGGGTCACCCGCTCCGGATGGGCCAGGGCGACCCCCAGGGCGACCGTCCCACCCATGGAGTGGCCGACCAGGGCGGCCGAGGCGATCCCCAGGCGATCCATGAACTGGGTCACCAGATCGATGAAGCTGGGGACCGTGAAGCTGGCGCGCTGGCGATCGGACTCCCCGAATCCCCAGAAATCCAGCGCGTAAGAACGGCAATGGCGGGACAGGGCGTTCATCGTGTCGATCCAATAAGCCCAGGAGCCCAGCCATCCGTGCAGGAAGATCACCGGCCGGCCTCGCCCGATGACCTCATAATGGACGATCCCCTGTTCCGTAACGATGGAGCTCATCTTAGCGGGAAGCGGACAGCTCTTCCAGGATGGCGTAGAGCAGCTCCAGGACCACGTTCTTCACGCTGTCGCGGCGGGTGGCCACGCACGGGAGCACCTTGACCCGGCCGTCCAGGCGCAGGGCGATGCGGACGTCCTCCGGATCCCAGGCGTCCTCAAGGTCCTGCTTGTTGGCGGCGACCACGAAGGGGGTCTGGGCGTAGCGGCGGAAGGTGTCCAGGATGTTGCGGGCCTCGCGGAAGGTTTCCGGTCTGGTGCTATCGACCATGACGATGAAGCCCAGCATCCCCTCGGCCAGGATCTCCCACATGAAATCGAAGCGTCGCTGGCCCGGCGTGCCGAACAGATACAGCACGAGGTCCTTATCGATGGTGATCCGCCCGAAATCCATGGCCACCGTGGTCTGGTCCTTGACGGCCCGCTCCGCCGGCGTGGAGATCCGCCGCTCGGTGGAGACCACTTCGATCTCGCTGATGGTGCGGATGAACTGGGTCTTGCCCGAGGCGAAAGGCCCGGTCACCACGATCTTCACCGCCTGCATGGATCGTCTGCCCTCCTGGGGGATAGGACCTCACAGCCTGCGGAAGTAATTGATCAGCTTCTCCACGACGGAGCGGGAGACGCCGCTGCCGGGCCTGGGGGTCGGGACTCCGGGCGGCGGCGCGGCCGGAGGCGGGGCGCCGAGCTCGATCAGGCCGGCCTGGAGGAGCCCGTAGATGATGCGACGGATCTGGATCTCGTCCATGTTCAGACGGCGCATGATCTGCTCGATGGTGTTCCGCCCGTTGACCTGGCTGATCACCCGCCATTCCTCGGGGCTCAGCTGCACCTTGCGGATGGCTTCGGGGCGGCTGGTCAGCCGGACGGGGATGTCCAGATCCGGCAGCTCCTCCTTCAGGCGCTCCACCTCCCGGAGGCGGCGGACCCCCTCCATGATGATGTTCTCCAGGTCCACGGGGACCGGGATGCGGTTCTGGACCGGCTGGAGGTGGGGCTCGAAGCGGAAGGCGCCTTCGTTCCAGGCGAACAGCCGATAGACCACATCCAGCATCTGCGCCCGCAGGCTGGCGAGGATGTCCTGCTGGGTCACGTAGCCGGCCTCGATCAACTTCAACCCCAGGACCTTGTCATCCTGAACCCGGGAGAGGTCCAACGCTTGCAGCTGTTCCGGGCGGAGCTTCCCGGCCCGGATCAGCACATCGGCCAGGCGGCCGTCCTGACGGTCTAAAGCCGCGTAGATCAGCTTGCCGTCCTTAAAGCACAGCTGGGCCGTGCCGTTGCGGCTTTCCACCGTCAGGGTCCCGGTCTTCCGGGCCAGGTGGATGAGGTTCAGCAACTGGGTGGTGTGGAAGTCCCGCAGGTTTCCCCTCAACGCCATCCCGGTCCTCCTGAACGTTCATTCCGCAGCAGAGGCCTCCTCCCGCGCGGGTCCCAGCACGGCGTCCACCAGGAGGGGGAGGATCTCCGCCACATCCCCGCGGATCTGCAGATCCGCATAACGGTCGGCGGCGGTAGGGGAGAGATTGATCAGGATCAGGCGGGCCCCGTGCTCCTTGGCCAGGATGGGGAGATCCCCCGCCGGGGCCACCTCCAGGGAGGAGCCGGCCACCAGGAAGACATCCGCCCGGCGGGCCTCCTGCTGGGCGGCGAGGAAAGCCTGGGCCGGCAGCTGCTCCCCGAACAGGATGACGTTCGGCTTGAGCACTCCCCCACACACCTCGCAGCGCGGGATCGTCCCGTTCTCCAGAAAAGCGTCCAGGTAAGGGGCGGCGGGGACCTTGCGGTAGCACCGGATGCAGGTGGCCTCCCGCAGATGCCCGTGCACCTCGATGACCCGACGGGAGCCCGCCTTCTGGTGAAGCTCATCAATGTTCTGAGTGATCAGGGCTTTGAGGATGCCGGCGGCCTCCAGGCGGGCCAGGGCATAATGAGCAGGGTTGGGCCGGGCCTCCCGGATCATGCGGGCCAGGGGACGCACCCACTCAAAAAACGCTTCGGGACGGCGGGAGAAGGCCCAGATGGAGGCCACCTCCATCGGATCGTAGATCGTCCACAGCCCGGAGCCTTCGCTCCGGAAATCCGGGATCCCCGAGGGGGTGCTGATCCCGGCCCCGGTCAGGGCCACCAGATAACGCGACCGGCGGATCATCTCCGCCGCGCGGGCCAGCTCTTCCATGCCCACCTCCCTCCCCTTCGGCCGTTGCGCCGCGCTCCCTTGTTTATAATACCGTCCACCGGGCCAGCAAAGCGGCGACCAGGGCGGCCCGTTGCGGGAGGGAGGCGATCCACACGTGCTCATCCAGGGCATGGGCGCCGTTGCCCACCGCCCCCAGGCCATCCAGGGTGGGGACGCCCAGGGCGGCGGTGAAGTTCGCGTCGCTCCCCCCGCCGGTCCCCCCCTCCGTGAGGGTCAGCCCCAGCTCGGCCGCGATGGCGCAGGCCCGCCGGAAGGTGGCGACCATCCGGGCGTCCCGCTCCATCGGGGGTCGGTTAAACCCTCCCCGCACCTCCACACGGGCGCCGTCCAGGACCGGCCGCAGGCTCCGGAAGGCCTTCTCCATCCGGTCCATCTCCGCCCGGGTCGCCACCCGCACGTCCACCACCATCTCCGCGTATTCCGGCACCACGTTGGGTCGGGTGCCGCCCCGGATCACCCCCACCGTCACGGTGGTGCCGCGGCGGGGATCGGCCAGGGCGCGCAGGCGCATGATCTGATACGCCAGCTCCTCGATGGCGTTGATCCCGCGCTGGGGATCGGCGCCGGCGTGGGCGGAGCGCCCGTGCGCGATCACGATGAAATCCCCCACCCCTTTGCGGAACGTCTTCAGGCTGCCGTCGGGGAGGGCGGGCTCCAGGCACAGGACCAGATGGCTGCGCCGGGCCTCCTCCTCGATCAGCAGGCGGGAGGTCTCGCTGCCGGTCTCCTCATCGCTGGTGAACAGCATCCGGACGCGGTGAGGGGGATGGAGGCCGAGCGTCCGCAGGCCCTGAAGGGCGCCGAGGAGGACAGCGATCCCGCCCTTCATGTCGAAGACGCCGGGCCCATAGAGGCGCCCGTCCTCCTCCCGCAAGGGCATGCGCTCCAGGGTCCCCAATGGCCACACCGTGTCCAGGTGACAGAGGGTCAGGATTTGAGTGGAGGCTTCCGGATCGCCCCAGGTGGCAACCCAGTGATCCCCGACGGCCTCCTGGGGGATCCGCTCCACCTGAGCCCCCAGCTCCCGCAGGCGTTCGGCCACGAACTCCCCCAGCCGGTCCACCGCCGCCTTCTCGGTGGTGGGCGACTCGCGGAGGACCAGCTCCCGCAACAGCGCCACCAGCTCCTCCTGAAGCCGGAGGAAGGTTTCCATCCAGCGGGACGGCCAGACCTCGCCCATCGTTCGCATCTCCTGAATTGAGGATGGAAAACGCCATCGCCCCCAGGGATCTCAGATCACCAGCTGCTCGTAGAGCCGCTCCAGGCTGAGCTCCGGGGAGACCGTCTCCCGGGAGCGGAGGGTCAGGGCGGCGGCGGCCACCCCCAGGCGCACCGCCTCCTCAATCGGGATCCCGTGGAGCAGGGCGAAGATCACCGCCGCCGTCAGCGCATCCCCGGCCCCGGTGAAGTCCACGATCTCGGTGCGGATGGCGGGGATATGCCCGCTGAGGTCCCCGGCGGCGTAGACCAGGCCGAGCTCCGCCATGGTGATGATGGCCACCCGCACCCCCAGGGCGGTGAGATAGCGCGCGGCGAAAAGGGCCTCGTCCACGTTCGAGACCGGCAGGCCGGTGAGGGCCTCCGCCTCCGCGGTGTTGGGCGTCACCAGATGCAACTCCGGAAGGATGGATCGGAGGCGCATGGCCAGGGTGGGGGAGGTGGGGTCGGCCGCCACCGGGACGCCGAACCGTCGGGCGAGGCGGACGGCCATGCGCAGGGCGGCCGGCGAGAGGTTGGCATCCAGGACCACCATGGCCGCCTGTTCGAAGAGGGCGCGGCGGGCTTGAAGATAGCGGGGGGTGATGGCCTCCAGGATGCTCATGTCGTCCACCGCGACGACCAGGTTGCCCTGCTCGTCCAGCACCGCCAGGTAAGTGCCGGTTCGGCCCTGAGGGATCACCGCCACATGCTCGACGTTGACCCCTGCGCTCCGGGTGCGCTCCAGCACCCAGCGGCCGGCCTCGTCGTCGGCCACGGCGGAGATCAGGAAGACCGGATGGCCCAGCCGGGCCAGGTTCTCCGCGATGTTACGGGCCACCCCGCCGACGCTCCGCCGCACCTGGCCCGGGTTGGTCGCCCCGAGGCGGAGGGCCCCCGCGGCGTATCCCTTGAGGTCCAGGCCTGCGGCCCCGATCACCAGGACCGGCCGCTCCTCCGACCCCTCCCCTGTCGACCACATCTCCGCGCGCTCCTCTCACTCCAGCCCGTGGCGCAGGATGCGCAACCAGTTCCCGCCCATCACCGCTTCCACATCGGCCTCGGCGAAGCCGGCCTGTCGCAGGGCATCGGCGATCTTCGGGAGATCCGCCACCGTGTCGAACTCCGCCGGGGTCTCATCCGCCCCGAAGCCGCCATCGAAATCGCTCCCGATCCCGACGTGACGGGCGTCCCCCACCCGCTGGCAGATGTAGTCGATGGCCCGCACCACATCCCAAACCGTGACCGCCTCCTTGGGATCCCCCCGGGTCCAGCCCTTCTTGAGCATGCGATTGCTGAGAACCACTCCGATCACCCCGTCCCGTTCGGCCAGGGCGCGGATCATCGCGTCGGAGAGCTGGCGGTCCCCGGGCACCAGGGCTTGAGGGTTGGAGTGGCTGGCGATGACCGGCCGCTCGTAGCGCTCCAGGGCCTCGAAGAAGCTCCGCTCGGCCATGTGGCTGAGGTCCAGGATCAGGGGGAAGTCCTGCATCACCTTCAGCAGCCGGCGTCCCTCATCGGTCAGAGGGCCTGGCTCCCCGGTGCCGCCGGCGTAGCGCGTGGCGCTCCAGGCCGGCCCGATGATCCGCACCCCCCGCTCATACCAGACCTCCACCTCCTCCGGGCGCCGGATGGGGTCCGCCCCCTCCATCAGGCAGACGATCCCGATGCACCGCGGGTCAGGCTCCGGGAGGGGTTCCCGCCACGTTTCCAGCACGGCCTCCAGGTCCCGACGGGAGCGGATCCACCGGAAGCGAGGCTGGGTCTCGGTCAGGCGCTCATAGTAATCCAGCTGGGCCATCCCCTCCGCGTAGGCCTCATCGGGGGTGCGATAGGTTCGCTCCATCGCCGAGCGGGCGTGGCGCGCCGGCATCACGAAGACGGTGGCGAAGATCACCGCCACCCGCCCGGCCAGCCATTCCGGCAGGCCCAGCATGCACCGTCCGTTCAGACGGGGGATCTCCGTCCCCTCCTCCCGCTGCCGCGTCTCATAGGCCGAGCGGGTGTAATCCCGGCCGAAGGAGCGGGCGTTCCAGGCCAGGTCTTCATGGGCATCCACGATGATCATCCTTGCCCCCGTCGGATCGTGAGGGAGAAGAGAGGGCCAGCTCCAGCTGCCCTTCCTCGAAGGCGCGGAAGCGCTCCCGCCACGGCTCCGGGATCGGGACGGAGACGCCGCGGGCGTAGTCGTAAGCCACCTGCACCGAGCGACCGAGGGCCATCACCTGACCGGTGTCGCAGCGTTCGATCCGGTAGAGGAAGACAAAGCTGCGCTGACGGATCTCCCCCACCCGGATCCAGACCCGGAGCGGCATCCCCAGGGTGATGGGCGCCCGATACTGACAGGTCGCCTCGGCCACGATCATCCCCAGGGGCTCCAGCGGGGGAGGCACCTCAGCCAGCCGGCGGAGGTAATGCAAGCGCGCATGCTCGAAATATGTGAAATACACCGCGTTGTTCACATGCCCCATCGCGTCCAGATCACGGAAGCGGACCTCGATGGGCACTGCCATACGGAACGGAGTGTCCGGCGGGAAGAGCTCCTCCCTCATTCCTCAACCTCGATGAAGCGGAGTTCGTCGGTCTGCAGGTCCAGGATGCAGAACGAGCGGCTCTCGTGGCGGACGCCGCCCAGGGCCCCCGGGTTGATCACGCGGGTCCGCCCCACTCGCTCGTCCCGGCGCCGATGGGTGTGGCCGTGGAACACGTAGTCGAACTCCCCGGAGGCGATGCGCTGCTGGAGACGGGCCGTGTCGTCGCCGTGGAGGAGGGCGATGCGCCGGCCCGCCAGAGTGGTGGTCAGCTCATCCCCCAGGAAGGGTTGGCGCCCCAGGGCCACCACCGCCGGCTCCAGCGCCTCCAGGCGGTCCAGATTGCCGCGGACGAAGAGCACATCCCAGCCCTCGAAAAGGGCCACCACCTCCGGCGAGGTCACGTCCCCGCAATGGAAGAGGCGCTCCACCCCCTCCCGGCGGAGGATCTCCAGAGCCCGACGCGTGTTCTCGATATGATCGTGGGTGTCGCTCAGGATCCCGATGCGCATCGATGGGCCTCCGAGTCCGGGATAGATGGGGAAGCGAGCCGGGGCCCCAGGGCTCAACCCGCTGCCTACGAACCCAGATGGGCCAGGGCCCGCCGATAGGCCTCCAGGGCCTTCTGCAGCTTCCCGGCCTCCTGATAGGCATCCCCCAAGGCCTGCCACAGGCGGGATTCGTCGGGGCGCAGCTGCACCGCCTGCTCCAGATCGGCGATCACGCGCTCCCGCATCGCCGCCACCCGCATCAGGCGCTGATACTCCCGGATGGCCCGGGCGGTGTCGCCCAGGTTGAAGAGCAACCGGGCCATCGCCAGGCGGGTCTCGTGATCCCGAGGCTGGGCCTTCAGGCGGGCCTCGTAATCCGCCAGGACCCCCAGCAGCGCGCCGGCCATGGTCTCGGCGACCGGCACCGCGTGCAGGCGCTCCAGCCAGCGGGGATCCACAGCGGGGGCGGGCTCCGGGATCTTCCCGGCCGGCGGGAGGCCCTCATCCACAGCCAGGAGATCCCAGATGGGCGCCGTCTCGACGGCCTCCGGGGCTGGTCCCCTCTCTTCCCACACTGCCTCGGCTTGCAGATCTTCCGGCAGCGCCTCGCCGACGGCTTCGGGGGCGATCTCCGGCGTCGGGAAGGGGAGGACGCCTTCCAGCGGTGGCGTCTCGATCTCCTCCGGAGGCATCGCTTCGAGCGGGGCCGCCTCCGCGGATGGGGCTTCCGGAAGGGCCTCCGGGAAGATCCCCATCTCCGCCTGCCACTCCGGCGGGATCTCCAGGGGCTGGGCGGCCGCCTCCTCCAGGAGCTCCCGGAACCGGCGTTCCTCCTCCTCGAGGGCCGGGGCGATCTCCTCCTCCGGCGGCTTGAGGGCCAGCAGCCAATCCGGGAGCGCGGCCTCTTCGGCCGACGCCGCCTCCGGAGCCGCTTCCAGCGTCTCCTCACCGGTGGGAGCCTCGGGGATCTCCTCCGGCGGCGTCGGAAGCGGGGGGGTGGGAGCTTCCGGCGGCCGACGGCCCAGGATCTCCGCCAGGCGGGCTTCCGCCTCCTGTTGCGCCTGGGCTCGCAGCATCTCCTCCTTGCCTTCGGCGATCCGGGCCAGCCAGGCCAGGGCCTCCTCCGGGCTCAGTGACTCCGGCAGCGGCGGCAGGCCGGCGACCTCCGGCGCAGCCTCCTCGCCCGGCCTCTCCATCGGGACCTCTCCCGGTTCCTCCAGGGCCGGCGGGAGCTCCCCGGGAGCCTCCCACGGGATCTCGGGCGGCGCCTCTTCGCTCGGGGCCTCAGAGACCGGAGCGGGCATCTCCGGCGGGAAGAGACCCTCCATCCATGAAGGTCCAGCCTCCCCCTCCCCGGGTCCTTCCATCCATGAAGGCGCTTCGGAGGGAAGGGAGAACTCCTCCGGTATCCATTCCGGCAACTCCAGCTCCGGAGGCGGGATTTCCTCCGGAGCCCCCGAAGGTTCTTCCTCCAGCTCCGCCGGAGTCACCTCTACCGATCGCAACCATTCCAGGGTCTCCGCCACCGGCTCGGGGGATGGGATTTGGGGGATCTCCGGTGGGGCGGCTTCCAGGGCTTCCGGCGCGGCTGGGGCTTCCTCGGCAGCGGGTGCGGTCGGGACTTCCTCCCCCAACGGGAGGCCCAGGGCCTGGAGCCATTCGGGGACCTCGCCCTCCTCCACGGGCGGTCGGGCGTAGGCCGGGGTGGGAGGCACATAGATCAGGCGTTCGATCCGCACCTCCGCCGGCTGGATCGAGGCCGTCGGCCCGAGGAGATCCGGGACCAGGGTGAGCTCGGGGTCCACGGCGGCGGCGCGGCGGAACAGCTCGCGGGCCTCCGCCTCGCGGCCGCTGGCCATCCAGAACTCACCCAGGATGAGGTTCGCCTTCAGGCAATAGGGGAGCTCCTGGAGCAGGCTCTGCGCGACCCGCGCGGCCTCGAGGCGCCGCCCATCCCGCCACAGCACCTCCAGGTAAAGGACGCGGAGGTCGGCGCGCTGGGGCGCCTCCTGGAGCAGGCTCTCCAGCTCCGCGATGGCGGCGGCGTAGAGATGGCCCCGGGCGTAGAGGCGGGCGAGGGCGCCCCGGGTGAGGGGCAGGAACTCCGGCGGGGCTCCGTCCCGGCGGGCGTAGAGTTTGGCCAGCTCCTCCCGGATGAACTCGTTGTAAGGGAGCAGCTCATAGGCCCGTTCCATCTGCCAGGCCGCCTCGGCGATTTGCCCGCGGCGCTCGTAGATCACGCTGAGGCCGATGCGGGGGAGGAAATCCTCCGGATCCGCGCTCAGGGCCCGGGCGAAGAGGTCCATCGCCGCATCATCCTGGCCCTTCTCCAGGTAAGCCTGGCCCAGCAGCCGGTAGGCCCGCTGGTATTTCGGGTAGCGCTTCAGGATGTGCATGCAGTGGGCGATGGCCTCATCGTAGGCTTCGTCCTGGAGCAGGCGTTCGATCTCCGCGCTATACTGGGAAAGCGTGATCTCCTGCATCCGGTTCCCCCTTCCCTTCCGGGTCGCGCGCCTGCGCGTTGAATGAATTCGACCTCGAACGGCCTTCGGCCGAGGGTCGGCCTGGATGCGTCGAATGAATTCGACCTTCGAGGGCCTCCGGCCCACGGTCGGCCTGCGCCGACCGGGAGATCCCATTTGCGTCGGCGAAGGCCGACGCCCGGCGCGCAAGCGCCTTGGAAGGCCGATTTCAATCGGCGGGAAGGCCTCCAGCCAGCGGTCGGCCCGATGCGTCGAATGAATTCGACCTCAAGGGGCCTTCGGCCGACGGTCGGCCTGCGCCGACCGGGAGATCCCATTTGCGTCGGCGAAGGCCGACGCCCGGCGCGCAGCGCCTTGGAAGGCCGATTTCAATCGGCGCAACAGCCTTCGGCCGACGACCGGCCTGCGCCGGCTAAAAGAACGGAAGATGCCAACCTCCCGGCTCTCCCACCGGCGAGCGCCTCGCGTGCATCGGTTCGGACCCGAGCTCATAGGTCGCGCAACCCTCACCGGTCAGAGAGAGACATCCGGGCAAACAGGCTCCGGGTCGCCGCCTGACAATTCGATTATACCCGGAGAGGACCCGACGGCATGCGGAAGGCTCCCCCGCGCTCGGCCACTCCCTCCCTCTCGCACCGAAAGGGATGGCTTCGTTCGGAGAGCGGGAAAAGCTGGCTTCCCACGCCCTTCGGACATTCCTGGTCTGGAGCTCGTGGAGGGTTTAAAATGAGGACAAAGCGGACTGGGGGTTCGAACATGCGCGTGGTGACGGTCCGAGAGGCCAGGGCCCATCTCTCCCGCCTGCTGGAGGAAGTGCGCCGTGGAGAGACCATCCTGATCGTTCGAGGCCGCACCCCGGTGGCCCGCCTGGTGCCTTACGAGGAGCCTGAGCGCCGCCCTCTGGGGTTTGTGCCCGGCCGCCTGGAGGAGTGCTTTTTTGAGCCTCTGCCGGAGGAGGAGCTGGCCGCATGGGAACCAGCGGGTCGCGGCGAAAGTCACTTCTATAACCACGATTTCCCATTGTAGCTCGAAATTCATTTCGACTGCCATCCCATCCGGCGCAGAGCAGGGCTTTCCAGTTTTTCCTGAATGTAGGGCAACTGCTCGCAGTTGCCCTACGTATGTGGCCTCGCCAGGTCGCGGCGAAAGCCGCTCCTACAGATATGGGCTTTTTGTAGGAGGGGCTTTCGCCCCGAACCTTCGTTTTCGATCTCGTGAGCGGCCGCGGCGAAGACTGTTCCTACAACCCGACCCCCTGTTTTCGAGACAGCAGGATCGCGGCTGAAGCCGCTCCTACAGAAATCGATCTTTTTGTAGGAGGGGCTTTCGCCCCGAACCCTCGTCTTCGATGACGCAAGGATCGCGGCGGAAGCCGCTCCTACCGAAGGGTGGCTCATGGCTTCGCCGGCGTTGCCATCATCCGTTCCGCTTCCTCCAGGCGCAGGCTCAGGACCTGGGAGGTGCCGTCGGGGCGCATGGTGACCCCATACAGGACGTCCGCGACCTCGACGGTGCCCCGGTTGTGGGTGATGAGGATGAACTGGGTGCGCTCGGACAGCCGGCGGATCATCTCCCGGAAGCGGCCGATGTTGGCCTCATCCAGCGCGGCATCCGCCTCGTCCAGGATCACAAAGGGGGAAGGGCGGACGCTCAGCAGGGCGAAGATGAGGGCGGTGGCCGTCAGCGCTTTCTCCCCTCCTGAGAGCATCATGAGGCTCTGGGTTCGTTTCCCGGGCACGCGGACGTAGATCTCCACCCCCGCTTGATCCCAGCGCTCGGCCGGGGTGAGGGCCAGGCGGGCGTTGCCCCCGCCGAACAGCGCGGTGAAGGTCTCCCGGAAGGCGCGGCCCACCGCCCGGAACGTCTCCATAAAAGCCTGCTGCATCTGCTGATCCAGGGCCTCCACGGTCTGCCGCAGGGAGGCGGACGCCGCTTCCAGATCCGCCACCTGGGCGGTCAGGAAGGCGTGGCGCTCCTGGAGCGCGGCGTATTCGGCGGCCGCCTCGGGGTTCACCGGCCCCAGCCGCCGCAACGCCCGCCGCAACGCCTCCACTTCCGCCTCCAGGGCCTCCAGCGGCTCCTCCGTCTGGATCTCCTCCAGCGCTTCCAGGTTCAGCTCCCCGACCTCCTCCGACCCGGCAGCTCCCTCCAGGTGGCGCCACTCCTCCTGCAACGTCTGCTGAAAGGCCCGCAACTCCCCCTCCCGGCGCACCCGCTCCAGCCGCGCGGCGTGCACCGCTTCCTCCCGCTCCTGCCCGATGCGGCGGAGGGTTTCCACCTGCTCCCATACGGCCTCGAAGGCCGATTCCAGGGATAGAAGGAGCGTCATCTCCTCAGCCCGCCGGGCTTCCCGCGCTTGACGCTGTGCCTCCAGATCCCGGAGGGCTTCCTGAAGCTGGGCCTGCTCGGCCTCCAGGGCCTGCCATGAGGGCGCGCTCTCCGGATCCTCCAGGGTCATCCGCTCGACTTCGAGAGCCTGTCGCTCGGCGATCAGGCGGGCGATCTGCTCTTCCACCTGACGGCGCTCCTCCTCCAGCAACCGTTCCTCCGCTCGCAGGCGGGCCAGCTCCTGCTCCATCCCCTCCAGGCCCAGGGCCGCCAGCTCCCTCTCCAGGGAGGCTCGGGCTTCGGCCAGCGCCCGTCGCTCCTCGGCAAGGGCCTGTTCCCGTCGGGTCAGGTCCGCCTGTTCGGCTGCCAGCTCAGCCCGCCGGGCCTCCCAGGCCGCCGCTTCCCGGGCCATGGCCTGGAGGGATCGCGCCTCCGCCTCCAGCTGCCCCTCGACCTCCCGGAGGGCGCGCTGAAGGGCCTCCCATCGGGCTTCGAGGGCGCGGCGCTCCTCCTCGAGGGCCGCCAGGGCCTCCCGAGCGCGATGCCATCGGCCCATCGCCTGTTCCAGCGCCTCCTCCGCGCGCCGTCGGGCCCGTCGGGCTTCCTCCAGCTGCCCCCGCAGCGCGCGCCATTGCGATTCTTCGATCCACCCTGCCGACTCCGGCGCCGTGTGCCGGCCGATCCACACGATCCCTTCCCCGCTCATGCGCTCGCCCTCAGGGGTGAGGATGTGGGCGGATCGGGGCAGACGCGACCGCAGGGCCCGGGCCTCCTCCCATGTCTTCGCCAGCCAGATCCCTTGCAGACGATGCTCGAGCCAGGCCTGCAGACGGGGCTCACGGGCGCGCACGACGCGGGCGGCCGGAAGCAGGCCGGCGGGCACGGGCGGGCTTCCGGGAAGCAGGAACCGATGTCGGGCCGGGCGGGGCCGCTCGAAGCGCAGGGCGTCCAGAAGGATCACCGGAAGGCCGTGGCGAACCTGGGCGCGCAGCGCCTCCAGGACGCGGGCCTCGCGCACGATCAGCGCCTGGAGCAGCGGCCCCAGGATGGCCGCCACGGCGACCTCCCAGCCGGGATCGACCTCCAGGAAATCCGCCAGGACCCCGAGGACCCCGGGGAGGCCGGCGGAGAGGATCGCCCGCAGGTCCTCCGACCATCCCTCCTGAGCCTCCCGGCGTCGGGCCAGGGCCTCCGCATAGGATTCCAGGTAAGCCTGCTCGGCCTCCGCTCGGGCGAAGGCCTCCCGGGCGCGGGCGACCTCCGCTTCCGCCTCCTCCAGGGACCGACGGGCCTGGGCGACCTGACGGTCCAGGGTCTCGCGCGCCTCCTGTAAGGCCTGGGCCTCCCGACGGAGCCGCTCCCGCTCCTCCTGCAACGCGGCCTGTCGGGCTTCCCGTTCCTGCCGACGGCTGGCCTCCTCGCGTGCCTGCTCTTCCAGTTCGCGTAAGAACGCCTCGAGGGAGAGGCGCCGACGGGCGAGGCGATCGGCCTCCGCCTCGCGCTGCCGCTCCGCCTCCTGAATCGCCTCCAGCTGACGACGGAGGGCCTCGCCCCGGGCGCGCTGCGGCTCATGGCGCGCTTCCCACTCCTGACGTTGCGCCTGCAGCGCCTGGGCGCGGCGCAACAGCGCCTCCCGGGCCTCCTCCAGCGCGTGTTGCCGGGCTTCCAGGGCCGCCTGACGCTCCTGCAATGCCTCCCAGCGCTCCCGGCGGGCCCTCTCCCGCTCCCGGATGGCCCGGAGCGCCTCCTCGAGGGCCTGCTGGCGCCGGCGCAGGTCGGCGAGGGCCTCCTGAAGCTTCCCCCAGGCGGCCTCTTCCTCCTGCAGGGCGGCCCGCCGACGCCGGATCTCCTCGCGAAGCCGCGCCGCCTCCGCCTCGGCGGCCGCCTGCTGTTCCTGGTGACGGAGCCGGGCGGCCTCGGCCTCGGCGACGGCCGCCTGCGCCTCCTCCAGGCTCCGACGCAACGCGGCCATCCGGCGCGCGGCCCATCGGCGCCAGAGCGCCTTCAGACGGGAGAGCGTCTCCTCATACTGGCGCGCCCGCTCCGCCTGACGGCGAAGGCTGTTCAGCCGCGGCGTCATCTCCGCGAGCAGATCCCGGACCCGGGTCAGGTTCTGCTGGGTGGCCTCCAGGCGCCGAAGGGCCTCCTCCCGTTTCATCCGGTAGAGGGCGATGCCGGCGGCCTCCTCGAACAGCGCCCGACGCTCCTCCGGCCGCATCCGGAGCACCTCATCCACCAGCCCCTGACCGATGACGGTATACGTCCGCCGGGCCAGGGGCGTGGCGCCCAGCAGATCCTGGATGTCCCGCAGACGGACCCGGTTGCCGTTGAGGAGATACTCCCCTTCCCCATCGCGGTAGACCCGCCGGGTCAGGGCGACCTCGGCGAAGTCCACCGGCAGATCGCCCTCCGCGTTGTCGAAGATCAGCGTCACCTCCGCCATGCCGGCGCGGGGCCGCTGGTCGCTGCCGGCGAAGATCAGATCCTCCCCCCGGCGGACCCGGAGGGTGGAGAGGCTCTGTTCGCCCAGGGCCCAGCGGATGGCCTCCGCGATGTTGCTCTTGCCGCTGCCGTTCGGACCCACGATGACCGTCACCCGCCCCGGGAACTCCAGGCGGGTGGGCGTGGCGAAGCTCTTGAACCCGTGCAGTTCGATCGCCTTCAGACGCATCGTCGACCTCTGAGGCAGGGAAGCTTCAGCGCCCACATGGGTTGAAATCCGCGCCCAGCCAGATGCGATAGGCGACCTCCGCCCCGGGCTCGGGGGCGGACTCCAGCCGGGACGCCGGCAGATGAAGCGCGCGCAGGAGGGATTGGGCCGCCCCGGCCGAGCTCCCCGGATGGAGCGCCAGCACCCGGCTCGGCCGCCCGTCCGGTTCCACCTCCGCCGTGCGGACCACGCCGAACCCGGCCTCCCGCAGGATCTCCACGGCCATCCCGGCGTAAAGCGCGTTCCCGCTGGCGTTGATCAGCTCCACCCGGGTGAGCGGAGAGGCCTGGGATGGAAGCGGCCCGAGCAGGAACCGCTCCAGATAAGCATACGTTTGCTCTGTGGGCAGATAAATGAACAGCTCGTTCTCCAAAGTGGTCGTGATCCTCGCCGAAGCCACCACCGGATGCAGGGAGCCGCGCGCGATGCGCGAACGGTCCATGCGAAGCCCCAGGGAGGCCAGCCAGAGCACCTCATCTAACCCCAGATCCGTCTGCACGGTCCGACGCAGGCCGGACCAGAGGGCGGGCGCCCGGGACAGCCATCCGCCCTCCTTCAGACGATCCAGCATCCCTTCCAGCACCTGCTGCTGGCGGCGGGCGCGATCCGCATCGCCGGTGGAATAACGGGATCGCATATACCACAGGGCCTGCTTGCCGTCCAGATGATAATAGCCGGGAGCAGGCAGATTCAGCGTCCCCGTGATGGTCGGATCATCGGGATCCGGGAAGACGTCGTAAAGGGGGCAGCGGACCAGGACATCCACCCCGCCCAGGGCGTCGATGATCGCCCGCATCCCCTGGAAGTCCACCAGCGCGTATCCGTGGGTGACGATCCCCAGATTGTAGCGCAGGGTGTCGCGGAGAAGACCGTAGCCGCCGCCGGGATACCCGGAGAGCTCCCCGTGGGGGTAAGCCGTGTTGATCTTGTGGGACTGCCAGCCCGGGATATACACCCACAGATCGCGAGGGATGCTGAGCAGGCGGGCGGAGGGGCCCTCCGGATCAATGGAAACCAGGATGATGGTATCCGTGCGACCGACCCGTTCCCCCGGCTGCCGATCGCTTCCCAGCAACAGAAGGTTGACGCGGCCCGGAGGGAAAGAGAGGAGCGGACGGGGAGGGGGCGCGCCCTCCGGGACCCCGACAGGCGCCGGAGGGGGCGTGGGGGTGAGCGCCCAGCGCGCGGGGAGCCCCGGCGTGGGCGTCGGGGTGGGCGGCACCGGCGTAGGCGTCGCGGTCGGCATCGGAGAAGGGGCTGGCGTCGGCGACGGCGCCGCGGGCAAAGCGGGCGATGGGATCGCCGTCGCGGCCTCCTCGCCGTTCGCCAAACGGGAAGGGCTCGCCCCCATCGGGGGGACGCGGGACATCCATGCCAGGCTCTGAAGCACCATCAAGAAGCCGATGAGCGCCAGCGCTCTTCCCAGCCATCGCATGGTCATCGTCCGGGATCCTCCCATAGAGTTCCGGAGCCCGGCGAGGCGGCCGTCTGAATCCGCGGCGCGCCGGGGAAGGCCGGAGGGCTTTCCATCAGCGGGCAGGCCGGGCTTCCTGCATGCGAGCCCGGAGGAAAGCCTCCAGGGGCGATTTCTGTTCCTCCGGGGCCTCCACTCCGGCCAGTTGATCCAGCAGCCAGGCGATCATCGTCGGGTTCAGGGAGGCGACTGTCTCCACCCACGCCCGGACCCGCTCCCCCCGCGTGGGATCGGGATCGTGGAAGAGCTCCAGCACGCGCCGGACGAACGGCCCGGCGGCGACCGGGATCTGATTCTCGGAGAAGGCGGACAGCGCGTAATGAAGCATGAAGTCCACCAGCCCGCGGAGCTTCTCCCAGACCGGATCGCCGGGGATCATCAGGGCGATGAAGGCGTGGTAGTAAGGGAGGGAGCCGGCGTAGTCGCGGCGGTTGTTGAAGAGCTCACCGGCCCGCACCGAGCAGTAGCTGGCCGCGCGCCAGCGGATCTCATAGGGCCCGACCCCCGGCGCACGCGCCTCCCACAGGTCCAGGGTCATCCGCAGCGCCAGCCGGAAGCGGTCCAGGGCCATGGGGAAGTTTCGATCGCGACGATAGCTCATCCCCTCCTCGAACAGCGCCCGGGCCTCCCCCAGGGAGGGGGTGATCCCGGAGGGATAACGGACCCCGGCCAGCTCCGCCCGCAGCGGCTCGAAGACGTCCTCCCGCAGCGGATCCTCCGGACGCGCCCAGCGCAGGACGCCGTTCTCGGACGCCAGGACTCCCTCCCGCACCATTCCCCGCAGGATGGATTCCACCTCGCCGATGGGGAGGCCGAGCAGGAGGGCCAGGGCCTCCGGCTCCAGGGGCCAGTTGGCCATGCCCAGGAACCGGATCATCCCGCTCTCCGCCGCCTCGATGAACCGCTTGAGGCTCGTCACCCGCAACCCCTGGATGGGCGTGACAGAGGAAGGCGGGAGGGCGCCGAAGGAGAGGGCGGGGCTCAACAGCAGCAACCAGCTCAGCTCCTGGCGGCCGTTCTCCTCCAGATCCAGGCCCTCCCAGTTCGCCTGCTCCAGCCAGCGGGTGAGGGTGAGGTCGGAGGCTCCCGTCCGCAGGGCCTCAAAGAGGCGGGTGAGCCCCATGCGCCGAACGGTGGCCTCCAGCAACGCGAAGCCCCAGTCCTCCAGGTAACGACGGTAGCGCTCCGCCGCTCCCATGGCCTCCGGGGCGGGGGCCGGCGCTTCACCCTCCGGGGTCGAAGGAGGCGCTGGGGTGGGAGCCGCTCCTCCCTCCGAGGCAATCAAGGTGTCGTAGTAAACGAACTCATCGCAGAGGGCCGGGATCAGGTCGCTGGTGGCCCCCTGGACGCCCACGCCGATGACGAACTTGCCGTGCTCCCGGAGCCGGGTGATCAGGCTGGAGAAATCGCTGTCCCCTGAGATGATGGCGAAGATCTGGATCTCCGGTCGGGTGAAGAGCACCTCCATGGCATCGATGGCCATGCGGACGTCGGCGCGGTTGCGGGCGATCTTGTGGCCGTAGGAATAGATCTGGACCAGATCCACCCCGTGCCGGAGCAGCTCCTCCCGGTATTTGGTGAAGCGCGACCAGTCTCCGTAAGCCCGCTTCAGGACCAGGCGCCCGCGCCGGCCGAGCTCCGCGAACAGGCGCTGGAGGTCCAGGGTGTAGTAACGGCTCTCCGCCGCGGTTACAATGTTCTCGAAATCGATGAACACGGCGATGCCCGGTCGATCCCGACGCGCCATCGGTGCTCCCGGAGAAAAGCTCGTTGAGGGAGGATCCGCCGCGCCCTCCTCCGGGGGAGGGTCGGGGGTTTCTTCGTCTTCGCCCTCAACGGCATGATCTCTATCTTAGGCTCATCTCACACAGAAATCCAGAGCGCGAACCCATGCCGCGCGCCGCGCCGGACTACATCGTGATCTTCGATGGCGGCAGCCGGGGCAACCCGGGCCCCGGTTACGGCTCGTATCGCCTCCGCACGCGGGACGGACGGGAGGATGTGCGCCGGCTGGAGTTCGGGGAGGCGATGACCAACAACGAGGCGGAGTATCGCACCCTCATCGCCGCCCTCGACGACCTGATCGGCCGAATCGAACAGACGGGAAAGGACCCCTCCGCCTTCACCGTGGAGATCCGAGGGGACAGCCGGCTGATCCTGGCCCAGCTGCGGGGCGAGTTCCGGGTGCGGGCGGCCCATCTGCGCCCCCTCTGGGAGGCGGCCCGGGCGCGCCTCGCCCGGTTCCGCGAGGCCCGGCTCATCTGGCAGCCCCGAAAGGCCTCCGTAAAGGATCTGGGGCACTGAGGCGTCTCACGGGAATACCGCTCCATCCTACCCACTGGATAGATGCCCCGAATGGGCGTAAAATCACTACAGAAATTTTGTGTGCGCAAGAGGTTCGTATGAGTGATACGGTTCGAGTAACGCTTATCTTCCCTCGCGAGCTTTGGGAAGAAATCAAACGACGGATCCCCCCTGGGGAGCGGTCGCAGGTCATCGCACAGGCGGCCGAGCGGGAGCTCCGGCGCCGCCAGCGAATGGAAAGCGTGGAACGGCTTCGAGCCCTCCAGCAGGAATGGCGGGCCAAATACGGCCAGCTCCCTGACTCGTCCGAAGAAATCCGTCGGATGCGGGAGGAGCGGGATGCCGAACTGGCCGATCTGCGTTGACGCCAGCGTGGTTGTCGCCCTGGTGACCCCGGAGAGCCAGAGTGAGAGAGCGTTGACACTCTGGACAACCTGGATGAGCCGGGAAACACAAGTAGTTGCGCCAGGCCTGCTACGCTATGAACTGGCCTCAGCCCTGTGGCGGAAGGCGGTCCGCGGCCTGATGCAGATGGAGGATGCACGCCGGGCATTAGAAGTCGCCCTATCGCTAGACATCACGTTCCTGGATCCACCGGAGCTCCCCCTGAAAGCCTTTGATCTGGCATCTCGCCTGAACCGCCCGACCACATACGATATGTGCTACCTAGCTCTGACCGAGATCGTGGGAGGCGAGTTCTGGACGGCGGATGAGCGGCTCTACAACGCGGTCCGAGAAGCCTTCCCCGCCATTCGCTGGCTGGGTGCGATTCGTTAGCTCTGCTGCTTCCGTAGGGCAAAATCAACGACTGAGCGCTTCTATTTCATCTCCATCAATCCGTTGGTGCGCAAAGCGCTTCCTCAGGCATGGAAACAAGGAACACGGAGCAAGGGGAGAGGATCTCCACCTTGCCCTTCTCCCTCCAGATGGCCAACCTCATCAGGCCTCGGATCCGGCGTGGCGTGCGCGCCCCCGTTCCGATGAGAGCCGACCCGGCTTTCGCCGGCCACAGGATCACCTTGCCGAACTCCGTGATCCCACGATCCCACGAACGGCCGCTGCGGTCAACCCCGCCGGCGCAGGAAGGCCGGGATGTCCAGGTCCCCCTCGGAGAAGCTGCGATCGCTGAGCGGACGCCGGCCCTCCTCGGGGCGTGGGGCGCCGGTCTCCGCCCGCCCCGGCGTGGCGGCCTGGGCCGGGCGACGGCCCTGGAGCGGTGGACGCTCGAACCCGGTGGCGATCACCGTGATCCGCACCCGATCCTGCATGGCCTCATCGATGACGGCGCCGAAGATGATGTTGGCCTCGGGGTGGGCTGCCTGACGGATGATCTCCGCCGCCTGATGGACCTCGTGGAGGGTGAGGTCGGGCCCGCCGGTCACGTTGAAGAGAATCCCCCGGGCGCCGTCGATGGTCACCTCCAGCAGACGGCTCGAGATGGCTTGCTGGGCCGCCTCCACCGCGCGGTTCTCCCCGGAGGCCTCCCCGATGGCCATCAGCGCCGCCCCGCCCTCGGCCATGATCGTGCGCACGTCGGCGAAGTCCAGGTTGATCAGGCCGGGGACGGTGATCAGCTCGCTGATGCCCTGGATGCCCTGGCGGAGCACCTCATCGGCCATGCGGAACGCCTGGACCAGGGTCACCTTCTTATCGGTGATCTCCAGCAGGCGATCGTTCGGGATCACGATGAGGGTGTCCACGTTCTCCTTCAGGCGGTTGATGCCCTCCTCCGCCGCCTTGGCCCGCTTGGGGCCCTCGAAGGAGAAGGGGCGGGTCACCACCCCGATGGTCAGGGCCCCCACCTCCCGGGCGATGCGAGCGATCACCGGGCTGGCCCCGGTCCCGGTGCCGCCGCCCATCCCCGCGGTGATGAAGACCATGTCGGAGCCCCGCAGCGCCTCGTAGATCAGGTCGGCGGACTCCTCGGCGGCCTTGTAGCCGATCTCGGGGTTGCCCCCTGCGCCCAGCCCGCGGGTGATCTTCTCCCCGATGTGGATGCGGCGATCGGCCTTGGCCAGGGAGAGGGCCTGCACATCGGTGTTGACGGCGATGAACTCCACCCCGCGGAGCCCCTCCTCGATCATGCGATTCACGGCGTTGCTGCCCCCGCCGCCCACGCCCACCACACGGATCTTGGCCGGCGTCTGACCCGTCGTCATCGCGTCCATCCCGCACCTCCTTGCGACCTGAGTTGAACATCCGCCCGGGGCGCATCGCCCCGATCGCTCACCTGTCGACTTCATCCGGGCAGGATCTCCCGCAGGATCCCCCGCACCGCCTGCCAGAGACGGGCCCACCAGGAGCCTTCGGAAGCGGCATATGCGGCCGCCGCATCCGCCCGCAGGCCCCACCGGAGCAGGCCCACCGCGGTGGCAAAGGCCGGCGAACGCAGGGTCTCCGCCAGCCCCCCCAGATCCCACGGCATGCCGATCCGCACTGGCATCCCGGTGTGCTCCCGCGCCACCTCCCGGATCCCCGGCAACAGCGCGGTCCCTCCGCACAGGACCAGTCCGGCCGGCAGCAGCCGCTCGTAGCCGGACTTCCGGAGCTCCCCCAGGACCAGCTGGAAGATCTCCTGAACCCGCGCCTCGATGATCTCCGCCATCTCCCGGCGGGAGAACGTAACCGGGCCGTTGTCTCCGAACCCCTGCACGGTGATCTGTTCCTCCGCAGGGATGGCGGCGGCCAGGGCGTGGCCGTGCCGGATCTTGATCTCCTCCGCCACCGGGGCCGGGACGTGCAGGCCATAAGCCAGGTCGTTGGTGATGTGCTGTCCGCCCACCGGGATCACCGTGGTGTAGGCCACGCTCCCCTCCACGAAGACCGCCAGGTCCGTCGTCCCCGCCCCGATGTCCACCAGGGCCACCCCCATCTCCCGCTCCCCCTCGGTGATCACCGCCTCCGCCGAGGCGAGGGGCGAGAGGACGAACTCCTCCACCTCAATCTGGGCGGATTCGATGCAGCGGCGCAGGTTGGCCAACGGGCCCACCTCGGCGGTGACGATGTGAACCTCCGCCTCCAGGCGAAAGCCATACATGCCGATGGGATCCCGGATCCCCTCCTGGCCGTCCACCGTGAACGCCCGGGGGAGCACGTGCAGGATCTCACGGGAGTGCGGGATGGCGATGACGCGGGCGTTCTCCACCGCCCGCTGCACATCCGCCGGAGTGATGCCCCGCTCCCCCCGCAACACCGAGGCCGTGCCCTTGCTGTTGACGGAGGCCACATACGGCCCGGCGATCCCCACGATGGCCCGGCGGATCTGATATCCGCTGGTCCGCTCGGCCCGCTCCACCGAAGCCCGGATCGCATCGGTGGCCTCCGCGATGTTCACCACCACCCCCCGGCGGATCCCCCGGGCCGGGACCACGCCCACCCCCAGGATCCGGAGGACTCCGGCCTCATCGGCCTCGCCCACCAGGGTGCAGATCTTGCTGCTTCCGATATCCATCGCGACCAGCGTCATGGTTGGATCCTTTCAACCTGAAAACCGACGGCCGGCGCTTCCGGGACACGCAGGTCGAGATATGCCGGGGCGGGATGCTGGGCGGCCAGAGCGGATCGCAGCGCCCGCCAGACCGCCGCCCGGGCGGACATCGAGCCGAACTCCCCCAGCCATACGGTCCAGCCGGCGGGATCGACGAAGGAGAACCCTCGACCGGCCTCGTAGCGGAAGGCAGAGACTTCCGGGAAGGCCTGGGACAGCTCCTGCATGCGGGCCCACAACCCGGGGTCCACCCGCTGCCCGGGTGTCGGAGGCGGCAGGCCGTGGACCTCCAGGCGCCGACGGGCCTGGACGGTCCCTCCCTCGATCACCCGGCCCTCCCCATCCAGGATCAGGCGCAGATCCCCGCTGATCCACTCCCAGGGGGCCTGACCCTCCACCACAAAGAGCGTGCAGAGGGCCGGCCAGCGACAGCGCACCTCAGCGGACTCCAGGGAGGGGAACCGCTGGCGGACGGCGGCCGCGGCCTCCTCCGGGTTCACCCAAAAAATGTGCAGGCCATCGATCCCCGCGGCCGCGGCCAGCGCGTCCGGCGAAAGCGTCCGCGCCCCGGCCACATCCAGGCGGGTGTAGAAGGCCTCATGCCCCAGAAGGATCCCCCCACCGATCAGCCAGAGCCCCAGCAACCCCAGGGCGGCCAGCCGGGAGCCCACCGGCCGCCACGCCCAGAGGGCCACCGCCATCGGGGCCGGGCTCACCGCGTGGAGGGTCCGCCGTCGTCTTCTTCCCGCGCGCGGCGATCGTGAAGAGCGGAAAGCCATGTCAACCCCTCATAGGAGATGGCGTCCCGCCGGCGATCGGCGTAGCGCTCCAGGGCCAGCTCGATCAACCGGTCCAGCAACGCCGGATACGGCAACCCGCTGGCCTCCCACAGGCGCGGATACATGCTGACCGCCGTGAAGCCCGGGATGGTGTTGATCTCGTTCACCACCAGCTCCCCGGTCTCCCGGGAGAGCAGGAAGTCCACCCGCGCCATGCCGCAGGCGTCGATGGCCCGGAAGGCCGCGATGGCCAGGGCGCGGACGCGCTCCGCTAACTCCTCCTCCAGGGGAGCGGGGATCACCAGCTGCGTGCGGTCGTCCAGGTATTTCGCCGCGTAGTCGTAGAACTCCCCCGCCGGGATCACCTCCCCGGGGACGGAGGCGATGGGGTCCTCGTTCCCCAGCACGCTCACCTCGATCTCCCGGGGAGATGGGATGGCCCGCTCCACCAGCATCTTGCGCCCATAGCGGGCCGCCTCGGCCAGGGCCGCCGGCAGCTCCTCCCGCCGCTTCACCTTCGAGACGCCGACGCTGGATCCCAGGCAGGCGGGCTTCACAAAACAGGGGAAGCCGATCTCCCGCTCCACCCGCTCCATCACGCCCTCCGGATCCCGCTCCCACTCCCGTCGGAAGACCACGATGTAACGGGCCACGGGCAGGCCGTGGGCCCGGAAGATGTCCTTCATCGCCACCTTATCCATCCCCACCGCCGAGGCCAGCACCCCTGCCCCGACGTAGGGAATGTCCGCCAGCTCCAGCAAGCCCTGGATGGTGCCATCTTCCCCGAAGGGTCCATGCAGCACGGGGAAGATCACGTCCACCTGCGGGATGCCATCGGCGTGCACCCCCGGGATGAGCTCGCGGCGCTCGGCGCGGGCGAGGGGAGCCGCCGACTCCGGCTCCACCACCGGCTCCGTTCCGATCAGGTCGGCCATGGTTACGGCACCGCCGGTCAAGGCTTTCATCGGATCCCCCCGGGTCAGCCAGCGGCCCTCTTTCGTGATGCCGATGGGGATGACCTCGTATTTGGTCTTATCCAGCGCCCGGATGACCGACTGGGCCGACAGGAGGCTCACCTCGTGCTCCCCCGACCTCCCGCCGAAGAGCACCCCCACACGGATCCGCCGTTTCATCTTCCCACTCCCCGATCATCTCGATCTCCGGCTCCAGGAGGACGCCGAACCGCTCCCACACGCGGCGTTGCGCCTCGGCCATCAAGGCCCGCACATCCGCCGCGGTGCCGTTCCCTTCGTTGATGAAGAAATTCGCATGCAGGGGAGAGATCACCACGCCCCCGCATCGAGCGCCCTTCAGCCCGGCGGCCTCGATCAGGCGGCCGGCATAATCCCCGGGCGGGTTGCGGAACATGGAGCCGATGCTGGCGCCTCCGGGCTGGGTGCGCCGGCGATAGGCGTGAAAGGCGGCGATGCGCTCCAGCAGGACCTCCGGGTCCGCCGGGCGGAGGGCGAAGCGGGCTGTTAGGACCACCGGCCGTCGGGGATGAGGCCACGTCTTCAGCCGGCTGGTGCGATACCCCAGCTCCAGCTGAGCCGCCGACCATGTCACGACTTCCCCCTCCGGCAGCAGCAGCTCCACCGATTCCAGGCAGCCCGCGATGTCGCCTCCGTGGGCCCCGGCGTTCCCCACCACCGCGCCACCCACCGTGCCCGGGATCCCCACGCCCCACTCCAGGCCGGCCCATCCCCGCTCGGCGCACAGCCGGGCGAGCGTCGAGAGCGCGGCGCCGGAAGCCGCCCACACCCGCCCATCCCGCTCGAAGCGCAGATCCCGCGCCCGGTTCACCACCACCAGCCCCCGCACCCCCCGATCGGAGACCAGCACGTTCGATCCACCCCCCAGCAGGGTCACCGGGATCCCATCGGCCCAGGCCGCCCGGACCACCTCCGCCAGCGCCGGGACCTCCTCCACGATCACCAGGGCGTCGGCGGGCCCGCCGATGCGGGCGGTGGTGAAGCGGGCCAGCGGGACCCCTCGCTGGAGCGTCAACCCCCATCGCCGGAGGACCGTGGTCAACGCCTCGCCGGGGAGGGCCATCGGGCGTGACATCATCCTTCCTCCGAAGCCTTCAGCGCTTCCAGCAAACGCTCCCCTACCCGATAGACGTCGCCGGCCCCCAGCGTCAGCACCACATCCCCCGGCCGCACATGGCGACGCAGGAAGTCCACCGCGGCCTCGAAATCCGGGACGCATTGGGCGTCCGAATGGGTCATCCGCCGCAGGATGTCCTCGCTGCGCACCCCCAGGGTGTCCGTCTCCCGGGCGGCGTAGATGGGGAGCAGGAGGACGTGATCCGCATCCTCGAACGCGGCCGCGAACTCCTCCAGCAGGGCCCGGGTTCGGCTGTAGGTGTGCGGCTGGAAGACCACCCACAGGGAGCGGCCGGGATAACGGGCGCGGGCCGCCCGGAGAGTGGCCCGGATCTCCCCCGGATGGTGCGCGTAATCATCGATGACCCGCACGCCCCGCACTTCCCCCTTCACCTCGAAGCGCCGGGCGGTCCCGGGGAACCGGCTCAGGGCCTCCCGCGCCGTCTCCAACGGGATCCCCACGGCCTCCGCGACGGCGAGGGCGGCCAGGGCGTTCAGCCCGTGATGGTGGCCGGGGACCGGGAGGCTCAGGACGCCGGCCTCCCGGCCCTCGCGGAAGAGCTCGAAGCGATCCACCGCGAGGGGGCGCGCCCACCAGTGGGCCGGCGGCCCCCATCCGTATCGGATCACCCGTCGGCCCTGGCGCTCCAGAAGATCGGCCAGGCGCCGCGCCTCGGGATCCGCATGACAGATCACCAGGAGCCCCTCCGGCGGCACCTGCTCCGCAAAGGCCTGAAAGGCCTCAAAGAACGCCTCCGGCGTCGGATAACAGTCCGGATGATCGTGCTCGATGGTCGTCACCACCGCGATGCGGGGTCGGAGGCCCAGGAACATCCGGTCGTATTCGTCGGCCTCCACGATGAAGAGATCCCCCCGCCCGGCCCGGGCGTTGCGGCCCAGCCCGTGGATCAGCCCGCCGACGATGAAGGTGGGATCCCGCCCGGCGGCCATGGCGATCCAGGCGATCATCCCTGTGGTGGTGGTTTTCCCGTGGCTGCCGGCGATGGCGATCCCCCAACGATCCGCCATCAGGGCCCCGATCACCGCCTCCCGTTTCACCACCGGTCGTCCCTGCGCCTCGGCGGCGCGGACCTCCGGGTGGTCCGCCGGCACAGCGGAGGACCGCACCAGCACCTCCGCCTCCCCCACATGGGCGGGGTCATGGCCGATGTGGACCGGGACGCCGAGGGCGCGAAGGGTCTCCACAAACGGCGAGGAGGCCCGGTCGCACCCGCTCACCCGGTAGCCGGCCTCATGCAGCACGATGGCCAGGGCCGAGAGCCCGGCCCCCCCGATCCCGATCAGATGAAAAGCCATGCCCGGTCGCAAAGAGAACATTTTCATCCTCTTTTTGTAGGAGGGGCTTTCGCCCCGAACCTCCTGCCTTCAAGATCCCAAAGGCCACGGATGAAGCCGCCCCCCACAATCCCGAACCTTCCGCCTTCGGTGGCGCAAGGGTCGCGGCGAAAGCCGCTCCTACCCAAACACATCGTTCTTTTTGTAGGAGGGGCTTCAGCCCCGAACCTCCTGCCTTCAAGATCCCAAAGGCCACAGATGAAGCCGCCCCCCACACAATCCCGAACCTTCCGCCTTCGATGACGCAAGGGTCGCGGCTAAAGCCGCTCCTACAATAATTTGCTCAAAGGTAGAAGATCAACAGCATAAACAAGACGATGACCACCGCGAAGTAGAGCAGCGGCGGTTTGATCACCGCCGGTGGCATCCAGCCGAGCAGGTCGAGGACCGGGCTGGTGGGCGCCGGGGGCTGGATCACCTCCGGGAACGGGTAGCCGGCACGGTGCAGGAAGAACAGGATCGATCCGGCGATCAGCCACCCGTTGATGGCGCCGGCGGCGAAGCCGGCGATGATCTCCACGCCTTTCTCCCGCTTGGCCCGTCCGGCCAGCTGCACCGAGAGGGCCGGGCCGGCGTAGCCGAAGATCGCCGCCAGGGCGATGGCGATGGTCTCGGCGAAGAAGCCGGTGGCGGGATCCCGGGTGAGGGACTCCCAGATCGCGGGGGCGAACTGCTGCAGCAGGCTGAACAGGAACATCACCCCCACGATGGAAGTGCTGACCAGGATCTCTTTCGCCACCCCCCGCAGGGCGCCGATCAACGCGAACACGATGACGAAAGCCCAGAAGACGGCATGCAGCGCGATCATCCCGCCCTCCCCTGCGCCGGGCGCTTTTCCGGATATGGGGTGGGAGCGGCCAGACGCTGCACCAGCGCGGCCAGCCGCTCCGCTGCCTCCGGGCGGGCCAGCGCTGCCATGCTCCGGCGCATCCCCAGCAGACGGTCCGGATCCTGGAGCAGCGTCCGCACCACCTCTCCCAGCCGTTCCTCGATCTCCTCATCGGGGATCCTCACCGCGCCTCCATGGCGGACGAGATAGGCGGCGTTGCGCTCCTGATGGCGCCGCACGTAGGGATAGGGCACCAGCACCGCCGGCAGCCCGAACAGCGGGAGCTCTCCCAGGGTCGAAGCCCCCGCCCGACAGACGGCCAGGTCCGCCATCGCCAGCGCCTCCCCCATCTCTTCCTCCAGATACGCGACCGGCTGATAACGCGCCCGGACCTCTGAAGGCAGCGCCGCCCGCCGCGCCTGCATGCGCTCGAGGTCCGCCGGCCCGGTGAGGTGCAGCACCTGGGCCTCCATCACCAGCGCCTCCAGATGTCGATCCACCGCCCGGTTCAGCCGGCGCGCCCCACGGCTGCCTCCGAACACCAGCACCACCGGGAGGTCCTCCGCAAACCCCCAGCGGGCGCGGCCGCGCCGACGGGCCGCCTCCCGATCCCGCGCCGCCGCCATCAGGCGGCGCCGCACCGGATACCCCGTGACCGTCACCGGTCGTCCCCGGAAAAAGGGCTGGGCTTCCGGGGCCGTCACGGCCACGTGGGCGGCCAGGCGCGTGAGCAACCGCACCGCCATCCCCGGCTCCAGGTCCGGCAGATACACCAGGATGGGAACCCCGGCCCGGGCCGCCGCCAGGGCGGCCGGGACGGCGGCGAAGCCCCCGGTGGTGAAGAGAACCTGCGGGCGCTGCCGGGCCATCGCCTGCCACGCCTGCCGAACCCCCCGGGCGATCCGCCACAGCCCCCGCAGGGCCCCTCGAGGCCCCAGCCCGTATACCCCGCCGGCCTCCACCGGGAGGAACGCAAAGCCCCGGGATGGGATCAGCCGGGCCTCCATTCCCTCCGGCGTGCCAACCCAGATCACCTCCAGGTCCGGCTCAACGTCCTGCAGCGCCTCGGCGACGGCCAGCGCCGGGTAGATGTGCCCGCCGGTCCCCCCCGCGGCGATCCAGATTCGCATCCCGTATCCTCCTGGCCACGCTGAGCAGGATCCCCGCCCCGATGAGCTCGCTGAGCAACGCGGATCCGCCGTAACTGATGAACGGCAACGGGAGCCCTGTGAACGGGAGCACGCCGGTCAGCCCGCCCAGGTTAATCAACCCCTGCCAGGCAATCCACAGGGTTACCCCCAGGGCCAGCAGCCCCCCAAACGTGTCCGGGGCGCGGCTTGTCGTGATGAACCCCAGGATCACCCAGGTGGTGAGCATAAGGATGAGCAGCATCACTCCGACGAACCCGAAGGCCTCCCCCACCACCGCAAAGGCGCTGTCGGAATGCGGCAGCGGCACCTGTCCGCTCAGGGTATACCCGATCGCCCCGGGCCCTTTCCCGAACAGCCCGCCGGAGCGGATGGCCTCCCATACCGCCCCCAGATGGGAGCCGGCCCCGCCCGTCCCCTGCAGGATCTGCAGATAACCGGAAAGCCGGGCCATGGCGTGGGGATGCACGGCGATGAGCCCTGCGAACGCTCCGGCCCCCAGGACCACCCCGGCGAGGATCTGGAGCACCGTGGCGCCGGAGGCGATGAACATCCAGGCGGCCACCAGCCCGATCAACAACCCTGTCCCCAGATCCGGCTGCAGGAAGATCGGGATCACCGCCAGGCCCAGCACCAGCAGGAAGGGGATGAACCCCCGATGGAACTCCCGCAGCCGCTCCCCTTTGGTGGGCAGCCAGGTCGCCAGATAGAGGATGAGGATCGGCTTGACGAACTCCGAAGGCTGGAAGGAGCCCCCGGAGAAGGCGCGCCGGGCCCCCAGCCGGTCCTCCCCGAAGATCAGCACGGCGATCAGGGAAAGCACGCCGATGGCCATCAGGGGGATGGAGAGCCGCTGCAGGCGGTGGTAGTCCATCCGCCAGAGAACGAGGAGGCCAACGATCCCCAGGAGGGCCGCCACCGCCTGGCGCCGGACGAAATAGAAGGGATCCTCGAAGGCGTGCCGCGCCAGGTAGTAGGTCGCGCTGTAAACCAGCAACAGGCCGAAGAGCACCAGCACGGCGAGCACGACGAGCAACCCCAGCTCCAGGGGCGTGAGGGGAAGCGGCGAGGCCGGAAGCCTGCTTCGAGCGATCGCCAGGTCATGCCACCTTCTTCGCGCAGCGATCATGACAGCGCCTCCACCAGCTGACGGAAATGCATGCCGCGCTCCTCGAAATCCCGATAGGCGTCGAAGCTGGTTCCCCCGGGGGAGAGGAGCACTACCTCTCCCGGCCGGGCCAGCCCGGCCGCCCGGGCCACCGCCTCCTCCAGGGTGGCCACCCGCTCGAGATGCTCCAGAACCACCCCGTCCACCCGGGCGCGGGCCGCCCGGGCGGCCTCCACGATGCGATCCCCCAGCTCCCCGAAGGCGATCAGCACGCGAACCCGGCGGGCGATGACCTCCGCCGTCTCCTCCCAGGGGAGACCCTTATCCCGCCCGCCTGCCAGCAGCACGATGGGCTCCTCAAAGGCCTCCAGGGCCACCCGAACCCGCTCCGGCGTGGTGGCGATCGAGTCGTTCACATAGAGCACGCCCCGCACCTCCCGCACCCGCTCCAGCCGGTGCGGCACCCCGGAGAACGTGAGGACGGCCTCCCGGATGGCGCCGATGTCCGCGCCCAGGCTGCCCGCCACGGCCGCCGCCGCCAGGACGTTCCACAGATTATGACGGCCCCGCAAACGCACCTCCTCCACGCGACAGATCGGCCAGGCCTCGGAGCCCAAGCGCAAGAAGAGGGTTCCCTCCCGCAGGAACGCTCCCCGCGCCACCTCCCGCTCGCGGCTGAAGAACCGCAGCCGCCCCCGCACCGCCGCCGCCAGGGACCGGGCGTTCGGGTCGTCATACCCCAGAACCGCCACGTCCTCAACGTCCTGGAAGTCCAGGATGCGCTGCTTGGCCGCGATGTAAGCTTCCATGGTCTTGTGACGGTCCAGATGGTTGGGCGCGATGTTCAGCACCGCCGCCACCCGCGGGCTGACCGTCATGATCTCCAGCTGGAAGCTGGACAGCTCCAGGATCACGCGGTCCTCCGGACCGATCTCCTCCACGAACTCGATGAGGGGATTGCCGATGTTGCCGCCCACCCAGGTGCGGAAGCCCGCCGCCTGGCACATCGCCCCCACCAGGGCAGTCGTCGTCGTCTTCCCCGAGGTGCCGGTGATCCCCGCCGTCCACCCCCGGCACCGCTCCAGAAACAGCTGGGCGTCGTTGGCCAGGGGGATCCCCCGCCGGACGGCCTCCTGGACGATGGGGATGTCCAGAGGGACTCCCCCGCTCAGACAGAGGAGGTCGCAGCCCTCCAGCAGAGAGAGGGGATGGTCCCCCAGCACATAACGCACCGGCAGACCCTCCAGGGCCTGGAGGAACCTCCCCAGGCGCTCGGCGGGCTGCCGATCGCTCACCGTGACCTCGGCGCCCTGCCGCACCAGCCAGCGGGCCAGGGCCGTGCCCTGCCGGCCCAGCCCCAGGATGACCACCCGCGCGCCCTTGAGCTCCCGCATCCGACCTCACCTCACAGCAACGCCAGGGCCACGCCGATCATCGCCGACCAGATGGCGATGAGCCAGAACCGCTGCACCACCTGGGTCTCCGACCAGCCCAGCAGCTCGAAGTGATGATGAAGCGGACTCATCCGGAACAGGCGCTTCCCCTTCGTCCACTTGAAGTAAGCCACCTGCAGGATGACCGAGAGGGTCTCGGCCACCGGGATGAGGGCGATCACCGGCAACAGCAGCCACTGCCCGGTCATCAACGCCACCACCCCCAGGGTGGCCCCCAGGGCCTGGGAGCCCACATCCCCCATGAACAGCTGGGCCGGGTGCGCGTTGAACCACAGGAAGGCCATGCAGGCCCCCACCACGATGAAGGCGAAGGTGGCCAGATAGATCTGGCCCTGGAGATAGGCGATCACCCCGTAGGCGATGAACGACGTGGCCGTGATGATCCCCGCCAGGCCATCCAGCCCATCGGTGAGGTTGATCGCGTTGGCCGAGCCCACGATGATGAACACGGCGATGGGCAAGTAAAGCAACCCGATGTCGATCTTCTGGGGCACCGTGGGGATGGCCATGCTGCGCAGGCCCATCCCGAAGTGCAGCACCAGCGCCAGCGCGGTCCCCAGGACGATCTGGATCGGGAACTTGTGGCGGGCCAGCAACCCATTGCCCCCCCGCGTGCCCATCCAGTCGTCCACTGCCCCCAGGGCCCCGAAGGCCAGCATCGCCGCCACCGGCACCAGGATCGATCGCCCGATCAACTGATCCCCTGCCCAGCCCATCTGACGCAGGAACGCCCGTCCGGCCGCGGTGTTGGCGATCAGGTTCCCAAGGTTCAGGACGAGGGTCAGGATCACCACCGGCAACACGATCATCAGGCCGCCCATGGTAGGCGTCCCCACCTTCACCTGATGCGTGCGCGGCCCCTCGATCCGGATCTTCTTCCCGACCCCGTTGGCTCGCAGCCAGCGGATCAGCGGCGGCCCCCAGATCACCGCCAGCAGGAAGGACAGACCGCCCATGAACAGCGCCTGCGCCACTCGACCTCCTTGTCCAGCGGGAATGAGACCGACGGGCCGGCAACCCCGCCGCCTTCCTTCATCCCTCACACAGGGCGTTCACGATCTCCTCCATGCGCAGGCCCCGGGAGCCCTTCACCAGGACCACATCGCCGGGCTTCAGGATGCGGCGGAGGATCTCGATGGCCTCGGCGTTCGAGTCGCAGACCCACACCCGGTCCGCCGGCAGGCCCACCGCCATCGCCTCCCGGGCGATGATGCGCGCCCGAGGCCCCACGGTGATCAGGAGGTCCACCACCGTCCCCGCTCGCCCGCCCACCAGCCGGTGTCCCTCGACCTCATACGCCCCCAGCTCCAGCATGTCCCCCAGCACCGCGATCTTGCGGCCCTCCAGCTCCGCCAGCAGGTTCAGCGCGGCCAGCATCGACGGCGGGCTGGCGTTGTAAGTGTCGTCCAGGAGGATCGAGCCGTTCAGCCCGGGCACCGCCACCAGGCGCAACTGCGCCCGCGGGTCCCGCAGGCCGGCGAAGATCTCATCCCAGGTCAACCCCTCCAGGATCCCCACGGCGATCGCCCGCAGGGCGGTGTGCACGCTGTGCCGGCCCAGCAGGGAGACCCGCACCCGCCGGAAGGTCTCTCCCCGATAATGAAGATCGAAGCGGATCCCCTCCAGCCCTTCGCTCACGATCTCATCCGCCCACAGGTCCGCCTCCGGATCCAGCCCGTAAAAGAACACCCGCGCCCGGGTTCGCCCCGCCATCTCCCGCACGTAAGGATCGTCCCGATTGAGGACGGCTACCCCATCCTCGGGCAGGGCCTCCACCAGCTCGGCCTTGGCCGCCGCGATGGCCTCCATGCTCCCCAGGCGCTCCAGGTGGACCGGGCCCACCATGGTGACCACGCCCACGATGGGGCGGGCGATGGCGCAAAGGGCCGCGATCTCCCCTCGCGCATACATCCCCATCTCCAGCACCGCCCGCTGATGGCGCGGCGTCAGCCGGAGCAACATCAGGGGCAGGCCGATCTCGCTGTTTAAGTTCCCTTCGCTCTTCAACGTCTCATAACGCCGGGAGAGCACAGCCCAGGTCAGCTCCTTCGTGCTGGTCTTCCCCACGCTCCCCGTGATCCCGATCACCCGCACCGGGAAGCGCGCCCGCCACCATCCCGCCCACCGGTGGAGGGCCTCCAGGGTCCGCGAGACCCGAAAGCACACCGGGAGCTCCAGGGACTCCGGCCAGGGCCCTCGCTCCAGGTCCACCTGCATCGCCCCCTCGGACACCTCCTGATGGACCAGGGCGGCGATCGCCCCGCGCTGGAAGGCGTCCCCGACATAGCGATGGCCGTCGGTCCGCTCCCCCGGCAGGGCGATGAACACATCCCCCTCCCCGCAGACCCGGGAGTCGATGGACACATGGCGGATCGGGATCTCCCAGGGAGGACGCCGCCCGCTCAGGGCCTCCGCCAGATCCGCCAGGGTCATCCCCTGAACCGCTACACGCATTCCGCTGTTCTCCGCCATCCCCAATGCTCCTGAACACGCTGGCCGGCAGCTGAGGTCACCGGCCCTCCGGGGAGCCCGAGGGCGGGATCCCCAGCATCGGGAGGATCCGCGCCGCGATCCGGGCGAAGACCGGAGCGGCTTCCTCCGAGCCCCAGGGGGAACGCCGGGGCCGATCCAGCTTCACCAGGATCAGCACCTGGGGATCCTCCACCGGGCCGAACCCCACGAACGAGGCGATGGTGTCCCGGGGATCGTAGCCCACCGGCGTGGGGATCTGCGCCGTCCCGGTCTTGCCCGCCATCCGGTAGCCCGGCACCCGGGCCTTCACCGCCTCCCGTTCGATCACCGCCGCGAGCATCTCCCGCAGGGTCCGCGCTGTCTCAGCCGAGATGGCCCGCCGCCGGACCCGGGGCTCGACGCGCTGGATCCCCTGGGCGGTTCGGAGCTCCCGCACGATGAAGGGCCGCATGATCAGGCCGTCGTTGGCCACCGCGGAGACGGCCACCGCCATCTGCAACGGGGTCACGGACACCGCCTGGCCGAAGGACTGACGCCCCAGGTCCGCCTCCCGCCAATCCGGGTCCCCATAGGCCCGGAGCTGACCCGCCATCTCATAGGGCAGATCCACATCGGTTGGTTCTCCGATCCCGAAGGCATGCAGCGCCGCGTAGAAGCGCTCCGGGCCCAGAAGGCGGACCAGATACGCAGCGCCCACGTTGCGGGAGTAGATCAGCAGCTCGGTCATATCCAGCCAGCCCCGCCCTCCGGGATAGCGATCCTGATCCCAGTTGCAGATCGGGGCCCCTCCGAACTCCACGCACCCCTGATCCATATAGCGGGTCTCCGGGCGGACGACGCCGGCCTCCAGGGCGGCCGCCATCGTCAGGATCTTGAAGACCGAGCCCGGCTCATACAGATCCTGGACGATCGGATTGCGCGCGTTGCGCTCCAGGGTCTCCGGCGCGTTGGGATCGAAGGCGGGCAGGCTGACCATGGCCAGGATCTCCCCGGTGCGCGGGCGCAGGACCAGAGCGTCCCCGCGCTGGGCTCCGCTCTCCTGAAGGCCCCGGGCCAGCTCCTCCGCCACCACCGCCTGGATCGTTCGGTCCAGCGTGAGGACCACGTCCCCGCCGGGCTCCGGCTCCTCCAGGGCCGCCTCCTCCAGCGGCAGGGGGCGCCCCTCGGCGTCCACCGGCACCCGCAGGATCACCGCTCTCCCGCTCAGCACCCCATCATAAGCCCGCTCCACCCCGCTGGCCCCTCGCCGTCCCTCCACACCTCGGGCGTCCGGCCCGAAGACGACGAAGCCCGTCACCGGGCCGAGCAATGCGCCCTCCGGGTAAATCCGCTTCCAGTAAGGCGTCACCCGGACCCCCCGCAGCCCGGCCTCCTCAATGCGACGGGCGATCACCCGGGCAAGGTCCTCCGGCACCTCCCGGGCGATCGGGAGCTGCCACCAGGTATCGGGCCAGCTCCGGGCGGCCTCCTGAACGGAGAAACCCAGCAGCGGACTCAGAACCTCATCCACCCGGCGCAGCCACGCCGCCCGCCGTTCCGGATCCCCCCCATAGGCGATGGGGCGATATTCCAGGACGACCTGATAACGCGGGACATCCAGGGCCAGCACCGCCTCTCTCCGATCCAGGATACGGCCGCGGCGGGCCTCCAGGCGGAGCTCCAGCGTCTGAACCCCGAGGAGCCCCCCCGGCGCATAAAACGACAAATGGATCAGCCGGGCCACCACCAGCCCCAGGATCAGGGCGAGGGCGAACGCGGCCGGCTGCCAGCGCAGGGTGGGCGGGACCTCCCTCATGGCCGCATCCCCGGCGTCGGGCGCGGCGCCGGCAGGGAAAGGGGGAGCGCCGGAGCGCCCTCCCCCGGGAGGAAGCCCATCGCACGGGCCCGCTCCACCAGGCGTGGGATCGCGCTCTCCCGGGCGATGATCTCCTCCATGGCCGCGTTCTCCCGCTCCAGCGCCGCCCGGACCTCGCTGAGCTGTTGAACGATCTGCCCCTGTTCCACCGCAGCCGTGGAGAGCAGCGTGAACAGAAGGGAGAAGGCCGCGATGAACAGGATCCCCCCCACTGTTGTCAGCAACACCCGTCGTCGGCGGCTCATCGTCAAGGCACACCGCGAACGATTCGTGTGGGATCTTCCAGTCGCTCGGCGATGCGCAGGCGCGCGCTGCGCGCCCGCGGGTTGATCTGGACCTCCTCCTCGGACGGACGGATGGGCTTGCGGGTCACCAGGCGCAGGGTGGCCCGATGCCCGCACGTGCAAACCGGGACCTGCGGCGGGCAGAGGCAATCCCGGGATTCGCGCTGAAAGAACGTCTTCACGATGCGATCCTCCAGGGAATGGAAGGCGATCACCGCCAGGCGCCCTCCGGGCCGGAGCAGGGAGACCGCCTGGGGGAGGGCCTGCTCCAGCGCCTGCAGCTCCTCGTTGACGGCGATCCGCAGGGCCAGGAACGTCCGCGTCGCCGGATGCTGATCCTCCCGTCCGCGCCCGACCACCCGCGCGATCAGCTCCGCCAGCTCCGTGGTGGTGCGGATGGGCCGGTTTCGCACGATGGCCCGGGCGATGCGCCGGGCGAAGCGCTCCTCCCCATAGCGCCGGATCACCTCCGCCAGCTGCTTCTCCGGCCACCGGTTCACGATCTCCGCCGCCGGGATCCCATGGCCCGGGTCGTAGCGCATGTCCAGGGGACCCTCGATCTGAAAGCTGAACCCCCGATGGGGATCCGAGAGCTGCCACGACGAGAGCCCCAGGTCGAACAGGATCCCGTCGACCTCCAGGAAGTCATAGCGCACCGCGATCCGCCGCAGCTCCGCGTAAGAGCCGTGGACCAGGACCGCGCGTTCGCCGAAGGGGCGCAGGCGCTCCCGCGCCCGCTCCAGCACCTCCGGGTCCCGATCGATCCCCAGCAGGCGGCCATCCGGCGCGGAGCGCTCCAGGATGGCTGCGGCGTGTCCTCCGCCGCCCACGGTGGCATCGATGTAGACGCCGCCCGGGCGGACCTGCAATCCCTCCAGCACCTCGCGCAACAGAACCGGGATGTGCATCGTGCCGCTGCTCAGGGATTCCGCCGGATCCGATCCGCTACACCTGCAACCCGATCCAGTGCTCGGGCGGGATGCGGCCGTTCTGAAAGCGCTCCAGGATCTCCTGCCACGCGGACGGGGACCAGATCTCCAGGTAGGTATGAACCCCGACGATGACCGCCTGACCTTCCAGGCCGGCGTAGGCCCGGAGGGAGGCCGGGATGAGGATGCGGCCCTGCTCGTCGGGGACCACATCGAAAGCCCCTCCGAAGAAGAAACGGCGCCACTCCCGCGCCTCGGGGGCGGTCAGGGGCAGCTGGCGGATTCGCTCCGCGACGCGGTGCCACTCCGGGAGCGTGAACAGATACAGGCAGGGCTCCAGGCCCCGGGTCAGCACCGCCCCCGCCGCAAAAAAGGGGCGATAGCGCGCCGGGAGAAACATCCGTCCCTTCGCGTCGATCCCATGCCGGTATTCCCCCAGGAACATCGGGGTCTCCCCCGGGGAAGCCACCGGCCGCTCCGCTTCCGCCTTGCGCCGCCCTCTCGTCCCCACCACTCTCCTCCACTTCTCCCCACTCTACGCCTCCATTATATGAATCCGCCCCACCTGCACAAGGGATTTGGGAAACCTTAACGGAGCGTTTGGGTTATCTGGGATATGCGGGGCCGCTCGGGGCGCGCCCGACGTCGAGGAGGGGGCGAGGGAGCCATCCGCGGATGGGAAGCGCGCAGTTGTCCTACGATCTGGGGACACACTCGCAGAGAGCGAGGAAAAGCGGCAGGCGTTCGTTTCGATTAAAATAGAGGGGAAAATCAGAAGCCCGAAGGCGGTTTCCGGCGGCGGACGCCTCGGGGGTCATCTCCCTGAGCGGGAGGAGCGTTCATGTGGGCCGTCTACCTGAACCGTGGCCTGGAGATCCGGCGGGACTATCCCATCCCTTCCCCGCCGCCCGGGGAGGCGCGGATCCGGGTGAAGCTGGCCGGCATCTGCAACACCGACCTGGAGCTGATGCGGGGTTATCTGAACTTCCGCGGCGTGCCCGGCCATGAGTTCGTCGGCGTCGTCGAAGAGGCCCCGGATCATCCGGAGTGGGTGGGGAAGCGGGTGGTGGGTGAGATCAACGCCGCCTGCGGCGTCTGCCCCACGTGCCGCGCCGGACGGCCCACCCACTGCCCGAACCGGACGACCCTGGGCATCTCCGGGCGGGATGGGGCCTTCGCGGAGTATCTCCTCCTGCCGGTGGTGAACCTGCACGAGGTGCCCCCCGAGATCCCGGATGAAGCCGCCGTGTTCGTCGAGCCCCTGGCCGCCGCCCTGGAGATCCCCGAGCAGATCCACATCCACCCCACGGATCGGGTGGTGGTGCTGGGCGACGGCAAGCTGGGCAACCTCGTCGCCCAGGTCCTGCAGCTCACCGGCTGCGACCTGCTCGTCGTGGGCCGGAACCCGAACAAGCTGGCGCTGCTGGCCCGACGCGGGATCCCGGTGGCCCACGTGGAGGACGCAGGCGAGCTCTCCGCCGATGTGGTGGTGGAATGCACCGGCTCCCCCGAAGGCTTTCATCTGGCCCGCCGCTGGGTGCGCCCCCGGGGGACTCTGGTGCTGAAGAGCACCTATCACGGCACCGTCGAAACCAACCTCACCATGGTTGCTGTGGACGAGGTGGCGGTGATCGGATCCCGTTGCGGTCCTTTCGAGCCGGCCCTCCGGCTCCTGCGCCAGGGGCTGGTGGACGTCCAGCCGCTGATCCACGCCCGTTACCCCCTGCAGGAGGCCGACAAGGCCTTCGAGCACGCCGCCCGCAAGGGAGTGCTGAAGGTCCTGCTGGAAGTTTCCCCATGACGCGCTGGGAAGCGATCCGCAACGGATCGATCCTTTTCTATCGGTTCGCGGATCCCCCGTGGGGGGAGATCCCCCACGGTTTTCTGACGCGCCGGGGCGGGGTCAGCGCGCCGCCTTTCGCTTCCCTGAACCTCAGCCACTCGGTGGGCGATGATCCCGCCGCCGTGGCGGAGAACCTCAGACGGGCCTTCGCCGCGGCCGGCCTGCGACCCGAAGAGACCGTCACCGCCTGGCTGGTCCACGGGAACCGGGTCCTCGTCGTGGACGCCCGGCATGGTGGAGCGGCCCTCGAAGGCGTGGACGGGTTGATCACGGCGGAGCGGGGGCTCGCCCTGTTCATGCGGTTCGCCGATTGCATCCCGGTTCTGCTCGCCGATCCGGATCTCCCGGCGGTGGGCCTGGTGCATGTGGGCTGGCGAGGCCTCGCGGCCGGCATCCTGGAGTCCGCCCTGGAGGCCTTCGAGCGGCATCTGGGCCGCGGACCCTCGGCCCTCCACGCCGCCCTGGGTCCCGGCATCGGGGGCTGCTGCTACGCTGTCGGCCCTGAGGTCATCGAGGCCCTGAGCCCCCGGCTGGGCCCTGCCCTCCTGTTGCGCCGCCGGAACGGCGCCTGGCACCTGGATCTTCCGGAGGCGGTCCGCCTTCATCTGCGACGCCTGGGCGTGCCCGCCGTGATCACCGCCGGGATCTGCACCGCGTGCCACACCGGGCTCTGGTTCTCCCATCGTGCGGAACACGGAAGGACGGGACGCTTTGGGGTCTGGATCCGAAACCCCTAAGGGAACCCCTTCCCCCGCGCCGATCCGCGAGACCGCCCCGGTCCCGGTCCGGCGCCGCCGGTTCCGTCCCGGGACGGAGGAGAGCCCCTTTCATCGATTCATGGTTTTCCTGGACCGACTGGAGCGCCTGCCGTGGGGCCTCGTGGGCCTCTGGACGCTGGCCCTAAGCGGCGGGGTGGGGCTGGCGTGGGAGGAGGTCTATCGCTCCCGGATGGCCGGCGCGGTAGCCGCCGGGCTCTTCCTGGCCTTCGCCGCCGGCGACGCGGCGATGCTGATCGGCCTCCCCCGCTGGGGCTATTCCTTCGGCCCTCCCAAGCCGCCCTTCCTGGCCTTCAGCCTGTTCCGTCTCTTCCTGAGCCTGAGCCCGCTCCCGTTGCACCCCTCCCCCTGGGCGGCCAGCCTGGCCCTCATCGGCCACCTGGCCTTCACCGGCAACCTGCTGAACGCCCTGTATCGGGAGCCCTTCCGCCTCACCCTGACGGAGCTGGTCATCGCTTCCCCCAAGCTCCAGGGGATGCCCCCGCTGCGCATCCTTCACCTCACCGATCTCCACCTGGAGCGTCTGACGCGGCGGGAGCAGGAGGTGCTCCGCTGGGCGGAGCAGCTGGATCCCGATCTCATCGTCTTCACGGGTGATCTCCTGAACCTGAGCTACGTCCGCGATCCCATCGCCCAGGCGCAGTGCAGCCGCTTCCTGGAGGCCCTGCAGGCCCCGCTGGGGGTTTACCTGGTGACGGGCACGCCGCTGGTGGACCCGCCGGAGGTCGTGCGGCGGATCCTGTTCGGCTTCACCCACATCACCTGGCTGGACGATCAGATCGCCCGGTTCGGCCAGCTGGCCCATGCGGGCCCCCAGATCTGCCTGATCGGCCTCACCTGCACCCACGACCCGGAGGAGGATGGCCGGCGCCTGCGGGAGCTGATGCGCCAGGTTCCCCCTCAGGCCGTAACCGTCCTGCTCTATCACTCCCCGGATCTTTTCCCGGAGGCCAGCGCCCTGGGGATCGACCTTTACCTGTGCGGCCACACCCATGGGGGTCAGATCCGCCTCCCGGGGATCGGCGCGCTGGTCACGGCCTCCATCTACGGCAAGCGCTACGAGATGGGGCTGTATCGGCGTGGGGGAACCACCATGTATGTGAGCCGGGGGTTGGGGATGGAGGGCCTGGGGATGCCCCGCATGCGCTTGATGTGCCCTCCCGAGCTCGTGCTGATCCACCTCCAGGGGGATGAGGCGTGAAAGATCTCCATCCCCTTATGCTCCTTCGGAGGGACCGCCATGCGGCAACGGATTGAGACGGCCCTCTCCGTGCTTCTGGCCCTGGCCGTCGCAGGGGTGGGCTGCGGGATCTGCCTGATCGGGACCCTGGCCGCCCGCGGGGATCTCCGATGGCAGCTGGGATCCGATCGCTATCGCATGTGGTTGATCCGGGAGCGGGAGGGAACGGGCCTGGCCCTCTCCCGCACCGCCCCCTTTCGGAACCCGCAGGGCGCCATGTGCCAGCGCACCCATGTCTGGTTCTGGCTCTGGGCCCCCCGGGTTGAACTGCAACAGGTGGACTACGAGGAGTGCCCTCCCGGAGGCTCGTGGATCCCGCAACCCGGGAGGGCGACCTGGGCTATCATAGAGGCGATGAAGGACCCTCTTCACGGGGAGGATCATCGGTGCGCCGCGATCGATGGGGGTTGTTCATCGGGGGTTTGCTGGGGGCGCTCTTCGGGGTGCTGGCCGCCTATCTTTACCTGAAGGCCCGACGGGAGCGCGGCGGGGACGCCCGCCCCTCCCCAGCCGCCCTGGTCCAGAGCGCCGTCACCCTGGTCACCCTGCTCCGCCAGATCGTCGAGATGGCGGAGGGCAAGGGGCGAAGGGCATAAGCGTCGGGAGGCGACGATGGATGAGATCCTGGAACGGGTGAAAGCGAACCGGCCGGCCCTGGAGCGATGGCTGCGCGCCCTCCCGGGCTACGCGGGATACAAGGAGAAGGAGCTGCGGCGGGACGCCGACCGCCTCCTCCGGGAGGCCCTCAGCCGGCGGCTTCGGGAGGCCGCCGACCGGCTGCTCCGGGCCCAGCGTCGCCTGGCCGACCGGGATCTCTCCCGGGTGGAGGAGCTGGACCGTCTCGTCCGTCGCCTCCAGACCCTCGCCGACCGCATTCGCACGGCAAGCTATGGTTACGCCGGCTTCTTCGACGCCCTCCGCATCGAGGAGGCGGAGCTGGAGGCCCTCTACCGGTTCGACGCGGAGCTCCTGGAGCGAGCCGAGGAGCTCCCGAAGGCCGTGGAGGCCCTGGAGCAAGCCGTGGAAGGGAGCGCGGACCTTTCCCCGGCTCTGCGGGGGCTGGAGCAACCCCTTCAGGCCCTGGAGGCCGCCTGGGATCAGCGGGCGGAACGAATGCGGGCCCTCCGTTGACCATAGGAGCCGCGACCTGCGCCGCTGCAGGCCGAAATTCGTTTCAGCCACCGACCACAGGAAGCGACCCTCACGCCATCAAAGGCACAAGGCTCGGGGTTGTGAGGGCGGCTTCATCCGCGGCCCTTGGGATCTTGAAGGCAGAAGGCTCTGGGCGAAAGCCCCTCCTACAACAACCGTGGATCAACCCTCCACCACCGTGGGGAAATATCCCCGATCCCGGAGCTCTTTCAGCAGCCGCTCGAGGGCGGCCTCCTCGATGACCACGATGTGGGGGGCGAGCCAGCCCCGGATGGCCGATCCCAGCCCGGTGGCCGCGAGCAGCTCCTGCAGGGTCCACGCGTCCTCCGCCTCCAGGATGGTGACCTCCTCAAACACCTGGACCCGCCGCATGCTGTCCCACACCCGTTCCAGGGCCGTTCGCAGCGCGGCCGTGGGCGGCAGGCCGCAGGCCTCGAAGCGCGACAGGATCTCCTCCGGGCGATAGCCCTCCCGGAACACCGCAGCGATGCGCTCCTCGTCCAGGGCGAAAACGAACGGGGAGCCCATCGGCCGGCCGATCCGACCCGAAAGCCAGAGCAGCGGCGCCGCCTCCGGCCCCGGCCGCACCGACCACGTCCGCTCGTCCAGCCATCGGGTCTCCGGAAGCGACTCCGGCTCCTCCACCCCAGGGCGCTCTCCCCGGATCCAGCGACGCCCCTGAGCGGTCAGACGGAAGGCCCGAAGCGATCCCCCCTCATACGCCAGGGCCACCGCCCCCAGCCAGAACAACGCCCCCTCCAGATAGGCGCGCAGATGCTCGGCGACGGGGACCGGCTCTCGGGCCGGCCGGCCTCGAACCAACCGCCAGGGCTGATCCAGCCGGTCCTCCGCGAAGCCGGGCGGCTGGGCGGCCTCCACCGCCCGGACCAGATCCGTCCAGTCCACCCATTCATCCGGCAGGGTGGCCAGCAACTCGATGAGGGCCTGCCGGCCCCGTCCCCACTCGTAGTAAAGCTGCTCGATCCCCCCCATCCACCCCAGGGATCGCACCAGCCGGACCGTGGGGTCCCGACGTCGAAGCCAGGCGATCTCAAAGCGCGTCGCCCCGCTCCGCCAGATCTCCCACCAGCGGGCGACGGGATCCTCCTCCCCGATGCCCGGAGCGAAGGGGAACGCTTCCCCCGAGCCCTCGCCGGAGAGACGCCAGAGGATCTCGGCGATGAAGGCGGCACCCTCCCACGGCAACCCCATGCGCTCCCCCAGCGCCTCGATGGCGCGGGGATCGAACTCCTCCGCCGGGACCGTCAGCCATTCGTAGGGAGGGGGCGATCCGGCATGGCGGGCGAGGAGCGCTTCTACCTCCTCGGGATCGTGGGGCCATCCCCATAACCAGGGAAAGCGATGCGCCTGGGGATGAACGCGGAGGATCCGGGCGGGCGGCCGCAGGACCCACCAGCGGCGGGCTTCCTCCAGGAGCGGCCGGAGGGGCGGCGCCGCGACCGTCTGTTCAGGAGGAAAGCTGCGATAGACCGTGGCCGGGAACACGGGGAGCGGAAGCCTGGAGAGCGGGAGGGTGGCCGGCAGATGGGCATGGGGGCGCGGCCGCCCATCGTGGCCCAGGGCGCAGGGGATCAGCAGGCCCTGCTGGATGGCCCGACGCCACACGGCCCGGAAGGTCGAGCGATCCCCTTCGGCCCAGCGCATCCAGCGGGCTTCCAGCTCCTCCGGGTCCACCCGCTCCTTGCCGAGCAGGCGGATCAGCCCGAGCAAGCGCTCCAGCTCCGGGTCCAGCTCCTCCCGCCACAGCCCCAGCCGGTAGTAGACGCTGAGCCGGGCGGCCAGGCGCCGCACCAGCTCCGGCTTGCGCCCGCGGGGCAGGGCCCAGCGGCGGCGCCGGGCCAGGCGCAGCAGCTCGAGGGCGGTCTGCGGCTCCAGCTGGGCCTCCAGACGTTGGAGCTCCGCCCGCGCCTCCTCGGGCAACCCTCCCCCATCGAACAGCAGGGCCAGCCAGGCCGCCCCTTCGTGGGCGCAGGGTTTCGCCGACCGGCATCCGCAACCCCGGATCCGCAACGCCTCGGGGGCCAGCGCCTCCTCCGAGCCCGGACGTCGCCAGCGCGTCTCCATCGCTCGCGACTCCGTGGAGATGCCGGCGATCCACACCTCCGGATCCAGCGCCCGCAGGTGCACAGCCCCGGAGGCCCACAGGCGGAAGGCCTCCGCGCGAACCGGATGGGGAAGGAGGTCAAGCAGACGATCCAGATCCATCGGGGGAGGATCCGTTCCCGGCGGACATCTGCGGGGGGAGGGCCCGAGGCCAGGCGGCGACATCGACCACGGCCGGGTGGTAATGCGAGAGCTCCTCGGCCTCCAGGATCTCGTAGCGATACCCCTGTTCGACCAGGAACAGCTGGCGCCGGGCGGCGTAGTCCTGATCCACCGTGTCGCGGGTGACCAGGGTGTAGAAGTGGGCCAGGATCCCATTCCGCTTGGGCCGCAGGATCCGTCCCAATCGCTGGGCTTCCTCCTGGCGCGAGCCGAAGGTGCCGGAGACCTGGATCAGCACGTTGGCGTCAGGGAGGTCGATGGCGAAATTGCCCACGCGGGAGACCACCAGGCGGCGGATCTCCCCGCGGCGGAGCTGATCGAAGAGCCGCTCCCGCTCCGTCACCGGCGTCCGACCGGTGATCAGGGGGGCGTGGATGGCGCGGGCGATGCGCTCCAGCTGATCCAGATACTGCCCGATGATGAGGACGGTGTCCTCCTCGTGCCGGGCGAGGAGCTGGCGGATCACCGGCTCCTTGGCCGGGTTGGTGGCCGCCAGGCGGTAGCGCTCCTTTTCCGCCGCGGCCACGTATCGCAGGCGATCCTCCGGGGCCATCGGGACGCGGATCTCGTGGCACTCGGCCGCGGCGATCCAGCCCCGGGCCTCCAGCTCCCGCCAGGGGGCCTCGTAGCGCTTGGGGCCGATGAGGGCGAACACCTCCCGCTCCAGCCCGTCCTCCCGCACCAGGGTGGCCGTCAGACCCAGGCGCCGACGGGCCTGGAGCTGGGCGGTGATGCGGAAGACCGGGGCCGGCAGGAGATGCACCTCATCGTAGATGATCAACCCCCAGTCCAGGGCGCTGAAGAGGCGGAAATGCGGGAACTGGCGGAGGAGGTCCTCTTCGAAATCCCGATGGGGGCGATGGGTGAGGATCTGGTAAGTCGCCACCGTGACCGGACGGATCTGCTTGCGATGGCCGGTGTATTCCCCGACCTGATCGGGGCTCAGATCCGTTTTGTCCAGGATCTCCGCGATCCACTGGCGGGCGGCCACCGTGCTGGTGGCGATGATCAGGGTGGCGGTGCGCAGCCGGGCCATCACCCCCAGGCCCACGATGGTTTTGCCCGCCCCGCAGGGGAGCAGGATCACCCCGCTGCCGGCCCGGAGGAAAGCCTCCACGGCCTCCTCCTGATAGGGGCGCAGGCGGAAGGGCTCGCCGGTGGTCCGGGACGTGGACCGCAACCGGAGGTCCAGGCGGGCGCCCTCCACGTATCCGGCCATATCCTCCACCGGATAGCCCAGGTAGAGGAGGGCCTGCTTGAGGGCGCCGCGGGCCCGGGGCTCCACCGCCACCCGGTCCGCCTCCGCCTCTCCGGAGGGGGCCAGGAAGGGGGCCACCACGGATTGGGCCCGCACCCAGGCCAGCAAGGCGGGATCGTCGGCCACCAGCCAGAGCCGCCCGTTTCCCATCTCCAGGCGGAGCCGGCCGTAGCGGGCCATCCAGGTCCGGATGTCCTCCCGCAAGCCCTCGGGGACCTGGCCGCCGCTGAAGCGTTCGAGGTCCTCCAGGATCTCCGCAGCGGTGAGGCCCAGGGCGGCGGCGTTCCAGATCGAAAGGGGGGTGATGCGGTAGACGTGGATCGGCCCGGCGCTCCGCTCCAGGTCGGCGAAACGGGCCAGGGCGTCCCGGGCCGGCTCATACCCGGGATGCCGGGTCTCCAGCCAGACCGTCCGGTCGGCCTGGATCGTCAGAGGGAACTCCGGCCGGAGCGCCATAAGCCTTTCGCCGCCATGGATCAGGCTTTTCATTTTCGTTCAAAGGGGAGCACACGGCAAATCCGAGAGCGAGAAGGGGCTCCGTCTAACGAACCGGGGGCGGGGGAGGCGCCAACCGCCTCTTCCCCGCCCCCGACCGCATGTTCCCGGTGAGGGGCTTATCCACGCGCGATGGCCTGCCGGTCGATGGCCTGCAGCAGCTGCCAGACGAAGGCCTCGGTGCGGGCTACCACCCCCGGATCCACGTTCTCATACACGTCCGAAGGCTGGTGCCAGTGGGGGAGCACCCCATCCGGCCGCAGGTTCACCAGGGTGAGCACCCGCCACCCGGCCCGGACGGCCGGGGCGCCGTCCGTGTAGGCCCCCCGAAAGTTCGGCCATCGATAGGCGCCCAGCTCCGGGCACGACCGGGCCACCTCCTCCGCCAGGGCCAGCAACTCCGGATCGCTGCGAAGGGGAACCAGCATAGTCTCCTGAACCAGGACGCACGGCCCGCTCCCGGGCCCGCCCACGGTATCCAGCACGATGAAGATCGGGCGGCCCAGGTCGCGATGGCGGCGGACGAAGGCCGCGGCCCCATAGGCTCCCACCTCCTCACATCCCGTGCAGAGGGCCCAGACCTCCGTGTGGCGCAAGGGCTCCCGACGAAGCCGTTCCGCCAGCGCGAGCACCATCCCCGCCCCGGTGGCGTTGTCGTTGGCCCCATGCGTGTAGGGCGTGAGATCCGCCTGCACCGCCATGGCGAAGACCGCCGCGAGCAGGAGGGCTGGCAGCAGCGCCGGCCACCCCCACCGGGGATCCCCGGTCCAGGCTCCGATCCCGAACAGCACGCCCATCCCGGCCGCCCCGGGCAACCCCAGGGTCACCAGCGTCCGGTAGAGGGCCAGGGCCCGCGGCGAGGAGAAAGCCCAGGGCGTGCGATGGGTGTCCAGATGGCCACACAGGATCACCCGCTGGCGGACGGGCCCGGCGGGCGGGAGGATGGCGTAGACGTTCTGGCTCCTCCCCTTCGGAACCAGCAGGCGAAGGGGGTTCGGGGTGAAGGTCAGTTCCAGGACGGTGCAGAGGATGAGCAGAAACGTCCCGAGGGCGGCGATCCATCGCCCGCCCAGGAAGAACAGGGGGACCATGAGCAGCATCCCGCCTGTGGCGATGGCGTAAGGCCGCCAGGCGGAGGTCGCGCTGACGAAGGGCTCCACACAAGGGGTGAGGCCCAGCGCCCGGAAGACCTCCGCCGCGTAATCCGCCGCCGCCCGCTCGGCCTCCGTGGTGCTCCCCCGCGGCCCGATGGTCACGCTCAGGGCCGCCACATGCTCCATCGTGGAGGGCATCGCCGTTCCTCCGTCCTCCGGACCCGGGACGGCCTCCCTCAGGCCTCCAGAAGCCATCCCAGGCCCAGCGCGCGCAGCTTCTCCGGTGTCGGGATCCCCTCCCGGGTCCAGCCGGCCATCTCGTAATAACGATCCAGCGCCCTCTCCATCTCCTCCCGGCTCAGGGCCACCCCCGCCGTCGGCCCGGTCCCCTGCAACGCCTTGAAGAACTTCTTCGGCAGCTGATCCGCCCGGCGGTCCAGGCCTTCCCGGGCGTTGAACCAGCGCAGCATGTTCAGCCGGCGCTCCCCGATACGCAGCAGCTCCTCCAGGGTGAAATCCGACCACCCGGTCACCGCCCGGACCATCCGCACCGTTTCCTCGGGGCCGTAGAGGGTCCAGGCGGGGCCGTAGACGAACTGGCAGAGCCCGGCGGAATCCAGGAAGGAATAGAAGAGCTGGGTCAGGTAGGCGAAGCGGATCTTCTCCTCGTTCAGGCTGCCGGGAGGCGGGGGATCGGTCAGACCGAGGAGGGCGAGACGGCGCAGGTAAAGCTCAGAGGCTCCCTCTTCATACATGGGGTCGTGCTCGCTGGACTGATGGTCGGCGCCGAAGGGATTGACGGCGTAGATCAGCCCGAGGGAGCGCTTGGCCTGCGGCATATGGGCGGGCGCCTCCTGGTTCTTCACCGTGATCAGGAACTCATGGCCCTTCCCCAACCGGTCCGCGGCCCGGGCGGAGCCTTCGGCCAGGACGTCGCCGATCCCCTCCCGCTTCAGGATCATCTCCAGGAGGCGCAGCATGGCCCCTGCGTCGCCGAAGCGGAGCGGGAAGCCGATCTCCGCCTCCGTGAGGACGCCGTTCTCAAAGCATTCCATGGCCCAGGCGATGGTCGCCCCGCAGGAGATGGTGTCCACCCCATACTGGTTGCACAGCTGATTGGCCAGGGCGATGGCGTCCAGATCGTCGATCCCGCAATAGGAGCCGAAGGTGGCGATGGTCTCGTATTCCGGACCTCCGTAGAAGGGATCCACCTTCCGGCCGTTCCACTCCGTCTCCACCACCCGCTTGCAGCGCACCACGCAGGCGTAGCAGGTGTCCCGCTCCTTGAGGATGGTTTCAGCCATGCGCTCGCCGGTGATCTTCTCGAAACCCTCGAACTGCCCGGCGTTGTAGTTGTAGGTCGGGAGGGTGCCGGCCATCTGCTGCCAGGCCACCACGCTGGCCGTCCCATAGAGGGCCAGGCCCTGGACGTCGGGGTTGTCTTCGATGTGGCGGGCGCCCCACTGGGCCAGCTCCGCCAGCGTTTTCGGGTCGGCCACCGTCACCTTGCGACGGCCCCGGACGACGATGGCCTTCAGGTTCTTGGAGCCCATCACCGCGCCCATCCCGGTGCGCCCGTTGGCCCGGTTGGACATGTTCATAATGGCGGCGAAGCGGACCAGGCGCTCGCCGGCCGGGCCGATCTGCGCCACCTCGATCTGATCGTCGCCCAGCTCCTCCTGGAGCATTCGCTCCGCCTCCCCGGTGATCCGTCCCCACAGGTGGGAGGCATCGCGCAGCTCGGCCTCCCCATCGTGGATCCAGAGGTAGACCGGCCGGGGAGCGCGCCCGCGGATCACGATGCCGTCGAAGCCGGCGTATTTCAGCTCGGCGGGGAAGAACCCCCCGCTCTGGGAATCCCCGATGGCGCCGGTGAGGGGAGACTTGGCGTTCGCCATCAGACGGGACTGGCCGGAGATGGGCGCGCCGGTCAGCGGGCTGAGGAAGAGGGTCAGGACGTTGCGGGGATCGAAGGGGTCGATGCCCGGCGGCATCTCTCTCAGGATGTAGTAGAGGCCCATGGCGCTGCCGCCCATATAGGTGCGGTAGAAAGACTCCGGCGGGGTCTCCACCCACAAACGCCCCTCGCTGAGATCCACGTGCAGGATCCGCCCGGCGTATCCGTAACCCATGGCGCCCTCCTCGGATCAGGAATCCGACAGAAAGAAGAGTGGGGAGAAAAGCCCTCGCGGCGTGGTGCCTCTATTTTGCCCGGATCCCCTTTCCCTCGCAATCCCCTCATCTATTCCCCCGCACTCGAAACAACCCAGCGTCCGATCACCAAGGCATCTGGATAACGAAGATCCTGGGGACCCTCGCGCAGCGGGATCCGATAGCCATCCTCCCAGCGATACCATCCGGTGGTCAGCAGATAGATACCGGGAGGCAAATCCGGTGGCCGGGCGATTCGATAACGATCGCAGAAGACCACGCCAGGCACCCATCGGGTTGCCGGATAGGCGCCTCCGAGAGGTTGAGCATCCACCTGGGACCAGAGAGGGCTCCCGGTGCGAGGGTTCGGCGTCTCCCCCAGCAGGTGCACGAAGACGGATAGATTCGAATCCGCCGAGCGTTCCGGACGCCAGCACACAACAAGGGAGAGAACGCCCTCGCGGGCCTCTTTCCCCTCCCATCGCAATCCTTCCAGGCGTATCCCTTCCCAGCGTGCATCGAAAGGTTTGGGGATGCGATGCGCCAGAAGATCCGGCTCCAGATAAGGACGCTGCCCCATGATCATACGCACGCTAACGGTCATGCTCAGGAGCCCGATGGCGCTTAAGAGAACTCGAGCGCGTCGCCCCCGGATCAGCGCATCTGAGGCGGTGAGGGAGAGAAAGGGCGTTGCCACAAGCACATAGTGAGGCCATTTCGTCGGCCAGGCCAGCAGAAAGGCCATAGCGCTCAGCGCGCCCCATGCCACGCGCTTTCGGAAGGCGGAACCAAACAGGCCACGGACAGCCCCCACGAGCCCCAGGATCAAAATCAACGCCTCCGGAAGGGAATGGCTCAGCCAAAGGAAGGGCTGATACCACGGGAAGGCATAGCGCCGGACATGCTCCGAGGCAGAATACGCGAAATGATAGCGGATCGCCTCTCGCAGATATCCAAGGGGATCCGTCCACATCGGCGGGTTCAGAGCCACGAAGGAAACGGCCGCCACCAGCACGAAAAGGATCGAGGCGCTTCGAGAACGTCGAAGCATCCCGATCGACGCGGGGAACAGGGGGAGCGCATACACCCATTTCGCCGCACCGGTTGCTCCCAAGGCGAACGCGCCCAGATAAGACCAGCAAGCGCCTCGACGGCTTGTCGGACGCCACGACAGGACCGCCAGCAGGGCGAGAAACTGAGGCATGGATTCCAGCAAGGCGGCCGAAGTGTAGTAGACCGTGAGGGGATGGAGAGCAAGCAACAAGCCGGCTGCCGGTTGAATCCAGGCCATAAGGCCCGCTGCTGCGGCTCCAAAGAGAACCGACATGAGGCGAGCCCCCCAAAGGGCATCGGAGAGCCATCTGTCACCCGCCGGGATCAGCCAGGCTAAACTGTATAAGAGCTTGACCAGGGCCGGATGCTCCGGGTTCTCCCAAAGAGAGGGGATGGCTTCGATATCTCCCTGACGCAGCAGAACCGCATAGCGATAGGCCACGCGAAGGTAAGCGGGCTCATCAGCCTCCACCGGCATGCGGCCTGCCATCACGAACCGCACGCTTCCTGCCAGCGTTAGACATGCCAGAGCCCAGGCCCAGCGCCTTCGCAAAGCCTTCTCCTCCCCGGCCTGTGCCTTCACGCTCGCGAGGATCAAGCCGCCGCCCAGGGCAAGATGCCGAAAGGGGGATCTCGCCGCTCCACCATCCTCAGCAGATCCCGGAGGGCCGAACGGGCCGCCGCGTAGGCGGAGGGGTCGCGCTCCGGCAGCCGGAGCGCTTCGAACTCCTCCTCATCCAGCACCCGCACCTCCCCCGTCGGCGTGACGAAGACGTCCAGGGCCAGATCCCGGATCTCGATCTCCCCTTCCGTAACCCGCGGCGGATAGACGATGTCGCAATACCAGCCCTTCAGCCGATCGTCCCGATGATGGTGGATCTCATAGATCACGAACCAGCGGCCCGGGAAGAAATACTCCACGAACCGATCCTGAGGCTCCAGGAGGACATATCCCAGATCCAGCGAAGGGCGCTCCCAGAGGGCCTCCACCACCAGGACCTCCGGCGTGGCCTGAACCAGGCGCCCGGCATAGACGACGCGCAACCGGCCGTCCGCCGTCAGCCGCCGCACCCGAATGGGCCGTGGAAGCCCGGCCCTCAATCCGGACCCCACCCCCGTTCCTCCACGGCCTGGAAGATGTCCGTGTCGCTCACGATGCCGACGGGCCGGCCGTCCTGCATCACCACCGCCCGCCGGATGTTGGCGTCCAGCATGATGATCGAGCACTGGCGGATCGTGGTGTCCGGGGAGACGGTGATGAGGGGCGCGCTCATCAGGTCGCGGACCTTCAGGCCCTTCAGCGGCCGGTCCGCAGCCACCACCTTCTTGAGGATGTCCCGCTTGGTCATGATCCCCCAGGTCCCATGGGGCCCCTCCGGCTCCACCACCACGCTGGAGATCCCCTTCTGCACCATCAGGTGCAGCGCCTCCTCCACCGGCATATCCGGCGGGACGGTCACCACCGGCGAGGTCATGATCTCGGCCACCGTATACGGCTTGGGCTTCCGCTCCATCGCCACCCCCTATCCACACGTGTGAGATATCCCCTAAGGTCAATGAGAACGACGGGGTGTGTCCCGATTTTGTCGGGCCTGGCCGCCTTGTAGGACAACTGCGAGCAGTTGTCCTACAATTTTGGGATACACCCGAACGACGTCCCCAAAAAGGGAGCGCCCACCTCAAATTATAATGGGGAAAGACGAGGCCTCGGGACGGATCCCGGAGCCCGAGGGATCTTCCCCATCTCGGAGCACGCAGGAAAGAAGCGATGCGACTGAGGGTTCGCCCGTCCGCTCGTTTGTATGGCGTGATCCAGGTGCCGGGGGACAAATCTCTCTCCCACCGGGCGTTGCTGTTCGCCGCCCTGGCGGAAGGGACTTCGACGCTCCAGGGCTGGCTCCCGGCGGCCGACTGCGAGGCGACGCTGCGCTGCGTCCGCGCGCTGGGGGTCGAGGTGGAGCGCCCGGCCGCGGACCGCCTGATCGTCCGCGGCCGGGGGCTGCGCGGCCTTCAGCCGGCCTCCGCCCCGCTGGATTGCGGGGGATCCGGGACTACCATGCGGCTCCTGATGGGGATCCTGGCCGGCTTCCCCTTCCCCAGCACCCTGGTCGGCAACGCCCAGCTCTCCCGGCGTCCGATGGAGCGGGTGGCAGAGCCCCTGCGCCGGATGGGAGCGGAGGTTCGAACGACAGAAGGCCACGCGCCGGTGTATCTGCGGGGAGGGACGCTGCGCGGCATCCGCTACGAGATGCCCGTGGCCAGCGCTCAGGTGAAGTCCGCGCTGCTGCTGGCCGGCCTCTACGCCCAGGGCCCCACCACCCTGGTGGAGCCCGCGCCCTCCCGGGATCACACCGAGCGCCTGCTGCGGGCGATGGGAGCCGCCCTGGAGCAGGACGGAAGGACGATCACCGTTTATCCGGCCGAGCGGCTCTCGCCCCTCGATTGCGCCATCCCCGGGGATCCCTCCTCGGCCGCTTTCCCTCTGGTCGCCGCCCTGCTGATCCCGGGCTCGGAGATCGAGGTCACAGACCTGCTGCTCAACCCGACCCGCCTGGGGCTGATCGAGGCCCTTCAGGCGATGGGCGCGCCGATCCGCGTCATCCCGGAGGGGGAACGCCACGGGGAGCCCGTGGGCCGGCTCCTGGGGGCCTCCGCCGTCCGCCTTCAGGCCATTGAGATCGCCGGCCCCTGGGTCCCCCGCATGATCGATGAGTTTCCCATCTTCGCCGTGGCGGCCACCCAGGCGGAGGGAACCACACGGGTGCGGGATGCGGCCGAGCTCCGGGTGAAGGAGAGCGACCGCATCGCCGCCCTGGCGGCCGAGCTGCGCCGGATGGGCGCGCGGATCGAGGAGCATCCGGACGGCTTCGCCATCGAAGGGCCCACCCCGCTGCGCGGCGCGCTCGTCCACAGCCACGGGGATCATCGCCTGGCGATGGCCCTGGCCGTGGCCGGGTTGATCGCCCAGGGGGAGACCATTGTGGAAGACGCCGAATGCATCGGGGACAGCTTCCCGGGCTTCGTGGAGCGGATGCAGGCCCTCGGCGCAGAGATCGAAGTGGAACCGTGAGGCCCGGGAAGCCCGCCCCGCGCTTCAGGAGAGCCAGGGAGGGGAGCGATGGCGCGCATCCGCGGGACCACCCGTCTGGTCGGTTTGCTGGGATGGCCGGTGGCCCACAGCCGCAGCCCGCAGATGCACAACGCCGCCTTCGCCGCCCTGGGCCTGGATTGGGCCTACGTGCCCCTGCCGGTCCGCCCCGAGGATCTGGAGGACGCGATCCGGGGGTTGCGGGCGCTGGGCTTCGCCGGGGCCAACGTGACCGTCCCCCACAAGACCGCCGTGATCCCGTTGCTGGATGAGATCTCCCCGCTGGCCCGGGCGGTTGGGGCGGTGAACACCCTGCGGGCGGTCGAAGGGCGATGGGTGGGAGAGAACACGGACGTGGAGGGGTTCCGCCGCGCCTTGCAGGAGATCGGGCTGTCGGTGCAGGGGCAGACGGTGGCCGTCATCGGCGCCGGAGGGGCCGCCCGCGCGGTCCTGGCCGCCCTGGCCCTCGAGGGCGTCGGCGAGGTTTTCCTCCTCCACCGCAGCCTGGACCGGGCGCAGCGGATGCTCGAAACGCTGGAGGCGTCGTTCCCGGCCGCCAGCCTGCGTCTCCCGCCGGTGCACCCCATCCGCCTGGAGGATCCCCTCCCCGAGGGCATCGTGGCGCTGATCCACACCACGCCGGTGGGAATGGCCCCGGATGTGGAAGCCTGCCTCTGGCCCCCGGATCGCCCCTTCCCGTGGGGGCTTCAGGCGGTGATCGATCTGATCTACGAGCCCCCCCGGACCCGGCTGATGGCCCTGGCGGAGGCGGCCGGCATCCCGGCCTACAACGGGCTGGGGATGCTGCTCCATCAGGGCGCGCTGGCCTTCACCCTGTGGACCGGACGGGAGGCCCCCCTGGAGACCATGCGGGCGGCGCTGCAGGAACTCGACAGCTCGTGAGGATCGCCATAAAATAAGATGATCTCGAAGCGGCAGCCTTCAGGAACTCCCTGAAAGGCGTTCCGGCATCTCGACGGGAGGAGCAGGATCGCGAGAATGACGCAATTTCAGATCACAGACGACCTGGAAGCGTTGCTCAACGTGTTGCCTCCGGACATCGCCCAGGCGGTCCGGGATCGCAACCGCAACGAGGCGTTGCTGGAGGTGGTGCTGGACCTGGGGCGCTATCCGGAGGCCCGTTACACGGATGGCGAGGTCACCCTGTGCGCCCGGGAGGTGACCGAAGCGGATATCCAGTATGTGGTCTCCCGCATCGGGGAGTTCGATGCGGACAACCGGGCGGGGATCCAGCGGACGCTGCATCGGATCAGCGCCATCCGCAACCGGCGGGGGAACATCATCGGCCTGACCTGTCGGGTCGGCCGGGCGGTTTACGGGACGATCGAGATCATCAAGGACATCATTCTCTCGGGGAAGAGCATCCTCCTGCTGGGCCGCCCCGGCGTGGGAAAGACCACGATGCTGCGGGAGGCGGCGCGGGTCCTGGCAGAGCATAAGCGGGTGATCATTGTGGACACCTCCAACGAGATCGGCGGGGATGGGGACATCCCGCATCCGGCGGTGGGCCGCGCGCGCCGCATGCAGGTGCCCAAGCCCAGCCTCCAGCACGAGGTGATGATCGAGGCGGTGGAGAACCACATGCCCGAGGTCATCATCATCGATGAGATCGGGCGGGAGCTGGAGGCCATCGCCGCCCGCACCATCGCCGAGCGGGGAGTGCAGCTGATCGCCACCGCCCACGGGAACACCCTGGAGAACCTGCTGATGAACCCCACCCTCTCCGACCTGGTGGGAGGGGTGGAGAGCGTGACCCTCTCGGACGAGGAGGCCCGACGGCGCGGCACCCAGAAGACGGTCCTGGAGCGCCGGGCGCCCCCCACCTTCGATGTGCTCATCGAGATCCAGGATCGGCAGCGCCTGCTGGTCCACCACGACGTGGCCGCCAGCGTGGACGCCCTGTTGCGGGGCCAGCAGCCGGATGTGGAGCTGCGCTATCGGGATGAGGAGGGGCGGATCCACATTGAGAAGCCGAGGTTCCGACGGGCGGTGATGGTGGGGAAGTCGCCCCTCCCCTTCTGGCGGGGCGAGATCATCGCCACCACCCCCATCTCCCCCGGGGAACCCCCGCAGCCCCCGCGGGTGAGCGCCGAGCGAGTGGGGGCCTTTGACCTGGAGGAGGAGCAGGAGGGACTGCCCCCATCGCCATGGGCCGCCCCGGCCCCCTCGGGCAACGGGCCGCGCCGGCCGCTGCGGGTGTATCCGTTAGGCCTGGCCCGCAACCGGCTCCAGCGCGCCGCCAGCGTCTTCGGGACGCCCATCCAGGTGGTGGAGCAGATCCACGAGGCGGACGTGGTGATCACCACCAAGGCCCATTACCGGCGGCATCCGCGGGCGCTCACCGAGGCGGAGGGCCGCGGGATCCCCATCTACGTGGTCCGCTCGAACACGGTGACCCAGATTGAGAGCTGCCTGGCGGACATCCTGAACCTGGCCCCGGCCGATGGGGAGGAGGATCCGCAGCTGGCCCGCGCCCTGGAGGAGGCGGAGGCGGCGATCCAGAAGATCCTCAACGGGGAGGCCCGCTACGTGGATCTCTCGCCGCAGAACGCTTACATCCGACGCCAGCAGCATCTGCTGGCCCGCCAGTATAACCTGATCTCCCACAGCTACGGGAAGGAGCCGAACCGCTACGTGCGGATCTACGCCGAGTGAAAAGTTGGGGGGACGCCTGCGGCGTCCCCCCAGCTCGTGAAGACGGCTTCACAGCTCCCAGACCTCCGCGGATACGATCTCCCCTCGCTCATCCATCACCAGCCCGATCCCATGGCGGCGGGCCTCCTCCTCGACCCCCCATTCCATGGCGATCCCGAAGATGAAGGGCCGGGCTTTCCCGGTGATCCCGTAGGTCTTCAGCAGGTCCCGGATCTTCTGGCGCTGGAGCACGCCCGCGAAGGTTTCGAAATCCCGTCGCCTGACCTTCATCCGCACCGAGACCAGCACCCATTCCGTGTTTCCTGAAGCGTCCTGAATCCGGGTGACCCCATCGATCTCCGCTTCCGAATCGACCGGCAGCGAGGCGATCGGCATCAGCAGGCGATAGCCCCGGGCCTGCAGCCACCGCTCCATGTAGACGGCCATCCGTCCCTCCGCGCTGAGTCCTACGATGGAGCCGAAGCGATTCAACTGGTCTCGCAAATCCCGCTGTTCCCAAGCCAGATGGCGGATCACCTCGACCACTTGGCGCACCTGCTCCTCCAGCTGGATCAGGCGCTTCGTTAGCTCCGCCACGGTCTGCTCCAGCTGGATCAGGCGCTCTGCCAGCTCCGCGACGGTCCGCTCCAGCCGGCTCAGGCGCTCCTCTACCTGTGCGTAGGCCTCCTCCAGCCGGCTCACCCGCTCCTCCGTGCGGGCCTGGGCCTCCGCCAGACGCGCCACCGCCTCCTCCAGCCGGCTCACCCGCTCCTCCGTGCGGGCCTGGGCCTCGATCAGCCGGCTCAACTGCTCTTCCGTGCGCGCCTGGGCCTCCACCAGACGCGCCATCGCCTCCTCCAGTTTGGCAAAGCGTCGATCCTCCTCGGCTCGCCAGCCGGCAAACTCCTCCGCTTGCCGTTTTTGAACCACGATCAGAGTGTTCACAGAGGAGACCAGCGTTTGAATCGCGCCGATCAAGGAAGAAAGCGCCTGCGCCTGGCTATTGAACGCACGAGCCATTTCCGAGAAGAGGGCGCCGACGGCTTTTTGCATGGTCTGCATCTGATCGGGGAGATCCTCGATCTCCCGACCCAGCAGGAGAGCGCGAAGCCGCTGTCGCCACTCCTCGTGGGTTTCAATCAGCTTGGCCAGATCCTCGACGTCCTGAACGGTGAACCCCATGGGACGCCCTCCCATTTTGCCCTCTGTGCACATCCTAATCTTAGCACAAATGGCCGCGCTGGCCTCACCGGATGTCAGCGGTTCGATCCTCCTGCCCGGAGGCTAATGCCGGAAATGCCGGCGGCCGGTGAAGACCATGGCCAGCCTCAGGCGATCGGCCGCGGCGATCACCTCCGCATCCCGGATGGAGCCGCCCGGCTGGATCACAGCGGTCACCCCGGCCGCCGCTGCCGCTTCGACGCCATCGGGGAACGGGAAGAAGGCGTCGGAGGCCATCGCCGCGCCCCGGGCGCGCGGGCCCGCCTTCATCACCGCAACCCGCACCGCATCCACCCGGCTCATCTGACCGGCCCCGACCCCCACGGTCTGCCCCTCCCGGGCGAGCACAATGGCGTTGGAGCGCACATGGCGGACGACCTTCCAGGCGAACCGCAGATCCCGCCACTCCTCTTCAGAGGGCGCGCGCCGGGTGACCACCCGCCAGCTCTCCGGATCCCCATCCCCCGGATCCGGAGTCTGGACCAGGAGCCCGCTTAGGACGCTTCGGATCTCCAGGGCGCCCCGGGTTCCCGCCCGCATCCGGATCACCCGGCAGGCCTTCTTGCGCCGGAGCCGGTCCAGGGCCTCCGGCCGATACCCCGGCGCCGCGATGACCTCCAGGAAGACCTCCTGCAATGCGGCCGCCGCCCCCTCATCGACCTCCCGGTTGAAGGCGACGATGCCGCCGTAAGCGCTCTCCGGATCGCCCGCCAGGGCCCGTCGGAAGGCGTCCGCCGGATCAGCCCCCATCGCCGCCCCGCAGGGGTTGTTGTGCTTGACGATCACCGCCGCCGGCTCCTCGAACTCCTCCACCGCCCGCCATGCCGCCTCCAGATCCAGCAGGTTGTTGTAAGAGAGCGGCTTCCCCTGCAACACCTCAAAGGGGAGCTCCTGAAGGGGCTCCAGGTAGAACGCTCCCGCCTGATGCGGGTTCTCCCCGTAGCGGAGAGGAAGGGCCTGCCGGGCGGTTAGGAGCAGGGTCTCCGGCAGCTCCCCCTCCCCGTCCTCCCGCTCGAGATAGCGGGCGATCCACGCGTCGTAAGCTGCCGTCAGACGGAAGGCCCGCGCCGCCAGGCGCCGGCGCAGCGTCAGAGGAACCTCCCCTTCGCGGCGAAGCGCTTCCAGGACCGGCGGGTAATCCTCCGGCCGGCTGCAGACGATCACCCGGGCGAAGTTCTTGGCGGCGGCGCGCAGCAACGCCACCCCGCCGATGTCGATGGCCTCGATGGCTTCCTCCTCCGTCCCGCGGCGGGCGGCTTCCTCGAACGCATAGAGGGTGACGGCCACCAGATCGATGGGCTTCCCCCCGATGGCCGCCAGCTCCGCCTGATCCGCCTCGGACGCTCGGGCCAGGATCCCGGCGTGCACCCGCGGATGGAGGGTCTTCACCCGCCCCCCCAGGATCTCCGGGAACCCGGTCCACTCCTCCAAGGAGCGCACCGGAACCCCTCCCGCCGCCAGGGCCTGGGCCGTGCCCCGGGTGGCGAGGATCTGCCAGCCCAGGGCGACCAGCCCCCGGGCGAACTCCACTGCCCCCGTGCGATCGGTCAGGCTGAAAAGGGCGTAGCGCGCTTCCATCGGAACCCCCTCCGGATTCATCATCCGGCGATGGCCTCCCGGATCCGCTGCGCCATGGCCCGGGCGCGGGCCGGGGCATCGCCGATGTGGGCTTCCACTCGAAGCAGCTCCTCCAGGTCCTCCGGAGGCACCCAGCGGGTGATCTCCGGATCCGTCCGCAGGCGATCCGGCAGCGGGTTGGGCAAGCCTGCCTGCACCGCCGCCCAGGCCGCCATCGCGTGATCTCGCAGGCGGGCGTGAAGGGCCTGACGGTCCGCCCCCGCCCGGGCCGCCGCCATGAGGATCGGCTCCAGGGCGGCGAAGGGCGCATACCGCTCCAGGTTGCGACGCAAGCCCTCCTCGTGAACATTCAGGCCGCGGAGGATCCGCAGGGCCAGGCGCAGGATCTCGTCGGCCGTCAGGAACGCCTCGGGGAGCACGATGCGGCGGACCGCGGAATCATCCAGGGTGCGCTCCAGCAGGGAGTGGGCCGCCGTCTCCCAGGCGATCTGAGGCAACGCCCCCAGGTAGCGGGCCAGGGCGTTGATCCGCTCCGCCAGCACCGGGTTGCGCTTGAAGGGCATGGCCGAGGAGCCGACCTGGCGCGGGCCGAAGGGCTCGGACCACTCGCCGAAGGGGGGCGCCTGCAGCAGGCGCAGGTCGAAGGCCATCTTGTAAAGGGAAAGCCCCAGGCCCGCCAGAGCGCTCAGAACCCGCCAGTCCTGCTTGCGCGGATAGATCTGACCGGCCACCGGGAAGGCCTCCAGGCCCAGCTCCGCCATCGCCCGCGCCTCCATTTCGGACGGCGTCATCGGGGTCCCCCTCAGCAGGGCCTGATAGGAGGCCCCTGTGCCCACGGCCCCCTTGAAGCCCTTGCCCCGGATCATCTCCCGACAACGGGCCAGCTCCTCCCAGTCCATCAAGAGATCCTGGCCGTAGAGGGCCAGGCGGTAGCCCACCGTGGTCGGCTCCGCCGGCTGAAGGTGCGTCCATCCCATACAGGGCGTCTCCGCCCAGCGCTCGATGGCCCCCGCCAGCGTCTCCAGGACCTGCCGAAGGCGCCCTCGGATCAGATCCAGGGCCTCCCGCATGCGCAGGGCGTCGGCGTTGTCCTCGATGTCCGCGGAGGTGGCGCCCAGATGCAGGACCGGGCCGCCGAGGGGGGCCTGCTCCGCGAAGGTCAACAGCTCCGCCATCAGGTCGTGGCCGATCTCCGCCTCGATCTGCTCCGCCCGGGCCAGGTCGATGGCCTCCGCGTGGGCTTCGAGGTCCGCCAGCTGCTCGGGCCGCACCCGGCCGGCCGCCATCTGCGCCCGGGCCAGGGCGATCCAAACCCGCCGCCACAGGCGCCGGCGATGGATCTCCGACCAGAGCCGGCGCATCTCCGGGCTTCCATACCGCCAGGTGAAGGGAGAAAGATAGCTGTCGTGGGTGAACATCCAGAGCTCCCCTCCAGCGCTTGAATCGATCTTCATCGATCTTTTGCAGGAGAGGCTTTCACCTCGAACCCCTGATTCTCGATGACGCGAGGATCGCGGTGGAAGCCGCTCCTACAAAAAACGTGTGGATGCCGACCAGGCGGCCGGGATGGCGGTCGAAATCCATTTCGACCTACAACGAGGCCGGGCTCTTCGCCCCGCCCGCTGTCCGGATCAAAGGGAAGCAGCTCCCGGTTTCGCTTCGGCCGAATCCACCTCGAGGATCTGATCCCGCCCCGGCCCCACGGAGACGTAGCGCACGGGGGCGCCGGCGATCTCCGCCAGGCGACGCAGATACGCGCGGGCGGCCTCCGGGAGATCCTCCCAGCGCCGGGCCGTGGCGGTGGGGCCGGTCCATCCCGGAAGGCGCTCATACACCGGGGAGACCTGCTCGAGGATCGGGGTATCCGGGACATGGGTGAGGACCTCGCCGGAGGGCAAGCGGTAGCCCACGCACAGGGGGATCTCCTCCAGCCCGTCCAGCACATCGAGCTTGGTGACGGCCAGGGCGGTGAAGCCGTTCAGCCAGGCTGCGTGGCGCAGGGCCACGGCATCCGGCCAGCCGCACCGGCGGGGGCGTCCGGTGGTGGCGCCGAACTCCCAGCCCTCCGGCGGCCCGCCCCGGCGCAGGCGCTCGGCCAGCTCCCCGTGGACCTCGGTGACCAGCGGGCCCTCGCCCACCGCCGTGGCGAAGGCCTTCACCACCCCAATCACCTCCCGGATCGCCTGGGGCGGGATCCCGGCGCCAACCGCCGCGTATCCGACCAGGGTGTTGGAGGAGGTGACATAGGGGTAAATCCCCCAATCCAGATCCCGCATGGCGCCCAGCTGGCCCTCAAGGAGGATATGGGCGTCCCGCCGCAATGCCTCCTGAAGCAGCGGGATCGTGTCGATGATGCGGTCCTTCAGGCGCTCCCGCCATCCCTCGCAGCGGTCCATCAGCTCCTCCAGCGAGGGGGGCTCGCCGCCGAGGGCGGCGATCCGGGCGGCGATGGCGGCATACGCCTGCCGCAGGCGCCGATGCAACCAGTCTCGATGGAGCAGGTCGCCCGCGCGCAGGCCGATGCGAGCCGCCTTGTCGCTGTAGGCCGGGCCGATGCCCCGACGGGTGGTGCCCAGGGGGCGATCCCCCCGGCCCCGCTCCTCCAGCTCATCCCGTTGACGGTGATAGGGGAAGACCAGGTGGGCGCGATCGGAGATCCACACCCGCCCGGTGTCCACCCCCGCCGCCTCCAGCTCCGAGAGCTCCTGGAGCAGCGTGTCCGGGTTCACCACGGTCCCCGCCCCGATGAGGCAGATGGTCCCCGGGTGGAACACCCCCGCGGGCACCAGATGCAGCCGGAAGGTCCCGTATTCGTTGACCACGGTGTGCCCGGCGTTGTCCCCGCCCTGGACCCGGATCACGATCTCGGCCGTGCGGCTGAGGTAATCCACGATGTGGCCCTTCCCTTCATCGCCCCACAGCGCCCCCACGACGGCCACCACGGGCATGCCGACCTCCTCTCCGGCTGGGGAAAGCGGAATGGAAAATCGGGGCGACCGGCGGGCCGCCCCGCGGCTTTCACAACGCGCAGGGTGTGTCCCGAAATCGTAGGACAACTGCGAGCAGTTGTCCTACAAAGCGGCCAGGCCCGACAAAATCGGGGCCCACCCAACGCACAGCGAGGTGGAAAGGGGATCGCCGGACCGGGACTTATCCTTCCCGAAGGTCTGGGCCCGCGCTCACGTCGATGACGCGCTCCTCTCGATCCGGGCGAGGAGCTTCCAGCATGGGGAACTCGGGCTCCGCCCCGGGCATCACCGACTGGCCGCGGAAATATCCGCCTTCATCGATCACCAGGGAGCCCGCCTGGATCTCGCCCCACACCTTCCCGGTGGAGAGGATCTCCACCCGCCCGGTGGCGTGGATCTTGCCGATGACCATCCCGGCCACTGAGACGTTGGTCGCCCGCACCTCCGCGCGCACCCGCGCGTTCTCCCCGATGATGAGGTTCCCGCTGATCTCCATCGTGCCCTCGAAGATCCCCTCCACCCGGATGGTCCCATCCCCCTGCAGCATCCCTTTGAATACGCAGGTGGGCCCCAGCACCGTCTCCGCCGACGCGCTGGGAACCGCCGGCTTGGGAGCCGCCGGCGCCTTCTCCGGCTTGGGTCGCCCGAACATCGCGCTCCTCCTCACAAAACGGGGATATACTCTATCTTAGGGAAGGGTTTCCCGAAGTGTCAAAAGGGGGCCGCATGTATAGCGTGATCCTCCTGGCCGGCGGCCGGAGCCGCCGGATGGGTCGGGACAAGGCCTTCCTGGAATGGCACGGGCGCCCCCTCATCGCCGCGCTGGTGGAGCGTCTCCGCGAGGTCTCCGACGATGTGATGGTGGTCGCGCCGCACCCCGAGCGCTTCCATGGCCTGGCGGCCCGCCTCCTCCCGGACCCCTCCCCGCCGGTCGGACCGCTGGGCGGGCTGTGGGCCGGATTGCTGAGCGCCCGGCACGAGTGGGCCTTCGCCCTCGCCTGTGACATGCCCCTGGTGGATTCCGCGGTCATTGACTGGCTGTTCGAGCGCCGCCACGGCGCGGACGCCGTCGTGCCGGTGGACGTTGAGGGTCGCCCGGAGCCGCTCCACGCCTTCTATCGCGTCTCCTGTCTGAACCCCATCGCCGCCGCCCTGGCGTGCGGGCAACGGGCGGTGGTCGCCTTCTACCCGGCGATCCGGGTGCGCTACATCCCGCCGGCCGAATGGCAGGCGGTGGACCCGGAGGGCCGGTCCTGGCGGAACATCAACACGCCGGAGGACTGGGCGCGGCTTCAGCGGGAGGAGGGGAGGATGGAGGCCAGTCGCCAGCGGGCGTAGGCGAGGGCGCCCAGCAGCCCGACGTCCTCCCCCAGGGCCGTTCGGACGATGGGCGTGACGTAGGCGGGGGTCATCGCCCGCTCCCGGGCGTGCTCCCGGATCCTCTCCAGGAACCAGTCGCCCGCCTTCATCACCCCGCCGCCCAGGATCACGAGGGTGGGGTTGAAGATGTGCCAGAAGGTGGCGATGCCCACCCCCAGGTAGAAGGCGGCCCGCTCCATGATGGCCGTGGCCACGGGGTCGCCTCGGGCCGCCGCCCCGGCGACGTCGGCGGCGGTGATGGACTCCGGATCCCGATCCGACCAGGGGACCGGCTCGCCGCGGGCGAGGGCCTCCCGGGCCATGCGGGCGATGGCCGTCCCGGAGGCCAGGGCTTCCAGGCAGCCCCGCTGCCCGCATCCGCATCGGGGCCCCTCCCGGGCCTCCACGACGATGTGGCCCAGCTCCGCCCCCAGGCCGTGGGCGCCTTCCAGCAGCACCCCATGGGTGATCACCCCGCCCCCGATGCCGGTGCTGATGGTGAGATAAACGAGGTGCTCGTGGCCGCGGCCGGCGCCGTATTGCCATTCCCCTAAGGCGGCCAGGTTGGCGTCGTTGCCTACGAAACAGGGGACGCCGAACCGCTCCTGCAGCCGCTCCGCCAGCGGGACGTTCTCCCAGCCCAGGTTGGGGGCGGTGAGCACCACCCCGGTGCGGGGGTCCAGCGGGCCCGGCGCGCCGACGCCGATCGCCTCCACCGGCTCCTCCGCCGGCCAGACGGCCCGGATCGCCCCGACGATCCGGGCGATCACCGCCTCCACCCCTTCCTCCGGCCGGGTGGGCTGTTCCGTTCGGGCCTGCACCCGGCCCGCCGCGTCGCAGCGCGCGGCCCGGATGCGGGTGCCTCCGAGATCCACCGCAATGTAGGCCATCGCGTCCCTCCGGATCGAAGCCGGCCCCGCGGGTCCTGCTTCTTACCCTTTCGGGGGTCCCATCTCCAGCAACCGCCGCCGGCGCGGCGGCGCATAGGCTCGGCCCCCGCCGGGGACCATCTGAGCCGTTCGGGCCCGGCGGGCCTCGGCCGTGATCGCGCAGATCTGATCGGGATGCGGGTCCTCCAGATAACGGCGCATCGCCTCGTAGCCCGCCTCCAGCATCTCGGAGGTCCGGGAGAAATCCAGGAAGGAGATCTCCCGGAAGGCGGGGATGCACACGTGGTGGAGCGTCACCGGCGCCTGCAACGCATCGTAGAGGTCGTCCAGGGTCTGCTCGTCCAGGAGGGTCTGATACGCGGTCATGGCGATCTCCACGATGCCCCGGCGGGGCGGCAGGATCTGCGGGCTGAAGCTCAGGTCCACCACGTAGATCTCCTCGGCTCCCTTCTCCAGGGCGATGGAGATCGGGACCACCGCCACGACCCCGCCGTCCACCAGCTGCATCCCGCGGAAGCGCACCGGGGGGTGGATGACCGGGACGCTGGCGCTGGCCAGCACCGGCTCCAGCAGCGGGGTGGAGGGGTCCTCGCCGAAGAGGATGAGGCGCTGGGTGCGCAGGTCCGCCGCCGTCACGTAGCACGGCCGCCGCAGATCCCCGAACGTCCGCACCCCCGGCGGGAGATGGGCCTGCAGCACGCGCCGCAGCCCGGCGCTGTCGAAGAGGCTGTCCTGGCGGGTGAGGATGCGCCGGAGGATGGTGAAGAGGTGGCCGGGGTAGACATCGGCGCGGCGGACGCTCCGCCAGGCCTGGGCCAGGCGCTCCAGGCCCGGGAGGGTGGGGTCGGCGGCGAAGGCCACGGCGTTGATGGCCCCGGCGGAGGTGCCGACGAGGAAGTCCGGCTCGAGCCCCCGTTCCAGCAGCGCCCGCATCGCGCCCACCTGGAGCGGGCCCCGGTTGCCGCCTCCGCTCAACACCCACGCCCGTCGCATCGCATCCGCCTCGCTTCTCTTGTTATAATCGGGACTTAGGGAAAGCGCCCGCGCGCGTGGATTCCTTTCGGATCCGGGCGCGGGGGCCCGAGTTCGGGATGATCGGCCGAGGGCCGGCGACAGGCGACCTCCGCCGAGGCAAAGGATACCGCAAACGCCGGCGCGGTCAAGGGCCCACGCCCGGCTTCGGCGCTCCCATCCTCGCGCCGGCGGTCGTTCCCTTCGTCCTCGCCCGGCGAGGCCGGAGGATCTGGAGGGCAGGATGACGCGCCAGGCAGACCCGGTGGATCGGATTCAGGGCGCCCAGGTCCGCATCTATGCCGCTGACGGGAAAGCCGTCATCGGCTCGGGCTTCCTGGTGGGAAGACGGGAGGTAGTTACCTGCGCCCATGTGGTGACCCGCGCCCTGGGCCTGTTGGATGACGCGTCGGAACCGCCGCCCGGTCCGATCTTTCTGGACTTCCCCCTTCTGGCGCCGGGCCAGCACCTGACTGCGCGGGTCGCCCGCTGGCATCCTCAGGACGACATCGCCGTTCTGGAGCTGGAATCCGACCCGCCTGAGGGCGCTGAGCCGGCTCCGCTGGTGAAGGGCGGCGACCTCTGGGGCCATCCCATCCGGGCCTTCGGCTTCCCGGTCGGGTATCCGGAGGGCATCTGGGCGAGCGGCATCATCCGGGGCCCCATCGCCCGCGGCTGGCTTCAGATTGAGGACACCAAGGAGATCGGCTACTGGGTGGAGCCGGGCTTCAGCGGCGCGCCGGTCTGGGACGACGCCCTGGGCGGCGTGGTAGGTATGGTCGCCGCCGCCGAGGGCGATCCCTCGGTGAAGGCGGCCTTCATCATCCCGACAGCCCTCCTCTCCCGAACACTGCCGTCGTTGGCGCCTGCCCCGCGCTCCACGTCGGATGTTCCCAACCCCTTCTGCGACCGGGGCCGCATCAACGACCCGGCCCGCCTCTTTGACCGGGAGCGCATCCTGCGAGAGTTGCGTGATCTGCTGGCCGGGAGCAACTCCGTCTCCCTGGTCGGGGAGCCCCAAATCGGCAAGTCCTCCGTCCTCTATGCTCTCTACCGGACCGCCCACGAGTGGTTCCCCGACGGCGTTGTCCTCTACGTGGACCTGCAAGGGGTGCTGAGCACAGAAGACTTCTGCGCCGAGGTGCTGGAGGGGCTGGGAGAGCCGCCGGGCGACCTGCGCGCCCTCAAGCGCGCCCTGCGCCGCAAGCGCCTGGTGCTCTTGCTGGATGAGGTTGAGAAACTAACCCGCCCGGCCTTCACTGCGGACTTACATGACCTCCTGCGCGCCCTGGCCCAGGAGCCGACGCTGGCTCTGGCCGTCGCCAGCCATCGCCGTCTCGTGGAGGTTTTCCCTCCCTCCAGCGACACATCCCCCTTCCACAACATCTTTGTGGAGAAGCATCTCGGCCCCTTCACCCCCGAACAGGCCCGCGCGTTCATCTTCGACCGCCTGCAGGGGACGGGGGTGCGGTTCACCCCCCATGAGGTGGAGCGTCTGGTGGTGGAGAGCGGTGGCCACCCGGCCCGCCTGCAGGAGATGGCATACGCATTGTTTGAAGCAAAGCGGGGAGGCGACTGATGCCCACGTTCCCTTCCTATCACGGCCCGCCGCTACCCGAGATTCTGAACCCCCTCAACCCCCGCCACTATCTGATGCTGCTGGACTGGGTGTTCTTCAAACCCTCCCGGCTGAAACAGTATCTCTACAACGCGGACCCCGCACTCTATTTCCAGGCAGGTTTGAAGCCACTAAACCAGGCATTCCAACTTCCAGCCTATCGTAATCTGATTAAGACAGGTCTGCTGCTGATCGCTGTTTGGAATATGGTAGTTTGGAATGGTTCGCTAGCTATATTGATGCTTCTGGGAGCATCCATGGATTGGATGCGCATAGCATTGGGCGTGGCAGGAGGCGTGACCTTGGGCATAGCATTGGGCGTGGCAGGAGGCGTGACCTTGGGCACAGCGCTGGGCGTGGCAGGAGGCGTGGCATGGGGTGTAGCCTGGAGCATAGCATGGGGCGTGGCAGGGAGCATAGCATGGGGTGTGGCCTGGAGCATAGTGTGGAACGTCGCAGGGGGTGTAGCACTAGGCATAGCGGGGGGTGTGACATTGGGCGTGGCAGGGAGCGTAGCACTGGGCGCAGCAGGAGGTGCGATACTGGGCGTGGCAGGGAGCGTAGCACTGGGCGCAGCAGGAGGTGCGATACTGGGCGTGGCAGGGAGCACCGGCGTGCTGCGTCTCCCTATCTACTTTTTCCAGATATGGCTGGCTCTGTGGCAGTCTAGGCCTGGCCCCGGCGCCCCGGCCCGGCTGGCCCGCCATCCTGCTCTATGGGACGAACTGGTCATCCTTCCCTTCCCTCGCTTGGGCCGCCTCTTGGCTGAGGCGCTGGCGGAGGACTTGGACTCCGGCATTCGAGCTTCTCGGGCCCTCCTACGCAACTCCTTCCAGCGCTGGGCCGTGGCCTGGGCCTGGGCCCACTTTCTCTCCGCTCACCCCTGCCCACTGATTCCTCTTTATCAGGCGCTCTCTGACGCGGCGCTGGAGGAATGCCCTGATGAGCCCATAACCTGGGACGATCTTCGGTTCCGGCCCTTCGCGCGAGCCCTCTGGCTGGGAGAACTGGGGGGAGTCTTTGTGGACCCTACTACAGGGGGATGGGAAAGAATCTCTGAGTGGCTGGCCTGGGCAATCACCCGCCCCCTGCGTGACCAGCCTGATCCCCACATCGCTCTCCTAGCTCGCTTCCTCCTCCACCTGATTAGGGATGAGGAACGCGTCCTGGAGCATGGGCCAGACCCGAACCTGCTGGAAGGAGCCAGCTGGGCGGTAGCGAGCCTACCCTACGGCGAGGAGATCGTCCGCTCTCTGCAGATACTGACCCAGGTTGGGGACATGCAGAGTATGGAGGACATCGCGCAGACCAGTGCAGAGTTCGACTGGCTGGATTACTTCCGTGAGGAACCCCTTCGCCCTCCGGTGCTGGAGGCGTTGCGGGGGCTATGGGATGTGGCCATCGAGGCCCGTCGTTTTCAAGAGGCCACCAGCCCGGCCGACCAGGCGGCCGCCCTCAACCGGGCCACCGGGATGCTGGCGGAACTAGAGAAATTCGCAGAGAAAATCATTCTCCCAGAACAGGTCCTCCTTCGGCGGGCCGTGCGCCGCTGGCAGGAAGTAGTAGCGAAGGCGGCGGGGCAGTGGGGAGAGCGAGCATTACGGGAGATGGCTCCTGCCGCCCGCCAGGCGCTGATCGGTGGAGAGCGACGTGCGACTTTCTGGTCCCGCCCTGCCGAGCTTTTCCCCTCTCCCTATCAGACCGGCCGTCCTGTGGAGCCCCCCCTCTTTGTCGGCCGCCAAGACATTCTTGCCCGCATCAGGGAAATCTGGACCCGCAAACCCAATCCCGATTCCGTCATCCTCTACGGCCACCGGCGCATGGGCAAAACGTCTATTCTGCGCAACCTGGGTCAGGTCGCCCCACCTGGCTCTCTGCTGGTCTACGCGGACCTGAAAGGGTTGGCCGCCTTCGCCGAAGGCATCCATCACCTGCTGCAGAACCTGGCCCAGGAGATCGCCTGGGCCGCGCAGGATCGAGGGCTGGGGATTCCGGATCCCTCTCCTTCCGACTACGCCGCCCCGCCGGAGGCCGCCCGCTCCTTCCGCGGTCTCTTGCGCCGGGTGCTGGCCAAATTACCTGCCGAGGGCATCCTGATCCTGGCCCTGGATGAGTTTGAGATGGTGGACATCCTGGTCCAGGACCCGCACAAACCCTTCGGCCCGGAACTCTACGACTTCCTGCGGGACATCTCCTTCCAGAACCGGGTGGCGCTGGTGCTGGCCGGCCTCCACACGCTGGACGAGATGAGCCAGGATTACCGCCACGCCTTCCACGAATCCTATGTCAACATCCATGTCTCCTATCTCGCGCCTGAGGCAGCGGAGCAACTTATCACTCGCCCCACCCCCGACTTCCGGCTTAACTATCATCCAGAGGTGGTCCGCCGCATCATTGAGCTGACCCATGGACAACCCCTGCTGATCCAGCGCATCTGCACGGAACTGGTCCACCACCTCAACCACGAGCTGTTCGACCTGGGGAAGGACCGGGAAGCGCGGGTTTTGCCGGAAGATCTGGACGCCGTGCTGACGGACGACTTCATCCGCACAGAGACACGGTATTTCGTGGGCATCTGGAACGACCAGATTCAGGAACGGGAACCGGAGAGGGCAGTCCTGGGCGCGCTGGCCACCGGCCCGATGTCCGAAGAAGCGCTGGCTCGCGTGACCGGCCTATCCCTGGAGGTCTTACAGGAGGCGTTGAGCTATCTTCAAAAGCGCGATCTGATCGGAAAAAACGCGAAGGGACAGTGGGACCTTCTGGTGCCATTGATGCGCCGATGGCTCCGGCTGAATCGGGAGCTGTGGAAGGTCCGAGGCCCATCTGCAAGAATCGGAGGCGAACGATGAAGCGTCTGATTGAATTCCCCCTGGAGGACGGCGCCACTATCCTGGTGGAAGCAGAGGTGCCGGAGGAGCCGGGGATGATCCCGGCGGCGCGGGGGGAGCGGGGCGTGCTGAAGGCGCAGCAGACCTTTGAGGCCGCCCTGGACCGGATCCGCCCGGCCGCGCAGGTCCTCATCCAGAAGCTCCGCGCCCTCCACGACCCGCCCGACGAGATCCAGGTGGAGTTCGGCCTGAGCCTGAACGCCCAGGCCGGCGCGTTCATCGCCGCCGCCAGCACCGAGGCTCACTATAAGATCACCCTGACCTGGAGGCGGGAGGAGAGAAAGCCGGGAGCCTGAGGCGCTCAGGCCTGATCCCCTGCACCGTCCGCATCCTGTTCCCCGGCGGCACGACCGGAGCCGGCTTCCTCCTATGTGGGGCAACTGCGAGCAGTTGCCCCACGTATCCTGTGGCCGAAAGGGATCACCGAAGGCCCTGAGTCCCCTTCAGGAGCCGCAAGACGATCTCGTGCCACTGCCGGGCGGCCGCCTCCCAGGTGAAGCGGCGGGCCCGTTCCAGGCCCGCCTCCCGCAACGCCGCCCGCCGCTCGGGATCCTCCAGGGCCGCCCGCAGCCCCCGCGCGATGTCCGCCACGGACTCCGGGTCCACCAGCACCCCCGCCTCCCCCACCACCTCCGGCAGGGAGGAGACCCGCGAGGCCACCACCGGCGTCCCGCAGGCCATCGCCTCCAGCGCCGGCAGGCCGAAGCCCTCATACCGCGAGACCAGCGCGAAAACCGCGGCGGCGGAATACAGCGCCGGCAGATCCGCATCGTCCACAAAGCCCAGCCAGTGGATCCGCTCCGCCATCCCCGAGCGCCGGATCGCCTCAAAGGTCCCCTCCGCCTGCCACCCCTTCTCCCCCACGATGACCAGATGGCCCTCGGGGAAGATCCCTTCCCGCACCAGGGCGGCGAAGGCCTCGATCAGGCGCGGGTAATTCTTGCGCGGCTGCACCGTGCCCACCGTGAGGATGAACGGCCACGGCCCCAGCCCGTAACGCGCCCGAACCCGCGCGTGAAGCGCCGGGTCCTGAACCGGCCGGAAGCGGGGCTCCACCCCGCTGTAGAGCACGGTGATCTTCTCCGCCGGCACGCCCCACAGCCGGATGAGATCCTGCCGCGTGGCCTCGGAGTCGGCCAGGATGTGGGTCGCCCGCCGGACGGCGCGGGGGACGTTCCGGCGCAGGTAGGCCACCAGGGGCGCGGGGAGGGTCTCGGGCATCACCTCAAAGGAGAGATCGTGGACGGTCAGCAGCGTGCGCCGCCCGGGCAGCGTGGGCGGGAGCAGGAAATCCGGGGAATAGATCAGGTCCGCAACCCCGGTGAAGAGCTCCAGGGGGACCGGGAGGGACAGGCGATGCCAGAGCCAGACCATGCCCTTCTCGGGCAGCGGGGCCGCCCGCAGGCGGAGCCCGGGGGCCTGCGCCCACGTCAGGGGGAAGCGCACCGGGCCGGCGTAGAACAGGGTGTAACGGTGCTCCGGGAACGCCTGCAGGATGGCGCGGGTCAGCTCCCGGGCATAGCGCCCGATCCCCGCGCCCTGCCGCACCGCCGCGGTGACGTCGATCACGATGCGCGCCATGTCTTCGCCGTTCGCGCCCGCAAGGATCCGCAGGGTCGCCTCATCGCCTCCGACGCGAAGGGGCCGCCGCCGGCCCCATTATACCGTGGGGCAACTGCGAGCAGTCGCCCTACATGCCGGGCGGGCTGGCCGGGAACCGAGGCCTGCGACTACAATGGGAAGGACTTGCACAATCCGGTTCAGACGCCACAGACGCATGGGCACGATGCCGCGTGACGAAAAGGGTTGGTGGATCGCTCTGCTCCCCCTCATCATGATCGTCGCCCTGGCCCTTCGCCTGACAGGGCTGAACTGGGACGAGAGCCAGCATCTGCATCCCGACGAGCGCTTCCTCACCATGGTCACGGAGGCCCTGGCCTGGCCCCGGGACCTGGGAGAATACCTGGACTCCGCCCGCTCCCCCCTGAACCCCTATAACCGGGGCTACACCTTCTTCGTCTACGGGGACCTGCCCATCATTCTCACCCGGGGGATCGGCGAGCTGGTCACGGCGATCTGTCAGGCGGAGGCCCGGCTGGAGATGGAGCGTCCGCCCCAGGCGGAGGCGCCATCTCCGGGGAAGGCCCGCATCTGTCCCTTTCCCCGCCGCACGGCCCTCGGCTACGATGAGATCACCCTGCTCGGCCGCGCCCTCTCCGCCCTCCTGGACGCCGGGACGGTCCTGCTGACCTTTTTCATCGGCCGGGCGCTGATGGGGATCGAAGGGGGGCTGCTGGCCGCCGCCCTCATGGCCTTCAGCGTGATGAACATCCAGCAGGCCCACTTTTACACCACGGACACCTGGGCGACGTTCTTCAGCACCGCCGCGCTCCTGGGGATGATCCGGATGCTCCGCCGCCCCACGCCGGCCGCCGCGGCCCTGACCGGGACGATGGCCGGGGCGGCCCTGGCCTCCCGCATCAACCTCTGGCCGCTGCTCGCCCTGATGGCCCTCGCCGCCCTCCTGTCCCTCCGCGGCCCCGGGAAGACCCTGCGCCTCTGGATCGCCGCCGGGGTCGCCGCCGCCCTCGCCTTCCGCCTGGGGATGCCCTACGCTTTCGCCGGATGGATCCTCCCCGACCCCCGCTGGCTGGCCAACATGCGGGAGATCCAGGCGCTGATCAGCGGGGCCGCCGATTACCCGCCCGGCCATCAATGGACGGATCGGACGCCCATCCTCTTCCCCCTGAAGAACATGGTCCTGTGGGGGATGGGCCTCCCCTTCGGCGCCGCGGCATGGCTCGGATGGCTGGGGCTGGGGCTGGCCCTCCGCCGGCGCCTGCGTGAGGAGGGGATCGGGCTCGATCCCATCCCCATGGGCTGGCTGCTCCTCGCGCTGTGGACCGGCGGGTATTTCCTGTATATGGGGACGCAGTGGGTGAAATCCATGCGCTACTTCCTCCCGATCTACCCGGCCCTGGCCCTGACCGCCGCCTGGGGGCTCCTGCGCCTGCGACGGCTCCCCCAACCGGCCGGACGATGGCTGGCCCTCGCCGGGATCGGGATCGTGGTCGGCGGGACCTTCCTCTGGGCCTGGGCCTTCACCGGGATCTACCGCCAGCCGGTCTCCCGGGTCGCCGCCTCCCGCTGGCTCTACGCCCACGTCCCCACCGCGATCACCCTTTTGCGCGCGGATCCCCCCGGCGCCCGCTATCCCCTGCCGCTGGGCCAAAATCGCCTCCTGGTCCAGGAGGAACTCGTCCTGACGGTCCCGATCACCCCTGCGCAGACGATCTCAGGCCTGGAGATCCCGCATCTGCGCGCCCTCGGGGAAACGCCCGGCCTGCTCCACCTGACCCTGGAAGATCCCGCGGGCGCCGTCCGCCTGCAGCTCCGGATCCCCGCCCCCTCTGCCCCCCGCCATCCGGATGGGGATCCCGTTCGGGCGGGGGGGCCGGAGCCTCTCGTCCTGCCGGCCGGGGATTACCTCCTGCGCCTGCGGGCCGAGGGCGGGCCGCTTCTGCTGGCCTCCTCGGTGATCGCCAACGAGCACTGGGACGACGGCCTGCCCCTGCGGGTGGATGGGAAGGATGGGTTCTCGATCTACCAGGGCCTGGAGATGGCCTGGTATGACGACGACACCGAGGAGAAGCGTCCGCGCGCCCTGGAGTGGCTGGAGCGGGCGGACTGGATCGTCCTCTCCAGCCAGCGCCTGGTCTGGTCGATCCCCCGTCTCCCCCTGCGCTACCCGATGACCGTCGCCTACTACCGGGCCCTCTTTGAGGGCCGGCTGGGCTTCGACCTCGTCGCCGTCTTCCACGTGAAGCCGCGCCTGGGGCCGCTGGAGATCGACGACATCGGCGGGCGCATCGGCTTCGATCTTCCCCCGCTGGGGTTCGAGGAGCCCTTGTGGGGCGCCGAGGAGGCCTTCAGCGTCTACGACCATCCGCCGGTCTGGATCTTCCGCAAGCGGCCGGATTTCTCCCTCGAACAAGCCCGCCGGGTGCTGGAATCCGTGGATCTGAGCCAGGTGGTCTGGCAGACGCCGCGCCAGTATACCCAGGCCCGCGGCCTCCTGATGCTGGATCCGGTCGTCTGGGCGCGCCAGCAGGCGGCCTCCACGTATCGGGCGATCTTCCCATCCGAGAGCCCGTTGAACCGGTGGCCGGCCCTCGGGGTGCTGGCCTGGTGGCTCTTCTTCGCCCTGCTCGGATGGGGAGCGTGGCCGCTGACGGCCTGGGCCTTCCCCGGCCTGCGGGATCGCGGATACGCGCTCGCGCGCATCCTGGGGCCACTGCTTTTCGCCTTCCTCCCATGGCTGATGGCCAGCCTGGGGATCATGGATTTCAACCGGACGGCCATGGGCCTCACCCTGCTCGCCGGCCTGGTCGTCGACGTCCTCCTGTGGCCTCGAGTGAAGCCGGCCATCCGGGCCGCCCTGCGGGATCCCCTCTGGCGGGTCGAGGAGGCGGTGGCCGTGGGGGCCTTCGCCTTCTGGCTGCTGATCCGCCTGGGCCATCCGGACCTCTGGCATCCGGTGATGGGCGGGGAGAAGCCCATGGACCTCTCGTATCTGCTGGCGACGATCCGCTCGTTGCGCTTCCCGCCCTACGACCCCTGGTTCGCCGGCGGCTACATCAACTACTACTACTTCGGCTACGTGATCGTCGGAGCGCCGATCAAGTTCCTGGGCTTCGAGGTGCGCTACGCCTATAACGCCGCGATCCCCACCCTGGCGGCCCTGACCGCCCTGGGGGCTTTCGCGGCGGGCGCGCACCTCGCGGCGGCCGGGTGGCCCCGGGCGCGGGGGAAGCCCATCGCCGCCGGCCTGCTCGCCGCCCTGTTCGCGGTGGGCGTGGGCAACCTGGGGGAGCTGAAGCTGCTCTCCGACCTCTTCCAGGAGGTGGGGGCTCAGGTTACGGAGGCGGAGTCCCCCTCCCTGCGGGAAACCCTCATCGGGATGCGAGAGGTGCTGACCGGCCGCGCGGCGCTGCCCGCCCGCATCGAGTGGTGGTATTGGAATCCCACCCGCCTGATCCCGGATCGCGACGTCACGCCCATCACCGAGTTCCCCTATTTCACGTTCCTGTATGCGGACCTGCACGCGCACATGATGGCGTTCCCCCTGCAGCTGGCCGCTCTGCTGATCGGGCTGGCCTGGCTGCGCCGGGCGCGCTGGGGGGAGCCGTCGGGGATCGCCGCCCTCGCCCTGGGCGCCCTGGTCGTGGGCGCGCTGCGGCCCACCAACACGTGGGATTACCCCACCCACCTCCTCCTGGGGCTGGCCGCCCTCACCCTCAACGCCTGGACCCGCGGGGATCTCCGCACGGGGTCCGGCATCGAGGGATGGCTCGTCCGGTGCGTCGCCTTCGTCGGGGTGGGGGTCCTGCTCTTCTATCCCTATCTGGCGCACTACGCCACCGCATACACGGCGGTTGAACTCTGGAAAGGGGACCGCACCCCGCTGGACATCTACCTGTTGCTCCACGGCCTCTTCCTGGGGCCGATCCTGATGTGGCTGGTGCGGGAGGCCTGGCGGCTGCGCCGCTGGGTCCTCGCGGGCTGGCGGAGCGATCCCCTGGGGACGGTGGGGTGGATCGTGGCGGGGGCGCTCGGCCTGGGCCTGTGGCTGGGAGGCAGCCGGATCGCTCCGGTGGCCGTTCTCGCGATCCCGATCATCCTGCTGAGCGTCGCCCTCGCCCTGCGCCCCTATCAGGCGCCGGAGCGCCGCTTCCTCTGGATCTGGGTCGCGAGCGCGGCGGCCCTGACCCTGGGGGTGGAGCAGGTGGTGCTGAAGGGCGACATCGGGCGGATGAACACCGTCTTCAAGTTCTACCTCCAGGTGTGGTTCCTCTGGGCCCTCGCCGCCGCCGTCGCGGTCCTGACGGTGGAGGAGGCCGCCCGCCGGTGGGCGCCGGCCGGGCGCGTCCTCTGGCGGGGCTTCCTGGGCTTTCTGCTGTTCTCCGCCCTGCTCTACCCCGTCCTGGCCACCCGGGCCCGGCTGTATGACCGCTGGGAGGTCTCCGTGGGCCCCACCCTGGACGGCTTCGCCTTCATGGAGAAAGCCATCGCCGACGAGGCGGGGGTGCGCTACCCGGTGCGGGAGGAGTTCGAGGCCCTTCGCTTCCTGTGGGATCGGGTCGAGGGAACGCCCGTGGTCATCGAGTCGGTTCGCTCGCCGGCGTATCGGGGGCTGCGCAGCCGGGTCGCGATGTTCACCGGGCTGCCGGTGGTCTTCGGGTGGGACTGGCATCAGCGGCAGCAGCGGACGGTGGTGCCGGAATCCATCATTCAACGCCGCGAGGCGGACGTCAACCGGTTTTATGAGACCACCGACCCGGATGAGGCGATGGCCATCCTGCGCCGCTACCGTGTGCGCTACGTGATGGACGGATACGCGGAGCGCCTGTATTACCCGCCTGAGGGGTTCGGGAAGTTCCCCCTCCTGATCGCGCGCGGGGATCTCCGGCTGGCCTTCGCCAACGAGGGAGTGCGGATCTACGAGGTCATCCGTTGAAGCGACGATGGATCGCGCCGGGGCATCGGGGGGAGGAAGAGCTCGCCCTCACGATCCGAAGAGCTCCGCGAGGGGGATGGCCAGGCCGGGCAGCACCTCTTCCCCCTCCAGCACCTCGTGCTCCCGCAGGAACCGCGCCGTCCCGTCCGGTCGATACACCGTCACCGTCCGCGCCTCCGGGGCCACCACCCACACCCGCCGCGCCCCCGCCTCCAGGTAGTCCCGCACTTTCTGCTGCAGATCCACCGCGTTGTCGTTCGGCGACAGCACCTCCACCGCCAGATCCGGCGCCCCCTCGATGAACCCCGCCGGGAGCTTCCCCTCCGGCAACCGCTCCGCCGCGATGAAGGCCACGTCCGGCGCCCGCACCCGCTCCGGATCCCACGGCAGCCTCAGAATAAACCCCACATCGCCCACGACTACCCATCCTCCTCCGTGGGCCTCCAGATAGCGAGAGAGATGGGAAGCCACGCGGGCTGTTACATGACCGTGCACGCCGCCGACCGGTGACATCTCGATGACCTCCCCGTCCACGAGTTCGCGACGGACATCCCCCTCGCCCATCCGCCACAGATCCGCCGCCGTTAACCGCACCTTCACGCCCATCATCGCCCCCCACCTTTTTTGTTTGTAGGAGCGGCTTCAGCCGCGAATCCCCGTGTCATCGAAAACGCGAGGTTCAAGATTGTAAGTGCGGCCTTCGCCGCGACCCCTGCGATCTCGAAGACAAAGGTTCGGGGCGAAAGCCCCTCCTATCAGAAAGATCATCCTTCGGTAGGAGCGGCTTTAGCCGCGACCCTTGCGCCCCCAAAAACGGAAGACGCGGGATCGTGGGGGCGGCTTCATCCGTAGCCTTCGGGATCTTGAAGACAGGTTCGGGGCGAAAGCCCCTCCTACAGAAAATCGGCATCTTGGTAGGAGCGGCTTTAGCCGCGACCTTTTGCGCCACCGAAGACAGAAGATCTGGGATTGAGGGAAGCGGCTTCATCCGCGACCACCGGGCCATCGAAGGCCGAAAGTTCGGGGCGAAAGCCCCTCCTACAGAAAGCGACCCTCCCAGGCCCATTTTACGCCTTCCCGGCCTTACGAGGCGCGGGCCGCCTGCTGCTCGATCAGGATCTGCCGGTAGCTCTCGTAGCGGCGCCGGCGGATCTTCCCGCGGGCCACCGCGCGGCGGACGGCGCAGCCGGGCTCCTCCAGATGGAGGCAATCGGAGAACTCACAGCGGCCGATGTAGGGACGCATCTCCGGGAAACACGCCGCCAGGTCCTCCGGCCGGATCCCCCACACACCGATGTCCCGCAAGCCAGGGGTGTCGGCCAGATATCCGCCTTCAAAGGGGATCAGCTCGCTGCGGGTGGTGGTATGACGCCCCATCCCGGTCCGCGGGTTGATGGACCCCACGCGCAACCCCAGGCCGGGCTGGAGGGCGTTCAGCAGGCTGGATTTGCCCACCCCGGAGGGGCCGATGAAGGCGCTGATCTTCCCCCGCACCCGCTCCCGCAGCGCTTCCAGGCCGGCCCCGGTGACCGCGCTGGTATACAGCACCGGATAGCCCAGCTCCTCATACTCCGCGAGGCGCTCCCGGAGCGCATGGAGATCCTCCGCCAGGTCGATCTTGTTGAGGACCAGGAGAGAGGGAAGGCCGTTCGCCTCGGCCACCGCCAGATAACGGTCGATCTGGAAGAGATCGGGCTCCGGGACGGCGGCGAAGACCGCCACGATCTGATCCAGGTTGGCGGCGATGACGTGGGCCTTCTCGGGATCCAGCGGCTCGCGGCGGACCAGGGCGGTGCGCCGGGGGAGGATGGCGATGATGGCCCCCTCCTTCGGGGAGACCCGCTCGAACTGCACGCGGTCCCCGATCACCGGCCGCTGGGGGCCCTCCGTCTGGCGCCGCAGACGCCCCCGCAGCACGCACCGCACCACTCCATCGGGGCCCTGCACATCATACGCCGCGCCCAGCGTCCGGATCACCAATCCCTCTTCCAGACTCCGCATCCGCGCGCTCCCTCCCGAACGATGTGGGCTTCTTCCGGGGCTTCCACAGCGGGCGCCCCTCGGCGCGCCGGCAGGCCTCCAGGCTTTCCCGCGTGCTTCCCTATTTGACTATACACGATTTTGACTATACACGATCCACGGTCCTCCCCCGGGAGCCCGAAGCGACCGGGCCCGCCTCCGCCGGCCTGCCCGTTCCCGCAATAGAATAAAGGAGGACCCACCGGCCATCGCTCGCGTCCTCCCCGGGTTCGCGTTCAGCTCCTGACGGTCAGGTGGCGATGCCCTTCGATCAGATCCTGATCCCGGTGGAAGATGTCGAGGCCGCGCGGGGGCTGCTCCCGCTGGCCTCGGCGCTGTGTCCGGCGGAGCGGGGGGAGATCACCCTGCTGGGGCTGGTCGCCCTCCCGCCGGAGCGCTCCCTCAGCCATGGGACGGCAGAGGCCCGGGCGCTGCGCCAGCGGCTGATGGCGCTGGCCGCGGAGTTCCCGGAGCTGCCCCTCCGGGTCCGTCCTCGCATCCGCGTTTCCCATTGCCCGTGGGAGGAGGTCCTTCACTTCCTCCAGGCGAACCGGGTCTCGCTGATGCTCCTGCCCTGGAACGGCGATCCGGACGGTCCGGTGCTGGGAGCGCCCCTGGCCCGGGTGCTCCAGGAATCCCTCTGCGATCTCCTCCTGGTCCGCGGTCCGATCCGGGAGCCCTGGCGGCGGATCCTGCTGCCGGTGCGGGGCGGGCCGTATACCCAGCTGGCGGTGGAGGTCGCCTTAGCGCTGGCGGAGGCCTGGGATGGGCAGGTGACCTTGCTCCACGCGGCCTCGGAGGCCCGACGGGTGGCGGCCGCCTTCCGACCGCTGGCCCGGCAGTTCCCCCGCATCACCCGCCAGATGGTCCTGCACGGCGAGATCGCCCAGGCCGTGCTGGAGGAGCTGCGCCACCACGATGGGGCGGTCCTGGGTGCCCCCACCCGACCGGGCCGGGAGGAGGCTCAGGGTCTGGGGCCGCTGGCCCGTGCCCTGAGCCAGGGGACGGAGAAGCCGCTGATCCTGGCCCGGGCCGCCCGGGCCTTCCTCCCCGGCCAGCCTCGACCGCGGGGCGCGCCGGCCCAGCTTCCCATCTCCGTGCTGGTGGACAAGTGGTTTGCGGAGAACACCTTCGACGCCGAGGAGTTCTCCAACCTGGAGGAACTGGTGGCCCTCAAGCGGGCTCAGGGGGTGACCATCAGCCTGGGGCTCCCCACCCTCAACGAGGAGGCCACCATCGGCCCCATCCTGGACATCGCCCGCGAGGCCCTGATGGAGCGCTACCCGCTCCTGGATGAGATCGTGGTGATCGACAGCGCCTCCACCGATCGCACCCGGGAGATCGCGCGGGAGAAGGGCGTCCCGGTATACATCCACCCGGAGATCCTCCCGGAGGTGGGCTCTTATCGGGGCAAAGGGGAGGCGCTGTGGAAGAGCCTCTACGTCCTGCGGGGGGATCTCATCGTCTGGACCGATACGGACATCACCAACTACCATCCCCGCTTCATTTATGGGCTGATCGGCCCGTTGCTGCGCTCCCCGCGCATCGGCCTGGTGAAGGGGTTCTACCGGCGTCCCATCCGGGTGGGGGAGCGGCTGCAAGCGGGGGGCGGCGGGCGGGTGACGGAGCTGGTGGCCCGGCCCCTGATCAACCTCTTCTTCCCGGAGCTCTCCGGGCTGATCCAGCCGCTGTCGGGGGAATACGCCGGCCGCCGGGAGATCTTGGAGCAGGTCCCCTTCTTCACTGGCTACGGGGTGGAGATCGGGCTGCTCATCGACATCCTGGAGCGGTTCGGCCTGTGGTCCATCGCCCAGGTGGATCTGCAGGAGCGGATCCACCGGAACCAGGACCTGGAGGCCCTCTCCAAGATGGCCTTCGCCATCATCCAGGTGGTGATCCGGCGCCTGGAGGACCGGCACAAGATCCAGCTGCTGGAGGAAGTCAACCGCTCCATGAAGCTGATCCGCCATGAGCCGGGCCGCTATTACCTGGAGGTGGAGGAGATCGGGGACGCCGAGCGCCCGCCGATGATCACCCTCCCCGCCTACCGGGAGCGGTTTCGGAAACAAGAGCCGGCCCTCCTCGGAGTGCCTTCCGGGCGCGGTTGACGGGTCATCCGGCTCCCGACCACCATGAGGCCGATCAGGCGCGTTCCGCTCGCGAGAACCCGCCGGGGAGAAAAGAGGCGATGAACTGGCCGGAGGATTTCCTGGACGCCCATGAGAGGCACTGGGAAGACGCCGAGCTCCTTTTCGGGAATCGGCGATGGGCCAACGCGGATCACCTCTATGGCCTGGCCGCCGAATGCGGCCTGAAAGCGCTTTGGGCCTTTGATAACCGGCAGACCGCCGGGCCGTCACCAGCGCGTCCACGTGGATCGTCTTTGGGATCAGGCGGCGCGGCTTGCCCAAGGAGGAAGGATCGCCCAGCTGGGCACATTGCCCAATCGGAACCCTTTTCATAATTGGTCGGTCGATCAGCGATACGCCTCCCGCCAGCACTTTACGGACCAATTCGTGGAGGAACACCGCAAAGGAGCAGAGGAGATCCGCAACCTCGTCCTGCAGGCCCGACGGGGAGGAATGATATGAACAGGGTGGTCACTTTCGGGGAGACCCGGGATCTCGTGCGAAAAGCGATTCGAGAGGCCGAACTGCCTGTGGGCTTAGAGGTATGGATCCTCCGGGATCTGATCGGCCGGGTTTCCGTGCTTCTTCCGGAGCCTGCCGCCGAACCGCCGGAGCCGATCCGCCGGCTGGTGGAGCGCCTGCATTCCACCCTGGGGGCGCACGCTTATCCGCCCGAGCGGGCCATCCTCTACCTGGAGCCGGAGGATCGGGAGGAACTGCGATCGGAAGCTGTGATCTGGGAAGAGGAGGGCGTGACGATCTACTTTCTGGATCGGGAGATCAGCGGGCGACGATGGGTGACCATCGCCGAATCCGAGCTCGCCGGTCCGCCCCGATTCGTGCCCTTCGCCCTGAAGGGCGGGCTGGGACGCAGCACAACGGCCGCCGTCCTGGCCGCCCATCTGGCCCGGAAGGGACAGCGCGTCCTGGTGCTCGATTTCGATCTGGAATCCCCTACCCTATCCTCGATGTTAAGCCCGGAGGAGCATCCGGACTTCGGGCTTGTGGAATGGCTTGTGGAGGATCTCGTCGACCAGGCCGAGGTCCTTGTGCCCGACATGATCGGCCGCCCCGCGTGGAGCATGGATTTCACCGGAGAGGTCATGGTGGTGCCCGCCTACGGAAGGCGATGCCAGGAGCATCTCGCCCAGCTGGGCCGCGCGTATCTGGACAAACCTCCCCGGGAAGTTGGGGGTTCTCCCGAGAAATGGGTGGATCGGGTTCGGCGTCTGGTCCGGAGCCTGGAGGCCCATGCGAGCCCGGACTTAGTGGTCATGGACAGCCGCAGCGGCCTTCACGACATCGCGGCGGCGCTGATCGTCGGCCTGCAGGCGCAGGTTCTGCTCTTCGCCGTCGATTCGGAGCCCACATGGTCGGGATATCGGATCCTCTTCCAGCATTGGGCTCAAAATCAGGCGATTCGACAGGTTCGAGAGCGCCTCTTCCTGGCGGCCGCCCTGGTTCCCCCCACCGCCCAGGAAGAATATCTGCGGCGGTTTCGACAGCACGCGTGGGATCTCTTTCGAGAATGGCTCTACGACGAGGTGCCTCCCGGGGAGCCGGACGGGGAGTGGTTCTCCTTCGATCTGATGGAAGAGGATGCCCCCCACACCCCCCTGCCGATCTATTGGGAGCGCGGCCTGCTGGCCTGGCCGGACCTGCGCTCTCTGGAAAGCGGGCCTGTCCAAAGCGCCTACAGCGAGTTCCTGCAACGGTTTGAGCGGCAATTGCTCCCGGAGGCAGGCTTATGAAGGTCTCGGCGCATGACCTGCGCGCGCTGATCCTTCGGGCGCTCCCCGAAGAGCCCAGCGCCTATGGGGGGCGAATGGAGCCACGCCACGTTTACTTCCCCCCATCGCATATCAAGGCGCTTCGTCCGGATGCCATGGTTGTGATCGGGATCCGCGGGTCCGGGAAGAGCTTCTGGTGGTCCGCGCTCCAGGAGCCCCCCATTCGAACGATGATCGCCCAGATCGACAGGAGCATCCAGATCGAAGAGCGCACCGAGGTGCACATCGGGTTCGGGCAAGTTTCGAGGATCGAGAATTATCCAGATAAGGACACGATCCGCTCGCTGCTAAGGGCCGGGAAATCCCCCCGCATGCTCTGGAAGACGGTGGCAGTCTGGAACCTGCTGTCGGACAGACTCGATCCCATGCGGGGCTGGCAAGCGCGAATCGACTGGGTCGAGGAGCATCCGGAAGAGATCGCCCGGCATCTTGAAGAGAAGGACCGGGAATTGCAGCGAAAGGGCGCGTGGGCCCTGATCCTGTTTGATGCGATGGAGCAGGCTGCGGAGGATCGAGAAACAATGTATGACCTGATCCGCGGGCTGCTGCAGATCGCGCTGGAACTGCGGCCCACCCAGCGCATTCGCCTGAAATGTTTCCTGCGCCCGGATCAGTTCGACGAATCCCGAGTCGCTACGTTCCCGGACGCCTCCAAAGTGATCGCCTCCAGGGTCTCCCTGAACTGGACGCGCCCGGATCTTTACGGCCTCCTCTGGCAGTATCTGGCGAACGCAGAGAACGCCGATGAATTCCGGGAGTGGGCGGAGCAGAAAGCCAAGATCCGATGGGACCTGATTCAAGTGAGCGGCCAGATCATCTATCAGTGGCCCCGAAAGATGCGGGAGGAGGAGGAATCCCACCGAAGCCTTTTCCACCAAATCGCTGGCCCGTGGATGGGACGCGACCCAAAGCGGGGTTTCCCTTACACCTGGCTGCCCGGCCACCTCGCCGACGCCCACGGGCGGACCAGTCCTCGCTCGTTCCTGATCGCCCTGCGCGCTGCCGCCGAGGACACAGAAAAACGCTACCCCGATCACCGGTTCGCCTTACATTACGAAAGCATCAAACGGGGGGTTCAGCGAGCCTCCCAGATCCGGGTGGATGAGCTGCGGGAAGACTACCCCTGGCTTGAGGATCTGATGCGCCCCCTTCGCGGCCTGGTGGTGCCCTGCGACTTTCAAGAGATCAAGAGGCGCTGGCGGGAGCAAAACGTCGTGGAAGCCCTAAAACAGAAGAAGATGCTTCCCCCGAGCATCGAAGAAGGAGAAGAAGGGCTTCGGAAGGACCTGGAAGCGATGGGGATCTTCCTCCGCATGGAAGACGGGCGGGTGAACATCCCCGATGTTTTCCGGATCGGATATGGTCTGGGACGGCGAGGGGGCGTGAAGCCGATTCGGGAGGCCTGATCTGAGCCAGAGGAAAACGCGGGCGGGGCGTCTTCGGACGCCCCGCCCCCTTTTGCGCGGGTGTGTCCCAAAATCGTAGGACAACTGCTCGCAGTTGTCCTACGAAGCGGCCAGGCCCGACAAAATCGGGACACACCCCTTTGCGCCTCAGCTCAGCTCGTCCAGCAGCGGGGTGAGATCCCGCCGGTAGATCGGCTCCAGGTCCGCCAGGGCCTTCCCCCAGTGGGGCAGACGGGTGGCCAGCTCGTCCTCCAGGGTCGGCCGCTCCACCCGATAAAAGATCCCGATGGGGATCCGATCCCCGTTCTCATAGGCCTTCAACAGCGCCTGAGCCTTCTTCTCCACGATCTCCTTCTCATCCGCCGGATTATGCACCACCGGGTCGTAGCCCGTTTCCTCCAGTTTGTAGACGCGGGCGTTGTAATACTCCCGCGTGTAGATGTTGTTGTAGGTCGGGCAGGGCTGGAGGACGTCGATGAGGGCGGTGCCCCGGTGCTGGATGGCGGCCACGATCAGGTCCCGCAGATGCCGCACATCGTAGGCGTAGCCGCGGGCGATGAAGGTGTAACCCGCCCCCAGGGCCACGGCGATGGGGTTGAGGGCCTCCATCAGGTTGGGCTCAGGCAGGGACTTGGTCTGCACGCCCTTGGGCAAGGTCGGAGAAGCCTGGCCCTTGGTCAACCCGTAAACCCCGTTGTTGTAGACAATGTAAGTCAGGTCCACGTTGCGCCGCCCGGCGGCCAGGAAATACCCGGCCCCGATCCCATAGCCGTCGCCGTCGCCCCCCACGGCGATCACCGTCATCTCCGGGTTGGCCAGCTTGAAGCCGGTGGCCACCGGCAGCACCCGCCCGTGGAGCGTGTGCACCCCATAGGTCCCGATGTAGTGCGGCGTCTTGCCCGAGCAGCCGATCCCGGAGAAGACCGCCACCCGATGCGGGGGCAGCTGCAGGGCCGCCAGGGCCTGGTGGATGGCGTTCAGGATCCCGAAGTCCCCGCACCCGGGGCACCAGTCCACCCAGACCTCGGTCTTGTAGTCCTTCACCGCGTAGGCCATGGGATCACCTCCCGGGCTTCGCTGGAGATCATCACGATCCGCTCCTCGTTGTCCTGCAGCGCCCGGCGCACCCCCTCGATGATCTCGTTCACCGTGAAGGGGCGGCCGTCATACTTCAGGACCCGATGGGGGATCCGGAAGCCGGTCATCTCCCGGATCAGGTTCCCCAGCTGACCGGAGTAATTGTTCTCGATGAGGATCACCCGACGGGCCCGCCGCAGGATGGCTCCCACCGGCTCCGCCGGGAAGGGCCGCATCATCCGGATCTGAAGGAAGTTGAAGGTCAGCCCGTTGAAGGCCGACAGCTCCTCCAGGGCGTCCAGGATCGCCCCCTTGGTCGTCCCCCACCCCACCAGCGTGACCTGGGCGTCCTCCGGCCCGTGCAGGGTGAACTTCTTGCTGTCGGGGATCTCCCGGGCCGCCAGCTCCAGCTTGCGCATGCGCTTGTCCATCTGCTCCACCCGGTGGAGCACCCCCTCGGAGATGTGCCCCTTCGGGTTGTGTTCATCGCTGGTCGTCCAGAACACCACCCCCTCCGTCCCCGGGACCACCCATGGGGAGATCCCGCTCTCGGTCACCGCGTGGCGCAGGTAGCCGTCCCGCTGGCCATCGGGCCGATAGCGGACCCCGCGGTCGATGACCAGGTTCCGGGTGTTAAAGCGGGGGACGGTGACGTAGCTGCTGGCGAGGTATTTGTCCACCAGCACGATCACCGGCATCTGGTAGCGGTCCGCCCAGTTGAAGGCCTCGAAGCTGTCGTAGAAGGCCTCCACCACGTCCCCCGGGGCGATGACGATGTGAGGGAACTCCCCGTGGGCCGGGTGCAGGGCGAACCCCAGGTCCGCCTGCTCCGTGCGCGTGGGCAGCCCGGTGCTGGGGCCGCCGCGCTGGTAGAGGAACACCACCAGGCCCGGCGCCTCGGTGATGGCGGCGAACCCGATGCCTTCCGGCATCAGGGCGAACCCGGGCCCGGCGGTGGAGGTGGAGGCCCGGGCGCCCGCGTGGGCCGCCCCGACCGCCATGTTGATCGCCGAGATCTCGTCCTCCGTCTGGATCACCACCACGTTGTAGCGGCTCTGGACCGCCTCCAGATACGTGCTCTCGTCGGTGGCCGGGCTGATGGGATAGTAGGTCTGCACCCCCAGCCCCGCCTGAAGCTTGCCCAGGGCCACCGCCTGCACCCCGCGGATCAGGATCTGATCCGGCCGCCGCTCCCGCCGGCGCACCTTCCAGGGGAAGTCGTTCCCGAAGTGCTCATGCACGTAGTCATACGTGACCCGCAGGGCCTGGATGTTGAGATCCGCCAGCCGGGCCCGGCGCCCCTTGAACTGCTCGCGGATGACCTCCGCGACCAGATCGAAATCGTAATCCAGGACGGCCAGGGTCGCCCCCAGGGCCACCGTGTTCCGCATGATGTCATACTGCCGGTATTCCGCTGCCTTGCCGAAGGGCTCCAGCGCCCGGCGGATCATCTCGAAATACGGCACCGGATACAGACGCAGGTCATCCCGCCCCAGCCGCTCCCGGATGTCCCCCAGGTCCGCGTCGTAAATGATCCCCCCGCCCGGGACCACCTCGTGGACATGGCCGTGGTGGGTGGGGAACTCGGGGTTGTGGTGATGATCGCCGAAGAGGGTCTCTTCATCGAGGGCCGCCAGCAGGTGGACCTCATCCACCGGGGCGTGGACGGGCTCCTCCGAGACGCGGACCCGATAGTAGCTATGTTTGCCCATGATGTTGGAGTGGTATTCGATGTTGGCGAAAACGTGAAGGCCTCCTCGGCTGAAGGCCTTGGCCAGGGTCTCCGCCGCCACGTTGATCCCGCTGCCCTGAGGCCCCCCGATCATCCAGGAGACAAACCGTTTGGGCATGGCACACGCCTCCCCCGATCAGATGGGCGGAACGCCAGCCTTCCAGGCCGGCGATGTCTTTCCATAAGTATATCCTTCGAGGCCCTGCTTGTAAAATTTGTAACAGAATGCGGCCGCCGAGGCGTTTGTTTCCCCCAAACGGGTGAGACGCTCCCCCCAAATAGGGGATCCGGCGGTCCGGCGCCTCGCTTCATCCTTCCGAAGGACGCTCCGAGGAAGCCGCCGGAGAGGCCTGAGGCGCCCCGGCGCCCCGGGCGCGCACCAGAAGGGTCCACTGGCCCCGCTGAACCACCTCGCCCCGCTGGTTGCGGACCTGGACGTTGAAGACCACGAAGCCCGCGCGGCCGTCGGGCGTGGGGCGTTTCTGGGCCACCTCGATCTCGGCGTAGATGGTGTCGCCGATGCGGATGGGAGCGCGGAACTTCCACTCCAGGCCGGTGAAGGCCTCCACCGTCTCCTCCAGGAAGCCGAGGCGGGTCGCCAGGCCGGAGGCGATGGCCAGCCCCAGCAGCCCGTGGGCGATCCGTTCCCCAAACATGGTGCCGCGGGCGTATTCCGCGTCGGTGTGCAGGGGCGTGTAATCCCCGGAGAGGCCGGCGAACCCCACGATGTCCGCCTCGGTGACCGTGCGGCCGGGCGTGCGGACTTTCCACCCGACCTCCAGGTCCTCAAAGAACAACCCACGCGGTCCCGCACTCCACGTTGTCATCGGTCTCCCTCCTCCGAGCAAGGTGGAACTCAGGATCAAAGGAGAGCCATGCCTTTCCCGCGAAACCTTGAGGATGGCTGAAGTATAATCGGCTCGGGGGAAAGATCCAAAGAGGTGGAAGCCCCTCGCTGTGTCGGACGGCGAGGCCTTTTATGAGTTTCGCGAGATTCCCCAGGAGGTTCGCCAGCGAATGTGGGTGGAAGAGGAGATCCGCCAGCAACCGGAAGTGGCCGACCGCCTGCTCCGGGAAGGATGGCCGGAGGCGGAGCGGATCGCGGCGGAGGCGCGGCGCTTTCAACCGGCCCTCGTGATGCTGGCCGCCCGGGGCAGCTCCGATAACGCCGCCCGCTACGGCCAGTATCTGCTCGGAGCGTTCGCCGGGCTGCCCGCAGCCCTGGCCACCCCCTCCCTGTTCACCTTTTACCGGCGTCCGCCCCGGCTGGACCACGCGTGGGTGATCGGCATCTCCCAATCCGGCCGCTCCCCGGACATCGTGGAGGTGATCCGGGAGGCCCGCCGCCAGGGCGGCCTCACCCTCGCCATCACCAACGACCCAGGTTCCCCGCTGGCGGCCGAGGCCCACGCGGTGCTGCCCCTGCGCGCAGGGGCAGAGCGGGCGGTGGCCGCCACCAAAACCTACACGGCCCAGCTCGTCGCCCTGGCCATGCTGGCCGCCGCCTGGACGGGGGATCGAACGATGCAGGAGGAGCTGCGCCGGCTGCCTGAGGCCATGGCCCGGGCCCTGGAGAGCGAGGGGCCCGCCCGCGAGGCCGCCGCCTCCTGGTGGCGGGCCTCCCACGGCGTGGTGATCGGCCGGGGCTTCAACTACGCCACCGCCTTCGAGATCGCCCTCAAGCTCAAGGAGCTCACCTACATCGTGGCGGAGCCGTATTCCTCGGCAGACTTCCTCCACGGGCCCATCGCCCTCGTGGAGCCGGGCTTCCCGGTCTTCTTGATCGCGCCAGGGCCCACCTTCCACGCGGAGATGCAGGACCTGGCCCGTCTGTTGCGGGAACGGGCGGCCCATCTCACCCTCTGCAGCGAGGATCCCGAGCGGCTCCGCCATGCGGACGTCGGCATCCCGTTGCCTCCCGTCCCGGAGTGGCTCTCCCCGGCGGTGGCGGTGATCCCCGGCCAGTGGTTCGCCGTCTCCCTCGCCCGGCTCCGGGGGCTCGACCCGGATCGACCGCGGGGGTTGCAAAAGGTCACCGAAACCCGGTAGCCTCCGGACCGGGGGGATCGCCATGAACGAGAATTGGGAGGAATTCGAGCTCGCCCCCATCACGGTGCTCACGGTCTCCCAGCTGGCCGCCCATCTGAAAGAGGCCGTGGAGAGCCGGTTCGCATGGGGGGACCTGTGGGTGGAGGGGGAAGTGGGGGATCTGCGCCCGACGGCCCCCGGCCACATCTTTTTCTCCCTGAAAGAAGGACGGGCGCAGATCACCTGCGTGGTGTGGAAGACCCACGCGGCCCGCATGGCGCAACTCCCGGCCAACGGACAGGCGGTTCTGGTGCGGGGGCGCATCGGCTACTATGAAGACCGCGGCGATTGCCGCCTGTATGTGGACCGCTGGCTCCCCCTCGGGCTGGGACAGCGGTTCCTGGCCCTGGAGGCCCTGAAACGGCGTCTGGAGGCGGAAGGGCTGTTCGAGCCTGCCCGCAAACGTCCCCTCCCGCCTTACCCACAACGCATCGGCGTGGTGACCTCCCCGGCGGGGGCCGCCCTGCGGGACATCATCAACGTCCTCCGCCGGCGCTGGCCCCTCGCGGAGCTCATCCTCTCCCCCACCGTGGTCCAGGGAGAGGAGGCCCCGGCGGCCATCGTCGCCGCGCTGGAGGCCCTGCAGGCCCTCCCGGATCTGGACCTCATCATCATCGCCCGGGGAGGGGGTTCCCACGAGGAGCTGTGGGCCTTCAACGACGAGCGGGTGGTGCGCGCGGTGGCGGCCTCCATCCACCCGGTGATCTCCGGCGTGGGCCATGCCATCGACCTCACCCTCACCGACGCCGCCGCGGACGTGCACGCGCCCACCCCCTCCGCCGCCGCCGAGATCGCCACGCCCGATCGAGAGGCGGTGGCCTCGACCCTCGCCGCCTGGCGGGATCGCCTGCGCCAGGCGATGGAGAGCCGGCTGCAGGCGATGGCCCAGGCCCTGCAGGCCCTGGAGGCGCGGCTGCAGGTTCACGCCCCGGAACGGGCGCTCCAGGCCCGAGCGGAACGCCTCCACCTGTTGCAGGCCCGGCTGCGGAGCGCCATCCATCAGCAGCTGCTCCGGGCAGGCGCCCGCCTGGCCGATCCTCAGGCCCGGCTGAACGCCCTCAACCCCCTGGCGGTCCTGGCCCGGGGCTACGCCCTGGTGCGCCGGGAGAACGGCCGCCTGGTCACCCGCGCCGACCAGGTTCGGGCCGGCGAGCGCCTGATCCTCCACTGGGCAGATGGCCACGTGACCGTTCGGGTGGAAGGAGAAGCCCCCTCATGAACACCGAGTATTTCCGTCTCGGACCCCACGTGGAAGCCGCCCGAGCGGGCGGCCAGCCCCTGGTGGCCCTGGAGACGGTGGTGGTGTCCTTCGGCCTCCCCCGTCCCATCAACCTCCAGGTGGCCCACGAGATGGAAGACGCCGTCCGGGCCGAGGGCGCCGTCCCGGCCACCATCGGGCTGCTGGAAGGCCGGGTCGTGATCGGGCTGACGCCCGCCGAGCTGGCCGAATTCGCCAGGGGAGAGAACCTCCGCAAGGTCAGCCGACGGGATATCCCGGTGGCCCTGGCCCGAAAGGAGAAAGGGGCGACCACCGTGGCCGCCACCGTCTGGGCCGCCGCCCGCGCGGGGATCCGCGTGGTGGCCACGGGTGGGATCGGCGGGGTGCACCGGGGCGCCCCCTTCGATGTCTCCAATGACCTGCCCACCCTGGCCACCGAGCCGGTGCTGGTGGTCTGCGCCGGCCCCAAGGCCATCCTGGATCTGCGGGCGACGCGGGAGTGGCTGGAAACGCATGGGATCCCGGTCCTGGGGTGGGGGATCGAAACCATGCCCGCTTTCTACAGCGCCTCCAGCGGGCTGCCGGTGGACGCCCGGGTGGATACGGCGGAGGAAGCCGCCGCCATCGCCCGGGTCCACTGGACCCTGGGGGGCAAGGGGATCCTGGTGACGGTCCCGCCCCCGGCGGACTTCGCCCTCCCGATGGAGCGCCTGGAGGCCATCCTGGAGGAGGCGATGGCCGAGGCGGAGCGGGCGGGCGTGCAGGGATGGGCCCTCACGCCTTTCCTGCTGGCCCGGGTGGCCGAACGGACGGGCGGGGAGAGCGTGGCCCTGAACCGGGCGTTGCTGATCGAGAACGCCCGCATCGCCGCCCGCATCGCCCGGGCTCTGGAGGCATAGCGAACGGAGGGCTTCGCGTTGGCGCGCGCTTCGGTGTTCGAACGCTACGCGGCTCGCTACGATGCCTGGTATGAAGGACCGGTGGGGCGGGGAGCCTTTCGGTCCGAAGTCCGGGCGCTGGCGCCATTGCTGGCCCAGTGCCCGCCGCCTTACCTGGAGGTCGGCGTCGGATCGGGACGCTTCGCCCAGGCCCTCGGCATCGGCTTCGGGATCGACCCGGCGTGGGAACCGCTTCGGCTGGCCGCCGCCCGAGGGATCCAGGTGGCCCAGGCAGTGGGAGAACGGCTTCCGTTCCGGAATGAAGCCTTCGGGGGGATCCTCCTGGTGGTCACCCTGTGTTTCGTGGACGACCCTTTATGGGTGCTACGGGAGGCCCGTCGGGTGCTGCGCCCGGACGGAGGGCTGGTGCTGGGGATGATCCTGGCGGAGAGCCCGTGGGCCGCACACTATCGGGAGAAGGGCCGCCAGGGCCATCCCTTTTATTCCATCGCGCGCTTTTACCCCCGAGCCGAGCTGGAGGGCTGGCTGGCGCAAGCGGGCTTCCGGGTCGTGGCCTACCGCTCCACTCTCTTCCAGGACCCCGGGGCTTCGGAGATCCGGGAGGAGGAAGGCCGTCCGGGCTTTTACCCGGAGGCCGGCTTCACCGGAATCCTGGCGCAACGGGTTCAAGGTGTCGGATGAGTTCGACCGGATAGGCCTTCGGCCAACGGCTGGCGTGGGTATCGAATAAATTCAAGCTCCAGAGGTCCCCGGGCAATGGCCGGCTCGCGCCGGCCAGAAAGCATTTTCGTGTCGGCAAAGGCCGACGCCCGGCATGCAGCGCCTTAGAAGGCCGATTTCAACCAGCGCAAAAGACTTTCATCCAAATGGTCAGCCTCAGCCGACCAGAAAGTTTCTCGCGTCGGCGAAAGACCCGGCAGCCAATGCGTGATCTGGGACAAGACCGGATGGGCGACAAACTCACAAAAGCACGAGAGGTTTTCCAGATGGAAGGGCTTCGCGGCTTCGCCCGGGAGGCCTTCTGGTTTCCCTATCGAAGAGCGATCTCCATACTCGCCGCAATCCGCGGACAGCAACGCTTGAGGGTTGGCAAAGCCGCTCTCCTCTTCCATATTCAATCCTACTCGGAGGCTCTCCATTTGATCCAGACCTTTCAAACCGAGAATGAATGCCTGCGATATCTGGCGAACCGCCTGTATGGAGGAGATGTGTTCTGGGATGTGGGAGCCTATCACGGCCTTTATGCAATGCTCGCCGCCCGCCTCGGTTGCAAGGTCATTGCCTTCGAACCGTATGAGGCCAATGCCCAACGGATCCAGGAGAACGCCCGGCTTAACCGGTGCGAAGATCATATCCAGGTTATGACGCTGGCGCTCTCCGATCGACATGGCATGGCCCCCTTCGATGTCCGGGGCGGGCAACGATCGTTCATGATGGGGCACATCACCGACAGCCCTCGATCCGCCCTGAACGTTCGAACGGTCCCGGGGGACAGCCTTGTGGCTTCCGGGATCCCGGCGCCGGACGTGATCAAAATCGATGTGGAGGGCCATGAGCTTCATGTGCTGTGGGGAATGCGGGAGACCTTGCGCCATCATGTGAGCGCCCTGATTTGTGAGGTGCATGCGGACTATCTGGTCCGACATGGCATGTCTGGATCCGTGGAGCACTTTTTGCAAAGCCTGGGATTCAGAGTCTTCCGCATTCGCGATCGACGGACGGAGTATTTCCTCGCTGCGGAAAGGGTTGCCGGTCCATGATGGCAGAGATCCGCCTTCCCGTAGAGGCTTCCGCATGCGGCAAAGTGATCCTGCTGGGGGAGCATGCGGTGGTCTACGGCCGCCCGGCCCTCGCAGCGCCGGTGTGCGGGCGACGGGCCCGGGCGCGGGCGGAGCCCCTTCCACCTGGGGCCGGCTGCTGGATCGAAGCGCCGGACACCGGGGAAAGGCTCCGGCTCTCCGAGGCGCCGGATCACCCCCTGGCCCGGACGGTTCGTCTGGCTCTGGAGCATCTCGGGCTCCCGGAGCCGGACCTCCGGCTTGTTCTGCGCTCCGAGCTCCCCATCGCCGGAGGGCTCGGCAGCAGCGCGGCGGCCTCCGCCGCGCTGGTGCGGGCCCTTTTCCGCTGGGCCGACCGGACGCCGGAGCCGGAGATCGTGTCCGCCCTGGTCTACGAGATCGAGAAGCTGCACCACGGCACCCCCAGCGGGATCGACAACACGGTGATCGCCTATGAGCGCCCCATCCGCTTCGTTCGAAGCCGGCCTCCCGTGCTCCTGCGGATCGCCCGCCCGTTCACCCTGGTGATCGCCGATTCCGGGGTCCCCAGCCCCACCCGGGAGACCGTGGCCGCGGTCCGCGCGGGCTGGGAGCGGGAACCGGCCCGCTACGAGGCCCTGTTCGACGCCATCGCGGGTTTGGTTCAGGAGGCGGAGGCATGCCTGCAGGCCGGGGCCATCGAAACCCTGGGGCCTCTCCTGGACGCCAACCATCGGATCCTGCAGGAGCTGGGCGTCTCCTCGCCCCTTCTGGATCATCTGGTCGAAGCCGCCCGGATGGCAGGGGCGCTGGGGGCGAAGCTCACCGGCGGGGGACGAGGTGGGAACGTGATCGCCCTGGTGCGTCCGGAAGATGTGGAGGTTGTCGCCCGCGCCCTCCGCGCCGCCGGCGCGCGAGGGGCCTTTGCGACCGAAGTGCGGGCGGATTAACCCGGATCCCGGAGGTCGAGGGGTGCCCTCGAAAACGCCCATCCCATCGCCGGCTCGGTATCACGCCCTGCGGGCCCTCCATCGCATCGAGACGCGGGCCGCCTACGCCGATTACGTGCTCCAGGCGCTCCGCCGGGAGGTGGCGCTCTCCCCCCGGGATCAGGATCTCCTCACCACCCTGGTGGACGGCGTGACGATCTGGCGGAAGACCCTCGACTGGGTGCTGGCCCGCTATGTGCGAGGCGGCCTGGAGCGGCTGGACCCCTGGACGCGGAACGCCCTGCGGATGGGCCTGTATCAGCTGATGTTCCTGGATCGCATCCCGCGCTGGGCGGCGGTCCACGAGACGGTGGAGGTGACCCGGGCCCTGGCCGGGGAAGGGGCCGCCGCCCTGGTGAACGCCGTGCTGCGTCGCATCTCCGCGCGGCTGGAGCAGGGACGGCCTCCCGCTCCCTTCCCTTCCCTGGCGGAGGATCCGGTGGCTCACCTAACGGTGCGCTACTCGTATCCGGAATGGCTGGTGCGCCGGTGGATCGCCCGCTACGGGGTGGAGGGCGCGCGCGCCCTCTGTCGCTTCCACAACACCCCGCGGCCGTTGAGCCTGCGGGTCAACCGCCTGCGGGCCACCCGCGAGGAGATCCTCGCCGACCTGGAGGCGCGGGGCCTCCGGGCCCGGCCGGGAGCCTATCACCCCTACATCGTTCTGGTGGAAGGAGGGCTCGATCTCACGACGTGGCCGCCTTATCAGGAGGGCAAGGTCATCGCCCAGGATGAGTCGGCGGCCATGGTGCCCTACCTGATGGACCTGCGGCCCGGCCTGCGGGTCCTGGACCTCTGCGCGGCCCCTGGGGGGAAAACCACGGCCATCGCGGAAGGCATGGGGGATCACGGCTGGCTGATCGCGGCGGACGCCCACTTCGGCCGTCTGCGGCGGCTGCGGGAGCACGCCCTCCGGATGGGGTTCACCATCATCCGGGTGGTCCAGGCGGACGGGCGGAGGCCCTTCCTCCCGGAATGGGCGGACCGCATCCTGATCGACGCCCCGTGTCTGGGGACCGGCGTGCTGGCCCGGCGCAGCGACGCGCGATGGCACAAACAGGAGTCGGACCTCATCGGCCTGGTGGCGGTGCAGCGGGCCCTGCTGGAGTCGGCCGCCCGGATGCTCCGCCCCGGCGGGCGCATCGTCTACAGCACCTGCTCCCTGGAGCCGGAGGAGAACGAAGAACAAATCCGCGCCTTCCTGCGGGATCATCCGGAGTTCCGCCTCCTCTCCGCCCAGGGGAAGGTCCCCAGCCCCTTCGTGGACGCCGAGGGCTTCTACCGGGTCCTCCCCCATGTCCATCACATGGACGGGGCTTTCGGGGCCATCCTCGAGAAACTCCCCACCCCACCGGCCGGATTCGGATGATCCCCCTCATAGAAAAATTGTGACATTTGTCACTACTTTGGGAAAGGAAGATCGAGGATGATGAAGGCGCAAGCAGCGCCATCGCCGCCCACTCCACTGGCGTTCGCTTGCCCTGGCCCCTCCTTTCCTGCTGCGGCCCGGCTCGGACCCCAGACCGAGACCGGGCCGCATGCATTTGGGGGAGAAGCGGGAGAAACCGACCTGCGCTTATGGCGCAGATCCGTGCGATCCTCCCGGGCGTCGGGCGGCGCGCGCCACGATGAACCCCATGGTCAGGCCATAGGCCACGTGGGCCAAAGCAAAGGAAGGCCAGTCCACGTAGCGGGCCATGACCGGGTTGAAGATGGGAAGGATCGCGAAGGTAGCCGCCAGCCAGAGGAGAGGCCCGACGATCACCGCCCAGGCCAGAGGGGATCCGGGCAGCGTGGGCAGGATGAGCCCATAGAGCGCTCCCAGCAACGCGGAGAGCAGCCCGTGGATGAGCAGCCCGGCCAGGAGCGCCGGGAGATGAAAGCGGGCCAGGACCTCCGGCGGTGCCCCCTGCAGCTCCCGGATGAGAACCGCGCCGATCAGGTTGACCGGGAACCAGATCCCACGGCCGGAGAGCAGCCCGTAAGCCAGAGCGATCCCCACCATCACGCCGCCCCCCGCCAGCCCGCCCCGGATCCCTGCCCGATAGGGAACGATCTCCGCCGGCCAGGCCGTTCCCACCTCCTCCATCGCTAACGATTGAACCCACTGTTTCCACCGACGCATCGCGTCCCCCTCCCCTCACCGGGTTCCTCCATCCTCTGATACGCACATCCCACCGGGACGGATGGCGAGCGGAGCGCCCACCGGTTCGCCGGGAATCGCATCCGCGCCCAGCAGGTGAAGCAAAGGCGGGTTTTTCTCGCAGGGAGAAAGCTCTCCCTCAAAGTCGCGACCCGTCTTGACGTCCAAGATGAGCTCCGAAAACGCATCGCGAGGGACATCGAAGCCACCCGTGCGCAAGCCACCGCCAGGGGCATCGCGGTCGATGAGCCTGTGGAGCCCACCGGCGAACGAGAGGGTCTCTCCGCATCCGAGCCGTTCCGGATTGGAACCCCTGATCCTGCGCTCACTGTAGAACGGCGGGTTCTGCGCGCAACCGCATGGCGGATACGGGAGGGAGCCACGCCGGGCTCTCGCTCCCGTCCGGGTTGACAGATCGAGCGAGGCGCATACAATAAAAGACAACCCCGCAGGCTCGCGGGAGGAGCGACGCGATGTCGAAGCGGACGGGCATCCCCTCGATGGCGATGACCATGACCGGGATGATGACCACCGGTCTTCCGGGCGGCCGGGGGGATGTCCGGGCTTTCGCAGGATGAACGGCTGACCTCAACTCCGACGCACATCCCAACCCCCCGGCCCGAAGGCAGGCCGGGGGGTTGCTTTTTCCCGGGGCGCAACGGAAGCGGCGCCCTACCCTTCACCGAGGAGGCGACCATGCGGGTGATGAAGTTCGGCGGGACTTCGGTGGGCGATGCGGCGCGCCTGCGCCACGTGGCCGACCTGATCGCGCACCAGCGGGCCGCTCACCCCCAGCTGGTCGTGGTGGTCTCCGCCATGGCCGGGGTGACCGACGCCCTCATCCGGATGAGCCAGCAGGCTCGGGAAGGGAACCCGGAGTGGAGGCAGACCCTGGCGGACCTCCGGGAGCGCCATCGGGAGGCTGTGGATGAGCTGGGGTTGCCGGAGGAGGAAGCCCGGGCCCTCCGCGAGGAGCTGGAACAGGGGTTCGCCCGGGCGGAGCAGCTGGCGCAGGCGGTGGCGGCCCTCCGGGAGCTTTCCCCCTCTATCGCCGATTTGCTGGCGGGGATGGGGGAGCGCTGGAGCGCCCGCATGCTGGCGGCGGTCCTGCGGGCCCAGGGCATCCCCGCCCGCGCGGTGGACGCGGATGCCTTCCTGATCACCGACGATCATTTCGGGGAAGCCTCCCCCGACCTGGAAGAGACGCGAACCCGTGCGCGGGCGGCTCTCCTCCCCCTGGTGGAGGCCGGGGTCGTCCCGGTGGTGACCGGCTTCATCGGCGCCACCCGGGAGGGCCGCCCCACCACCCTGGGCCGCGGCGGCTCCGACTTCTCCGCCACCATCCTGGGCTATGCCCTGGATGCGGAATCCGTGTGGATCTGGACGGATGTGAATGGGGTGATGAGCGCGGACCCCAAGATCGTCCCTGAGGCCCGCACCATCCCGGAGCTTTCCTACATCGAAGCGGCCGAGATGGCCTATTTCGGCGCAAAGGTCCTCCACCCGCGCACCCTTCTCCCCTGCATCGACCGTCGCATCCCGGTGCGGATCCTGAACACCTTCCATCCCCAACACCCCGGCACCTGGATCGTCCCCGAACCTCGGGGCAACGGCCAGGTGAAGGCGGTCACTTTGATCAAGAACATGAGCCTGATCACGGTGGAAGGGCGAGGGATGCTGGGCGTGCCGGGGGTGGCTGCCCGGGCCTTCGCGGCCGTGGCCGAGCTGGGGGTCAGCATCCTGATGATCTCTCAATCTTCCTCGGAGCAGAACATCTGCTTCGTGATCCCCTCCCCGGCCGCCGCCCGGGTGGTGAGGGCGCTGCGGGCGGCCTTCGAGCGGGAGATGGCCCGGCGGGACATCGAGGACATTTGGGCGATGGATCGGGTGGCCATCATCGCTGTGGTGGGCGCCGGCCTGCGGGCGACGCCGGGGATCGCCGCGCGGGTCTTCAACGCCCTGGGGAACGGCCGCATCAACGTCCTCTCCATCGCCCAGGGTTCTTCGGAATACAACCTCTCCCTGGTGGTCGCGGAGAGCGACGCGGAGGAGGCCGTGCGGCGCATCCATGCAGCTTTTTACGAGTAAACCGTTGTCTCCTCTTAAGGCTTCGTCGAAAGGCCTTCGTTTGAAGGATTTCATCTCCGCAAGGGCCCCAGGGAAGCTTCTTGATCCAGCCCCCTTGACAAATTCAGGGCGGCCACATATACTTTGTTCAAAGAACTAAGTAAGAGAAAGTGGCATGGACCGTCCGCCGAAGGGCAGTCGGGATCTGATCAAAGCCATCAACCGCAACCTGGTTCTGAATCTCATCCAGAGCCGGGGTCCGCTCTCGCGCACGGACATCGCGCGGCTTTCGGGCCTGAGCTTGGCCACGGTCTCAGAGATCACGGGCGAACTGATCGCCGCGGGGTTGATCCATGAAGTCGGGACCGGGGAATCCAGCGGTGGCCGGCGGCCGGTCCTCCTTCGCCTCAACCCCCAAGCTGGCTTCGTGGTTGGGGTCAAGCTGATGAAGCACGCCATCGCCAGCGCGTTAACCGACCTGGACGCCAAGGTGCTCCATCATCGGGTGACCTCCCTGAGGTCAGCCCGCCTGCCCCAGGTGCTCCGGGCGATCATCCGAGCGGTGGAGGCCACCATCGTTGAGTCCGGGGTGGATCGCTCGCGGGTGCTGGGCATCGGGATCGGGATGGCAGGGATTGTGGATGGGGAGAGCGGGATCTGTCGGTATTCCCCCTTTTTCGGCTGGCGGAACGTCCAGATCACCGAACCCATCGCGGCCCACTTCGGGATCCCGGTCTATCTGGAGAACGATGTCAATACTCTGACGATCGCGGAGCAGTGGTTCGGTTATGGGCGCAATGTGGATCACTTCGTGGTGGTCACGGTCGGGCGGGGCATCGGCGCCGGCATCGTCGTCAACGGCCAGTTCTACCGGGGGGCCCTGGGCGGCGCGGGGGAACTGGGGCATATCACGCTGCTGGAGGACGGACCCCTGTGCGATTGCGGCAAGCGGGGATGCTTAGAGGCCCTGGCCGCCGATCCAGCCGTTCTGCGCGCGGCGCGGGCGGCCATCGCCCGGGGGGAGCCAACGCGGCTGGCCGAGGTGGATCCCCTGACGCTGGAGGCGGTAGTCGCGGCGGCCGAGGCGGGGGATGAATGGGCTCGAAAACTGCTGGCCGATTCGGGCCGCTGGCTGGGGATGGGGATCGCGATCTTGGTCAACCTCCTGAACCCCCAACTGGTCATCGTGGGCGGGGAGGGGGTGCGGGCCGGGGAGTGGCGCTTCGGGCCCATGCGAGAGGCCCTGCGGGCCCATGCTTTCAACGGCTTGGCGGACGAATTGGAGGTTGTCCTGGAGCCGGCGGGGGACGAGACCTGGGCGCGGGGTGCGGCCTGTGTGGTGTTGGGGGAGCTGTTTAAGCCACCTATCCACCGGCGAACCCGCCAGGGCTGGGTCCCTATCCCCGCCTGATGCATTTTTTTGGGCTCACTTTCTTACTTTAGTGAAATAAGAATGTCCAATGGGGAAGCTACAAAACGTTTCACTATGCGTCTATCGGCCTCAGGATAGGAGGGCGAGGCCTGAGGCCCTGACCGTTCGGGGGATAGGGGTTTGATGCGCCCCGTGCTCCGCCTGACGGCTTGAGTCGGAAGGAATCCGCACCAGCTCTAAAAGGAGGCCGCCATGTGCCAACCAAAAGCTTTCGCGTTTCGGATCGGAATCGGCTGGATGTTGCTGGCGCTCCTGGCCGCAGCGTGCGCGCCAGCAGCCGCTCCAACCCCGGGCCCGAGCCCCACGCCGGTGGTGGTGGAGCGAGTGGTGACCCCGACGCCCACTCCCAAAGGCCCGGTGACCATCACCTTCTGGCACGCCTATAACCCGGAGGAGACTAAGGTCTTCAACGAGCAGGTCCTCCCCGCCTTCCACCAAAAGTTTCCTAACATCCGGATCGAGGCCCAGCAGGTTCCATATGATGAATTCCGTCGGAAGCTCCTGACCAGCATCGCCGGCGGGACCGCCCCGGACGTGATCCGCTCCGACATCATCTGGGTGCCGGAGCTGGCGGCAATGGGGGCCCTGGAGGCCCTGGACGTGATCATGCCTGACTTTAACGCTTACAAAGAGAAAGTATTCCCCGGACCCTTGTCGACCAACCTCTGGCAGGGCCACTACTACGGCCTGCCGCTGGATACCAACACCCGGCTTCTGATGTGGAACAAAGAGATGTATGCTGCCGCCGGGATCGCCGAACCTCCCAAGACGATCGATGAGTTCCTGAGGGTCTGTGAACGGATCAAAGCCCTGGGGAGGGACAAGTACTGCTTTGCCGATGGTGGCACCTATGGTTGGGCCGTGCTCCCCTGGATCTGGAGCTTCGGCGGCGACCTGACGGACCCCGAGATGAAGACTGCCAGCGGGTATGTGAACGGTCCGGACACGGTGGCTGCTTATGAGTTCCTCAAGGGGATGCTGGACAAGGGCTACCTCCATCCTGGTATCCTCGGCGGGGGTGTGGACACGGCGGGCGGATTTGCGCGCGATGAGATCGCCAACCTGTTAGAAGGGCCCTGGATGCCGGCGATCTTCGCCGCCCAGTATCCGCAGAAGCAGATCCAGTGGGCGCTGATGCCAGCCGGGAAGGGCGGCTCGATCTCCGTGGTCGGCGGCGAGGACATCGTGCTGTTCAAGCAGAGCCGGAACAAGGAGGCCGCCCTGGAGTTCATCCGGTTCATGCTCAGCCCCGAAGCCCAGCTCATGATGGCTCGGGCGGGCCAGGTTCCGGTGCGCACCGACGTCATCGAGCAGGCTGTCCAAGCGCAACCTTACTTCGCGCTCTTCTTCGAGCAGCTCAAGACCGCGCGGGCGCGGTTGCCCCATCCCAATTGGCCGAAGATTGAGGATTTGCTCACCAGCACCGGCCAGGCCATCCTGCGCGGGGAGAAGGGAGCCAAGGAAGCCCTTGATGAGCTTGCCCCGAAGATCGACGCCTTGCTCAAGCAACAATAACTCCGAAACTCCGATGACCAGGCCCGGGGGCCGGGCCCAACCCGGCCCCCGGGAGGAGGGAACGGTGTGGAATCAAGGATCCCTTCGTGCGCAGCGCCTTCGGGCAGCTTATCTGTTCATGCTCCCCGGCATGACGTTCTTCCTCATCTTTTATCTCTACCCGCTGATCCAGGCGCTCCGGATCAGCCTGTACGAATGGTCCATTATGCCAGGGCAGGACAGCCGGTTCGTGGGAGCCGCCAATTACCTCCGCGCCCTTCGCGACCCGATCTTCTGGATCTCTATGCGGAACACGGTGCTCTACACCGCCGTCACCGTGCCCGGGCAGATGATCCTGGCCATGCTGGTTGCCCTGGCGTTGCATGCCATTCCCCGGTGGCGGGTGCTGTTCCGGACCCTTTATTACCTGCCGGTGATCACCTCGTGGGTGGTGGCAGCTCTGCTTTTCAAGTTCCTTTTTCACAGCCAGAGCGGCCTGATCAACTACCTCCTGGTCGATGTCCTTCACCTGTCGGATCACTACATCCCATGGCTGCAGAACCCGGAGACCGCCCTGGTTGCTATTATGACCCTGGGCGTCTGGAAGGGGATCGGCTGGTCCATGGTGATCTTTCTGGCCGCCTTGCAGGACATCCCCCTCGAGCTCTATGAGGCGGCGGCCCTCGACGGGGCCGGCCGCTGGGGGCGGTTCCGATACATCACCTTGCCGATGATGCGCCCAACGGCGATCTTCGTCTTGGTGATGCTGGTCATCGGGGGATTCAATGTCTTCTTGCCGGTTTACTTGATGACCGGCGGAGCACCGATGCATCGGACTGAAACTCTCCTGACCTATATGTATAACGAGGCTTTTAATTTCCTGGATTTCGGCTATGGGGCCGCGCTCTCGTACATGCTGGCTATCCTGATCTTTCTACTGAGCTTCATTCAAATCAAGCTGCTGCGTCGTCCTATGGAGCTTTAGGGGGTCTCTTCCATGGTCACGAATCCGAAACGACAGATTGTGGAGGTTGCGGTGCTTTATCTGTTGCTGGGGGCGGGGGCTGTGGCTATGGTCTTGCCTCTCCTATATATGGTCTCCACCGCCCTCAAGGGGCCGGTCTATGTTCTGGAGATCCCGCCTCGCTTCATCCCGGAGCGACTGACGCTGGCGAATTTTATCGAAGCCTGGAACTCCAACAATTTCTCCCTTTATTTTCGGAACAGCGCAGTGGTCGCCCTGAGCACCACGGTGATCTCCGTGCTGTGTTCGGCCATGCTGGCGTACGCCTTTGCCCGCTTTGAGTTCCCAGGCAAGGACCTCGCCTTCTACGCGATCCTGTTCACCTTGATGATTCCCAGCCTCACGCTGATCATCCCGCAATTCATGCTGGCTCGAGCGCTAGGGCTTCGGAACAGCTTGGCCGGCCTGGTTTTCGTATATGTAGCGATGACCATCCCTTTGAACACCTTCCTGCTACGAGGCTTTATCGAGCAGTTGCCCCGGGAGCTGGAGGAGGCAGTGTGGATCGACGGCGGGGGATACGGAACGATCTTCCTCCGCATCACCCTCCCCCTCTCCGCCCCCGCCCTGGCCACGGCGGCCATTTTTACTTTCCTCTTCGCATGGGAGGAGTTCACCTGGGCGCTCACCGCCATCGATGTGGAGGCGATGCGGACGTTGCCGGTGGCCATCGCCACCTTCCACGGGGCTCACCTCACCCAGTGGGGATTAGTCTTCGCCGCCTCCTTGATCGCCATCGCCCCGGTGATCTTCCTGTACGTGATGTTACAACGGTATTTCATCGTCGGGTTAAGCGCCGGTGCCCTCAAAGGATAACCCGATGGCGGCCCTCGATCTGTTCCCAGACAAAGCGTTTTACTACCCGGGCGAAGCGGCGCGGATCACCGTGCGGATGCCTCCGTTGGAGGGGCCATCGCGGCGGGGGCGGATTCGCTTCCAGCTGATGTTCCTCGCGGACGAAGTCCTTGCTGTGGAGGAGGAGGTCGCCCTTGGCCCCGGAGCCCCGGAGGAAGTCCACATCTCGCTCCCCCTCCCGCCGGAGGATCCGCGGGGCTATGGGGTGGACGCTGAGCTACGGGATACCGAGGGGAAGCTCCTGGCCCGGGGATCGACGGCCCTCGATATCCTCCGCCACTGGACCGTGGCGCCCCGCTACGGGTTCCTCTCGGATTTCCCGCCTAATCGGCCCGACATCGAGGAGGCTGTGGAGGCGCTGGCCCGCTTCCACATCAACGGCCTTCAGTTCTACGACTGGATGTACCGCCACGAGGATCTGCTGACCGAAGAGGATCCTTACCGAGACCCGCTGGGGCGCCTCCTCTCTCGGCGAACGGTGGACGCTCTGATTGAGGCGGCTCACCGTCGCAACATCGCTGCCATGGCCTATGCGGCGGTGTATGGAGCCTCGGCCGCTTTCGCCCGCGCGCGCCCGGGCTGGACCTTGCGCGGGGCCGATGGGCATCCCATCGGATTAGGCGAGGATTTCCTGAGCATTATGGATCCCCGCCCAGGTTCCCCTTGGGCTCAGCACCTGCTGCGGGAGCTCGCTGAGGTCATGCAGGTGACCCGGTTCGACGGCATCCATCTGGATCAATACGGGGAGCCGTGGGTGGCCTGGGATGCCCATGGCCGCTTGGTGGACCTAGCCTCGGCCTTCCCCGCCTTCATCGAGCAGGCCAGTGCAGTCGTGCGGTCGATCCGCCCTGATGCGACGGTGGTCTTTAACGCCGTTAACAACTGGCCGATTGAGGCGGTGGCGCGGACCCCTGTGGATTTTCTTTACATCGAAGTCTGGCCGCCCCATACCGCGTATTCGGATCTCTGGCGGTTGATCGTGGAGGCACAGCGCTTGGGAGGGGGTAAACCGGTCGTGTTGGCGGCGTATATCGACCCCGCGTGGGAGGTAAATGTGCGGCTGGCCGATGCGGTGATCTTCGCCAGCGGCGGCTACCACATCGAGCTGGGTGAGAGGGACCGCATGTTGGCCGATCCTTATTTCCCCAAGCACCGGCCCCTGGGTGAGGACCTGAGGGAGGTGCTGCGCCGCTATTACGATTTCGCCGTTCGTTACGAGAACGTGCTGGCCCTGGGGACCTGGGATAGCACGGATGAGGGGGCCAGGAGGGTGTTAATCGAGGGAATAAACACGGATCCTGAAGGAGCCTGCGAGAAGGTTTGGATCATCGCTCGACAAAGTGAAGGTTTTGAAACCATCAGCTTGATCAACCTGTCAAATATCCCCTGCCCTGAGTGGAATAGTTTGCTGCTAACGGCCCCCACACTGTTAAACGAGCTGCGCGTCCGCTACTATACAGAGCGCGAAGTGAAACGAGTCTGGCTGGCCTCACCGGATTTCGCCAACTCCCAGGCCCTGCTCCTGGAATTTAAGCCAGGTTGGGATATCCGAGGGAACCATGTTGAGTTCACTGTTCCCAGGTTGGAATATTGGGATCTCATCGTGATCGAGTTCGCGAATTGAACGCTTTTGAAAGGAGCGGACACCCATGAAGACCAAAGCTTTCCTCTGTAAGGTAGGAATGGTTATCGTGACCTGCCTGCTTATCAGCGTTGCGACGCTCACAACTTTATCAGTCCAGGCCGCGCCGGGTGATCTGATCCAACGGGTGTACACGGACAAAGCTCGGTACCACCCCGGCGACATCGTGACCATCACCGTAGAGATCAAGAACAATACCGGCGTCGACTGGAGCGGGACCCTCTACCTCGATGTTCGCTATCTGGAGACGCTGGTGCACTCAGATGGCCAGTCCCTCTCCATTGCTGCTGGAGCTACAGCAACCAAAACCTTTACCTGGACAACACCATCCACCGACTTCCGGGGTTATCACGTAGAAGTACGGGCCGGGACCACTGATGCGAATGCTACAGCCATTGATGTCTCTAGCGACTGGACCCGATATCCCCGCTACGGTTTCGTCTATGCCTTCACCCCAGGTCAAACGCAGGCCCAGAGCCAGGAGAAGATACGCCTCCTCGCTGAGAACTACCACATCAACGCCGTTCAGTTCTACGACTGGATGTGGCGCCACGAACAGGTCATCTCCCGCACCAATGGGATCATCAACGACCCTTGGTATGATTGGGCTGGAAACCCTATCTCTTTTGCCGTGATCCAAGATCTAGTCGCAGCAGCCCACAATTACAGGATGGCTGCTATGCCCTACTTCATGATCTATGGTGCCCTCCAGAATTACCAGCAAATCTCCAAGGTTAACCCCCAGTGGGGATTGTACTTCGACACAAGCCACACCAATCAGGTGGTCTTCGACTTTGGCGATGACGACCCTAATACCAACCTTTGGATCTTCAACCCGTTCAATACGAATTGGCAGAACTACATCTTCCGCCAATACGATGATGCCATCCTTACTTTGGATTTTGACGGCATTCACTTGGACCAGATGGGCAATTATTGGAACACCACTTACTACGATTACTGGGGCAACGTCGTTGATCTCGGCAATAGTTTCTCCGCCCTCATCAACAATGCCAAAGAGCACGTGAGCGCCCTGGCCTACCATACTCCTGGCAAAATGGGAAAGGACATCCTTACCTTCAACATGGTCAATGGCGGGGTAAATGCCTGGGGCGTGAATGATGTGGTGCGCAATAGCAATGTGAACTTCCTTTACAGCGAGATTTGGGAAAACAGTGCCACGTACAAAGACATCTATGACTTCGTCCGCCAGAGTCGTGCGGACAGCGGTGGGAAAGCTATAGTTCTGGCCGCCTACCCCAATTACTATGAGAATACCGGCCCCCGCTATGAAGCCGAGGACGCCACCCTTTACAACGTCGGCATCAACAACAACCACCCCGGCTACACTGGCACCGGCTTTGTAGACCAGTTCTTGGATAACAACACGCCGACGGCTCTCGGGGTGGAGATCTACATCCAGACCGATGCCCAACCGACCAGCGTCACGGGCACCAACCTGAGCTGGAGCTACGACGCCGCCACAGGCCGCGTAAAGCTTTACGGGACGCTGGGCGCCAATACTTCTCAAGACATCGTTATCAATTTCTGAGCGAAAGCAGTCCCAACGAGAGCGGTGAAGAACGAAATTCTCCGGCTCGCTGTCAGATGCCGGTCGTGCTCGTGCGGCAAGTGGGGCAAAGGTGTTCCGCCTTCCCCGGCGGGCGGGTCCTCGAGCGCTGGAACGCTCCGGTTCCCTCGCGAGGAGAAGAGATACCCAGGGGGCACGCTGAAGGCGTGTTCCCTGAGCTCCCTAAGCCCCAATCGACTTATTTCAAGAGGTAAACCCGGATGACGGATCTCGTTCAACATAGCGTTCGCGTGATCATAGCCCATCAAGCCCCCACCGGGGCATATGTCGCATCTCCCCATTTCCCCGTTTACCGCTATTCGTGGTTCCGTGACGGTGCCTTCATCGCTTACGCCATGGACCTGGTGGGCCAGCATAGGAGCGCGTGGGGCTTCCACGAGTGGGCCGCCCGCACGATCCTACGCCACGCCCGCAAGGCCGAGCGGGCGATCGAGAAGGCGGCCCGCGGCGAACCGCTGGGCCAGGATTACCTCCACACCCGTTATACCTTGAATGGGGAGGAGGGGCCTGAGGAATGGCCCAATTTCCAGCTGGACGGCTTCGGGACTTGGCTGTGGGCGCTGAACGAGCACGTTCAGCGCACCGGGATAGCGCTGACGCCGGACTGGCGGGCGGCCGTTACGCTGATCGCCCGCTACCTGAGCGCGCTCTGGGATCGGCCCTGCTACGACCTGTGGGAGGAGCACCCACAATATCAACATTCATATACCTTGGCAGCCATCTATGCCGGCATGCGCGCCGCGGGGGCGTTGCTGGGGGTCCATGGCCGCTCTCTCGCAGAGATTGCGGACCAGGTGCGTCGCTTCGTGTTGACCCATGGGGTGCGGGAAGGGCACTTGGTCAAGCAGATTCCACCCCCCTCCGACCCTGCCTATCAGATCGATGCTAGCCTCGTGGGGGTGGCCACGCCCTATCGTATGCTCTCTCCCGACGACCCTCTTATACGGGCCACAGTAGCGCGCATCGAACAGGAACTGCACTGCCCGGGAGGCGGAGTGCATCGCTATCGTGCGGATACCTACTATGGTGGCGGGGAATGGGTGCTGCTGACCGCCTGGCTGGGCTGGTATTACACAGAAGTCGGAGAGATCAGCCGGGCGTGGGAGTTTCTGCGCTGGGTAGAAGACCAGGCGGATGCGGAGGGCCATCTGCCTGAACAGGCCTCCGGGCACCTCCTCGCCCCCAGGCGCTACAGCGAATGGAAGGCGCGCTGGGGCCCGGTGGCCAAGCCCCTCCTCTGGTCCCACGCGATGTATCTGATTCTCCGTTGCGCGCTCCGGTCCGCCTGACCACACCAGGCCTTCACCCTTGGAGGCAACAGGGGCCATCCTTGATAGCCCCTGTTCTTCTTCCTTACGTTTGGGGAAGAGATCCACCGGGCCCTACCTTATCCTGCTACCCATCGGGCCAGTAGGGCCACCAGAAGGCCCAGGCTGCCGAACTCCACGGCCACCCGCGGCGAGAGGGTCCGTCCTTGCAGATGCCAGAGGCTCATCTCGACCAGCTCGTAGAGCATGATCAGCCACCAGAGCCCCAGGGTGACCGGGGAGAGCGTCCAGTAACGAAAGGCCGCGGCCACCGCCGCCATGCTCCACCCGATCAGGGCGACATAGAGCCAACGCCGGCGCTCCGGGACTTCGGCCTCCACCAGACGGGTGGCCGCGAGGCCGGCGGCGATGAGCCCTCCCAGGATCATATGGGAGAGGGTCCGCCATCCGCTCTGGAAGACCCCCACGATGGCCGCCAGGGCGATCAGATAGCCCAGGGCCTGGACCAGCAGGGGGGTCGCCAGGGCGGGGATCCCATGGGTTTCCAGCCGGTAGCGTTCCCCGAGCATGGCGGCCGCGAGGGCCATTCCCCCGAGCCCCAGCCCGACCCACCAGATTGGGCTGACCGGGAACCCCAGGGTGAAGAGCATCCCGCCCAGCGCCACCCCCGCCGGCGTGATCAAGCGGCTGAGCTGGCGCCCCGGGCTCTCCTCCTGAAAGCGGGGATGGGACCTCAGGAAGGACTCCGTCCCGGCCGCCGCCAGGGCGGCGCTGAACAACCCGATCCCCAGGGCCGGGGTCCACCGCAACCCCAGCGGAGAGCCCAGGATCCGCACCGCGATCTCCGGCCCCTCGGGAGGGGTCATCCGGGCGATCACCCATCCCAGGACCACCAGGCTCACGGTGATGGGGATCGGAAGCCACGACGGCGCTCGCGTTTCCATGCTCGCTCCTGCCTCCTCATGTGAGGAATTCGGGGGAAGCGTCCGGCCTTCCCTCCCCCCTTCGGAAGAACGGTGCGCTCACCTGTTCGCGGACGGCCTGCCACTCGCGATCCAGGATCGCGTAGATCAGGAGATCCCCCCATCCTCCCCCATAGCGGGCGACCTCGCGAAGTCGGCCCTCCATCCGGAAGCCCAGGCGCTCCGGAATCGCGCGGCTACGATGGTTCTCCGGGGCCACCCGGATCTCCACGCGGTGCAACCGGCGGGTGAGGAACAGATCGTCCAGCACCGCCGCCACCGCCCGGGTCATGATCCCCCGGCCCTGATGGCCGGCGTCCAGCCAGTAGCCGATGGAGGTGTCCGCCGTGAAATCGGTGGGGGAACGGATGCGATGCACGCCCACCACGCCGACCAGCTCCTCCCCCTCCCAGATCCCCAGCTCATACCCGGTTCCCCGGGCGAACTGTCCCAGGGCGTCCTCGATGAAAGCCAGGCTGTCCGCAGCCGACCGCACTCCGTCCACCCAGGGCAGCCAGGGGCGCAGATGGTCCCGGTTGCGATCGGTCAGGGCGAACAGAGTTTCCGCGTGGTGGCGCTCCAGCAGACGCAGCCGGAGCCCTCCCCCCAGTTCGGTTCCCCACATTTTTGACCTCCATGGCCTCCGCAGCGTCTCAGCCCAGGTGCGGGCGGAGGGCTGCGATGCGCCCCATTTGTTCGATCTGGGCTTCGGCGGTGGGGGCCTCGAAGGTGAGGATCACCCCCTCGGCTCCGGCCGCCCGGAGGGCCTGCAACCCTTCCAGGATCTGCTCGGGGGATCCGGTGAGCCGCATCCGCCGCTCCCCGGTGGGGGAGGTGTAGATGGGCGGAAGGGTGGAATCCAGGGCCACATACATGCGGCAGATCACCGGGATGGGACGCCCGCCGGCCCATTCCCGCAGCCGGGCGATCCGCTCCCGCAGGGTCTCCGGGTCCAGGCCCACGGGGTGCCATGCGTCCCCCAGCCGGGCGGCCCGTCGCACCGCGGCCTCGGTGTTGCCGCCGATCCAGATGGGCGGCCCGCCGGGCTGGAGGGGCAGCGGCTCGAAGACGGCGTCTTCAATGTGGAAGAAGCGGCCGTGGAAGCGGGGGCGCGGGCTGGCCCACAGGGCCCGCATCAGCGCGATGCCCTCCTCCAGGAAGCGGATGCGGCGTCGGAAGGAGACGCCCAGGTTCTCGAACTCCCGGGCCAGCCAGCCCGCCCCGATGCCCAGGATCAGCCGGCCGCCGGAGAGCTGATCCAGCGTGGCCGCCTGCTTGGCCACCAGCACCGGATTCCGCAGCCCCAGCAGCAGGATGGAGGTCCCCAGCCGGACGCGCTGGGTCTGCCCGGCGAGGTAGGCCAGGGTCGTCCAGGTCTCGAAGATGCGGCCGTAGGGCTCATAATGGGCCTCCGGGACCAGAATGTGGTCCGTAGTCCAGATCGAATCGAAGCCCAGGTCCTCGGCGGCCCGAGCGACCTGGCGGATGGCCTCCGGCGAGGAAGCCCGCCCGTAGTTCGGCAAGCAAACCCCGATGTGCATCTACGCGCTCCTGATCTTAACTCCTCGCTGAGCGATTGGATTTTAATCCGACAACGGCCATCGAGGCGATCCCCTACCTCTGACCCTCCGCGTCCACCGGGGCGAGGAGATGCAAGGCGCCTGTGGAATCCGTCCACAGTTCGGCCAGGGGGACGGCGTCGTTGGGGAACCTGCGCCCCTCGCGGTCATAAGCGGGAAGTCGTTCCATCGTAGGCAGATCATACAACCCGGTCACGATCGTCCCGGAGAAGACGCTCCCGGGCGGAGGAAGCGGGAGGGCCAAGCGATCGATGAAGATCCAGTCCCGACGCCACGCCGACGTCGGATAGGACCCATATCCGGGATATGTGTCCACCTGGGTCAGCAAGGCGATCTGTCCCTCACGCTGGGTCTGAAGGTGAATGAAGACGCTGAAGTTATGGGAGGTTTCCCGAAGGGTGCGCCAGTAATAGGTGATGGCGAGGGCAGAGCGGCCGGCGACCTGTGTGAGCTGCAAATCATAGCCGATAAGCTCGAAATATCCATCCCCAAAGGAGATCCCTAACGGATACCTCAGAGGATGCTCCAGCGTCTGGACTCGGTGAGGCCTGGGATAGGCCGGATGGATGTAACGGATGGGGGCCGCCGCCGCGTAGATGGCCAGGAGGATGGCCAAACCGGCCGGCACGAAGGGGAAACGATGGAACAGCTGCGTGAGGCCAACGGCCAGGGTGGCTCCCAGGGCGATGGCTGCGGGGAAGAGCAACCGCCCTCCGCCGATGAAAAGCGGCGTGCTTTGTGTTAGATGCAGAAAGGAAAACCAGCAAAAACCACCCCCATATCAGCGCAAACAGAGGACGGATGGATTTGTTCCATCGGAGAGCCCGGATCAATCCGAAGAGGGCCAACAGGCAAATCAGGCTGATCCCTCCATATACCGGAGGCTCCGCGAACAGGAGCCCACCCGGGCTAAAGGCAAGCCAGTAAGATCTCCACACATACGCGAGAAAATCCCGAAGATCCTCCAGCGTCCACGGGGATGAACGCCGTCCGAGCAATACCGTCAAGAGATGGGTGGCGAAAGGGCTCCCATAAAGGCGTCCGTTCCTCCAGAACCACCAGGATCCTCCAACGGCCACGACCAGAGCGGCCAACCCCGCATTCAGCAAGGGCCGCCCGCCGCGAGTTCGCCACGCCTGCCAAAGGGCGATCCCTCCCAAGGGAATCAGCAGCCCCAAGCCGGTCAACTTGGTGAGGGTCGCCCCAGCGATAATCCCGCCCAGGATAAGAGCCCGCTTTCGATGGAGACCGGCGCGAATGGCCCGGCCGAGCTGCCATAAACCCAGATGGACCAGGGCGGTCACCGGCATGTCGTTGCTGAACGAGGTGGCGATGAAGAGATACTGGGGGTTAAATCCCATGAAGGCAACGCTCAGAAGGGCCACGGGCCAGGGCAAGAACACCCGACACAGGAGATAGGCGAAAAGCAGCGCCATGGCCCCGCAAACCAAGGAGACCAATCGCCCGGTGAAAAAGATGGGACTCTCCGAGAATGTGGAATAGAGTGGGGCCGGGCAACGGTTGCCCTCCAAAGTGCCTAACAGGTAGGGATTTACAGAGGGGACGATCCGCTCCCGCAAGTTCAGGAGCGCGGCGATCCCCGCGACCCCAGCATAGTAGAGAGGCGGCTGATGAGCCTCCATCTCCACCGGGGTGAACTGGGTCCGCCCGGGGATCACCCGGATCACCGGAAGCCCGTGGCCGGAACGGAGATGGAAAGCGTAGGCGTAATGAAAGGTTTCATCCGGCTTGCATAGCGGGTTGTCCAGGGCGTAGTAGGCCCCTAAGAATAATGAGGAAGCCGCCCAAGAGCCAAGCCAGCGCCCCCTTCTCGCCCAATGTGAAGCGTAGCGCGTCGCGCATGCTCTCTGACCCTCCTTCAGCGATGAAGTGGCATCGGGGTGTTTGATTCACATACGGATCTCGTCGGCATCTCTGACAGAGACCTTCCTCAAGGCTCCACCCGGATGCGGCTGAGAAGCACGAAGTCACGGCTGTCGGGCAAGCGCAGCCGTTCGCCAGTCTCGGGGCGGTAGAGGCCCACCTCAATCTCATAGAAGCCCGGAGGGGTCTCGGGCTTCACCCGCAGCGTATAAGATTCCGAATACACAATCCCCACCTGCCACCGCGAGGTCGGAGGATCCGGCGGACGATCCTCCTGTCCCCAAAGGGTTTGCGGGGGTTCCAGGATGTGGGTAAAGACGGTGTAATTTTGCTCCACCGGCCTAAGGGCCCGCCAGTAGAGGATGAGCCGCACGGCCTCCCCCGGCCGCACCCGCCGGGGAGCGAGCTCAAACCCGACCAGCTCGATCCGCCCGCCGAACCGATAGGAGACCGGATTCGGATACCCCCCAGGCCGAGGCTGAAGGATCAGGTCACCAAACCGGACATGATCCCCCAACGAGACGCCGTCGGGGCCCTGAGCGGGCAGACGCTCCCACGTGTGCCGGTCATAAAAGCCCATCACCAACGAAAGGCAGGCGGGGGCGACGACGGCATCCGGCACCCTCAGGCGCACGAGCTCCGCCCAGCGCTCCCCTGGCCGCAAGGCCGTTGCCCGCACCAGCCCCTGACGGGGATAGCGATCCTCCTGCGTCAGGATGATATCCAGATCATCCACGAGATGGACGAAGAGGCTCCAATCCCGAGTCGGAGCTTGCAGGGTTTCCAGATAAAGGGTGAGCTCTAAGGTCCCGCCGGGCCTCAGCTCGGCGGGGCCAAGTTCATATCCCCATACACGGAAAGTGCCCCCGAACGTGGCCTCCAGGCGTTGCGGAGGGACCCTCGGGATCGGGAAATCCGGCGGACGATAAGCGGGGGCGATCCACAAGAGGGGTGCCCACAAGGCCAGGGATCCCAGGAAGGCGGCGGGGAGCGGGGTCCACCATCGGCAGCCACGGCCGATCCTCCCTGCGACCTCCTCCCAGCCCGCCCAGAGGGCCAAGGCGATGGGTCCGATGGCGGGGAACATCAATCGCCCCTGTGAGGCCATCGTCTGGGAGGTCCAGCGCAGGAAGGCCCCGAACAACAGGATCCCATAAGCCAGCAGCCAGAGCCCGATGGCCCACGGCTCCCCCCAGCGACGCGCACGGCGCGCCTCCCAGGCCACGCGCCCAACCCGGAGGACCAGACCGAGGATCGCCAGGGCTGTCCCCAGGTCGAGGGCCTCGTAGGCCCAGACGGGCATCAGCACGTTCATCGCGCCGAAGACCCCCCAGAACGAACGACGGAAGCCCTCAAACTCCCCCGCCAGATCCGCCCAGGTGGCCGACCGCCGCCCGGCGATGTCCAGCATCACCGAGAGGCCAGTGGGATCGCGATAAAGGATCAGGTTACGTATAAACCACCATGCGCAGAGGGAGAGGGCGATGCCGAACACCACGGCGATCTCTCGCAACCCCCGGGCCCACCGGCGCTCCCGCGTGGCGATGCCCAACAGGAAAACCGCCGTGAGCGGCCAGAGGACGAGACCGCTGAGCTTGGCCAGGGCCGCCGCCCCCAGGGCGAGCCCAAGCCCCACGACGCGCCGCACGGCGAAGCCACGGCGGAGGCGGAGGGCAAGGAGCCACAACGTCAGGGCGGCCGTCGCATTGACCAGATTGTCGTTGTTGATCGAGCCGCTGATGAACAGAAACATCGGGTTGAGAGCGACCAAGAGGCCGGCCCCCAGGGAGAGGGAAGGATGCCCCGGAAAAAGAAGGGCGATCGCCTGCACGGTGGCGAAGACGGTGAGGGCACTTAACAAGACGGAAACCGCACGCCAGAAGTGCAGGGTGAGGGCAGCCCCCCGCCAGGGGAAGGATTCCATCGGACCGTGGAGGGCGAGATTGCGATTGGCGACCCGGGAAGCATCGCCGGGCGCCGCATGGGGATTCGGATGGTAAAGGATCTCAAAATCATTGAGGGGTAGGCCCAGGCCACGGGTGAGGGCCGCCAGCAACATATAGTAGAGCGGCGGCTGGCTCCCCTCCTGCTGCCAGAGCGTCTCCCTGCCCGGGACCTGGACCGGGAGGCTCCCGGCCCGCACCAGGTGGACCACCACGCCGATATGGAATCTCTCGTCCGGGGACTCAAAGAGCGGATTGACGACGCTGTGCCAGAGGGCCAGCGCCAGGTAAAGAGCCAGCAGCCCTCCAAGCCGAAGGCGGGGGATGAGCGGGCACCGCTCCACCGGCTTCCTCCCCCGAGGAGGCTTTAAGCCACCCCCACCACCTTCACCAGGACCCGTTTGCGGCGCTGGCCGTCGAACTCCGCGTAGAAGATCTCCTGCCAGGGCCCCAGGTCCAGGTCTCCATCGGTGATGGGGACGATCACCTCATGATGCAGGAGCAGGCTCTTGAGATGGGCGTCGGCGTTGTCCTCGCCGGTGCGGTGATGCCGGTAGTCGGGCCGGAAGGGAGCCAGGCGGTCCAGGAGTTCCATCATGTCCTGCATGATGCCCTCTTCGTGATCGTTGACATACACCGCGGCGGTGATGTGCATGGCGCTGACCAGGGCGAAGCCCTCCCGAACCCCACTTTCCCGCACGGCCCGGCGGACGACGTCGGTCAGGCGGAGGATGGCCCGCCGCTCCCGCGTCTGGAACCAGAGATAACGGGTCAGGGATCGATACGGCCCGTTCTCGTAGCGACGCGTCTCCTCCTTCACCAGGTTCTCCGAAAGCGGCGCGTCCAGCTCCACCGGCCGGTTGTCGCTGAGGATGCGCACGGCACTCCCTCCTCACGGTTCAGGATGCCAGCGGACAGGTTTCAGGGTCCCGCATGCTCTTCCGGATCCCCAGGAACGGAGGCGGCGAGCATGGCGCGGAGCCGCTCCACCTCCGCCTGCAGGGCCTCGATCTGCTCCTGCAGGCGCAGGATGATCTCCACCCCGGCCAGGTTCACCCCCAGACGGGTCAGCTCCACGATGCGGCGCAGCCGGGCCACATCCCGCTCGGAATACATGCGGGTCCGACCGCGGGGCCGACGCGGGGTGATCAGCCCGATGGACTCGTAATACCGGATGGTCTGGGGATGCAGCTGCACCATCGCCGCCACCGCCCCGATCCGGTAGCGCGGCTCATCCTCGTCGACCACCTCCACCGCGTAGGCCCGGATCTCCATGGTCGCCTCCACCTCCTTCCGGAACCGCTCACTCCGTGGGACGCTCCCCCAGGGTCACGGTGAGGGTCAGGGGCCGTCCGTCCCGCAGGATGGAGAGGGTCACCGTCTCCCCCACCCGCTTATAGTTCTCCAGGTAGATCACCAGATCGTCCACCCTCCGCAACGGACGGCCGTCGATGGCCGTGACCAGATCCCCGCCCAGGAACACATCCCCCATCCGGGTGGGCACCCGCCGGGTCGCCCCCCGCAACCCCGCCCGAGCCGCCGGCCCGTCCGGCACCACCTGGACGGTGAGCAGACCGTGATCCGCCGGGAGGTTGAAGGCTTGAGCGAAGGCCGGCGTCACCTCGAAGAACGAGGCCCCCAGCCAGGGATGCGGGTAACGGCCCCGGGCGATCAGCTCGGGGACCACCCGCTTGATGGTGTTCACGGGGACGGCGAAGCCGATGCCGATGGAGCCCCCGCTGGGGGAACGGATGGCCGTGTTGATCCCGATCACCCGCCCATCCAGGTCCAGCAGCGGTCCGCCGGAGTTGCCCGGGTTGATGGCCGCGTCCGTCTGGATCACCTCGCCCAGGGGGCGATCGGAGAGCTCCAGGGTGCGCCCCAGGGCGCTGATCACCCCCACGGTCATCGTGCGATCCAGCCCGAAGGGGTTGCCGATGGCGATCACCCACTGCCCCACCCGCAGGGAGGCGGAATCCCCCAGGGTCACCGGGACCAGCTTCTCCGGCGGCACCTGAACCCGTAAGACGGCCAGGTCGTTGTAGGCGTCGGCGCCCACCAGAGCGGCCGGGACGGTGGTGCCGTCGGCGAAGATCACCTCAATTTGCTCCGCCCCCTCCACCACATGGTTGTTCGTCACGATATGCCCCTCCCGGTCCCACACGAACCCCGAACCGGTGCCCTCCTGATAGATCGGCCCCCGGAACAGATCGAAGGCGGTGGCCCGGGTGGTGATGTGCACCACGGAGGGGCTGACCCGCTCGTAAACGGCGATGAAGGCCGCCTCCAGCGCCCGGGCCTCGGAGAGGACGCCGGGCGGAAGCGGCGTGGGGGTCGCCCCCGAAGGGACCGGAAGGGTGGCCGGCGCGGCGGGACGGCCCGTCGGGCGGATCCTCGCCTGTGCCCAGGAGACCACCCAGACGGTCGCCGCCGCACAAACCCCGATCACCAGAATCGCTCCCACCACCGGCAGCCAGCGTGATGTGCGCATCGCTTCCCCCAAATGAGATCACGGGGACGGCCGCTCCCCCAGGGTGACCTGAACCTGCTGCTCCTGGCCGTCGCGCAGGATGGTCAGGGTGACCGTCTGGCCGACCTCCGTGTGGTTCACGAGATACGAGACCAGCTCATCAAAGGAAGCGACGGGGTGCCCATCGATGGCCGTGATGATGTCCCCCCCGAGCCGGACGGAGGCCCCGCGGACCCGCACCTCGCGGGTGCCGCCCCGCAGGCCCGCCCGGGCCGCCGGGCCGTCGGGCTGGACCTCCTGGATCAGGACGCCGCGGACGTCCGGGACGTCATACCCGCGCGCCCGCAGTTCGGCCAGGGAAATGCCCCCCGTGGCGCTGATCCCCAGATACGGGTAACGGACCCGCCCCTCGCGGATCAGCTGGGGCACCACCCGCTTAACAGCGTTCACCGGGATGGCGAACCCGATCCCGATGTTGGCCGGGATGCCCGTCGCACTGGAATCCGTGCGGATGGCCGAGTTCACGCCGATCACCCGCCCTTCCAGATCCACCAGGGGCCCGCCGGAGTTGCCGGGGTTGATGGCCGCGTCCGTCTGGATCACGTCCGGGATCTGGAAGCGGGTGGGCGTCTCCAGGGCCCGGCCCAGGGCGCTGATGATCCCCAGGGTCATCGTTCCCCGCAGGCCGAAGGGGTTGCCGATGGCCACCACCTTCTGACCCACCCGCAGCGTCTCCGAATCCCCCAGCTCCGCTGGCCGGAGCAGCTCCGGCGGCACGTCCACCCGGATCACGGCCAGGTCGCTGTAGACGTCGCGGCCCACCACCCGCGCCCGGGCCACCGTGCCGTCGTAGAACGTCACCCAGATCTCCTCCGCCTGCTCCACCACGTGGTTGTTGGTGACGATGTGGCCCTGGGTGTCGTAAACGAAGCCGGACCCGCTCCCGAACACAGAGGTCTCCACACCCTCTACGTCAATGTTGACGACGGAGGGGAGGACCTTCTGGTAGATGGCGATCAGGCGCTGCTCCTCCTCCTCGAGGCCGGCGGGCAACGGGGGGAGCGTCGGCGTCGGCCCGGCCGGCCGCGCCACCGCGCCTCCGGGGCGCGGGGTGGGAGTGACGAAGATCAGCTCCCGCAACGGGAGCGAGCGACATCCGCTGAGCAGCACGCCGAGGCCCAGCAACAGCCAGAAGCCGTTTTTCCAGCGCATCGGTTCTCACCCCCTGCAGGCTTCAGGATGGGCGAGGCCGTCGCGCGGCCTCTCGCCTCTCAACGCCCCCGACGCATGCGGGCCAGCTCCGCGAAGAGCTCCCGCTCCCGGGGGGTCAGGTTTCGCGGGATCTCCACCGTGACCCGCAGATACAGATCGCCCCGCTCCCCCGGCCGGTTCGGGGAAGGCATGCCCTCCCCGCGCAGGCGGATCAGCGCGCCGTTCTGGGTCTCCGGCGGGATCCGCACCATCAGGGTTCGTCCATCCAGATGGCGGAAGGGGACCTCGCCGCCCAGGACCGCCGTGTAGAGGTCGACGGTCAGGGGGGCGTAGAGGTCCTGATCCCGACGCTCAAACAGGGGATGGGGCGCGACCTCGATCACCAGGTAGAGATCCCCCGGCGGGCCGCCGTAGCCGGGCTCCCCCGCCCCCGGGACCCGCACCCGAGATCCGGTGCGCACCCCGGGCGGGATGCGGACCTCCAGCCGCCGCCCGTCCCGCGTCCGGACGATGCGGGTGGTCCCCTGGAAGGCCTCCTCCAGGGTAAGGGTGATGGGCTGCTCCACATCCCGCCCCCGAAGCCGCGTGGCCGTCCACCCTCGGGTCCGCCGGGGCATCCCGCCGAACAGCATTTCGAAGAAGTCGGAGAAAAGATCCTCCAGGTCCCCGACCTCCACCCGCACCCCGCCGGGCTGGACCCAGGGGGACCAGTCGAACTGGCCGGGATCGTAGCCGGCCCGGCGCCAGGCTTCATACTGGCGGCGGAGCTCATCGTATTTGCGCCGCTTCTCGGGGTCCGAGAGCACCTCGTAGGCCTCGTTGATCTCCTTGAATTTCTCCTCCGCCGCCTTATCCCCCGGGTTCACGTCGGGGTGGTATTGGCGGGCCAGCTTGCGATAGGCCCGCTTGATCTCCTCTTCGCTGGCATCCGGGCTCACGCCGAGGATGGCATAGTAGTCCTTGAACTCCATCGCGCCGCTCCGGTCTCCCACACGCCCGATTCGCTCTGGGATCCGCGCAGGAATGCGCTGCGCTCAATCCGGGATTTTAATCCATTTGCCGGAGGAGAGATCAACAATGGGGAAACCATCCCGGCACGGGGAGGCCCCGGAAGGGCCTCCCCGTCCCCGATGCGTAAAGGGGGGATCCGCTTAACGCGGGAGGACGATGAGGGTTTCCTGAGCGGCGCGGGCCCCTTCCCGCAGGGCCCGGATGTTCTGCTCGATGAGATGCCGATGGCGGCCCGGCATATGCTCCCGCAACGCCTGCTCCACCTGGTCCAGCGTCAGCACCGGGAGCCGGGCGAGCAGAGCCCCCACCAGCACCATGTTGGCCAGCCGCCGATCCCCCAGGGCTTCCGCCATCTCGCTGGCCGGAAGGGCCACCACCTCCAGATCCGTCCGCTCCACCGCCCGCCCGGCCATCGAGGCGTTGACAATTAGAAGCCCTCCCGGCCGGACCAGCGGCTCGTATTTGTCCAGGGAGGGTCGGTTCATCACGATGGCAGCGCGGGGATGCTGCACCAGGGGCGATCCGATCTCCTCATCCGAGATGATCACCGTGCAGTTGGCGGTCCCCCCGCGCATCTCCGGCCCGTAGGAGGGGAACCAGGTCACCTCCTTGCCGGCGTCCATGGCCGCGTAAGCCAGCACCTGCCCGGCGAACAGGATGCCCTGGCCGCCGAACCCGGCGATGACGATCTCGACCTGCATCCGCACCTCCCGGATCTCTCAGGATCGATCGGAGCTCCTGCGCCACCCTCAGACTCGCAGGGCCTTCAGCTCGGGGGCCACCTTGAAATCCCCCAGGGGGAAGACCGGGATCATCATCTCCTCCACCCAGTGCATCGCCTCGATGGGCGAGAGCCCCCAGTTGGTCGGGCAGGTGGAGAGCAGCTCCACGAAGGAGAAGCCGAGGCCGCGCCGCTGGGCTTCGAAGGCCAGCCGGATCGCCTTCTTCGCCAGGCGGATGTTCTTCGGATCGTGGAGGCTGCGGCGCACCACGTAGCTGGGCCCCTCCAGGCCGGCCAGCAGCTCCGCCATGCGGATGGGATAGCCCGAGCGGCGCACGTCCCGGCCTTGAGGCGTGGTGGTCGTCCGCTGGCCGGGGACGGTGGTCGGGGCCATCTGCCCGCCGGTCATCCCGTAGTTGGCGTTGTTGATGAAGATGACCGTGATGTTCTCCCCGCGGGCCGCCGTGTGGATGATCTCCCCCATCCCGATGGAGGCCAGGTCCCCGTCCCCCTGGTAGGTGAAGACGATGCGGTCCGGCAGCATCCGCTTGATGCCGGTGGCCATCGCCGGCGCCCGGCCGTGGGGAGCTTCCACGAAATCCACATCGAAGTAGTTATAGGCGAAGACGGAGCAGCCCACGGAGGCCACCCCGATGGTGATCTCCCGCAGGCCCATCTCCTCCAGGACCTCCGCGATCAGGCGATGGGCCACGCCGTGGGTGCACCCCGGGCAGTAATGCGTGTGCACCTCAAGGAGGACGCGCGGCCGCTCGTAGACTTTCTCGTAAGTCCGCTCCAGCGGGATCGTCGCCACCATGTCGGATCTCCCTCCTGTCCCTCAGGGGTTCGCCGCTTCCCGCATGCCGGATGGGCCGCTTCCGTTGCCCGCCCCCCGCATCCCCATGCGGCGGAACCAGGCCTCACGGGGATCCGCCTCCAGAGGCGGCGGCTCCCGGACCAGGCGGCGGATCTCCTCCAGGATCTCCTCGGGGAACGGCACCACGCCGCCCATCCGCCCGTAGAAGGCCACCGGGGCGCGCCGGGCCACCGCCAGCATGACGTCGTCCAGCATCTGGCCGGAGTTCATCTCCACCACGAGGAAGGCCTCCGCCTGACGGCTCAGGGCCTCGATGGCGGCATAGGGGAAGGGGCTGAGGGTGAGCGGACGGAGCAGCCCCACCCGGATGCCCTCGGCCCGGGCGGCCCGCACCGCCGAGAGGGCCACCCGCCCCGCGATGCCGAAGCTCACCACCACCAGCTCGGCGTCGTCCAGGTAATACTCCCGATAGCGCACCTCCCGGGCCTGGATCTGCTGCCAGCGCTCCAGCAGACGCCGGTTGGTCTTCTCCTCCTCATAGGGGTCGAGGTAGATCGAAGTCAGGACACGCCGGGGGCGGCCCTGGGCGCCGGTCACCGCCCAGTCCGGACGGATCCGCGGGGGCTCGCGCATCGGCGGCAGCTCGGCGGGCTCCATCATCTGGCCGATGCTCCCATCCGTCAGCACCACGGCGATGGTGCGGTAGCGCTCGGCCAGGTCGAAGGCCAGGACCGTGAGGTCGATGGCCTCCTGCACCGTCGCCGGGGCCAGGGTGATCACCCGGTAATCCCCGTGGCCGCCGCCGCGCACGATCTGGTTGTAATCCCCCTGGGAGGGCGCGATGTTCCCCAGGCCGGGGCCGCCGCGCATCACGTCGATGATCACACAGGGCACCTCCGTGCCCGCGATGTAGGAAAGGCCCTCCATCATCAAGCTGATGCCCGGTCCGGAGGAGGAGGTCATCACCCGGGCGCCGGTGCAGGCCGCGCCGTAGACCATGTTGATGGCCGCGATCTCGCTCTCCGCCTGCACGAACACCCGCCCCAGCTCCGGCATGCGTCGGGCCATATACTCCAGCAGCTCGGTCTGTGGGGTGATGGGATACCCGAAATACGCCTCGACGCCGGCCCGGATGGCCGCCTCCGCCATCGCCTCGTTGCCCTTCAGCAGCTCCCGCGCCATGCTTTCCTCCTCATCCTTGCATCACCATTTCGGGCACCCGCGGGCGGACCTGACGATAAACCGTGATCGCTCCCTCCGGGCACACCACCGCGCACACCTCGCATCCGGTGCACCGCTCCGGATCGAGGAGCTGCGCCGGGTGATAGCCCTTGGGCGTCAGGCGATCCGATGCCAGCCCCAGGACCTGCTGCGGGCAGAAATGCACGCACAGCTCACAGCCCTTGCAGAACCGCTCGTCCACCTGGATCCAGCCTTTGACCGCCATGGGGAGCCTCCCGGAAGGATCTGGGATTCTTGCAGGGAGAGGAAGAAGGAGAGGATCCGAAAACGGGAGGAGGAGGGGGGACTTCACCGGCGCGGGATATAAAAGGAGGCCCTCGCTCGATCGCCCGCCGCCCTTCCCCCAGCGCCCCGGGCGGCGGAGGATCCAGCCCCCACGGTGAATCCTGGGCTCATCCCTGCGCCGCACGCCGCTCATGGGAGATCGAGGAGATGAACACCTCCTTCACCTCTCATTATAAACCGAATCGCCGGGATGTCGAGCCTGTCTGATCGAAAATCGGACCTTTTCGATCATGTTATTGATCCAAAATCTGAGCGCCCGACAGGCTATGGGAGATGGAACCCTTCGTAGCGGCGCACCTCCACCAGGGCGAAGCTCCAGCGTTCTCGAAGCTGACCGTGGGTGTCCAGCCAGCGCCGGACCAGATCCCGGTCGTCCCACATGGCGGCTTCGGAGTAGATCAGCCAGACGACCTCGTGGCCCCGGATCAGCGCGCGCATCCGGGCGTCGACCTCCGCCTCTCCCATCGCATACGTTCCCTCGGGGGTCCGGTAGATCGTGGCCGGCGCCCAGGCGCCTTCGTAGGGCCGGCGGAAGTAGTAATCGAAGACATGCTGGACATACCCGATGTGGAAGAGGATGAGATCTCCGGGGCGATAGCCCTCGGCCACCACCCGGGCGGCTGACCGGAAGTCCGATTTCAGCGGGAGTGCCGTCTGGGCCCAGAGGCCGACGGCCATCGGGGTCAGGACGCAGGCCAGGGCCAGGGCGCGCGGGAGCCGTCCCGGGATCCGGGCCCAGCCCGCCGCGGCGAGGGCGATCCAGGCCGGCGCCGCCGCGATCAGATAGCGCTCGACGAAGAGCGGGCGGCACAGCGAAATGAGAGAAAGAAACGCCCACGGGCTCAGGGCCCAGATCCCCAGCGCGGCGCGGAACCGCCCGCCCGCGCGCCCGGCCATCAGACCCAGGGCGGCCAGGGCGGAGAACGGAACCAACCCCCAATCCGGGAAGCCTCCCCACACCCCTACGCTGAACCCCCAGGCCAGCATCCCCAGGCCCTGCAACGGCGGGACGCGGGGGAAGCCGGTTTCGCCGCAGGCCGCGCGGATCCCCCCGCTCCATCGGACGAGCTGGGGGATCTGCCAGGCCAGAAGGGGAAGATCGACGAGGAGCACCAGGCCGAGGGCCAGGACGAGGAGGCGCAGGGACCTTCGATCCGCCCGATGGATCCCTAAGGCGAGCAGCGCCGGCACGAAGAGCGCGAAGAGGATGTGGCTGTAGAGGCCCAGGGCGATCCAGAGGACGGCCTCCAGCCATCCGCCGGGATCCCGGCGGGCGGCCTCCATCGCCCCCCACGCGGCCAGGAAGAGGGTCACCAGCAGCGCATACATCTTCGCTTCCTGGCCATACCAGACCAGGAAGGGGGAGAAGGCCAGCCCGAGGGCGGCCATCCGGGCGGCCGGCCGCGGCAGATACCGGCGGAACAGGGCGAAGCCCAGGGCGACGCTCAGGACCCCCAGGGCGGCGGAGGGGAAGCGGAGGGCGAACTCGGAATCGCCCGCCAGGCGGACCCACTGGAACAGCCCCAGGAAATAGAGCGGCCCGTTGAACCCGGGGCGGGCGAGGAGCTCCGCCAGCCGCGTCCATCCGGCCCCTGCCCCGACCCGGAAGGCCGCCGCGACCTCGGCGGTGAGATCGCGGCCGAAGCGCAGGGCGTCGACCTCATCCCGCCAGAGGGATTGGGCGGTGAGCCCGCCGACGCGGAGGGCGAAGGCCGCCAGCAGCAGGAGCAGGATCCGCGGATCCGGGCGCCGGGGGCGCCATCGCCGGAGCGCCGCGAGGGCCCGGCCGAGGCCGAAGCTCAGGCTCCATCCGACGAAGAAGGCGAGGAGCGCGCCCGTCCCGCTCATCGCCAGAGGATTCCACAGATCGAGACCACGGAGGTCCCCGCCTCATCGGCGGGGCAGAGATCGTAATCCACCGGCTCCCCGGCGGTCGGCTCCAGGAGGCGGAGGGCCAGGTAGATGGGGGAGACCCCGCAGACGTTGTTCCGATCGCGGGTCTCCCGGATCCGGGCGAAGAAGCCGGCGGCGTCCCCGGCGACCATGTGGGCGATGAGGGATTCGTCCTCCGCCTTCAGGCGCGCCCGCCCGCGCAGATCCAGCGGACGCCCTCCGAAGGCCGGGCCCACGTGGGAGAGATCCCCCGCGGCGACGACCACGGCCCGTCGCCCGGCGACGGCCGCCCGCAGGGTCTCCAGGAAGCGCGCGATGCGGGGATCGTCCATCGGATCGAGATCGCCCTCGATGAAGGAGGCGAAGGGGCCGCACAGGATGGGCACCAGCTCCACCGGTTTCTCCTCGCGGATCGCGTGGAGCCACACGGCGGCCAGTTCGATGGAGTGCTCACCGCGATGGCGGAGCTCGCCGGCGAAGGCGGCCTCCTCGCCCAGGACCTGGGCCAGGGCGTCCACGATGGGCCGGGCGGTGGGCAACACCCCGAAGGGCGTGGCGTAATGCTGGCGGGTCAGGGTGATGGCGCCATCCTCCCCGTAATGATCCGTCCCCAGGAGGATCACCAGGTCCGCCTCCCGGACGAAGGGGGCGGCCCGGGCCCAGACCCGGGCGTAGGTTCGGCCGCCCCGGGCGTAATCGATGTGGGGGCTGAGCAGCCCGCGCCCTTCGGAGACGGGGTCGTCCGGCGCGGCCGCTTCGTGGAAGCGGCGGATCATCCGGCGCAGATCCTCCGGGTCGGCGGGGTAGACTTCCCCGGCGAGCATCGGCGGGCGGAAGGGGGCGCGGCGGTAGTCCTCCAGGGCGCGGGCCTGGGCCTCCGCGAAGCGGGAGTTGTCCAGGAGATACAGCTCGTCCAGCGTGGCGATCAGGGCGCGCAGCGTCTCCTCGTCGACCCGGACGCCGTAGCGCACCATCAGGGCGGCCCGGATGGCCCGCAGATCCCGGGTGCCATCGCACAGGGTGAGGACGGGGGCCAGGGGCTGGGGGATGAGAACCATCTGGTCCGAGAGACGAAGGGGATCCCGGACCAGGATGTAGGAGCGGCCGTTCCGGTTCATCGGCCGCAGATCCACCGGCCGCAGCTTCGGATACCGCCCCGCCTCGCCCACCTCGCGCCCCCTCCAGCCGATCTCACCGGAAGGCTATTTTAACCCAGGACGCGGCCGCCGTCGCGAACCGGGGCGGGACCGATGAGAAATCCATTTCTTCCTTAGGAGCGGCTTCCGCCGCGACCTTTTGCGTCATCGAAAACGGAAGGCCTGGGATTGGGGGAAGCGGCTTCATCCGCAGCCGCCGGGCCATCGAAGGCCGAAAGTTCGGGGTGAAAGCCCCTCCTGCGGAAAATCCCACACCATCCAAGACGCGAGGTTCGGGGCTGAGGTCCCTCCGTAACCCGAAATTCATCTCGGCATCCGTGGGCGGCCGTCCACGAATGAGGCGCACGAACACACGGGGGGATCCGCCGCCTCCGATCCATCCGCGGGCCCCGCTCACGCCTCTCCCACCTCCAGCTCCCCATCGGAGCGGGCAGCGATCCACCGCCCCTGATCCGGGAACAGGACGAGGGCCGCCGGATCCTCTATCCGGCTCCGGCGCTGGCCCCGGAGCGTCCCCTCGGGCATCCGCAGGATCCGGATTTCCCCATCCTCCCACCCCGCCCACAGCGCCTGTCCATCCTCGGAGAAGGCGAGGGCTTTCACCGCCTTCTTCCCGGACGGGATCAGGACCTGAGGCTCCGCCTCCTCCTGCAGGGACCATCGTCGCAGCTCGCCGGCCTCATCCCCCGAGATCAGCCACCGGCCGTCCGGGGAGAAGGCGAGGGCCCGGATCCCGGCCGGATGACCTTCCCGGATTTGCCGGAGCGATCCATCGGGGATGGACCAGAGGCGAACGGTCGAATCCTCCCCGCCCGAGGCCAGCCACGCGCCGTCCCGGGAAAAGGCCAGCGCCCGCACATCGCCCGTATGCCCTTCCAGAACGGCCGTGAGGGCTCCCTCCGGGATCCGCCAGAGGCGGATGGCCCGGTCGTCCCCACCGGAGGCCAGATAACGGCCGTCGGGAGAGAACGCGAGGGCCCGCAGCCAATCGGTGTGGCCCTCCAGGGCCCCCACCCGCTCCCCCTCCGGGATCCGCCACAGATAGATCCGGTTATCATCTCCCCCGGAGGCCAGCAGGCGGCTGTCCGGAGAGAAGGCCAGCGCCCGCACCCAATCCGTATGGGCCTCCAGCGTCCGAGCAGGCGGTAGAGACGGAGGAGGCCAGCGAAGGATCCTTCGATCCTCGCCGCCGGAGATCCAGCCGCCCCCTTCGGCTTCGAAGGCCAGGCCCCGGACCCAGCCGGCATGCGCCTCCGACCGGACGGCCCACACGGGGGCCTCTCCCGAGAGCGCCCACCAGCCGATCCAGCCTTCCGCCCCCCCGGCGCATAGGAGCGATCCGCTCGGGTGAAAGGAAAGGGCGAGGACCGGAACGGCCGGGACGCCCGGGAGGGGAACGGGCCGGAGGCTTTGGCCCTCCCATCGCCAGAGGCGGAGGGGCTCGGAGGGATCCCGCCCGCCGGTCACGAGCCGGGATCCATCGGGGGAGAAAGCGAGGGCGAAGAGGGGGCCGCCCAGGGCGGAGAGACGATGTTTCAGCTCCCCTTCCGGCATCGCCCACAGGTGGAGCCAGCCGCCGTGATCCCCGGAGGCCAGGATGCGGCCGTCCGGGGAGAACGCGAGGGCATGGATGCGCTCTTCATGACCCCGGAGAACGCCGAGCAGACGGCCCTCCGGGATCCGCCAGATTCGGATGTGACGGTCGTGCCCCCCGGCGGCCAGGAGGCTTCCCTCCGGCGAGAACGCCAGCCCGCGCAGGACCCCAGCGCCTCCCCGCAGACGTCGAAGGAGGGTCCCCTCGGGAAGACGCCAGAGGCGAACCCATCCATCCTCCCCGGCGGAGGCCAGGACGGAGCCCTGAGGGGAGAACGCCAGGGCGTGAACCGGACCCCGATGCCCGGACCAGCGGAGAGGATCCCGGGCTCCGCCCTTCAGGTCCCAGAGCCGGATCTCCCCATTTTCGTCCCCGACGGCGATGAGGGCGGCGTCCGTGGATCGGGCGACCGCCCGCACCCATCCGGAGGAGCGTCCCCATTCTTGGGGGATGAGGGGATCTCCCGCCAGCGGAAGCCAGCGGATCTTCCCGCTCTTCTCCCCCCAGGCCAGCCATCGGCCATCGGGGGAGGCGGCCAGGCTGAGGAGGCCTTCGCCCTCCGTCCCGATCCGCCATGCGGCGTTCATGGAGCGCCCTCCAGCCGGGCCTGGGGCTGCCCCTCCGGCGACAGCTCGATTCGAATCCGGCCGCGGGTGAGGTCCGGGCGCGCCGCCAGGAAGCGGGCCAGCGGGGTCTGCACGTAGCGGGCCACCGTCCGCTGCATCGGGCGGGCCCCCAGGGCGGGATCGTAGCCCTCCGTCACGCAACGCTCCAGGATCTCCGGGCTGACCTCCAGGGAGAGGCCGGGACGCGCCTCGGCGAGGCGGTCGCGGAGGGCCTGGATCTCCCGCTCGGCGATGCGCCGCACCACCTCCATCGTCAGAGGCCGGAAGACGATCACCCGGTGGATGCGGTTCAGGAACTCCGGGCGGAAGTAGCGCTCGAGCTGGCGCCGGATGCGGGTCTCCATATCGGAGGCGGCCTGCACCGGCATCAGGCCGGGCGGGTCTCCCAGGTGAAGATACAGCTCGCTGCCGACGTTGGAGGTCATCAGAATCAGGCAGTGGCGGAACGAGACCATCTCCCCCCGGGCGCCGGCGATCCGCCCCTCGCCGAGGATGGAAAGCAGCGCATCGAAGAGATAGCGATCGCTCTTCTCGATCTCATCCAGCAGGAGGACGGAGAAGGGATGAGCGGCCACCGCCTCCACCGGGCTGCGGCGCAGGCCGCTGGGATCCCCCAGGAAGCGCGCCAGCCCCTCCGGCCCGACGTAAGCGCCCATATCGCACCGGATCAATCGGTCCTCCGACCCGAACAGGAAACGGGCGGTCTGGCGGGCCAGCTCCGTCTTGCCCACGCCGCTGGGCCCCAGGAGAAGGAAGACGCCCCACGGCCCCTCCGGGCGGCTCAGACGGGCCTTCAGCGTCAGGATCGCGTCCGCCATTGCGGTCACCGCCTCCTCCTGGCCGTAGATCGTCCGGGTGAAGAAGGCGCGGACCTCCTCAAACGAAAGGGGGCGCGAATCCGAGACGAGGGCCAGGGGCAACCCGGTGTGGGCGGCCAGGGCCTGCGCCAGGTCCTCTCGGGTCAGGCGGTTCGGGCGCCTCCGCATCGCCCGGGCCATACGGAGCAACCGGATCGGCCCTCCCGGCGAGGCCTCCGTCTGAAAGGGAGTGGCCAGGATCGCCTCGGCCAGGCCGCTCTCCACGGCGAGGCCCTGGGCCCGCCAGGCCCGGCAGAGGGCCTCCAGAACCGCGCGGACCTCCTCGGCCGCCATGGGCGGGACCTCGAAGGGGATCAGGGCGCGGGCGAAGGGCGAGGCTTGCTGGCGAAGGTAGCGGAACCCCTCCGGGGTGGTGAGGGCGATGAAGCCCAGCCCCTGCTCCAGGCCGGGGAGGAGCAGGTTCGCCACCGTCCGCTCCACGTTCAGCTCGTGGGCGCCGGCCCGGGCCAGCAGGTGGGCATGATCCACGGCCAGGATCGCCCGGGCCTGGAGGGCGTTCCGGATGATCGCTTCCACCCGGTTCTCCAGCTCGTGCATATAGAAGACCCCGCGATGGAAGATCGGGGCGTGGGTGAGGATCAGCGGGCGGCCGGCGAGGGAGGCCGGGAATCCGTCCGGCGCGTGGGCGATGGCGTAGGCCAGCTGCCAGAGCAGCCCTTTCTTCCCCACCCCGGGCTCCCCGATGAGCGCCACCGGGTGGCCCTCGGCGAGCAGGGCGGTCAGCCGGGTGAGGAGCTCCATGCGAAGCAGCAACGGGCGGGGCGGTCCCACCTCCCGGATCTCCCGGACGAGGTCGAGGCCGAGGTGCTCCAGGCGCGCCAGGCCGGGGACGCGCTTCTCAGGATCATGTTCGAGAAGCTCCTTTTCCTGCGCCGGCGCGGAGCTCCCGCGCTCCCAGCCCTCCTCGCCCTGAAGCAGCGCTTCCTGTCGCGCTTTCAGGATCTGGGCCCAGGGGATCTCGAGCTTCCCGTGATCCGAGCGCTTCTTCATCGTCACGCCCTCCTATGCCGGCGGAGATCCGCAACCGCCGGCGATCTTCCCTTTTTGTTGGAGGAGCTTGCGCCCCGAACCCTGCGTTTTCGGTGACGCAAAATTTTTTGTAGGAGGGGCTTCAGCCCCGAACTTTCCGCTTTCCGCCTTCGATGGCCCAGCGGCTGCGGATGAAGCCGCTTCCCCAATCCCAGGCCTTCCGTCTTCGATGGCGCAAGGGTCGCGGCGAAAGCCGCTCCTACAAAGGCGGATCCCGATTCGTGTATTCGTGTTCCCATTCGTGGACGGCCCCGCACCGATGCCGAAATGAATTTCGGCTTACAGAGGGGCTTCAGCCCCGAACTTTCGGCCCTCGATGGCCCAGTGGTGGCGGATGAAGCCGCTTCCCTCAATCCCGGGCCTTCCCTCTTCGATGGCGCAAAGGGTCGCGGCGAAAGCCGCTCCTACAGGAATGGATTCTCCATTCGTGTGTTCGTGTTCCCATTCGTGGACGGCCCCTCATCCTGCCGGGGGATGGGATGCGGAGGGCAGGCCGGGAAGGTTCTTGCGAACGGGCACGATGGCGTCGATGAAGCCGTAGCGCAGGGCCTCCTCCGCGGTGAACCAGCGGGTGCGACGCATGTCCGCCTGGATGCGGGCCAGGGGCTGACCGGTGTGCCGCGCCAGGATCCGGGCCAGCGTCCGGAAGAGATCCCGCATCAGCCCATGGGTCTGGCGAACGGAGGTCAGGCTGCCCCCGGCTTCGCTCAGGGGCGTGGAGGGCTCGTGGATCATCACCCGGGCGTTGGGCGTCGCGAAGCGCATCCCCGGGGATCCGGCCGCCAGGATGCAGGCGGCCATGCTCAGGGCGCAGCCCACACAGTAGGTCGCGATCGGCGCCCGGATGGCCTGCATCGCATCGTAGAGGGCCAGGCCGTCCAGGATGTTCCCGCCGGCGGAGTTGATGTAGAGCTCGATGGGAGCGCTCGGATCCGCAGCGTTCATCAGCAACATCGCCAGGATCAGCGTGTTCACCGTCGACTCGTTGATCGGCGTGCCTAAGAACAGGATGCGATGCTTCAGGGACTCCTCCAGGATCCGGTCCATCGCGGCCCTCCCGGAACAGGTTGCGCCGAAGGAGCGCCTCAGGCGGCGCGGGATCGGGCGTCGGGCCCGGCGGAGGAAGCCGGCAGGGGAAGGATGAGGAAGCCCTCCTCCGCCCCCAGGATGTGGACCCGGGCCAGCTCGGCCATCCGCTGCGCGTCCTCCGGCGTGAGCTGCCGCAGCGCCTCCTGCAGGATCCGCGCCTGCTGAGATTCCACAGGCGGATGGATGGCGCCCAGCATCACCCGCTGCACCTCAACCCCCTGATCGGCGAGGCGACGGACGAGGCCGGCGCGGATGCGCCCCGCCAGGAACTCCCGGCGGTCCCCGGCGCACAGGCGCTCCAGGGGCTCCTCCCCCATCCGCGTCCGAAGCACATCTTCCAGATGCAGGCGGATCAGGTCGTCCGGGTTCCGGAGGAGGGCCCGCAGGGCGGCCGGCCGGTTCCCCGGCGGGATGGCCAGCGGATTCAGCCGGAAGCTCACGTTCCATTCGACCTCGATGGGGATGCCGTCGGCGGAGCGAACGCCGGTGGTGCGCCCGCTCAGGACGCGCGGGGCGGTATCCAGCCACCCCCAGAGGTCCTCCAGGAAGGGCCATCGGAGCGCGGTGCGGGGCCCCGGGATCAGCCGCCGCACCGTATGGAGGCGGGGATCGCGGGTCACCGCCACCCACGAATCCGGCACATGCAGGATGGCGCGCCGGAGCAGCAAGGCCGTCAGCAGGAGCGCGACGCCCATCCCGATCCCTACCAGAACCGGAAAGCCCGCCATCGTGCGCCTCCCCATCCGCGCCGTCCGCGCGCTCGGCCTTCCCCTGCGAAGCCTTCCACGGATCGTTCGCGCCGCGCTTTTGTGTATCAATAGGAAATCCTGGGCCCGAATGTGACAGAAGGCGGCGGAGTTTCGATGGACGGTTGGAGTGCGCTTCCTACAGCGGGATCTCCAGCATGATCTCCCTGTGGAGGCGCCCTTTGCCGGGCAGGATTGAGAGGCGATGCTGTCCTGGCGAGAAGGCGAGGGTCCCGTCGGGCAGGAGGCGGATCCCTCGCGGGCTCGCTGGTTTCACAGAAATTGCCACCGGCTGCACACAGATCTCTCCGGTTTCGAGGCGATGGAAGCGGAGGATAACCTCCCGGGCTTCTGTTCCTCCCAGTCCTACATCCCGTCCCGTCAGAATCTGCCCCTCCTCCCAGAGAAGGAGCGGGCGGCGATTCGGGGACTGAAGCCATGCGTGAGGGAGGGGGACAGAGCAATTCGGGCATCGAACCCGACGCTCCCCGACGAGCTCCTCACCGCATCCCTGGCATCGCAGCACCCAGCGGGCTGCGATCTCCAGAGCGTTTGCCCAATCCCTCGGAGCGGGCCGCAGAGAAGGTGAGCGAGGTGAGGCAAAAGCTAACAGAAAATACTGGCGGAGTCGATCGCTTAGATCGCTCAACGTCTGTTGGTGCCACCTCAAAACCCTCTGCCCCGAGGCCGGAGTCAGGGGACGAGCAGGCGGCCAGGGTGTGTGGGGATCGCTGATGTCGATAGCAAATGCCACATGGAAGAAGGGATCCAGCCCTCCGAACAGGAGTCGATGGAGGATGACCGCCAAGGCCCAGCGTTCTGTATCTGGATTCGGACAGGCTTGCGCTCCTCGCAGCAATTCAGGAGCCTGAAGGGAGCCATCGGCATGGCCCAGCACCCGTGGGGGAAGGCGCCAGGATCCGGAGGGAGCGACAATACCCCCGCCATCCACATCGATAAGGGTCAGCCCGACGATCCGTGATCCCTCCCGTCGGACCAGCAGGTTAGGCTCGGCCAGGTCCCCATGGATGATACCGCGGGCATGCAACCAGGTGAGGGCATGGGCCAGCTTGGCGGCCACCCAAAGTCGAGAGCGCAGTCCCTGTTCATAAAGCTGTCGATAATCCTCTTCCGCCAGAGGCTCCCCAGCGATGAAGGGGAGCAGGATCCCTACCCGACGGCTATCCCGATCCACCCCGACAGTGACCGGCAGCGCCAGCCCCAGATCCGGCTGTGGATCCCCATGACGACGCAGGAATTCCACCATATGAATTAAGTGCTGTCCGTCCGGATGCTCCGGGGGCACCCGATATAACTTGAGCGCCCAGGGGCGAGGATCCCCCTTTCGAAGCACCTGGAGCACCTCCCCCTGGGCGCCCGCCCCCAGCGGCTGCTGGACTGTCACCCGGTGCACCTGGCCGGATATCAGTAGATCCTCCAGCCACAGCTCCACAGCCATCCGGGTTCCTCCAGAGGCGGAGAGCTTCCTCAGTGATCAAGAGTCCAAGCGAACGGTTATCATCGCTCTCCAGGCTCCGAAGCCACTCCTCCAGAAAACAGGTGGGATCCTGTCCGGCTCCGAAGAGCTCCCGAATTCGAAGCAACAGATCCCAGGCCGGTCGGAGGCTCTCTCCCGGGGGCAATGCCCCATCGGTTCCCAGCACGACCACTAAGCCGTCCGGCCAAGCGGCTCGGGGGAGAGAGATCAAGGTCGGCTGCGGGTCGTCGGATCCCCCGATGATCCCGCGGAGCGCCCCCGCTTGCTGGAAATCCACCTGGGGGAAGAGCAACGAGGTCGCCCACCGGAGGCTCCCGCTGCTGACGATCACAGCTCCATCCCCACAATAGGCGATCAGAATGCGATCGGGAGTTTCCACTACAGCAATAAGAGTGGTTTGAGGAGCAATGCCTGAGAAGGGCTCTCCAGAAGGCGGCCCTCCCACTACCTCGCGATGGGCTTTCTGAAATCCCCTGGACAGCGCCTGTAGATCAATGATCCCGCCCCGACGGGCGGTCTGGCGCAACTCCTCCAGTAGCACATGGACGGCCATACGGGCCGCCCGCTCTGCACCGGGAGTGCCGCTCACCCCATCCGCCAACGCGATCGCCTTCCAGGCCGAGGTTTCCAGGCAAGATACGGCGTCCTGCTGAACGGGTTTCCCGCCCGTGGTGGTGAGGGCGATGGCCCATCCCCCGAGCGGCGGAATGGGAAACGCGGCTCCTGGAGCGGCTGCGCGGTTCCGGATCTCTGCCATCGCGGACCTCCGGCGGCGCCTCAGCCAGCGAACCCCCAGAATGCTAACAGATAAAGCAGCGAGCATCAGGAGCAGACCAAGCCGCTGAGCGTCCATCCCTTCCTCCCGAAGAGACCGGCCGGCTCAGACCGCCGTGCTGATCGAGCGGAGGAAGAAATCCCGCAGCTCAGCACCTGTCTGAACCCGAGCAAACATAGGCTGGCCGCCGGGATGGCGGCTGGCGATGGCCTGAAGGGTCGCCTCATCGGCGTCATCGCCATAGGCGGCGGTCGCGATCACCAGCGCCGGCCGGTTCAGCCGCGCGGGGCCAGGGGACGGGGTTGCAGCAACGCGAGCGTGAATGCGCTGGGCCACTCCGACCGGGTCTGTCCCACAGGTCTCGCAGCCGTCACTCATCAGGAGGATGGTCACAAAACGCGGCAGCTTGGGATCCGCTCCCGCCAGCCAGAGCTGGGCGACCCGATCCGCCTCCTCCAGGGCGCGGCCGATGGCGGTGTTGTCCCCAAAGCGACTCAGCAGGTCGAAATCCAGGCTCTGGGGGTCCACCTGGGTAAGCGGCGTGGGCGGCAGGATTTGCTCCACGCGGCTGGAGAAGGCAAGGATCCCCAGCCAGAAGCTGGAGCGGTTGCGGCTCCGCAGCAGGCGAGCAAGCAAACTCCCGCTGCGCGGGTTTTCGCTGGCCGGCTCGCGAACCAGATGAAACATCACGGAGTCGGCCTTGGTTAATCCGGTCCGCGGCTCTCGTTCCGCCATCGATCCCGAGCCGTCCAGGACCAGAAGGGCCAGCTCCTCATGGGTCTTCGGGAAGGGCAACTCCTCAAAGGGCAGAGAGGCAACACCCATCGGGAACCTCCTGACCACGGCTTCTGTTTATGAAATAGGCAAGATCACTGGGGTTTGTGACGCAATTCGCGGTGGCGCCGGGAATACCATTGACGTAGGTTGACCGCGCTCAGCCGGGGCGGGGGGTCCTTAAACCAGCACAGGACCTCCTCCCAGTCATCGAGACCGGGAAAACACGAAAGGGCATGCGGCCAACCCATGTGGATGCAGATCGCCCACTCCTTCGCCCAATCGGATGGTCCCCCAGCGCTCAGGAGGCAAACGATCTCATCCCACTTATATCCCAGGCCATGATATAAGATGGCCAGGACCGCAAACTTCCGTCCTTCTTCCTGCCCTAACCCGCCCTTGATGCAATCCCAGTCCTCCATAATCGTCTCTCCATCCGTCGGCCCCTTCTGAGGATTCCAGCGCTCTTCCTCGATGCCGTCTGGGTCGAAATCCTCATCCCCTTGAGTCAAGGGAGCGAGCCGAACGCGATTCAGGACCTCCATGATGACGTGGAGCGGGAAGGGATGGCCCTTCTTCTTCATCTTCTCCTGGATTTGAGATGGCGTTGGGTTTGAAACACCCTCCTGCGTGAGCTCTTCGAGCGCATCGAACACATGGGGAAAGGCGTGACGGGCCGCCTCGCTGAGCTCGAGACATCGAGCGACGCCGGTGATGATGGCACCTCGAATCGCCGGCCTGGCATAAGCCTCAAAACGAACCCCTTGATCCACGTCATAACGGCGTAACGCTTTGATGAGCTCTTCCCCCGCATCGTTCAGCACATCCTGCTTCTCACAACAACCCAGGTGGGGCAAACGGAAGATGATGCAATCCACCATCCCCTTAACCCAGGGCCAGTGATGCTCAAACAGCCATTCCAGGGCCTCCAGATCTCCCTGCGAAGCCCTCCGATAGAGGGAGGGATCGGGTCGCGCCCGCTCAGGTCCCGCCTCCATGGGCGATACCTCCGCTTTCCAGCTCCTGTAACCGACGGATCGCCCACTCCCGCAGAAACTTGGGCTGCTCCGGATCCCTGGCGATCTGCCTTAGGGTCATCGCCGGGAGGGAGAGCGTGAAAAAGAGCTCCTCCGCTTCAGACCGGCATAAAGGGCAGATCTCCAGATGCCGTCGGATCCAAAGGGCCTTCCCTGCTTCCTGGAAATAGGCGTTTAGAGAAGCAGGGGATGGACAGAACATGCGCGCCATCCGACGACGGGCTTCCAGAGCTTCCGCGAAAGCCTCCTGACATGCTTCACACTGGGCGATGTGTTCTCGGAGCTCCGTCGGCAACGGAAGCTCCAGGATCTCCTCCGCTGTAGGAGGCTTCGACAGGACAAAGAGGCGATTGATCGGGATCTCCTCCGCCCATTCCGCGCTCTCGAAGCGCCGTGGGCATCGCAACAGCCGTCGCAGCATCTCCCAATCCCCAGCCCTCACCACTGCGTCCACAAAAGACCAGATCTCGGGAGGGCTCTTCTCACCCTGGGGGAGATACAGGATCGCCCATGGCATACGTCCGAACTGCGCCCCTAACCGCAACGCCTCCTCCCGGAAAACATCGAAGGCTCGACAATGGACCACTACCGGGCTCTCCGGAAGACGCTCGAACCGAAGCACCTGCACTCCCCGAAGATCGTCAGGCCATTCTTTTAGCTCCTCCTCCTCAAAACCGTAAACCAGTACCGGGATCCCTATCCTCTTCAGCCCCTCCGAATTCAAACCTTGCCACCGTCCTGAAAGACCCGTGGATTCTCGAAAGATGGCAATCGGTAGAACGATCATGGCGGCCTCCCCAGAAAATTCGGAGCAATTTTGATTTTTAAAGTGCGTAATCATCGTCCGTTGTTATGTGAAACGGACGATGGAGCAGCGATCCAGAACCTAATGTGGATCCCCCAGGCGGGGGATCTGGATGGTTTCCGGCCAGGTATCTGGGCAACGGCGCTCTGGGCGCTGAGCGCATCCGGGATCCACCGTGCAGGTTCTGGGCCTGTCACTCTATCTGAATTTATGGGATGCAACAGCCTCGGATGTGACAGAAAGACCCTGGTGGAACGGGCCGGATACCGGATGTCCTCACCTCAGGGAGGCCCGGCGGGCTCGGGAGAGCCACTGACGCAGGCCCTCCGGTGTCCGAGGGATCCCCTCTCGGTCCAACTGCTCCTGAAGGTCGGACCATCCCGGCACCAGGGCATCCGAAACCAGCTGTGACCACTCCGGCGGTCCCGGATTCCCCCGCCCAAGCATCCGGCAGATCTCCTCCCAGGAGTATCCCAGGCTCCGCAATAGGTCCAGGGCCCGTGCACAGTCCCCTAGGTTTCCCATGAGCACCTCACGTGGATTTTTGATATCATTATACACAACATTCTTGATATGTCAAGCTGAGCAGACATCCTAGAGCCCGGGGTGGGGGATTTGAGCGGCGATGCCAGAGACGCGAGCTTCAGGATCCTCCCTCCAGCGGTCATGAAGTCTTGCGCTGATATTGACATCAGAAATTGATGAAGATATTCTGGATATAGGGGGATCCCGATCCCCGCGTAGAGGGGGATGCTGGAGGAGGTCGTCGGATGGGAGCGGACCGGTTGTCGCGTTGGGGGGAGCGGATCGAAGGGCTCCTGCAGGAGTGGGGGTTATGGCCCAAGCTGCGGGATCCGGTGGAGAAGGCCAAGCAAACGCCGCAGAGGGACCATGAGGCTGGGGAATCCGGGCTGTGGATGGTCCCCGAGGAACAACGGGTTCTGATCATCGCCACGGAAGGATGGAGGTTCCTGGAAGGCCTGGCCCGAGAGGAGCGGGAAAGCCCCTCGGAGGAGCCGGAGACGCTACGGAAGTGGTTCTTCTTGGCTTACATCCAACCGGAGGCGGTTCTCCTGCGCTTGGCCTTCCAAGTCGTGGGCATAGAAGCCCTGGAAGATCTCCCCGGTCGGCTCCGGGATCAGATCGCCAAGGAAACCCGCGAGGTCTTCCTGCCGATCCTGGAATTGTTCGGCATGTGGGAGCTGCGGCGTCAGTTGGGGGATCTGTCCCTGCAGTTCCTGAACCGGAAGCGGTGGGAGCGAATCGATCGCTTGCTAACGGCCTCCTATCGTGAACTGGAGCCCGCGGTTCATGCCCTCATCCGGCAACTGGAGCCAGAGCTTCCCTCCGGAGGCCACCTGAAATGGCATCGCAGCACCCCCTTCGTGTTGCTGCAGCGGACACGAACGGAGGGGGAAGCAGCCGATTGGGCTCGATTAATAAAAGTAGATGTCCTCCTCCCCTCGGTGGAGGCTTGCTATCAAGCCTTGGCGGTTCTTCACCGATATAGCCAGGGCATGTTCAGCCGCCATCCAGTCTCGGCCAGCGGACGTCCCTTCGTGGATCGAATCGCATGGCCTCGCTTCAACGGCTATCGGGCGCTGATCACCCGTCTTCTGTATCCCCACCCGTTTCAGGCCTCCAGCCTGCTTCAGGTGGAATTCCGCCTGTTCACACCGGAGATGGAGCGGGTCAACCGATGGGGGATCGTGGCCGCATGCTATCAACACAAGATCCAAGGCACAGGGGCCTGGTGGGAAAACGAAGAGTTGCGAGCGTTTCTCAAGGAACGGCCGCCGGGCACTCGCTCCCCACAGATCTACGTCTTCAGCCCGAGCGGCCAGGTGTTCCGTCTCTCGGAACAGAGCACCCCGCGCGATTTCGCCTCCATGATCGCTTCAGAGCTGAGCCAGAACTACGCCGGCGCGCGGGTGAACGGCCAACCCGTCGGTCCGGATCACCGATTGTGCAATGGAGATGTGGTGGAGATCCAAGTCCGCACCCTCCCTCGCCCGGCGTCCCCCCCGGCCGAACGGCTGATACACCGCGTCCTGGAGCGGGAGGCCCAGTATCTCGGCCTTGGATGGGAAGAGCTGGAGGGTTGGGAACAACTCCTGGAAAACGTGGCGAGGGAGATGTCCAGGAGGCATAAGCTTGAACAGGCCACAGCGGAGGCCCTCTATCAGGCCGTGGAGGAAGGTCGGATCAGCCCGGATGAAGTGGCGGACCGTCTCCTGGTCTATCATTTGGCCCGTTATATCGTCCAGGAAGACGGAAGCCCGTTACCTGTGGGCCCGGAATGGGTTCGGTTCGCCCGCTTCACCGATCATCGCCACGATGGGTTCCCCTGTCGGGTGCGCTTTCAGGAGCCCATCATCGGCCGCTGGAAGCGCAAGGGCAAAGTTCGGCTCCTACAGATTTACCGCCGGGATTGCCCGGGCGCTCCCCTTCCGGAGAAAGGAGGGATCCCACTCCGATGGATCCGTGCGGAGCGGAGCGGATTTCCCCTGAAGGTGCAGCTCCGAGCCATCGACCGCCCCCGGCTTCTGGACGAAATTCTTCATCCCATCTATGATCTGTATTCTAAAGGCTTTTATCTGCTGGAATGCAACGCTCGGACGGAAGCCCCTCGAGACCAGGCGCATATCGATTTGATCCTCTGGGCCCCTGGATCCGAGGCCTGTGACCTTCTGAAGGAAGCGCTGGCCGAGCTGGATCGAAAGGGGATTCGCGGGCAGTTCCATCCCTTAAGTCCTCTGGCCGGGCTGCGCTTGGCGGACACCACACGCATTCCAAATCCCTACACCCTGGCGCCAACTCGCGATCTTTTCTTCGGACGCTGGAAGGAAGAGGAGCGGATCCGGAGCTGGCTGCTCCGCACGCCGGAGACCTCCCGGTCCGTTTTCGTGATCCGCGGTCCGAAGCGCATTGGGAAGACCTCTTTCCTGTTGCGGCTCCAGCAATTGCTGGGGCTCAACCCGGACTTGGGCCGGGCTTATGCTCCGGTGCAGGTCAGCTTGGCCTCCACCAAGTCTTTAGCGGAGCTGGCTCGGGCTATGGATCAGGAGCTGCAGGGCTTCCGGGCCAGGGAGGTGAGGAAACCCACCGCTTTGATGCCGGATCCCGAGCGGACGATGGAGCGTCTGGAGCGCCAGCTGGAGATCATCGCTCGGGAGCGTCGTCCGCTGCTTCTGCTGGATGAAGCCAGCGCCATCCTGGAATGGCCTGAGGAGGGCCAGCGGAGGCTGGTGGCTTCCCTTATCACCTGGGGAGAACGCTTCCGGGCGCGCGTGATCCTGGCCTTTCACCCTTGGCCGTCCGGGTGGGAAACCCGGGAGGCCCCGCATGCCCCCTTCCTGGGGCTCTTCGAGCAGGCCGATATGGATACGCTGACCTTAGGCCCTCTGGAGCAGGAAGCAGCCCTTCAGCTGATCCGCGAGCCCCTTCGGGGTCGTCTGCTGTTTGATGAAAGGGCGGCCCAGGAGATCCTGGAGCTGAGCGGCGGTCATCCCTTTTACCTTCAGCTCATGCTGCGCACTGCGGTGGATTATGCCAACACAAAGGAGCTGAGGCAGATCAGGTCTCAGAACTTGGAGGAGATCATCAAAGAGCTATTCCTTCATGGAGGGGAGGATTATTTCCTGCACTGGCTACAGGATGATGAAGAAAAGGAGGCGCTCTGCTGGCTGGCAGGCCTGCTGCGCCGCGACCAACTCTGGGTTGATGCCAAAGCCGCTGAAAGCCGGTGGCTGGAACAGATCCCCCATGCGCGCCGCCGGCGCGAACAGCGCCGGTTCCGTTCCCTAATCTCCCGCCTCCTCCGGGAGGGGGCTCTGCAGTATGATCCCCTTCAGGGGCTTCGCTTCACGGTCCCCCTGTTCCAGCGCTGGCTTCAGGACTACGGGTTCTCATAAACGAGAGGGGTGGCCATGGCTCTCGACCTGAGCAATCCCTACACCTATTACCTTCGATCACCCCGGCGCCTGTTCGGGCGCCGCAGGATCCTGCGGGAGATCCTCGAAGGGATCCTCCGGAACGACGGGGAACCTCCGGAATCCTGCTCTATCAGGGGGCCACGAGCGATCGGCAAGACTACCCTGTTGCGCTTTCTGGGGGAGATGATCGAGACTCCGGAACTCCTTGTCCCCTACGGCTTAGATCCCGGGCTGGTGCAAGAGCGGCCGGTGCGTGCTTACTATGTGGATCTTTATCAGATATCAAGCGACCGGCTCGCCAAGCAGGTGATGGAACAAATAGGAGAAACGTGGGCGGAGGATCAGTGGGAGGCCCTCCTCCATCTTCCCCCTTCCCCTCGCCGGGTGCTTTTGCTGGATCATTGCGACGAAGCCATGCGGACGATGGAGCGAGAGCACGCCCGACGCTTGCGAGAGCTCACTGCTCGCCACGTGCTCATCATTGCCACAGAGAGGGATCTTGCGGATCTGATGTCCCGCCGCGAGGTGCTCTCACTCCTGGTGCAGGTCCTAAGGCCCTACCGCCTGGGCCTGCTGGCGCGAGAGGAGGCGGAGGAGCTGTTCCGCCAGCCTGCCCGGGAGGTGGGGATCGAGCTGGAGCCCGAGGTCGTTGATTTCTTCATCCGCGCCCTCGGTCGCCATCCCTACCTCCTCCTCCTGGGCGGGGAAGCCTTGTTCGACTGGCTCCAGGATCCAGAGCGGCGGAGCCGACTCCGCGCAGATCCATGGCTTCAGGAGGAGGCGCGCTTTCGTATCCGGATGCACCCTGCCGTTCAAGACTTCTTCGATTACATCTGGAAAAGCATAAGTGAAGAGGAACGAAACGCCCTGGGCCGGGTTCTGGAAGGGCAATCTATCCTGCCGCGCCAGCGCCTGCGGTTGGAGCAAGCAGCTCTGATCGAAGGCGGCGAGGAAGGTCTCCGGATTTTCAGCGAGCTCTTCGCGGAGGAGGCGCGCGAGCGTCTGCAGGCTCCTCAGCGGCCACGCCTGGAGGAACAGCTGCCCACGTTGCCCGGTCTGGAGGGGCAGCTGCTAAAATATCTGAGGGAGCGCCCCGGACGCCTGTGCACCTACACCGAGCTGGTCCACGTCCTCTGGGGTCCCCAGACGAAAACGGAGGAGAAGAAGCGAGCGCTGGATGCGCTGATCTACAGGGTTCGCCAGCGCATCCGGGAGGCTACCGGAAGCCACTGGGAGTACATCCGGAACGTGCGGGGGAAGGGCTATGTGTTCACGCCTCCTCCTCACCAGCCATAAGGCGCTTCACCCGCCGGCGGAGCCGCGAGAGGCGCTGACGGAGGGCCCCCGCGGTGGGGCGCGGGAAAAGCCCGCACACCCAGGCCCAATTTGCCAGCTCGGGGAGCACCCGGCAAATCGAGGGGTAGAACTCCCAAAGCTCCGGCCAGGGCGGCGGGGGATGCTCAGGATGGCCAAGCCTCCGCGCCACCTCTTCCCAGGGAACCTGTTGTCGGGCCCCGTAGCCCTCCTCGCCGCGAAGCAGGCAAAGGGCCAGGTATACGCAGGTTTCCCGGTGGCCCAGATGGCGGATCAACCATCGCACTCGCTCCTCCACTCCCATCCTCCGAATCAAGTTTTCTTCGGGGGAGGGCTCGATCAATGCCTCCGGGAAGCGGTGGGCTTGCCCTTCCTCCGGTTCCTCTTGGGGCAACGGTTGCTGACCTCGACAGGCTCGCAGGATCTCCTCCACAACCGCTCGGGGCACCCCGGAGACGCCGGCGATGACCTCCGGGGAAGGATCGCTTACCCCGGCCTGGGAAAGCTTTGCGATCGCTTCCCACACCCGGCGCATCTCGCGACGCGCGCGGTCACTCAAACCTTGGCCCATGATCCCCTCGTACATCGCGGCCCGTACATAATGACGAGCGAAGGGCCAGAAAGGTCCGCGGCCGGGCTGATAGCGACGATACGCCTGCAACACGCCAACCCATCCCCACTGAACCAGATCCTCCACCTCGATGTTGAAGCGGACAGCCAGGGGATATGCCATCTTCCGGATACGCCGTTCAAGGGAATTCCAGCTCATAGATACCTCCTGATCCGCTTTGCTCCATCGTAATCTGGAGGAGGCCAGCTGTGGCGCATTGCCTGCAAGATCCCCTTGCAAACCATGCAATGATCCAGACCGAGGGAGCCAGCCAATGCCTGAGCGCTTCGAACTGAAAGAGCTTGAAGGTCAATCTTTCGGACAGCTTTTGGCAAAGCTCTTGGATTACGCAAACTTGCGCTACTTTGTCCTGGCCAGTTGTGTAGGAGTCCACCCCTCCAACGTCACCCGCTGGCTACGGGATGAGACTCGACCTCTTCCCACAAACATGGAACGACTTATCCAGTGCTTGTGGGAGGAGCGCCCCTCCTGGATTCCTCCCGAGGAGTGGAATGCCGCCCTGGATCTCTTATGCCAAAAGTCTGACTACAAGTCATCTGCGGACCAGATTCTAAATCAAGTAAAAAACCAAAAGATAGTGCAAATAGGAAAGATTTTATTGAATAATATAATTTATATAACGATCAAATTGATGGACGAAGCTATAGATTTGTTTGAGAAAAGAGAATGGAATCAGGGGTTAGACAAGCTAATTGAGGCTGAGAAGTCAGCAATGATAGCGATGAATCCGGTGTTACTTGAGATTTGTATTCAGAAGATGTTTGGTTTTTACCGAATTCTTCGCTATGATTTGGCCCTGAAAGAGGCTGAGCATGGGCTTCAGCTGGCCGATGAGCTATCTGATCCGCTGTCCAAAGGGAGGATCCTCCTCCTGCGGGGGGATCTGCATCGCCGGATTGGGAATTTTGATCAAGCTCGCACAGATTTTCAGACAGCCTTGGAAGGCTATGAAAACCTGCCTAGCCCCGAGGCCGTGCGAGGGCGAATCCGGTGCTATCGGAAGCGGGCGGTCACCTTCCTCCTCCAGGGCTGGCCGAAACGAGCCGAAGAGGAGCTGCAGCGGGCGATCCTCGTTCATCAGCAACACCTGGATCCAGAGGAAGGAGCCAAGATCGATCAGGTTCGTGCCTGGATATCCCTACAAAAAGGGGAGTGGGAGGAGGCCATCCGTTTGCACCTGGATGTCGTCACCCGTCTGAAGGCGGCCTACCAACAGGTCCCCTCCCTCGATCCATGGGGGCTGGCCAAGGCTCTCCGCTACCTCGGAGATGCCTACCGAATCGCTCGTCGATACAAGGAAGCCAAGCGATGCTATCACGAGGCGCGGCGTATTTGTGAGCAGCTCCGGCGTGCAGGAAGGGATACCGGGATCGTCGAATCTCTTATTGAACTAGGGTTAGGACGTATCGCCCTGCGTGAGGGAGCCCAGGGGGAGGCCCAGGAGCGCCTGACACGGGCCCGGCGGTTCATTGAAGGGATTGGGATCGATTCCCGCAGGCCCGAGGTTCTAATGGAGCTCGCGGAGCTGGCATGGCGCATGGGAGAATCCGGTGTGGTGCAGATGCTGGCAAAGGCGCAAGAAGAATTCAAGAGGTTTAAACACTGGGCTTATTACGCTCAATGCCGGGTGATCGAGGCCCAATGGGTGGTTGAAGATGCAGAAACAAATCCCGACCCCAACGACTGGCAGAACCTGCTTGGAATCCTAAGGGAAGTCTATGAGCTGGCCGAGGATCCCGTCAAAGTCCGGGAGCTTCACCCGAATGCCCCGCCCGGCACCCGGCTGGTGGATGAGATTCCCCTGCTGCACTATCACGTGGCGACGGGTTATCTTCTGCAGGGGCGCCTGGCCCTGCGCCTCAACATGGCAGACGAGGCTCTCCGGGCGTTTCAGGAGGCCCTTCAAGCCGCCGAGAGATTCAACGAGCCCTTCCTGAAGGAAACAGTCCTTCAGATCGGTGACCTCCTCCGGACGGCTCCGGGCGAGATAGCAAGGTCTATCCGCGCCCAGCTCCTTAGCTGGTCCGAGTGCGCGGACAACCCTCGCTTGCAGCAGGCCCTCCGGGAGCTGGGAAGCTCCTGATCCACCGGTGACGCCCCTCGGAAGAGAGCCGGTTCGGCGCCCGCCCGGGTCCCCGGGCTTGCTCTGCTTCACGCCCTCTTGCCCCCCAAAAGGGGGGTCACGCCCTGTCACATTCCCCCCTCGGACACCCTATTTTTAAGCAAAAGGCAAAAACCGGAAAGCCCTCCTCCGTCACAGCCGGAAGCCCGCGGCCCTAATGGAGGTGGCGGATGAAGCGACTGATCCTGGGGATGGTGGCGTTGGCCACCGCGTGCGCGGCCGGAGCCCCGGAGGCCGTCGGGACCCCCACGCCCTCCCCGACGCCGGCGCCTTCTCCGACGCCCACCCCGATGCCGCCTCCGGCCCACGTGGTGATCTGCATCGATCGGTCGGGCTCTTATCAGGAGTGGACCCGACCGGCCCTCATCGCCATCGCCGATCTCATCCCGGAGCTGGCTGCTCCCGGTCCGGGCTGGCGTCTTGACCTCCGATGGATCGAGAGCAACTCCTATCGGCCGGAGGCCCACATCGGCGCGCTGGAGCTCCCGCCGCTACTGCCGCTGCCGGAGCCGATGCCGACGTTCACCCCGTGGCCCACGCCCGAGAACCCGTTGATGGATTACGAGCCCACCCGCCAAGCCCAGGCCACCCGCCAGGCTGCGGCGGAGGAGCGCCAGGGCGAGGTCAGGGACCGAATCCAGCGTTCCTATGAGGACGCCCGCCAGAAGGCCCGGGAATTCGCGGAGGGTCTCCGCCGCCTCCAGCCGGAAGTCGCCCTCCGCTCGGACATTTGGGGCTGTGTCACCAAGGCTTCCGAGCTCTTCGCGAGCCGTCCCGCCTCGGCCCGCTGGCTGCTCATCGCCTCCGATCTGGAAGAAGCCGGAGAGCAACAGAAAAACTCCTTGCAGCTCTCGGGGGTGCGCGTCCGCATCGTGTTCTGGAAGGCAACGAAGGCCGCCCAAGCTCGGCGAATCCGGGAGACATGGACCCGGTGGTTTCAAAACGCCGGGGCGGCCGACGTGAGGTTTCTGGATCCATCCCTGGGCCTGGATCCCATCCGTCAGGAGCTTCTCGAAGGAGGAAGGCCATGACCCTGTGGATGTGGGCCGCCCTTGTCATCGGGATTTTGTTCCTGCTTGCGGCCCTGGAGCGAAGCGTTCGCGAGATCGCCCGCACCCTCGTGCGGGCGCCGGCCCAGGCGCTCGACACCCTGCGCGAAGCCGCCCGATTGGCCGCCGGGACCACCTGGCTCCAGTTCCGGAGCGCCTTCCGCGCGGCCACCGAAGGGGCTTCCTGGGCGGGCTGGCCCATCATCGGCACCTTGCTCTACTTCGCTATGTTCCTCCTCGCTTCGGCCAGCGACCTGGGGATCCTGCTGCTGACCCTGGAGGCCTTGGGGCTGGTTCGGATCACTTCCCATCTTCGCGTCTTCCAGGGATTCCTGGATCTGGGACTGCTGACCACGCTGGCCCTCCTGGTCAGCGGGGCCTTCTTCGGGCTGTTGCTCCTGGATCTCCTGGGGATCACGCCCTTCGGCGTTCTCTGGGGGCGAACCCCTCGCTGGTTCCAGCGCATCCTTCGGGTCGTCGCGGGGATCGGCGTGGCCTTTTTGATCGCCTTGTTCGCCAGCTTGGGCCTCTGGCGCTTCCTCCAGGTGGCTCCCCCTGAGGTTCGAGGCCGGATCGGCCCTCCGCTGCTCGTCTGGGGAAGCATCGTGGCCCCGCTGCTCCTCTTCGTTGGGCTTCCGCCTTTGATGATCGTCATCGCCGTCCTCAGCGGATGGTCGGTCGGCTGGATGGCGGCCCTTCTGTGGGCGCTGCTGCTGTTCGCCGTGACGATCCCCACCGGCCTGGCGGCGGTCCTTCTCTTCATCGCCCTGGAGATCCTGGATCGCGTGGCCAACGCCCTGGACGCCCTTCTCCGGAGCCTGGCGGGGGCCGGCCGGTGGCTCGCCCATTTGATGGGGTCCCCCCTCCAGCTGGCCTTGCGGCTGTTGATCGGAGGATGGAACTGGCTGGTCGGCTTCGATTGGCTTCGCCGGAGCCTGCACCTGGGGCCGCTGGATCCCTCGCTCCCGGACCGGTTCGCGGTGTGGTGGGAGACCCTGTTCTCGGGTCTGTGGGCCCATGAGCCGGAGGAGGCAGGGATCCAATTTCCGGAGGGGATCCCTTCGATCCCCCGGGAGTCGCCCATGCCGACTCCCAGCTCCGGCGGCCCTGATTCCTCCCGAGATTCGGAGGGCTTCCTGGAGTGAGCCCAAAGATGAGACCCTGGGACCCTGAGGCGGGAAGCGTCACATCAAAGGACCGATAGACCCATTTCATGATCGGGATGGATGCTTACAGGATCTCACCGATTCACAGCAGGAGGGGATGCGATGAGCATGTCGTTCTCCGCGAAGGTGACCGTCAGCGCGGCGGAGGCCGTGCTCGCCATCCCGGCGGCCCTCGCTACCCTGATCGCCGCCGGGATCTCCGCCGCCGTCGCGGCCGCCCTCATGGAGGCGGAGGCCGGCGCCCGCCTGGTGGAGCAGGAAGGCTGGGAATCCTGGATGGCGCGCATGGAGGCCCGGGCCCGCGAGCTCACCGATGCCGGTTTGCCGGAGGCCCTCGCCCGCTCCCGCGCCGCCTATGAGGCCTTCCAGGCCCATCCGGTTCCCCTGACGTCCGCTTCGCCTCTCTCCCTGCACCGCCAGGCCCTGGAGGAGGATCTGATCCGGCGGGCCCGTTCGGAGATGATCCGCCTGGGCGTATCCGTTCGCTCCCCCTCGGAGGCCGCCCTCCGGGCGATGCGCGAGGCGATCCGTTCCCGGCCGCTTTTCCGGGCGCTGGTGGAGCTGGAGGACCCCGAAGTCCTCGATGAAGGGTTGGTGACGCGCCTGGGGATCCAGGAGCTCCGGGAGCGCCTGGGGGCGGCCCTCTTCGCCGGATTTGAACGGCTGGAAGAGGCCCTGGTGCAGACCAGCGCCGACGGCTGGCATCGGGCGCTGCAATCCCTGGGCTACGCCGTGGAGGAAGCCCGGCGTCCGGGCGCAGCCGCCCTCTGGGCCACCCGGTGGAGCGCCGCCATCGCCCTTCGCATCACCCGGGACGGCGTGGAGGGGGATATGGCCGGCTTCCAGGGGCCGGCCTGCATGGCCGAATGGACCCGCCTGCAGCAGGAGATGGCCCGTCAGGGCTTCCACGTTCGGGACCCCCGGGTGGTGACCCATAATCGCTTTGAGGGGGGTTCGCTGATCTCCCGGGCCCGCGCCGGCCTCCGGGCGGGGGGCTCGATGGCGGAGATGCTGCTGGAAGGGGCCTCGATCCGGCAGCGACAGCCCGTGGCCGTGGGGCCCGCCCCGCAGGTTGACCGTCGGCGGCAAATTCAGGGCTGGATTCAGGTCCTGGAGGCCCAGATCGGGAACCCGCGCTGAGCCCGGAGGATTCCGATGAGCCGGACGCCGCGCTGGATCCAGCGGATCGAAGAGGGATACGCCGGGGGATACCGCGGCTTCCTCCTCACGTTCAACACTACCGATTGGCTTCTCACCGACGGCCTGTTCGGGGACCCGAACAGCCGCCCGGCCGCCTTGATCGCCCTGCTGCGGGAATGGCTGGGCCGACAGGGCTACAGCGTCGCCCGCTATACCCTCGCCGATGGCCTGCGGGTCCTCGCCGGGGATCCGGCTCCGTGGAACGGGCTTCCCACCGGCGGTCCGGAGGTCATCCTCGCCGCCTGCACCGCCCGGCTGCGGGAGGAGGATCCCCCCCGGGCCCTCATCCTGGATTACGCTGACCACCTGGTCCCGGATCCGGCGGGGATGAACGCCCTGCTGACCCGGGAGCACCTTCAGATCGCCGAGATCCTCCACGAATGGGGGCTGGACGGCCGGATCCGCCGCACCCGCAACCGGATCTTCCTGATCAGCCACGAGAACCAGGTCCACGATTTGCTGCGCCGCAGCGGCTACCTTCCCATCCTCATCCCCCTTCCCGACCTGGAGGAACGCCTCCGCTTCATCCGATGGTATCAAGAGCAGCACCCTGACCTTCCCCTCGGCAGGGGGCAAACCCCCGAGCAGATCGCCCGGTGGGCCGGCGGGCTTCGACTGCGAGATCTGGAGACCCTCTTCCGGCAGGCGAGGGCCCGAAAGGAGCCTGTGGATCTGCCGGCCATCGCCGCCGCCAAACGGGAGTCCACTCGGAACCTGGCTCGGGATCTTCTGGAGGTGTTCGAGCCGGAATATGGCTTCGAGGAAGTGGCCGGGCTCCCTCACGCCCTCCGCTACTTCAGGGAGCTCAAGGATCGCCTGCAGCAGCCGAACCGGCCGCCGGAGGATCGCAGCTTCCCCCAGGCGATCCTGCTCGTCGGTCCCCCCGGCACGGGCAAGAGCTTTCTCGTGCTGGCGGTGGCCCGGGAGTTCGGCCTCCCTTGCCTGGCCATGCGCAACATCCGGGAGCGGTGGGTGGGCGCCTCCGAGCGCAACCTGGAGCGGGTGCTGCAGATCATCGAGGACCTCTCCCCCTGCCTGGTCTGGATCGACGAGCTGGATCAGGCCCTGGGCTTCCGGACTACGGGGGAATCCGCGGACGCCGGGACCAGCGAGCGGCTGCTGGCCCGGATCTGGGAGTTTATGGGAGCGATGCGCCATCGGCTGAAGGTGCTGTGGATCGGGACCACCAACCGCCCCGATCTGCTGGATCCGGCCACCCTGGATCGCTTCCCGGTGGTCATCCCCATCCTTCCGCCGGGCCCGGAGGATCTACCGGCGCTGTTCCGGAAGCTCGCCCACCAGCTGGGGCGGACCCTGGAGCCTGGGGTGGACCTGGAGGCCGTCGCCGCCCTCCCGGAGCTGCGGGGGATCACCGTGCGCGGCCTGCAGGAGGTGGTGGCGTGGGCGGCCCACCGGGCCGACCTTCGAACGAAGCGGCCGGGGGCGCCCATCGCCCAAAGCGACCTGGAGGCCGCCGCCCGGGATTACAAGCCGAATTTCCACCCCCTCCGGCACGAGTATCTCACCCTCCTGGCCCTGCGTATGACCTCCTTTCATTCCCTGCTCCCGTGGAGCGCAGGCGGAGGGATCCCTGAGGCCGCGCGGCGGGTGGTGACGCCGGAGGGCCGCCTGGACCCCGAGGCCCTGGCCCGGCGGCTTCGGGAGCTGGAGGAGCAGCTCGGAGCGGAGCGATGGCGCCGCGCCTTCTGAGCACGAGGCCGGAACTGGCTCTTTTCGGCGGGCCTCCGGTGATGCCCCCGCCCCCCTGGGCTGTCTCCCTGGAGGCCCCTCACCTGGCCGGCGAGGGCCCCATCGCGGAGCTGGAGGCTCGGTTCCGGGAGTGGCTGGGCGTCGAGCATGCCCTGGCCCTCTCCTCCGGAACCGCCGCCCTGCATGTCGCCCTGCGCGCGTGTGGCGTCCGGCCGGGAGACGAGGTGATCGTCCCCGCTTATGACGTCGGCGCCGCCGTCGCCGCCGTCCGGGCGTGCGGGGCCCGCCCGGTCTTCGCCGACATCCACCCGGAGCGATGCACTCTGGACCCGGAGGCGGCGGCCCAACGGATCACGCCGCGCACCCGGGCCCTCATCGTCACCCATCTCTTCGGGATGCCGGCGGACCTGGAGCCCCTGCTGGCCCTGGCCCGGGCTCATCGCCTCTCCCTCATCGAGGACGCCGCCCAGGCCTTAGGCGCCACCTATCGCGGCCGGCCCGTGGGGACGTGGGGGGATTTCGGATGCTTCAGCCTGGGGCCTGGCAAGATTCTGAACGCCGGAGAGGGTGGCATCCTGGTCACCCGGGACCTCGACCGGTTCCGCCGGGCCGTCCGTCTGAGCCAGCATCCCCTGCGGCAGCTTCGGGAGGGGATCCGCCCTTCCCTCTTTGCGCTCAATTACCGCATGCATCCGACGGCGGCGGAGACGGCTCAAAGCGCATGGGAAACGATGGCCTCAGTCCTGGCAGCCCGACGGGCCGTCGCCCGGGCCGTGAACGCCGTTCTCGCCGCCCATCCCGGCCTGCGGCCGATCCCCGTGCCGGAGGACCGGGAACCCACCTTCTGGATCTTCTCCCCCGCGTGGGAGGAGGACGTTTGGGAAGGCGTCCCCCGCTGGGCAGGGGTGATGGCCCTGGCCGCCGAAGGGATTCCTATCGCCGTAGGACCCATCGGTCGCCCGCTTCATCGCCGGATGGGGCGGTGGGGCGCCCGCTTCCCGTGCCCGATGGCGGAGGCTCGATGCCGGGTGGAGGTGGTCCTTGCTCTGCCTCCGGAACCGGAGCCCGGGTTCCTGACCGGCCTGGAGGAGGCGTTGGAGCGCGTTTATCGGGCACGATGGGCCGTGCGGGCCTGGGCTGCCCGCCGGCTCCTCCCGCTTCCCTCCCGGGGGATGGGAGGCTCCCCATGAAGAAGAGACCATTCGCCTCTCATTGCCCTCCGTTTGTCGTCCCGGGCGAATCCCTTAACCTCCATCTTTGACGGCACAAAGGGTCGCGGCTGAAGCCGCTCCTACAGAAATGGATTCCCCATTCGTGTATTCGTGCTCCCATTCGTGGACGGCCGCCCACGGATGCCGAAATGAATTTCAGCTTACGTCAGGGCCTCAGCCCTAAACCTCACGCCTTCGATGGCACAAAAGGTCGCGGATGAAGCCGCCTCCTATAATCCCAGGCCTTCCGTCTTCGGTGGCGCAAGGGTCGCGGCGAAAGCCGCTCCTACCAAATGATGCCGATTTTCTGTAGGAGGGGCTTTCGCCCCGAACTTTCGGCCTTCGATGGCCCGGTGGTGGCGGATGAAGCCGCTTCCCAAAATCCCAGGCCTTCCGTCTTCAGTGGCGCAAGGGTCGCGGCTAAAGCCGCTCCTACCAAGATGCCGATTTTCGGTAGGAGGGGCTTCAGCCCCGAACTTTCGGCCTTCGATGGCCCGGCGGCTGCGGATGAAGCCGCTTCCCTCAATCCTGGGCCTTCCCTCTTCGGTGGCGCAAAGGGTCGCGGCTGAAGCCGCTCCTACCGGAATGAATCCCCCGTTCGTGGATGGCCCGTGGACGGCCCCTCAACGCGCCTCGCGGTCGCGGAAGAGGGACAGCAGGGCGGCGGCGAAGGAGGCCCCCATGGAAGGCCCCTCCAGTTGCCGGATCCCCTCCGGCAGGCCCTCCAGGGCCCACCGCACCCCCCGCCCCCGCGCCCAGACCCCCTCCCGCTCCCGCACATACGCCCGGGCCGCCTCCCGGGCCTCCCGAAACGCCCCATCCTCCCCCAGAAAGGCCTGACGCGGATGCGGATACAGGGCCTCCTCCTCATCCTCCACCCGCTCCAGCACCAGAACCGCCAGCCGGGCCTGCGGCGAGGGCCGGGACCGATCGATCAGCACCACCCGCTGCCGCGCCCGCGCCTCCGCCGGAAGGTCCTCCATCCCCGACAGGAACCGGGCCAGATCCCGGACGAAGGCCCGCGGGAAGCCCCAGCGGGCCGCCGCCTCCCGGAGGGGCCCTTCCAGCTCCGGAGGGACCTCCGCGGTGGTCCACCGCCCCCGCCGCTGCAGGAGGGCCGTCACCTCCAGATGCAGGCGCAGGAGCCGCTCCGCCTCCTCCCGGCGCCTCCCCCGCTCCGCCCCCTCCCCCTCGTCCAGCAGATCCAGGCGGGCGAGCAGGGGCTCCCAGTCCCCGGGATCCACCGCCTCCGCCGGGTCCTGCAGGGAGGCCCGACACGCCCGCTGAAAGGGCGGCGGGAACCCCCGCAGCCGATCGTCCCACCAGGCCGCCCACTCCATCCGGGGGCGGTCCTCGCCGGGGGCTTCCCGCCGCAACGCCCTGAGGGAGAGCCGGCCCGCCTCCATCTCCGTTCCTCCCGGATGCGGACGCCCGCCTTCAGTCTTCCTCCACGACGGCGAAGCGGAGCGCGAAGGGGCCCGAGGCCCCCAGCTCCTCCAGGGTCCCCAGCCGGCGCCGCCCCTCATAGCGGCCGGGGCCGGCCGGCTGCAACGGGACGGTTCCGGCCGCAAGGGGGGCCGGCGCCTCGGGGACGCGCAGCTCGAAGCGGACCGCGCGGCCCGCCAGCTCCGGGTCCTCGGTCTCAAAGCCCACCCACACCTCCCCGAAGCGGGTGATGGCCAGGGTGGCGGTCAGCCGGAGGTCGTCGCTGCGGACGGAGACGACCGTCGGCTCCCCGGCCGGCGCTTCGGGCCCCGCGGCGGCCAGGGCGGCCGGGCGGGGCGGGGGGGAGACGGCCAGGGCCCCCAGGGCCCGCAGGCGCGCCCCCCAGCTCCGAAGGAGCTGCTCCCGGAGGGGAGGCCCCGCCGGGGAGCGGGCCAGGGCCTCCCGGATCGCCCGCCAGGCCCGGGCCCCGGCCCGGATCTTGTCCTCCTCCGGGGGGGAGCCGCCCGGGTCGTCCATCGCCTCACCGGGGGACGCCCCGGCCGCGGCGCCGGAGAGCCCCCGGACGACGTCCGGTCGCTCCGGTTTCCGGATCCAGCGAACGTTCATCGGCCCTCGCATGGCATGCCTCCTTTCGGAAGCGGCGTTGGACAACTGCTCGCAGTTGTCCTACCTTAGCGATCCGCCCGGCGGCGGAATACTTTCCACCATCGCTTCCAGAAGCTCGGGCCACCTTGGTCCGTGGAGAGGGACGTCCGGTCCTCCTCTCCCGGGCGGACCGCGAAGGGATCGCCGTAGCGGTAGACGAAGAGGCGGCCATCCTCCGTCATCACCCGCAGCCGGCCGTCCCGGGCGAACCCGAGGCCCGCCGGCGCCGCGTCATACGCCAGCGCCCGCCCGGGCCGCCCGCTGGAAACTTCCCACACCCGCACCGTGCCATCCCAACTCCCCGAGGCCACCCACCGCCCATCCGGCGAAAAGGCCACACTGTTCACAGCCAACGTATGCTCCTCCCCCACCCAGCGGCACCGCCCGCTGGAAGCCTCCCACAATCGCACCGTGCGATCCTCGCTCCCCGAGGCCACCCACCGCCCATCCGGCGAAAAGGCCACACAACGCACCCAGTCCGTATGCCCCTCCCCCACCCAGAGGCACCGCCCGCTGGAGACCTCCCACATCCGCACCGTGCCATCCGTGCTCCCCGAGGCCACCCACCGCCCATCCGGCGAAAAGACCACACTGGTCACAACCCCCGTATGCCCCTCCCCCACCCAGGCGCACCGCCCGCTGGCAACCTCCCACACCCGCACCGTGCCATCCCTGCTCCCCGAGGCCACCCACCGCCCATCCGGCGAAAAGGCCACACTGGTCACAGACTCTGTATGCCCTCCCAGGGCCGC